>ENA-OPRN01000009-OPRN01000009.1-human-gut-metagenome-genome-assembly--contig:-NODE-9-length-73058-cov-27.119406_pt1 | contig 73058 bp, 60 predicted proteins | sample MGYA00241894_ERZ501882 | MGnify/ENA primary metagenome ERZ501882 (study PRJEB25962, sample SAMEA2042220) | human gut metagenome | biome: human gut; feature: human-associated habitat; material: faeces...
TGCCTGTCTCAATGTTGTGCTATAGTTCTATTTAAAGTCCAGTGAGAGGGGTGCAGTACAAAAATACTAAATAACATTTATTATAAATATTGGTAGACTAATAAAAATAAGAAGGTCTATCAATGAAAAACTTTATACAAAATAACTTCTTAACACCTTGGAAAAAGTCAAATTACGTCGGGCAAGTATTATGGCTATGTTTACCAATTTGTGGAATCCTGAGCTGGATTCTCTTCGCTCTACCTTTATTTAAAATCGATAGCTTAACGATATATGGATGGAACTTATTCTCTACTATTACGATTGAAGATAAATCATTTAGTTTTTCTTGGATTAAAGAAGTGTTAGGATGTGTTTATCTGATGGTTCTAGGAATCTATGGAATGTTTGGATATAAAAGAATTCATCGCGTGATACAGGCCGTGTTTAGTTGCCTAGGAATCTCCCTCTTTGGATTGTTTCCACTCCTTAATGTCAAAAACATAAATGCTGAAGGATTTACCACTGATTTCAAAACAGGCTCAGTATTACCTATCATATTCGCCTTTATCATGATGATTTCTGCCATTATTCTTTGTTGCACAACAGATAAAGATAAGAAAGAATAAAAAAGACTATCCATTCCTTCCAAACATCAAGAAGAAATCTTCGATAGTCTTTTAAAAGTCTAAATGTTATTCACCGATTAAAGTAATCTTCCATCCATTGCTCACAGATGAATCAAAATGGAATGAGAATCCATAGGCTTCTCCGATGATATTTGCTGCACCATCAGACATCTAAATTCCATAGAAATTTCCTAATTTTTCGTAAGTTCCATCTTCTTTCTTATCTGACGTACCTACTCCTAAACAATTTCCATATTGTCCCATACAAGGACCACCATTTGAATTCAGCAATAAGTTCCAATAGAGTTGGATTAAAACAAGATACGATCCCAGTAATCCTATTCTATTCTTTCTCCGGTTCACCGGTCTTTTCCCTCTTCTTGAAATCTACAAATCCTAAGACAGCCCAGGTTGCAATTCCAAGTCCGAGTAAGACATCGACTCCAGCCAATGCCCAAGGCCACCAAGGAGTAGAAGATCCTTTGGCGATATCATTAATGACACCATCATCAGGATTTGCTTTTCTATATTGAGCATGCAACCAGTTATAAACATTCATCTTGGTAGCTTCTCTCAAAGCGTTGTCGAAAGTGTTGGAGTCAGTTTCGAATTGATATGTACCATCGTTGAGGTATCCATCCATGAACAATGTACCACCATTTCTCAACGCTTGGTCCATGTTCATGTATGAGTGGTGATCCGCATAATCAGTAATGATCGAACCTCTAAATCCCCATTCACCTTTCAAAACACCTTCGAGCAAATCTTTATTGGCACCTGCCCAGGTAGCTCCGATTCTATTGTAGGAAGTCATAAAGGCAGTGGCTTCACCTTCTTGAACAGCTAATTTAAAAGGCTTCAAGTAATTCTCGCGCAAAGCTTGTTCAGTAATCCATGTGTAAAGACCATCACGACAATTTTCTTGTTCGTACAAAGCTAAATGCTTAATGTACATATAGACACCTTTATTCAAAGCACCTTTGATGGTGTAAGCACCCATGATACCTGTAAGATAAGGATCTTCTGAATAGTATTCATAGTTTCTTCCACCGAATGGGCTTCTATGAAGATTCATTCCAGGTGCATACAATCCATCATAGCCGCATGATACAGCTTCTAAACCCAATTGTTTTCCATATTCATATGACAAATCTTTATAGAAGGTCTGAGCTAAAACAGTAGCATTGGGATAACCAATTCCATACTTTGCTGCATTGAATGAGCCGACTTGAGAAGGGCCGTCAAATTCAATAGTCTTAGGTTTACCTATAGAATCTATAGCCTTGTTCTTTACATAGCCGTGCAAAGTGGTGTCGATCATCTCATCCTTAGTAATTTGATCCAAGACATCATTCCATTGTGGATCATCATAATCTTTTCCTAATTTGTATCCCAATTCAGTAGGAACACCATTTTCGGCAATCTTCAAACCATTATTCTTACCGAAAGTAACAGCCTGATCTTCATCATTGATATCATCTACTGCTTTGGAAGCTGAATAAAGATTGACATCTCTTATCTCCTTAGACATAGCTCTGTTTTCACTAGCTACACTAGGGAATGTGTTAGCAAAATCAGCTCTGGTCATGTAGGTTATATCTTGACCGGAATCACTACCGTCGACAGCAACCCCATCTGAAGAAGTATCCAAGAATCTATTCTTCACTTCATTACCCGTGACTGGATCTTCGTCTTGATGAATTGTGGAATCAACCTTGAATGTCAATATAGAATTGCTTTCTGTATTTACCAAGGTATGCGAGTTACTCATCAACTTAACTTGATAATTACCATTTTCTATTTCATAACCTTTATGACCATCATTATTCTTGTCATAGGCATCATAAGAAGCAAAGTCTGAAGTTTTTATAGAAAGAGTAATTTCTTGATCTTCTCCAGGTTCGAGGTTAGTCGTTTTGCCAAAATCGAGCAAGACGACTGAAGATTTTTCAATTCCACCCTTAGTGTAAGGAGCAGTCAAATAGAGTTGAACTACATCGCTTCCCTTTCTAACTCCTGTATTCTTCACATCAACAGTTATGTCGATAGTTTCGTCACCTTTGATTGAAGAGTTATTCCTTATAGAAGAGGATACTATTTTTTGTTCGAATGTCGTATAAGACAACCCATATCCGAAAGGATATTGAACTACTCCATCATATCCTTTTCCATATTTGTTATCGACATTTTTCCAATATCCTTCGACATCGGCTGTTTCATACCATTTATAACCTACATAGATATCTTCGACATAATCGACGTAGGATACTCCGTCGTACTTTGCACTACTGTTTCCGACATTTCCGTTATTAGTTCCATCTGCAGGATAAAGACCTATTCCATTGGTATATCTTCCCCAGGTGCCGCCATTTCCTTTTGACACACCCCATTGTTCTCCTAAATCAGGACCAGCATTTGCATATGAAGCCATCGTCTTAAAGTCATAAGGATATGTATCGGTCAATCTACCGGAAGGATTTGCATCTCCATATAGAAGTTCCGGTAAGATCTCTGCACCGACATCACCGGTTGCACCTACTAAAAGACAAGCATCTATCGATGGATAATCTTTCAAGAAGCTCAAATTCAATTCACTATCAGAGTTTACAATGACAATTGTCTTTTCATAATTTTCGGATACATATTTAAGAAGATCTTCCTCATCCTGCGAAATATCTAGGTAGGATCTATCATAATCAACCTTCTTAGAAGCACCACCTTTAGAATTGGAATAAAACTGAATCTTTGGCGAATCATTACTTTCGCCTGATATTCTTCCTAAAACCACTAAAGCTGTATTAGAAAACTGCAAGGCATCATCCAAAATATTATCTGTATAGAATGTTGAATTGGCGATATTAGGCTCATACAAGACGGAAATGTCTGAGGCATATGAATTCAAAGTTCCTTTAGAATTGTTGAACAAAGGTCTCTCACCCAAGAAGCCTTTATACATATCAGTCAACTCTGTATTGGTTTCAATTCCATAATCATTCAAAGCAGTGATCAAATCAGTTTGTTCATTCAAACCATTTGTCCTTCCTGAACCGCTTCCTGAATAAATCCACTGACTTGATGACCAACCGAAAACATTGACCTTGTTGGTTGAATCCTTATTCAAAGGAAGAGAATCAGCCTTGTTCTCTACTAATACAGCACCTTCTCTTTCAATACTTCTAGCTAAGTCTTTACCTTCACCATTTGTCTTTTGATCCAAAGCAGATCCACCGATGACGGCCCAGGTGTTTAAAATATCCGACATGCTAAAACAAACGGCATTGACACCAATGGCTAAAGCTGCCAATGCTGAAATTCCAACAACAGCAGCAATTTTCTTCTTAGAAAACTTCTTCCCCTGTTTTCCCATATACCCTCCATTTAAGAGACTAGACAAAAGTCTTAGCTCTCATGTCCTAGAACGATTTTAAGTGTATTATAAAATTGTGAAAGCGTTTTTAGCAATTCATAACTTAAATGAGATAATACATAACTTTACAAATTTTTACACGGATTTTTATAGCTTTTTAGCCATTGGAATTAATATTTCAAAAGTATTCAAGTTTAAGTACATTGTCATTCAATTAATCAACATGAAAAAAGACACTTAAGCATAAGAACTTAAGTGTCTTTAAGATCAAGCAAATTTTACTAATCTATCAAATGTGCATCTCTGAGAAGTTTCTCAATATCTGTTCCTTTGACTTTCTTAACAGCTTCTTTGATCAAGATCTTTTGAGCTAAAGGCAAATCCATATCCTTGAATTTCTTTTTGTCCGTAGCATAATAAGCAGCACGAAGTAATTCTCTCACATCGTATACGGAACCCCATACTTCAGGAACTCCTCTGTCGATGTTGAGCAAGGTATAAACAGCTTCCATACCTGTTCTTATGGAGTATTCAGTTGTAAAGATAGTATCTCTTGGAGTTTCGGCAAATTGGCCGACAAAGGCAAAGTTGACTGCGCCATCAGGTACAACATTAGGTCTGTCGCCAAGCTTCCTAGGCATGAAGAAAGCAGTGATGTAAGGCATATAGCAAGTTGTGGTGTTAGCATGTTTTGTAGCGAACTCTTTGATCTTGTCTTGAGGTACACCGATATGGTAAAGCCATTCCTCGCAAACCTCTTCTCCAGTACATTCCTTCATAGGCTTCTTGACATAGTTTCCAGGTCTGTCAGAGAACAAACCATAAACCCAAACACAAATTTGATCTTTAGGCTGATTGTGGAATTGAGGTTGACGATTGACAGTCCAAGATAAGTACCATCCATCTTTAGAATCTTTGACGGTTACGATTCCTCCAGTGGTCACCTTTCCAGAGAAAGGATCACGTTTGCAGATTGCCTTGATATAAGGGATGATTTCCATATCCAAGGTAGTTACAGTTGCTGACATCCAATTTGATTTCTTCTCATCTCCACAGAAGACCAAAGGATTTCCAAATGAAGAATCTTGCTTAGCGATGTTTCTCCAAAGATCCCAGCTATCGCCTCTTCCATCTTCTACTTTGGAAAGATCAGGAGCTTCGTTTTGACTACCATAGCAAGAGACATCAGTGCAGCATCCATTAGTGATGACTACCATATCATCTTCTTCCAATGCGATGTTTTCTTTGTTTCCATTACGTTCGATTTCAATGGTTTTTGCTACTTTTCTACCATTATTAATATCGAACAAGACATTCTTAACATCGATTCCATATTGGAAATCGACTCCACGATCCTTCAACCATTTGACCAAAGGAAGAATCATTGACTCATATTGGTTATACTTTGTAAAACGAAGTGCGGTGAAATCTGGCAATCCATCGATGTGGTGAACATATCTTTGAAGATAAAGCTTCATTTCCAAAGCTGAATGCCAGGTTTCAAATGCGAACATTGTCTGCCAATAAATCCAGAAATTAGAATTGAAGAAATGGTCGTCGAATACATCATCAATAGTCTTGTAATAAAGATCCTCATTAGGTGTCATGAACAACTTGAGAAGTTCTTGTTGAGCTTGTTTATCCAAAGTGAACTTTCCATCAGAATGAGCATCTTTTCCACACTTTTCAGTTACACGACAAAGTGAATAATTAGGATCCTTCTTGTTCAACCAATAGTACTCATCCAAAACAGAGACTGATGGATCATCGAGTGAAGGTACATCTCTGTACATATCCCACATACACTCGAAATGGTTGTCCATCTCTCTTCCACCACGCATAAAGAAGCCTTTTGTGACATCTTTTATACCATCACAACTTCCACCAGGAATAGGAAGTTTTTCAAGGACATGAACATGTTGTCCTTGAAGTCTTCCATCTCTTACGAAATAGAAAGCGGCACTCAATCCGGCCAAACCCGATCCGACAATGTAGGCAGATTTTCTCTCGGCACCCTCGGGTTTCTCAGGATGTGCGAATGCCTCATAGTTACCAGCTGAATAATACATTTTTCTTGTCCTCCTAGACGGCTATATTTAACTATGTTTACAAAAAATTTTTTATCATCAATTTTAATGAAATGTCGAAAAATCAAACACGAATTTAAAAGTGATTAAAAATACGACACCTCTCCTTGAAGTGTCGTATTTTATGAAACTTATATCATTTATCGATTCTACAGTTTTTAAGTGCACCATTGATAAATCCAGTGCAAGTATTAGCTAATTTCTTAATCAATAATTCCGGATCATCTTTCATTCCATGTGCGATCCAATCCAAAGTCAAACCGACAAAGGCATATTTAAGAAAATCAGCTATGAATTTCTTATCATCTTCACTCACGGTCTTTCCTTGGCTTTCTTCCTCGACTACGCTCTCCATCAAGTCGAATGTGATTTTATAAAGATAATCCTCTAAATTTCTCAGTGAATATGAATTATATAAATTCATAAAGAAATCCTTATCAGCTTTCAAATGAACCAGTATATCTAGATAACCTTTTTCCCAAGTTTCAGCCGTTTTATTATTAGCTATTATCTTTTTAGAGTCTTCATAAATAATCCATTCCATCAAATCTCTAATATCAATAAAATGATAATAGAAAGTTTGTCTATTGATATCGCAATATTCAGTCAAATCCTTGACAGTAACCTTATCGAAAGATTTTGTCTTCATCAGTTCTTTTAAGGCTACTGCTAAGAATCTTTTAGTTGCTTCACTTTTCATTTTCTGTAGTCAGTAGTAGAAGTGCCTTCTACTAAATTCGCCAAATACACATCATCGTAGAAATAACTGTTTTGATTGAAGGTTTTATCAGGTTTAAATCCGGCTTGAACATCTTTATAAAAGCCATCCGAGATTTTAATCTTAAGTTGTGAAGGTCCACTCATTACTACCGAAGTACCATCAGGTAGAACCACAGGCAAGATAGCACACATTCCACCGCCTGATTGTTGACCTATGACATTTCCAAGTCCCATATTGATAAATGAACCCGTGAAATAATTAGCAGCGGAATAAGTACATACTGAAGTCATAACAGAATAATTTAAATTGAAATATCTCTTCTCGTTAATATCAACTCCATACTTATAATCAATATTTTGATTTGTTTGATAATTATGAATGCTAAGCTCTACTGGATCTTTTCCAGTATCTCTCAAGAATCCTAAAGCTCGGATCATAGCAGCTTCAGAACCTCCACCATTAGTAGATAAATCTATGATGACATTATTTACTCCTTTATCCACAGCTTCATCTAGATAGTGCTTCATAAACTCATAGGTATCATATTTCCAAGGTGTATCCGATTTAATTTGTTCATTTGTTCCAACAGAAAATTCGTCAAAATGTAATACTGCAGTTTCTTTACCTATATAACGAATAGCTGGAACTCCATCTTCTCCATATTTCTCTTTCGCTAAAGTAGCTAATTCAACCCTTTGTTTTTTATATTTTGTTCTGAAATCACCATAAAAACTGGCAAGAGACCCATTATCTGATAGTTTATAACCGGAGTTAGGATCATATAAGTTATAGTTTGTTATGGCTGTATGCAATTCATCCAAATCCTTGTAAAAGAAATTCAAGTATCCTTTAGTGAATACAGAAGTATCAGTAGATAAGAATTGATCCTTGTATCCATTATCTTCGAAGTATTTTCTATAATCTATGACGTTATAGAAATCTTTCAAACCATAGAAATCATTCATGACAAAAGAAATGAAATTATAGTTGAATTCACGAGCTTTGGCTGTAGGAGTAGCTTGAAAATAGTCACCTTTTCCCATGATGGCTTTATACTCATCCGGATTTGTGTCGTTCATATAATACATGACACCATAATAATCACTTCCATTGAAGTAAACGTTGTACATATTTGTTGAGCAAAACAACAAATTCATGACTGAGAATGGGACGAGAATATGCTTTTGATAATATGAAATTTGCATTCCATAATCTTTCAAATTATAAACGACTTGAGAGTCTTGAGAATCGGCATTCGCACTTAATAAAGCTTGGTGTGAATTATAACTAGTTGCTGAGGTGCTTTTTTTAATGACATTAAAGAATCCATCATCAACAACTCTGATGGTGTCTTCATTCCAATCAAATATGCAATTATATCTATAACTTTGTACTCCTTTATAAGTATAAGATTTATAAGTATAAGACAAGACCATATAAGACATAAAGTTATATAAAGACCCTTTGATATTGTCGGAGTCCAAGAAGCCATTCAATGCTGTGACAAATTCTCTGACATCGACATAAGGAACAGACTTGTCACCTTCCAAATAATAAGTGTTTAATGTACTATTTTTTATAGTATATTCATCGCTTAAATTCTCAAAAGATGAATTAGAATCGACTGTGAAATTTCCTTCATCTTTTGGAGTGGAGATATTACAGGCAGTCAAAGATGAAATCAATATTGTGGTAAGAATAAGCAAGTTGCTTTTCCTCATATACACCCCCCTTTCTATTATCTATAAACAAGTATTCATAGATTCATTAAGGTACTAATTTATTATACCTAAAAAACGGCTTTATTTTTTAGAAACATAGTTTTTACATCATTTACAAATTTCAGCATATCGAATAGAGCATCTTTCCAACACTCAATAGTTAACAAAACATTATGAGTTTCAGAACACCTGCTGAATAAGGACATATCATAAAATTTCGGTGTATCCTCAATCGATCAGTACATAAGAATAGAATGGAAGAGAATTTAAACATTTGGGATTTTTCTTTAACTGAAGAAGAAACGAATGAAATCTCCACCTTGGATATCGGACATAGCGAAATAATAGATCATAGTTTAGCATCGACAGCTAAATGGTTGAACACTTGGAAAATTCATAACTAAAATATAACCACAAGTCAAAAACTTGTATTTTTAAGTACATAAAAACACACATTGCTATTATCTTTTCAATAGTTATTATTTTATTATTGAATCAGCATCTATAATCTTTTGTGATATAAGGAGAAATTTATGGAAATAGTTCTTTTAACTTTGATGATAGTCTTAATTATCGTGGTAATTGGACTAGGAATTGCTATGTTTATCTTGTTTAAAAAGAAAAGCACTAGTAATTCATCAATAAAAGATGACTCATCTATTAATATGCTTTACCAAACAATGGGTCAGTTACAACAAAAGATAGATAGTCTTGAAGGTCAACTTGGAACAAAAATTGAAAATGAGACACAGAAAAGGAATACAGATTTGATATCTACTTTTGATGACAAGCTTTCGCAAAAGATAGATGGCGTAAGCAATGTTCAAAAAGATATAGGAACACAAGTATCCAACACTTTATCCACAACATTAAAAGAAACAAATCTAGAAAATCAAAACAAACTATTGAAAACATTTTCTGATAACATAAAAGATATCCAGACCAATCTCCAAAACCAACTCGATAACAATCAAAAGGCAATTGCTTCTATCCAAGAACAATTGAGTAAGCAAATAGATAACAATATAAAAACTGTCTCTGGCATTCAAGAAAGCATGAACAAACAGTTAGATGCAGTTAGTAACAAGATGGAGAAATCAATAAACGAAAGTAACGAAAAAGTACAGACTGTTTTAACTGCAACAACTAAAATAGAAGCTTCACAAAAAGACCTGCAAACCGTTTCAGATGATTTAAAGCAATTAAATGCTTCTTTGACCTACACTAACCCAATGGGTAAATACGGCGAAAGAATTCTAGGTTCTATTCTCAGAAGCATATTTGGTGATACCAGAGGAATATTCGAAGAACAAAAAACGATCAAAAACGATGTGGATGAAACAAAGAAAGTCATAGCAGATGCTGTTATCAACTTACCAGAGCCTTACAAAATGCTTTGTATAGATTCAAAGTTTTCCTTTGAAAAATTTAAGCAAGTAATTCAAAATAAAAAAAGTCCTGACATATCCAGGAGTGAATTCAAGCAAGCTTTGAAAAATGAAATCAACAAAATTGCTAATTCCTATATTATTCCCGGAACCACTATGGATTATGCTTTGATGTTCATTCCTAACGATGGAACCTATATATTCCTTCAAACTGATGACGAATTCTTTAATGAAGTCGTTCTTTATGCTGAAAAGAAGAAAGTGATAATCACCTCTCCTTCTACAATCCAGCCAATTCTTTATAACTTGCATACGTTTGCAAAGAAAATAGAAGACATAAACGATATCAAGAATATTTTGGATTCAGTAAAAAAACTAGAAGTTAAGATTGAAAAATTCAAAGATTCCTGGAATACATTAGAAGGACTTATAGACAAAATAGTCACAGCTAGAAATGAAGTGAATAAGAAAGTTAGAAGCATCGAGATAGAAAGAAACAAATTTGACGATATTGAAACCGACGAATAAGAAGTAAATAGGTAATTATCTCTTTATCAAGTTTTATAATATTTTGTGTAATGGAGAGAAAAAATGACACGCATTTACAAAGAGGGAACTAACGCTTTAGACAAAACCGAAATTGAAAAAGTCGATGACTCCACCATAATTGAAGAGAGAACTTGGATTGAAGTCACTGATCCCACCCAAGAATCGCTTGAAGCAATTTCAAAGAAGACAAACATCCCGTTACATTTTCTCATGTCTTCATTAGACGAAGAAGAATCTGCTCGTATCGATAACGAAAATGGATCAGTTTTGATAGTTTTAGATGTACCTTGCCTATCATCACCAAATTCTGATTCATATATAACTCAACCGTTTATCATCGCTTATAACGATAAATACTACGTCACCATCAATAGATTCAGCGATACATTACTACCTAATCTTTTCAAATACAATCAAAGAAATTCATTGGAGCCACATAAACCAGTAAGATTGTCATTGAATATCATCTATCAAATGTCTAAGGAATTCATTTATTATCTTAGAAAAATTGATGCACATACAAAAGACATTGAGTTGAGACTTCATACATCGATGAAAAACAAAGAATTATTTGAATTGTTGGATATCAATAAAACACTTGTTTATTTCTCGACTTCCCTATCTGCTAACAAGGCTGTCTTGATGAAATTGTTGAAATCAGCCAACTATGTGAAATATGATGCCGATAAGGATTTGATGGAAGATACTGAAGTCGAATTGAATCAGGCTATAGAAATGTGTTCCATCTATAGAGAAATTCTAACGGGAATGATGGATGCATTCGGTACAATCATTTCGAACAATTTGAACATAGTTATGAAAACTTTGGCAGTCATAACTATAGTTTTATCAGTTCCAACACTAGTAGCTTCTATATATGGAATGAATGTAGAACTGCCTTTGGAGCATCAAAACTGGGCTTTTTATGTCATAATGGCAATCGCCTTAATAGCTGCAATGCTTGCAGGAATATTCTTATACTATTCTACCAAGCATAATAGAAATAAAGACTGATTATCAACTTAATATATTTTATTTAAATTGTTTTATGTTGCTATTCTTTTAATCATGCTTATGCTCTATTAAGCATTTTTATATAATTTATAATTTATTTAATCGTTCTATTTTTAAATTTGCAAAATGTTGTGAAATAATATCTAGCAATATTTAAAATGACATTTTCTACTTTATTAATTACTTTTAATATAGATGAAATTACTATTTTCTTTCCACTAAATGTCTTATTCTTTCATCATAATATTCTCTGAAATAATCAAACAAAACCACTTCGCAGATTGACATCACACATCCTACTACACAATAGCCAATCATTGTACCTAATCTACCCGCATCACTAGATTGATCGACACCGAATATAGATAAGTCTATTCCTTTCTTAATTATAAATTGAATAAAATCCTCTTGCATGAAGAAAGTCGTATATAAATAACTTTCAAAGAAGAACAAAGCAGCAAATGAAATAAATCCAATTATATAGAAAATCCATTTATCGGAAGTAATCAGCTTTCTAAATATCAATCCAAACACAAGGCTTGGAAATACATAGAACAAGACTATTAGTGGATCCATAAACAAGAATGACAAGCAAATAATAACTAGGCTTGTTATAAGACAAGAAGTCACCTTTCTTTTTTTATAAGCACATGAGAAGAACATCAATAGCAATGTTCCCATCAAATTTTTATTAAATGGTAAAAAGTAAATAGTCAAAAGAAGAAGCATAGATAAGCTTGAAAACAAAGCATCGAATGCCACATCCTTGGCAGTATATATATTCTTCTTTGTCATACCTTTAAAACATATCACAATTGATAAAAACTAAATCATATCCATTTAAGGTTTCTTTATTATTTACTTCTTTTTAATAGTGAACAAAGACTTCATCTCTTTCTTTCTATTTCCAAGATAAGTCTTGACGTCGTTCATGCTTTTAACTCCACGCATCAAATTTGTCTTCCTAGCATTAGGAAAATGTAAAGCCATAAACGTATCCGAGAAAACAATGTCCAAGAAATACCCTCCTGTAAATAAGGTGCTCTTTCCTTCAGCTCTTCTAGAATATCGGATAATAGCTATTAAAACAAAGACTAGATCGACTGCACATAAACTTATCAAGACTATCAAAGTCAAATGATAGGCTAAAGCCGCGTTATCATACTTCAATACATATGGTTGAATCAAATAATGCATTAAAGGGTAGAAAACTCCATACATAACTATCAAGCACAAGAACCCCCAGCCTATCATAATAGGAACCGTGGTTCTTCCATTTATAGATCCAACTTTCCCAGTATAGTCCCATGATCTAGTATGACAAATCTTTTCTTCCAAGAATGAAAGCATGTATTCGACAAATCCACCTAAAAATGTTCCACATCCCAATATTACAGCCCAACACCATGAAGTCATGAAATAAGGCTCTAATCCAAAGAAAGAAAGGAAGATCAATATTCCACCAAATCCATAAACAAAATTAAATGGAGTCACTATGGAACCAGAGCAGAAAACAAATCCTTTTTTTCTTTTAAAATTCAAAAAAGTTTCATAGATTGTTCCAGCTAATCCACCCAACAAATAAACTAAAATGAGGCTATATCCATTATCGAACATAAAATCTATTTATCCGATTTGTCTTTGTCGTCTTTCTTCTCTTCATCCACAACAACTGGGTCGATCATCTCATTTTCAGGAAATCCACCGAATGGGTTGGGTGGAAATTGAGTGATTCCATATTCTTTCATCTCTTCTTGAGTCGGCTCGACTATTTGAACAGCATTGACTTCAGGAACTTCATCCTGAACAATTGTAGTTACTCCTTCTGTAATTTCTGGTCCAATATACAGACATCCCATACAAGCACCTATTACTTTGATAAAGACTGTTCCAGTCTCATCGTCATAGTGATCAAATGCTATATCGCCACCATCTCTTTGTAAAAAAGGACGAATCTTTTCCAAAGTATCGATAATCTTACTCTCGATTTCATTCTTAGGTTTAGAATCAGTTAAAGCCATAGAAGTCCTCCTTACCAACAAAATAGAATTATAGCATACACTACTTTTCTCCTATCTAACTAACCAAGAATGAATAAGAATACTGATATTTTCATAATGTAATAACTGATTTGATTTTAGAAATTTCAATACTAAATCTTTAAATTCAATACAATAGTAAAATATAAATCATGGAGTAAGAAATATGGCTGATTCATCTATTTTCACTCAACAAGAAGAAAAGAAAAAAATATTAAATGAGCTTAGAGCACTAGAAGAGAGAAAGCAGGTAATTTTATCTTCTCAACACCAAAAGAACAAAGAATTATTCAACAATGAAACTGAAGAGAAGAAAAGAGCTAAGGATATTATAGAATTCAAACAAGTTCAGAAGAAATACAGAATACAGTTGAAGAATTCATATAAAGAGACATGGGATGACGATATAGAATTAAACAACATCCAAAAAGAAATAGATGGTCTCATTTCTAGCAACAAAGAATTGTTACTTGATATTTACAAAGAAAACAATTCATCAGGTGATTTAAAGCCTTATTTGAATGAATTCGATAGATAATTTTTTCTTTAGATTATAAGCTTTTATGTTTAGCTTTAATTTTTATTACCCATATCAAAATTAAGATTGAAAGAAACTAAGTGTTACTTTATACTCTAATGGTTTTTAGGAGTATAAAATGAAAATATCAAACATCTACAAGTTGTCCATGCTAGCTTTTTTGTCTATTGCAGTAGCCTCCTGTGGAAATGGAACAAGTACAACACCTACTTCCACTCCTTCAGAGAAAACTACTACTGTAGAAATCGACAAAGAGTACGCTGTTTCTTTCAAGAATGAAAACTATGTTTCTATCACCACTGAAGGTTTAAAAGAAAATAAAGCTACTGCTGGTTCCACAATTTCTTTTTCATTGAATTTAACAGATGATTCCAAAGAATTGATATCAGTTTATTTAGATTCGATTGAACTATTTGATGACAACGGATCATATTCTTTCACAATGCCTAACCACAATGTTGATGTGACCATTAACACTGAAGAAAAAGGCGGAGATGAGAATACCAAAAACGTCAGCAATGTAAATGTCGATTCGCTTCCTTCATCTATTTTAGATTTACAAAGTTACTTCGATAAAGCTATAAAAGCCGAGTCTAAATATTTAGCTTCCGGACATATCGAATCTACTTTAGATTCATACTTAGACTTGATTGATTTGGATGTTCAAGTAGGGAAAAATGATGTCTTGGTCGTGGATGGGCAGAGAATCAACAACTTAAATTCAGATCCTGCATCGACTCATTATAGAAAAGAACTAGGAAAGCAAAACAATCTTTTCTATACAATAGAAAGCACAACTAGCAATTCAACATCAATGTCTGTCACTAACACTTTGACTACAAAGAACATTGATGATTCTGCTTCTTATTCTACAACATCAATAAATTCATCAGATGCTTTAAGCCAATATACATCATATGGCTTTAGTTCACTCATAAAAGATCAAATCAAAGATATTAAGGAAAAAGTAGAGAATCCTGAAAGCTATACTTTTTATTTGACTTCTTTAACAAAGCATTTATCTGAAGATAAGAAATCAGCTACCATCTCACTTAAAGCTATTGAAAAAACTTATAACGGAGAAGGAAAAGGTATTGAATTAGCTGCAACATTCGATGGAGACTATTTCTTGACTTCTGCAACTCTTGAAAAGATTACTTACGATGAGAATTCAATTAATGATGATTTAACTATTAAAGATACAGCCACCTATTCAATAGAAGATTATTGCGAAATTAATGCTGTTAGAGACTATAGAAAGACATTAAATAAAACTGATATTTCCAAATATGCAATGCAAGATTACGACATATCTATCGACTATAAATTAGATGAAATGACTTCTAGTGAAGAATCCGTTGACAACATAGTCTATAACTCATCCACTTTGTCTTTCTCATTCAAGTGCAAAGATAAGACCGACTACTTGATAACTCCTAAATTCAGCGGTGTTAAAGAAGGCGAGGGTTATGTCGAAGTCGATTCTTTAGGAAATGTCAAAGTATTAAAAGAAGGTGAATTCACCTTGATATTCGATAATGGCTTTGGAAAGACAAAAGAAGTTAAGGTTGTTTCTTTAAAGCCTGATCCAATGATGTTAAATATCGAAGTATCAAGCTCAGTAATGTTCATCAACAACTCAATTACATTGACTTCTTCAATTCTTCCTTCTGTTTCAATTCAAGATGTTACTGTAGAAACTAAAGAAGAATCTGAAGGAGCAGTTGAAATTACTAAGAATGATGATGGAACATATAACATAAAAGGTATTCAAGAAGGAGTTGTAACATTAATAATAACTTCTACTGCAAATACAAAGTTGTCAAAAGAAATCAATGTCTCCGTGGCAACCAAGCCCACTTATGAAAAAGCACTGAATACTTTGACTACAATGAGTTTGCATGGAGAAGATGATACACATGGTATCTATATCAACTTCAACTCTGATGGAACAGGTTCTTATGCTTATGGAAGTTACAGCTACTACTATGGAATGAAATATTCAACACCAGGTTCATTCAAATACTCAATAGATCAAGACACTTTGAAAGTCACTTTGTCTGATGTAACTTGTTCAGGATCAACCGACAATAATCTCACATCTTACAGTATAGTAACCAACACTTCTGGAGATTGTAGTTTCACATACTATGACTATGACTCTTATCTTGTGAAAGATCATACTTTAACCGTCAATGCAGTTACCAGAGTAACTGATTTAAATTCACTCTAATTATGAAAACAACTAAATATATTCCTCTTTTCCTTTCATCGCTAATTCTTATTTCTTGTGGCGAAGCAAAAGACTCGACAACTATCACTAGTAACCCCACAAATAACAGCACTCAAACTAATTCAACACCTTCAATTGAAAAGCCGAAATTTAATGCTCCGACCACAATCACCTCTTTATTCAATTACATCAATACTGAGGCAAATTCGTTAGAATTAAAAAATGGCGCATCATTCAGTAGAAGTCAATCATCATATGAAGTTGGAGTCTATTCAATTATAGAATCGGATTTAGAAGAGCAGGGTAAATCATATTCCAACGATGCCTTAGTCATCGATGGAAATAAAAAGACAACTACTACTTACGATTATGTGAATGATCCAGTGATCAGGAATGAATCCTATAAAAAACTAAATCAAATCGATGGTGAATATTTATATGAAATAGTCGATTATAAAGATGGAAAAGAAAAAGATTCAGCAACCAAGACTGAGATAGATGGAGTAAATGAAAAACAATCTTATTCCAAGACAGGTCTTGGAATAACTTCAAATCTTTATTCCTTCTATCAGGAAAATCTATCAAAACAAATAGTACAAGGTGCAGATGAAATAAATCCAGAGAAATCAAATGGGATAACATTCTATGCAATAAACAAATCTTGGACTTCCACTTTATCATCTGGAAAATATTCCTATTCATTCGAATTAGGAATCGACTTTGATGATCTAGGAAGACTCAAAGATTATTCTTTGATATACACCGAATATCAGAATAAAATGGATGACGAAGGAAATTACACAGAAGATCTTGTAAAGGTATATGAAATAAAAGATGAAGTTGAAATAACATTTGCCGAGAAAGAATTCTTCGATAGTTCAATTATCGATCATAAAGATTACTTCTTGACTGATTACTCATTAAAGCTTTTCTCTTGGAATGGTTACGACATCGATAAAAATGAAGAAGATGCTTCTTCATTTCCTATCAATAAATATGTGGAAATTAAATGTATCAATCCAACACCCGAGAAAGCTTTAGATACTGAATTGACAATCATTAGTTCTTCAAACAATTCAGTCATTTCAATAGATAGCTATGGCATAGTTAAATCTAAAAATATAGGAAAGACAATACTGACTATTCAGTCAAAAAGTGGAATTCAAAAACAATTAGAAGTAACAGTTGTCATTCCTTCTATATCGAAAATAGAAATCAATTCTTACAATCCTTTCTACTTCACTGACACTGACTACAACATACATTTAAACATCGATCCTGACGATACACCATACGAAATCGAAGTAACTAGCGATAAGCCTGAGCAAGTAACAATAACACCTGAAGATGATTATTGGTACAAATTAAACTTCAAAGAGAAAGGGACATATAACATAACTGCTAAATCAAAGAGCAATTCTTCCGTATCTTGTACTAAAGAATTTGAAGTCCAAGGTCCTAAAAAGACTGACGAAGAAATCAAGGCTAGTGTAGTAGGAACATGGAAAGCTGATTTGATGGACGCAAATGGTATAAACACTATAAAAGATGCAGTTACTGTGATATTTAATGAAAATAAAACTGGAACAGTAACGTTTAATTCAGATAAAACTGGTTATACATTCGAATTAAATAAACCTTACGAATTCACTTACGATTTCACTACAAGCTCTTATAACGATAGACCGATCAAAGTGACGATGTACAATATCATCTTGGACCATGGAACAGTAACTTGGACCTACGACAAAAACTATGCCGAATTCTATCAAACCGGTGAAGATTCATTGATTACGTTCAGCTCTACCAATAGCAACGAATATGGTGCTGAAGTCCAATTAAAGGCAAAAAGACAATAAAGTGAAAGCAGGCAATGCCTGCTTTTTCTTATAATTTAAAAATCTGATATTTCATGCTTAGAAAGACCTTATTGCAGTTTTAGTCATTTTCAGTTTTATTCATTTTATGAAAATGCTATACAACTAGTAATGAGAAATATTATGGATTAATTAAGAATTAGATCTAAAAAATAGGATCTAAAGATGAATCATCCAAAGCTTTTGCTAATTCAGGTAAAGAATTGATCCAAGATTTTTATTCTCTATCTCGACCACCTGAAATATGCTTTTCTTCAAATCTGCTTCTTAATATCATTCCAATAGGAGGCACTGTTCCATTACAATCATTTCTAAAATTTTCAAGTGTATTTGAATAAATTATCGTCTTTCCAAGTTCTCCTATCTCATCTTAATTCTAATTAAATGCCTTTCCAATCCAAAGAACAACCGTATAAACCATATCCGGTCCAAGAATGCATACAATGAAATAGAAAACCACCCATCCCCATGATAACTGTATCATAGATTCTCTTAAATAATCAAACGAATAATACAATCCTACAGACATCAAAGTATAATAAAAAGTAACTATTATCAGACCAATAAAGTAATTTCTTCTGTCTAAATAATCCATATGTCTCCAAGGATGAAACCAAAATTCTCTATCCCAATAAACAGGTTCACCTCTTATTACTCTATAATAATATATATACAATTTCCAAAAAGCATATCCACATCCTATTAAAATTGGGAGCAACATAAAAATCCAAAAAAAGATGGTGTATCCGTTCATCATAAAAACACCTCCTTATTTTTATACAATTCTTTTATATTATACTTACACATCTAAATATAAATATCATCAACCTAAATATTCAATTGAATGTGTTATTTTTAACTCATTCAAAGATATATTCATCAAATTCATTAAAATTTCTTTCATTTTTATGTATCATATTTATGAATGAAAGGGAGGATTAATCGATGCCAAGCAAAAAGATAACCGATCGATATGGGAGAATCATCGGATATACTGACGAGAATACTACCGGTAACGTCTATGCAAGAGACAGATTTGGTAGGTTGCTTGGGATGTATAATCCTAATTCAGGGATTACAACTGATCGATACGGTAAGACAGTAGCTAGAGGAGATATTACTGGCGGGCTTGTATGGAACAGCCAGGACAACTACAAGAAGAACAAGAAGTAGAAAACAAAAAGGGGCTTCGGCCCCTTTTTCTATTTCAACAATCCAACTCTCTTATAAATATAATCCGTATTTCTCAAATAATATCCTTCATAGAACAGGTCATCTATTTCATCATTTGTGAATATTTTTTTAAGAACATCTGATTCCTTGATGGCTTCTTTAAAATCTATAGTAGATTCCGGCTCCATGACCTTAAATGCAAGTCTTTGAATCTCATCGTAAGCTTCTTCTCTAGACAATCCTTTCTCTATAGATTTGGAAAGGATTCTCTCAGAGAATACAACACCTTTAGACATATAGATATTCTTTCTAATGTTTTCTTCGTTAACAACTAACTTATCTATAGTCTTAGTCATTCTTCTCAAAAGATAGTCAGTCAATCCGATAGCGTCTGGAAAAGCGATTCTTTCAAATGATGAATGCGATATGTCCCTTTCATGATATAGAGAAATATTGTCGTAGCTACTAGAAGCATATCCTCTGACAAGTCTTGCTAATCCACACATATTTTCAAATCCGATAGGATTATGCTTATGCGGCATAGCAGAAGATCCTTTTTGATACTTGGAGAAGTATTCACAAGCCTCGTTTATTTCAGGTCTGGATAGATTCCTAAACTCCACAGAAACATTTTCGATATGAGAAGCGATCAAGGCCAAAGCGTTCAAAAAGTTGGTGTGGTTATCTCTAGCAATAACTTGAGTAGCAATGTTTGGAAGAGGAAGATTTAATTCTTCTCCGACTAATTTTTCTGCTTCGATAGATGCAAAAGCATAGTTACCTACCGCTCCTTCAAGTTTTACGACACAAAGCTCTTTACTGGCTTCTTCCAATCTATTCAAATCTCTATTCAATTCATCATAGAATCTAGCAAATCTAAGTCCAAAAGAGGTAATCTCAGCATGCATTCCATGAGTTCTAGCAATAGAAGGGAGGTCTTTATATTTCAATGCTTTTGATTTATAAGAATCGAGCAAGGTCTTGATATCATCAACTAGGATATCAGTAGCTTCTTTATAAAGAATTGACATCGCAGTATCGACTACATCTGTAGAAGTCAATCCATAGTGAAACCATCTCTTCTCATCGCCTAAATTCTCATCTATAGATCTAGAAAAAGCTATGACATCATGGTGATAAATAGATTCAAGTTCGTTGATTCTATCGACATCGACTTTAGCTTTTTCTTTTATTTTCTCATAATCTTCTTTAGGAACTATTCCTAAAGTCGACAAAGCTTTGATGTTTGCTAATTCAACTTTCAAAAAAGTGTCGTATCTCTTTTTCAATGAGAAAAGAGAACTAATCTCTTTCACTTCGTATCTATCTATCATTAGATAACTCCTAAAATCATAGTATCTTTTCTATCATTTCCTATAGAAAGTATTGATACTTTGACACCGGTGTATTCCTCGATGAAGTGGATATATTCTTGAGCAGCTTCATCCAATTCACCGATATGGCCTATCTTTTCTATCTTGAAAGGTTTGAATGTCTTATAAATAGGCTTGCAACGAGCATATTCATCCAAAGTGGCAGGAATATAGTCGATTTCTTGTCCATCCAATTCGTATCCGATACAAATCTTAATTTCAGGGACTTCAGATAAGACGTCGAACAAAGTCAAAGCGATAGAAGTAGCTCCAGAGGCAATGACATTTCTCTTGACAACTACCAAATCCAAATATCCGACTCTTCTAGGACGTTTGGTGACAACTCCATATTCGTGACCTTTTTCACGAATCATATCACCGATTTCGTTGGTGAGTTCCGTTGGGAAAGGACCGGCTCCAACTCTCGTAGTATAAGATTTGGCAATGGCGACGATATTAGTTATGGAACGTGGAGGAATTCCAGCACCTTGAGGTGCGTAGTTGGCTGTAGGTGAAGAAGATGTTACATAAGGATAAGTACCTCTATCAATGTCCAGCATCATTCCTTGAGCACCTTCGAAAAGAACATTCTTTTTCTTCTTGATAGCTTGGTTCAAATAATATGATGTATCACAAACGAAAGGCTTCAAGAACTGACCTATTTCGATGAGTTTGTTGAACAAATCTTCTTCATCATAAGTGTTCAATCCTAAAGACTTGAGTTCGAGATTCTTTATTATCAAAGTGTTGTGAAGCTTTTCCTTCAAGGAAGATGCATCCAACAAATCTCCAACTCTTATTCCTCTTCTTGCAGCCTTATCAGTGTAGCAAGGTCCGATTCCTCTCTTTGTAGTTCCTATCTTAGAATTGCCGAGCAATTCCTCATATGCGCCATCCAAATCGATATGGTAAGGCATTATAATCTGAGTACGAGAAGAAATCTTCAAATTGTAATCTTTGAAACCCAAAGCCTCAATTCCTTCAATTTCTTCCTTCAAAGCCCAAGGATTCAATACGACTCCGTCAGCGATGACGTTGGTAACATTCTTGTAGAAAATTCCAGAAGGCAAGCTTCTGACCGCGAACTTTTTGCCATCGAAGACGATAGTATGTCCTGCATTGTTTCCACCTTGGAATCTGACTACGACATCTGATTGTTGAGCGAGATAATCAGTTATCTTGCCCTTTCCTTCATCTCCCCATTGGGATCCTTCAACAATCGTTACACTCATTATTCTTTCCTCCAAACACAAAATTAATAATATACACATTTTTTCTTTTCTAAGCCCTTTCAACAAGCCTATATAAATTTCTTTTTGCTGTGTAAATAAACAACTTACATTCAATAATAAAAGCATGGAATTAAAACTTAGTTAAGAAATTAAAAGAAAAATCCGGCATTTGCCGGATTCTTTTTAATGTTTTCTAAGAATATTAAGTAGATTGGTATAGTCGTTAGCCATCACATAGCCTTCATGGTTATAGACATCTACACGGTTGTAGATCATCTGGTTCAACGATGGATGGAGATAGACTCCACCAGCTTCAGAGACAAGAAGCTGAGGAGCAGCTGTGTCCCACTCTTTGGTTCCAGGACCTAACTTCAAGCAAATCTCAGCTTGGCCTGAAGCTATAGCACAAGCTTTCAAAGAACTTCCGATAGGAAGAACTTGAGTTATGTATTCATTCTTGTACAACTCGTTTTCTCTATCACCGGTATGATATGCCGAAGTGACAGCCTTGAGTTTGTTCTTCTTATCAGAGACATGAAGCTTAGTCAATTCATTAGAAGCTGAAAGATAATAGCTTCCCTTGCCTTTAATAGCAAAGAATATCTCACCAGTCAATGGTACTCCAACCAAGCCTAAGACCAGATCATGTCTTTGGCAAAGTGCAAGATTCACACAGAACATTCCATCTTTATGAACGAAATCTTCTGTTCCATCCAAAGGATCGACAATCCAGACGTATTCTTTTTCAAGTCTGGACATATCGTCTTTTTCTTCCTCGGACAAATACCCATCCTCAGGAAATCTAGATAGAATTTTTTCACGCAAAATCTTATCTGAAGCTAAGTCAGCATCAGTTACAGGTGAATTATCACTTTTTATAGTGATTTTAAATCCATCTCTATAAATGTTCTTGATAGCTTCTAAGCTATCTTTCATTGCTTCGATTGCTATATCTAGTCTTGGAAAGTCAATTTCAGTGTCAATTAGTTTCATTTTTTCTCGATTCTCATCAAAGCTTTAACAACATCATCTACTAAAGCCAGAGAAGTGAGTGTACCACCGCTGGATTGCATATGTCCACCACCATTGAACATTTTTGCTACTTCTGACACATCATAACCTAATTCACAACGGTATTCAGCCCTGACTGTTCCATTTTCGTTTTCAACAAACATAGCCCAGATAGGACATTCATCAGCAAATCCGTATTGATTGACCTTACCAGCCAATTCATCCGCTGTAGTTCCCAATTCCTTAATTTGTTCTTTATTGAAAACAGTATATATTACTTTTCCCTCAATCTTGGTAGCGTTCAATATTGCTTTGTTTAATTCAATATCTTTCAATGAATTGGAACTAATAGAATGATAAGTCTTATAAAAATCAGCTCCGTTATAAATCAAACGACCAACTTTATAGAAATCATCTGCTTCTAAAGCTAGTTTAAGTCCATCTGTATCGGAGAGAATTCCCAACAAAATAGCGGATGCAGCATTGGCAGGAATCACTGGAAATGAAGCAAATAACATATCAGCTACAATGACAGAGCAACTAGACTTGGCATCATCGACAAATTCCAAGTCACCGAAATGATCATCGGGTGCGTGATGATCAATCTTTACAACAAACTTTCCCTCCAAAGCTCTAGGGTCTTCGATTCTGGCTTTAGTGCCAGTATCAGTAATAATACACAATGAATTCTTTATGATATCTATAGATAATTCACCAGGTTTGATCGGCTTTTCGAAATCTTCAGGCATGGGTTCATCATAAGAACCTACACAATAACATTTCTTCTCAGGAAACAATCCTTGTAATGCTAATTTTAAACCCATTGATGATCCGTAGGCATCACCATCAGGTTTTACATGTGAGAACAAAACGATTGAATCAAAATCTTCAATTGTGTTCTCAAAAAAATCTTTTGAATTTGGAATCGACATATCTACCTCCGATTTTATATTGTCTATTTCGTTCTTTTTATCGTACATATATTTATATTTCTATGTTTCTATCACTTATATTTCAACTGTAATCTTATGAACTAATCTACTAATATTTATTAAATTTATTTGTATTCTTAAAAATTTGGCTTATTCAAAAGCCAATAATAATATAGCAAACATTTTTTGGGATGGACCAATAAATCCTTTTTGAAAGGCATAATCTAGATTATTAAAAGAATAAATTAACAAAAAAACCAATTCTTCCATTTTTATAGAAGAATTGGTTAAATGATTTGTAAGATTATTAGGCGATATCGTCGATGTCTTTGATGGAAGCAGTGGTGTTATCATCATCGTCATCACTGTTAGTCCCAATAGGAGCATCTTCGTCACTCTCATCACCGAGATCGTGGGGAAGTCCTTCATCATCAACAGCCTCACCATTCTCATCCTTGTCAGCAGTCTCAGTATCATAGTACTCAAGAGTGTTCTTCTTTATCTCGTCATAGGTGTGACGTGAACGAAGATCCCAAGTGTTGTCAGAAAGAAGGACAAGTCTTCCATCCAAGGCTAAAGATGTATAGAAAGCTCCAACCTTAGAAATGAATTCCTCATCATCGGTGATTCCAAGTTCATCTCTGACAGCTTGGCAAAGTTCCTTAAAGGAAAGGCTCTTAGGACTATTGCCTTGCTTTACAAAGACATCGTAGGCAGTCTCAATCATTGATTTGTTGCTCATTGTATTTCAATCCTCTTTTAATCTATACGTAGAAATGCTTATAACTTATATCACGACTTGACGAAAATATAAAGTGGTACTTCCAATTACATATGCTTAGGAGCACTTACACCGATGAGATTCAAGGCATCAGCCAAGACCAACATAGATGCCTTAGCCAATGCGACACGAGCATTGGTCAAAGGAATGTTCTCCACGACAATAGCTTTGGCATTCTTTTGCTGATACCATTCATTGATTGCTGTAGACAAAGTTTGAGTATATAGGGCAATCTTATAAGGCTCCAAGCTTGAAGAAGCCTCTGCTATTCTCTTAGGATACTCCTTGAGCATCTTCATGAGGGCTACTTCCTTATCGGAAGAAAGAAGTGAAGAATCGAAGTTAGTTAAATCCAAAGGGAGTTTCAATACGTCAACAGCCTTTTCGACGATGGAGTAAAGTCTAGCGTGGGTGTATTGTGCATAATAGACAGGATTAGATGATGATAAGGACTTAGCCAAATCCAAATCGAAATCCAAATGGCTGGTTCCAGCTCTAGCCACAAAGAAGTAACGAACAGCATCCACACCGACTTCATTGATGAGATCGTTCATAGCGATGGCGTTACCGGTTCTCTTACTCATCTTGAATTCTTCGCCACCTTTGAACAATCTAACAATTTGTACTAAAGAGAAGTTCAACTTAGATGTATCATATCCCAAAGATTTCATAGCGGAGTACATACGAGCTAAATATCCTCCGTGGTCAGCTCCAAAGACATCTACCAACATATCGAATCCTCTGTCGAACTTATACGAATGATAAGCAATATCGGGAAGAAAATAGGTGAAGGAACCATCGCTCTTGACAATGACACGGTCCTTATCATCGCCATCTTGTTTTGTCTTCAAGAAAGTTGCTCCATCTGCTTCATATGTCCAAGGCTTGAGCTTTTCGAGACAGCTTTCAATTCTACCACTCTTTCTTATGGCCTTTTCTGAAGAGAAGACATCGAAATTGACTCTAAAGTTGTTCAAGTCAGACTTTATTTTATCCAACAAAGCTTTAGTTCCATATTCCTTAAAAAAGTCGATATGTTCCTCAGGATTTGCAAAATATTTATCTCCAATTTCCTGATAAAGCTTCTCTGCGATGTTGACGATATCTTGTCCGTGGTATCCGTCTTCAGGAACCTCAGCTGAAGCATCTCCACAACGCTGTTTGTAACGGGCAATCAAAGATTCACCCATGTGATCGATTTGATTTCCGGCATCGTTGATGTAATACTCTCTGGTCACATCATAGCCAGCTTTCTTCATGATTCTAGCTAAAGAATCACCGACTGCCGCGCCTCTTGCATGACCTAAATGGAGGTATCCGGTAGGATTGGCGGAAACATATTCGATATCAACTTTCTTATGAGAAGGTTCTGAGCTCTCCCCATAAGATGTCAATCCATCTTTCTCGCCTTCCAGAATTTCTTTGACGACGTTTGTCATCAAATCATTGGATACGAAGAAGTTTAAAAAACCAGGTCCTGCAACTTCTACTTTGGTAACTCCCTCGACTTTACATTCGTCGGCTAAAAGATTTGCTATCTCCACGCCTTTCTTTCCCAACTGTTTTGCATATCTAAGAGCAACATTGGTGGAGTAATCTCCATGTTCCTTGACAGGAGGTATAGAAAGCTGAATAGACTCAGCCTTTATATCCAAACCCATCTTGTTGAGTTGTTCAGCTAAATAATTTTTAATGTTATTTTCAAATCCCATATATATCTCCTTAACTTTTCTTTTTTACTAAGAGTACTGAAGCATAAGCTTCTATCGCCAATCCTTGACCGACACTATCTAACTTTTCATTAGTTCCTAGAGCAAGACCAACTTTTGAGATATCGACTCCCAAGGCTAAGGCTAAGTTCTTTCTCATATCGCTCTTAAACGAATAAAGCTTAGGTCTTTCTAAAAATACTTTGATAGTGACATTTCCTATTTCGAATCCTGCATCATCCATATCGAGTAAGGCTTTATTTAATATGGACATCGATTTGATATTGAGAGTATCTTGAGATTCGGGAGGAAATTGATCTCCGAGGTCTGGAAGTCCCAAAGCCAGGAATATAGCCTCGCTCAACGCATGCAAAGCTACATCGCCATCTGAATGAGCCTCAACCATTTTGTCGCAAGGAATAAAAGTAGAGCAAAGAATAAACCCAGTTCCTTCTTTCAATCTATGAATATCTCTAGATATTCCAAAGCGATAGGAAGAATCACTCACCTTTACTTGCCTTTCTTAGGAGCAGAGAACTTGATGAAAAGACAGTCTCCATCTTTTACGACATACTCCTTTCCTTCAGTACGCATCAAGCCTTGAGCACGAAGAGATTCTTCAGTTCCATACTTGTCTATATCATCAAAGGAATAAACTTCAGCTTTAATGAATCCGGCTTCCATATCGGTGTGGATAATTCCTGCACACTGAGGAGCAGTGTATCCATCGTGGAAAGTCCAAGCACGAACTTCATCAGGTCCTCCTGTGAAGAAGGTACGAAGACCAAGGATGTGGTAAGCAGCATTGGTGATTTGCTCCAAACCGGTTTCCTTAGCTCCGATTGCTTCAAGATATTCTTTACGATCTTCAGCAGGCTCACTGACTAAAGCAGCCTCTGTAGATGCACATATTGCAATAGCCTGAGCACCTTGAGATTGGGCGTATTCATTTACTTTGGAGAAATACTTATCAGCCAAGGGATCAGCATAAGCTGACTCAGCAACATTTCCGACATAGATGACCGGTTTTGCAGTCAATAAATTGAAAGTCTTGAATAACTTCAATTCATCAGGAGAAAGTTGATCCATGATTGTAGAAGCAAACTTTTCATTATCCAAAGCTTCCTTGACAATCTTCAAAAGCTTGTATTCATTGATAGAAGCCTTGTCTCTAGCCATCTCGGCTTTCTTGGCAACTTTTCCTATTCTTGAATCGACTTGCTGAAGATCAGCCAAAATCAATTCGAGATTAATCTCTCCGATATCACGAATAGGATCGATACTTCCTTCGACGTGAGTGATGTTAGGATCATCGAAGCAGCGTACGACATGAATGATAGCATCAGTATTTCTAATGTTAGCTAAGAACTGGTTTCCCAATCCTTCACCCTTAGAAGCACCTTTGACCAAACCTGCAATATCAGTGAATTCAAATGTAGCACGAACCACACGCTTAGGATTGAAGATAGAAACCAATCTTTCGATTCTATGATCTTTGACTTCGACTACAGCCGTGTTAGGCTTGATAGTCGCAAACGGATAATTCTCAGCCAAAACGTTAGAGTTGGTGAGAGCATTAAAAAGAGTTGACTTTCCTACGTTAGGAAGACCTACTATACCTGCTGTTAAAGCCATAATTTTCCAAAAACCTCTATTAATTAACAAATCGTCTTATTTTATCACTTATATATAAAATAAAGACAATAAAAGCGGAGCAAAAGCCCCGCTTGACAGCTCACATATCGACTCGAACCAGTCTCGCCTATATGTAAGCGTCCGATGCAACTAAAGCGAATTAGTGCTGTTGGCCATCGGCAGCAGCTTCAGCGTGCTTAGTGATCTTGACATTAGCAGCGCGGAAACCCTTGTCGGTTTTGCTAACTTCGAACTCTACTTCATCACCAGGATTGGCAGTCTTGAAGCCATCCATGACAATAGAAGAATAATGGAAGAAGACATCGGAGTTATCCTCAGCCTTGATGAATCCATAACCCTTCTTTGCATCGAACATCTTTACTTTACCCTTCATACAAAAACCTCTGTTTACAGCAGTCTCTAATAACTGCACTAACAATATATGACTTTAAAGGCCAATTTACAAACATAGATTTCATTTTTTACAAGAAAGCGTTTACTATAGCCTCAATCCTTGCTTAGGATCAATCTTTGAAATGTTTTTTGTAGAAAGAAGGCTAACTAGCAAAGAAGAAGCAAAACACAATACAAAAACTATAAAATAAGTATTTAGAGAAAATGTGGAAATTGTCTCACCAAAAACCTTGCTCAATTCATCTTGAACTAGCTTGTTGCCAAAAATTATAGCTATCAGTGATTGTAAAAAGGAAGAAAGGCCGATCCACATGACATACAAAATGTAGATTGTCTTGACCTCTTTTGCTTTCAATCCCAAAGCTAAATAATCACCGATTCCTTTTTCATCGTCTTTTATAGCTAGATAAGAAGTCAGTAACATTAGAAATATACTCAGTATCAAACTAATAGAAGCAAAGATACATAATCCTGTACTTATTTTAGAAAGAATATCTTCCATATCATCAGCCATATCTTTAAAAGGACAGTTGAATTCATAAGCTGGATAATCCTTTCTCAGCTTTGATAATGACATATCGGCATATTCCTTAGTCTTGAATTTTAGAATTGCATTATCTATGGTCAGGTCAATACCACTCTTTTCAGTCAATTTAAAAGCTAGAATTTGGGGAAAGAATGAATCTTGATACAAAGCATCTTTATCATTTTCTATAATTCCAGTCACTGTCAAATCATAATCGAAAAAAACATTTTTATAAGAATTGCCCTCTTTTTTGATATCGCCTAGCAATAGCAAAGATAAAGATTCACCGATAGGAGACTTATCCTTATAAATCTTTCTTGCTAAGCTAGATGAAATGACAATTTCATCATCCTTATTTGAAAAAGTTCCTTTATCAACCTTCTTATCTAAAGGACTTATAAAATCTATTCCCTTTCCTTCTAAAGAAGAAGACAGATCAGCACCTATAACACCTTCTGGTATTTGAGCCGAACTGATTTGAAACATTCCGAGATTTTTGTCTGTGGTCGAATTCATATCACTGAGTTCTATAAGGGAAGACCTATCTTTAGCTAAAAATACAGGTAATGAAAATCCGGCATACATCCCACCTTGAACATAAGTATATACACTCGATGAGAATGCATATTCTCTCAATTGAAAATCATCTTTCCTATCCGCTATATCCAAAACATCATACGGGTTTATCTCTTCAAACTTCTTTTCTCTTATGAACAATTTGATGACTTCCTCTTCTATTCCAGTCTTTATCTTTAAAGAAGAAGGAAACTTCTCTAAAGCATATTTCCTGTATGTAGAATCTAAGGAAAAAGCTTTATAGAAATTTCCGAGTTTTTCTTTTTGTACATATAAAATTCCACCTTTTTTCAAAGTATGAGGTTTGACATCTAAGGAGGTTAAATTATTGGAAGTTACAAATCCGATATTGTCTTCTAACAAAGATGAAGAAAATAATGTAGAAGTATGCATCAATACTGGATTAGAGCTTTCAAAGAATCCTTTTACTTTCAATTGAAAAGTTTTAATTCCAGATACATCTTTAACACCAATAGACCCATTGAGAACTACTTTATTGTTCGATAGAAATCCATACATATTCGGAAAAGCAGTGAATAAATAATCTATCGCTGCTTGAGGCAATCCCAAAAAAACTTGATCTTTTTCCAATGAAGGGTAATCATCACCTTTAATTCTAATAGTAGGGTAAAACTTTCTAATCAACGGATGAGCTAAGATGTCAACGCCAAAATTTGAAGGGTATTTATAGTTGTCGTTAATGTTTAAATAAAGAGATGAGAAGCTACTATCTACCTTATCATTTAGATTCAAAGGATATTCTATTCCATAGTCCAGCAAATCCTTTTGATAATCCCAATAAATAAGTCTAACTAATGTTTCATCGCCTAATACATTCTTCCCATTTAAATTTGAATTGGCTTTAGGTTCAACTACTATTGTCGATTCATCAAACGCTGAAGAACCCATGCTGATAAATCCTGACTTAACACCATCAACCATACAAAGGGCAATTCCAAAAGAAGTTAAGGAAATCATTATTGCGATGATTGCAGGATATGCGCTTTTCATGTGACGAATAAAAGTCTTAAATGATTGAATTATCAAAGATAATAATTTTATCTTTCGATAACCCTCTCTTTTTTCTTTATCTTTTTTTATATCGGCCGGTTCATCAATCAATTTAACAGACTTTTCCTTTACTTCGAGCAATCCAAATTTCGAAGTATCTACATCATCATGCGTTATCACTAAAACCAATGAATCCGATGATATTTTTTCTAAATAAGACATTGTTTTATGTGCTAGTTTTTCATTCAATCCAGCTGTAGGTTCATCGACTATTAATAATCTAGGCTTTTTGATAATCGCTTTTATCAAAGATATTCTCTTCTTCTCTCCACCTGACAATTCATTTATCTTTCTCTTTTGATAATTATTCAACTCAAAATAGATTAACAGTTTAGATAATCTATCTTTTCTTTCTTCTTTTGATAAAGAGGAGCCGAAGAACGATTTCATCACTTCATCTTCTACTGTACATAATCCATCCATAAAGCCACCTTGAAAAGAAAAACCTACATTATTTAATCTAAATTCCGATTTCTCATTTTTGCTCATCGCCTTATATGATTTTTCATCAAAGAAAACATCGCCATCAAAATTATCATCCATACATCCTAATATGGTTGCTAATGTTGTCTTTCCTGATCCAGACTCACCTTTAATAAAATAAAGACCTGTATCCTTCAGCATAAAAAATACATTTTTAATAGTTGGGGTTTTCTCACCTTCATATGTCTTAGATAAATTCTTCACTCTTATCATCTATCAGTCCTCAAGGAAAGAAGCAAATCTTTCTTAATCAATCTCAAGTAACAATAAATAGAAGCTATAATCGTTAAAAATACGATAGAAAATCCCATCAAGAATAAAGACTGAATAGTAAATCCACCTATAAACAAATTAGGATATCCATAATAAACCAATGCTTTTGGTAAAGCTATGTTTAAGATCAAAGAGAACAAACAATAAGATATCAATGAAGCAAAACTAAAAATAAGTGGAATTCCTTCATAAAGCTTGACAAAAGACTTCTTATTCTTTGTAAAAGCTAATGCTATCGCGTATTTCTTTTTATTCTCAGAAAGAATTGTCGACAATGAAAAGATTTCTATAAAGAATGAAATGATTATTGCCAAGATTAGAAAAACACTAGCCAATTGAGTTATAGATCCTAGGATAGCTGATATTGAATCATTGGCAGACAAAGCCCTGGAATTAACTCTAAGTCTATTTTTAAAAACAGATTTGCTTAATTCATCTAGTTTCAATGTGTCATCGACATACAAAAGAGTCTCATAACTGTTGATGATATCTTCTTTGTATTCATCCTTGTTCATAAGATCAAAATAGAACAATCCAGTCGATGAATCCGTTTTTGAATCTATATAATCATAAACTTGCTTGTAATCATAAAGGAGAGTTGGAGTCGAGAATCCCTCTATTTCTTTATGAACGGATACAATTTTAAGATTCCAGTTTTTTTCAAACACAGCATTGTTTCCCAATTCATCCACTACTTGAGATCTACCTTCGCCTTTTACTGTGACAATATCGCCTATATTTCTTCCAGTCGACTTAATAAAAGCAGTATTAGCTACCGCTCTGATATACTCATAATCGACTTCGTCTTCAAAAAAACAAGGCTCTATTTGATAGTTTATCTTGTCTTCATTCCTATGAAGATAAGAAGCTTGAGGAATAAAGAAAGATAAAGATGGATAGGAATGAATACCTATCAATGAATTTATTTCAAATTCTAGGGAATTTGATAAAGGCAAATTCTTAGTCAAAGTCATTCCATTAGATTGACTTATGGTTGTTATCTCGCTAGCATGAACCAAATTATAGCCATAGAAATCGCGGGCATATCCTTGACTGATGAATTCTTTATTTTGGTTTATCGATAAAGCACAAGCCAAGCATGAAAAAGCAAATCCTAAAGCTAAAGAGCTGGAGATGAGTCTTCCTAATTTCTTCTTCAAAAAACAATTGCTAATATTCAAAGAGTCTTTAATTTTTATCTTTCCGTTCTTTAAATTATTATCAGTAATTTTTCCAATGTCAATTTTATTTTTCTTAATCTCATTGAGATTCCCGTTTTTAAATAGTAGAACTACATCACCATATTCAAAAGCTAATTCTTTGTTATGAGTGACACAAACAACAAGTTTTTCCTTTGATGCTTCTTTTAATTTATTCATCACTATTTTTGAATTGATATTATCTAGCGCTCCAGTAGGTTCATCACAAAGAATCAATTTGTCGGAATCTATCAATGCTCTAGCTAAAGAGACTCTACTCTTTTCTCCACCGGATAAATCCTTACAAGGTTTATCTTTCAAATTTAAGATATTCAACTCTTTTAAAATTGGAATTATTTCTTCTTCCCTATTTTTTAAATCGATACCATCCATGATTGATGATAAGGTTGCATTATCAACAACATTTAATTCATCTAATAAATTGGCTTCTTGAAAAACTATCGATGGTTTTCCTAAATCATTGATAATCTTTCCTTCTGTCGGCTTAATAAATCCTGCAATCAAAGATAAAAGAGTTGACTTACCACAACCAGATTTTCCTAAAATCATCACCAAACCATTATTTCCAAAATCATAGGATAGATTAGAAAAAACTCTGGTGGTTCTTTCACCATTTAGATAAGAATACGATAACTTTTCAATTTTCAAAAAAATCACCTCTGAAGATATGATCCTCAAAGGTGATAAATGATAAGTGAATTCTTAAATCTAATTGGGGATTTCAATTCCTGTGACCGGATCTATCAATTTGAATTGATAAGATATCAACTTTCCTGTCTGATCATCTAAATCTATAAAGAGGAAACTACCAAACATTCCATCCCTAGGTCTCATCAAAGATCCAGGATTGAATTGATATATCTCCCCATCCAATTCATTAAACAATTTCTTATGAGTATGGCCGGAAAAGAAGTATTTACAATTACAAGATTTTATATATTCAGGTGTTATACCACCAGTTCTATTTCCATGTTCTAAATGAACTGTTCCAAAAGGAAACTTAACATCCCTAGTTATTGGAAGACCAGCAAAATAATCACAATTACCTCTCACGCCGACAAAATTTCTCATTATCAATTCGGGTGGCAATTCCGAATCTCCACAATGGAACCAATTGTTCACTACCCCATTATATTTAGAGATAATTGCATCCATATATTGAGTGTCACCGTGGGTGTCAGACATGACGCAAAATCTAATCTTGCTCATTTCATCAGTCCTTTCTTCTTAAGACCATTCACTATCAAAGTGGAAATAGTCAAAGGTCCGACACCGCCAGGCACCGGTGTATAACTTTCAAAAAAGTCATCCTCAGGCACAAATCCCAAATCACCAGAATTATCCTCAGCATGATAACCACAGTCGATAACTATCTGGCCTTTTTTAAAAGCATCTTTATTTACTAGACCTTTCTTTCCTGAAGCCAGAACAATGATGTCTGAATCAGCCACTTTTCGTTCTATCTCTTCTTTTGAAATTTTTGAATGAACAATAGTAACCTCGGCATTTTTCTTCAACAATCCTAAAGCGATAGGAAGACCTACGCTTTGAGATCTTCCAATAACTAAAACTTTCTTACTCAAAACATCAATTCCATAAAAGTCTAATATTCTAATCACAGATTGAGCGGTTGCTGGGAGCAATCCCTCTCCCAAGAATATCATTCCAGCACTTTTAACACCTAAACAATCAGGGTCAGACTCATAGTTGAGTTCTTTTCTAGCCTTATTCATAAAATCGATTGGAAGAGGACGAGCCAATATCACACTCATATTGGGTTTCTTCATCATATCAATGATTTCATCCCCGTTTGTTCCGTCGTATATTTTTTCTATAAAACTAAGTTGAACTTTATTCAAAAACTTCTCTATTTGATGACAATATGCTAAAGCATCTTCGGAATCATTAGAAACAACTAACAAGAAACAGACATCATTAGAAGATAGATTCAATTCTTTGATTCTAGCCTCATCTTCTTTTCTAACAGGTAAACCTTTTAATAATGTTGTCATTTTGAGCCTTCCATTTTTACAGCTTGAGGTACTTTAGGTAATCCAGGCATCAACCAAATAGTGCCAGTTCTAGCTACGACCAAATTAGCACCAGAATAATAATTCAATCCTTGGACATGGATTGTAAAATCCTTAGGAGCTCCGAGCACTTTAGGATTGTCAGTCAAAGATAAGGGTGTCTTTGCAACACAAACCGATGTAGAACTTTTAACCATTTTCTTTATGTTTTCCAAGTCTTGTTTCGCTTCATTTGAATAGACGACATCCTTAGCACCATAGATTTCAGTAGAAATCTTTTCTATGATGTCTTCTATCGTTTCATCGCCATTATAAAGAGGCTTGTAATTTGATGTAGTTTCATTCAAAGTATCAAGAACTAGCTTAGCCAAATCTTTTCCACCTTTTTCACCATCCATAAAGGAAGTATAAGGAGCCACCTTATAGCCGAGTTCATCCAGCTTTTCACAAACAGCTTTCTTTTCTTTAGGTGAATCAGATTTGAATTCATTCATAGCCACAACCAAAGGAACATTGAACTTCTTCATGTTTTCAAGGTGTTTAATTAGATTTGATAAGCCTGATAAACACGCATCGACATTTTCCTCATTCAAAGTATCATAATCGGCTCCACCTTGAAGTTTCAAAGCACGGATTGAGAAGACCATCACTGTTAAATCTGGCTTCAGTTCATCAGTTCTACATAAAATATCCATGAACTTCTCTCCACCTAAGTCAGCACCAAAGCCAGCTTCAGTGACACAATAATCAGAGTTCTCTAATCCAACTTTCAAAGATCTATATGAACAACAGCCGTGAGCGATATTAGCAAATGGACCACCATGGACTAACACAGGTGATTTATACAATGTCTGAACCAAATTAGGCTGGAAAGCATCCTTTAATATCAGCCATAAAGCGTTTAATATGTTCAATTGCTTTAAATAGATAGGATTGCCTTCATTATCATAAGCGACTGTTATATTTCCAAGCTTAGTCAAGAAATCAGTTTTGTCTTTAGCCAAGCAAAAAATTGTCATGATTTCAGAAGCAGCAGTTATGACAGTCTCATTCGTATGAATTCCGGTTTTATTATCGACTTGAACTTCTCTAAGAGCTCTATCGTTGACATCGAGAGCTCTAGGAAAAACAATCCTATCTTTGTTTATATTCAAAGCGTTACCTTGATAAATGCTATTTTCAATAACTGCACTGATAAGCAATGAGGCACTAGAAATAGCGTGGAGATCGCCGGTGAAATGGACATTAATTTTTTCATCGGGTTCCACAGAGGCTTTACCTCCTCCTGTAGCTCCGCCTTTCATTCCAAAGAACGGTCCTAATGATGGTTGTCTCAAACAAGCACATGCAACTTTTTTACTACCTTTTAAAAGCAAATTCAGTCCGTCAGTCAAGCCTATAGATGTCGTAGTCTTTCCTTCTCCTGCTTTTGTAGGAGTCATAGCAGTGACAAGGATTAATTTTGCTTTTTTCTTTTTTATAGGCTCATCTTTAGTCATCACTTTCGCAATATAAGGGCCATAACAAAACAAATCAGAAGCTTTGATTCCAAGCTTCTTAGCAATAGTTTGAATCTTAATCATTTAAATACCTCCTAATTGAATAAATCCTTTACTTTCACCATTGGAATCTTTTTATCAATAAGAAATTTTCTTATTTTGTCATCCAATGAAACACCTGGGATTTCAGGTAATGAAAAATCAAAATAAGGAAGCTTGGATTTCTTTTCTAAGTTGAAGAAATAAATATTTAATTCAGGGCACGTAGTATGAATCTTTTTAGAAAAGTCTATAAAGAATTCTTTATCCAAGGAATAGACATAGATGTTTCTAACACCATTTTGATACATATCAGCAATTCTACCCCAATATTCAATAGCTAAAGAAGGAACTAAGACCATTAGAGTATCTCTAGGTTTCTCCTTGATTATTTCTAGCTCTTGACTAACTTCTCTTACTTCGATAGTGATTGTTTTATTTTTCTTTTCCATGCTCGCCTCCATTCTTTCATTTTATCTTATATTTAGATATAAAAGAAGACTTGAAAAACAAGAACTATGTTGTATAGAAAAACTAGAAATCCATCTTAGAAGAAAACTTAATATCCTTCTTACCTTTAGAATTCAAATCAGTCACTCCTACGATTTGAAGCAATGGGTAAAGACTATGTATTTTGTTTTCATCGTAGTCTCCATATATTCCACATTGTCTTATGCCTTTTGAATAGATAGATTCAATGGAATTCATAAGATTAGAAGTAGAATTGATCAATGGAACTTCCAAAGATTCCATTCCATTCCTGATTTCGATATCTGTTTTTATCAATGATGGAATATCAGATTTATCGACTTCGACCATGTAAGGAAATTGATGTCTTAAAAATGTTCTTTGCCTTCTAGCATACTGAACTGTATCTATAATTACTTGATTTATTATCTTTTCTTTAGTCCATCCTTCTCTTTTACCTTGATAAATTTCTTTAAATCCAATACCTCTAAAGGTGGAGCTGAATTCAGGATTAGCCTTTTCAAGTCTTTCCTCTTCTTCAAAAAGACCATCTTTAACTTGGATGAGGACTCTTTCTTTTATTTTGCTTCTCAATTGATCTTTATCGACTTTCAATCTGATAAAAATACATGGATACAATGGCAAATTAGAATACATAGATTCTATATCTTCTCTCTTGTTTCCACTCTTTGCTAAATCATAAGCTCTTTCGACTCTTCTAGGATTTTTTGTATCGATAAGATTCAAAGACTCAGGATCTAATTCTTTAATAGTTTTCAGCATTTCATTCAAAGGGGGATATTCTTTAATGACAGGGCCTGTATTCTCTTCTTTAGGAAAATAATAAGGGAACAGCAAAGCTTTAGTATAAAGGAAAGTTCCTCCGACTATAACGCCATCAACATTTCTATCTTTGAATGAATTTATTATTTGTCTTCCATTAGTTTGAAATTCAAAAACAGTCATCGCTTGTCCCCAAGGAATAGAATCGATGAAATAGTTTTCGATTCCTTCCAATTCCTTTGGAGTAGATTTAGCTGAGCCTATATCAAAACCTTGATATACGCCAAAAGCATCAGCCGAAATCAAAGGAAGGCTGTTCTCTTTGCACACCTTTAATGCAGTGGAAGATTTTCCACTACAGGTTTCTCCTAAAATAACATAAAGCATCAGAATCCGGTCCTCTTAAATAGTCTTTCCAAATCTCTTATGGAGATCTTTATTACAGTAGGTCTTCCATGTGGACAATTTGCAGGATTATCGCAATTACCTAAGTTCTTTATTAGACTTACTTGTTCAATAGGAGAAAGGATCTGTCCTGCCCTAATCGAAGCTTTGCATGCAATAGTAGAGACAGCCTTTCTCATCAAAGCTAAAGGATCTTCTTTTCTTCCTTCCATCACTCCAACAATGATATCTTTAAGTACGTCATCATAATCTTTATCAGTCAAAAATGAAGGAACTTCATCTAGCTTCAAAGCTGAGTCTCCAAAGACTGACACAATTAAGCCCATATCCTTCAATAGCTTTGCTTTATTATCATCAAAACTAGAGACTACTGATGGAGGCAATTCGACAATTATAGGTGATAAAGGTTGAATCAACTTGACTCCTTCTTTAAATAATCTCTCAAATTTTTCAAAGTTGATTCTCTCAGCCGCTGCGTGTTGATCCATAATGCATAGACCTTCTGGAGACTCACAAATTATATAAGTCTTTGCAACTTGACCTATTGGGCATAAATCGGCATATGGTGAAACTTTTTTGTTTTCAACCTTTTTGTCTACATTTGTATCAACTTCGTTCTTATTATCTATTGTCTGTTCCACTTCTTTTTCTTCCAATGTGTCTTGATCTAAGGTCACACTGTTTTCATTGGGCAGTACATTCTTCTCCACACTAGTCTTCTTATACATGTTTATAAGACGATTGATTTCACTAGGATCATTACCTTGGAATGTATTGGTAGCAACATCGCTAATAATCTGACTTTCATAAGAAGGAGCTGGAGAAAAAGTGCCAGCACCTTTTACTTTAGGCATTTGTATCTGATTGGATTGAGTTGAATTATTAAATAAAGGCGTAGCATTTAATTCCTTCTCTTTATTTTCCTTGGCAAAATACAAAGAAGATGATCTAGAAGTATAAGTAGGCTTGTTCTTCAACAATTCATCTGCTATCAAAGATTTAATTTCATACGCCAAATGATCTTCACCTGATATTCTTACTTCTCTTTTTGCTGGATGAACATTCACATCCACCAAAGTTGGATCTGCTTCAATTTTAACCACGACAAAAGGATATCTCAAAGGAGCTAAGTAATCTCTATAAGCTTCCTCTATTCCTTTGGATAATTTATATGAATAGATAAATCTATTATTTAAAAAAGTCATTATTTGATACTTAGTCGAATAATTAACTTCTGGATTAGCCATGAACACTTTCACTTTAAAGTCTCTAACGGATTCTTTAGAAACTACATTCATCTCCTTTGCTATTCCATTGCCCCAAATTCTTTGAATGACTTCTACTTCATCGCCTCTTCCAGAAGTAGAGAATACTTCTTTTCCGTCTGCTTTGAAAGTAAAAGAGACATTGGGGAAACCTAAAGCTAGATGTTCACAAGTATCGATGCATTTAGCCTTCTCAGTATTAGCACCTTTCATATACTTCAGTCTAGCAGGTGTGTTATAGAACAAGTCTTTGACTCTGATTACCGTTCCTTTTCTTAAAGGAGCGGAAGAGAATAAAGGTTGATTTTCACCACTAGCTTCTACCTTAGTGCCTTCTTCACCATCAGAAGTTTCCATCTCAAAATTAGAAACAGAAATGATAGAAGGAATAGCTTCACCTCTAAATCCCATTGTGTGGATATATTCCAAGTCATAAGAAGACTTAATCTTAGATGACGCATGACGTAAAAGACACATCTTTGCATCATCTCTATTCATACCGCATCCATCATCTCTAACAAGGATCTGTTTCAATCCTCCTTCTATCAATTCTACATCGATATGAGTTGCACCGGCATCTATAGAATTTTCAACCAGTTCCTTGACGACACTGGCTGGTCTCTCTACGACTTCTCCTGCGGCGATGAGATTTGCTAGACTCGCCGACATTAAATGAATTCTATCAGGCATGATTATCTCCTTTACTTACCGCTCGCTTCTTTATGAAGAGTATATATCAAATTCAAAGCATCCAATGGAGACATGTTCATAGGATCGCAATTCTTCAATTTCTCAATTATTGGATCAACATTCTTTTTCTTTTCTTCTATCACTACTCTAGGAATAGATTCCCCTTTGTTTCCATTCTCTTCCAAAGATTTCAAAATGTCGGTCGCTCTATAAAGTAAATCATCAGGCATACCTGCCAATTGAGCGACATTGATACCATAAGATTTATCCATTGGTCCATCGGTTACCTTATATAAGAAAGTCACTTTGTCATTTTCTTCAGTAACGCTGACATGAACATTCTTCATTTGCTTATACTCGTTTGATAAAGCAGTCAATTCATGATAGTGAGTTGAAAAGAACGTTTTAGCATGAATCTTTGAAATAACATATTCGAGTATAGCTTGAGCTAAAGCCATACCATCATATGTCGCTGTTCCTCTTCCGATTTCATCAAAGAGTATCAGCGATGAAGATGTAGCTAAAGACAAAGCTTTATTAGTCTCTTGCATTTCAACCATAAAAGTCGAAGCACCTTTGATCAAATCATCGCTAGCTCCGATTCTAGTAAAAATAGAATCGAAGACAGGAATGGAGCAATATTGAGCAGGAACATACATTCCCATCTGAGCCATGATTGCAATCAAAGCAAACTCTCTCATATATGTTGATTTACCACCCATGTTAGGACCTGTGATAATCAAAACCTCAGTAGATGAATCCATCTTGTAATCATTAGATACGAACTCTCTTTCAGGCTGGGCTTTCTCTATAACTGGATGTCTAGCACCTTTGACATCAATGGTGTTATTAACATTGAATACAGGTCTTACATAAGCATTGGAAGAAGATACGACTGAGATAGATACCAGATAATCTAACAAAGCTATAGCTTGAGACAAATCTTGAATTTGATGTGTATATTCAGATACTTTCTTTCTCAAATCTTGGAACAACTCATATTCTTTTTTCTTCTTTAAATCATCAGCATTAAGAATCAACTGCTCTCTTTGTTGTAATTCTTCAGTCGTATAACGTTCACCAGTAGTCAAGGTTTGCTTTCTAATATATCCAAATTCAGGTTTTACTTCAGGAACATTTCCTTTAGATACTTCGATATAGTATCCAAACGCCTTGGTGAATCCGACTCTCAAGTTTTTGATTCCAGTTCTTTCCTTTTCTCTGGTCTCCAATTCATTGATCCACTTCCTCGAATCTTGAGTAGCCGAAAGAAGATCATCCAAAGATTGATCATATCCATCCTTAAATATTCCACCTTCTGTAATTGTCAGAGGGCAATCTTCTCTAACTGCCTTCTCCAATAGATTGATCAAAGGATCAAAATAGGACAATCTATCTTTGACAGATTCAAGAAGAGATACTGAACAGTTCTCAAGTGATTTTTTGAGGCTAGGGACAGCCTTCAATGATTTCTTCAATTGAAGCATATCATGACCGTTGGATGATCCGTATGAAATTCTGGCAATCAATCTATCCAAATCATATACATTGGACAAAGAATCGATTAAATCCTGACGAATGACATAGTTCTTAACTAACCAATCAACACTATCTAATCTATCGTTGATGCTAGCTAAATTGCATAATGGTTCACTGATGCAGCTCTTTAAAAAACGAGATCCCATCGGAGTCGAGCAGTGATTCAAAAGCCAATATAAAGTTCCAAAGACATGTTTACCATCCAAAGACTTAAGCAATTCCAAATTTACTAAAGTCGAATAATCCAAAGACATGTTTTGATTTGAAAGAATATTAATAGCTGGTTTGAAATAATCCAATTCTCTTTTTTGAGTATCGGTTAAATAATTCATCAATCTAGTCAAGGATAGGATTTGCTTGGGATCTTTTAAATTAGCAAATAAAGGTTCCAATTCTATAGAAGAATTAGAATTGTTACAATAAGAAATACAAATATTTGAATTTTCTTTTATAAGTTGCACAAAATCAGCATCTACAGATGTGGGCAAAACCAACTCCTTTATTTCTAAGGCCATTAGTTTAGAGAGGACTGCTCTATCGTCGTTTTGAGTATTAGTGGCAAAGATTTCACCGGTCGACATATCAGCATAAACTATAGAGCAATAATGACTATCCGAAGTCAAAGAAGCTATGAAATTATTATCCGGAGAGCGAAGGTCGAGATTTGCACCAGGAGTTATGACTTGAATGATTCCTCTTTTGACTAATTTCTTGGTCAAAGCCGGATCTTCCAACTGCTCAACAATAGCGACTTTATGACCATTATCCAGAAGTTTTTGAGCATAAGAAAGATAGGCGTGATGTGGAATTCCACACATTGGAATCTTAGTTCCATTTCCAGCCCCTTTTTTAGTCAAAAAAAGTTGTAGTTCTTGACTTGCAACTTTTGCATCATCAAAAAACATTTCATAGAAATCGCCGATTCTAAACAAAAGAATATAATCTCTGTTTTTCTCTTTGATGGATAAGTATTGCTTCACCATAGGGGTGAAATTCTTCTCATCCATCTCAATCCCCAATTCTTCAGCTAGACTTTTTTTACTTTGCACGTTTTCCATCTGCACCAATGCTCCTTTCCTTCTTTGATAAATCATCCAATTCTTCGTATAACTTGTTGAGCTTTGGATACAACTTCAAATAAACTTGTTTATAAATTTGATCGTAAAGCTTGGCATTTCTCTTGTCAGGCATGAAGGTCTTGCGATAATGAACCATGCTATCCACAGCATCTTGATTGGAATGGAAAACATCACCTTCAGCCAAAAAACCTGCCATAGCAGCACCGATTGTGGTGCTCTCAGTCGTAATAGTCTTATAAACAGGCAAGTTGAATATATCTGCGATTATTTGAGCGACAATATCATTTCTGCTTCCACCACCTGACACGACTAAGCTTTTGACTTTGTTATGCATCCTGTGGTCCATCTCTTCCATACCTTCCCTCAAAGCAAAAGCAATTCCTTCTATAGATGCTCTATAGATATGACATTTATCTTGAAAATCTCTAAATCCTACGATAGCGCCTCGAGCCAAAGGTCTCTTCAATCCAGGTCCCCAATATGGTTGGACCATAAGTCCATCAGATCCAGGTACGATATCTTCTATCTTCTTATCAAATAGACTCTCTAAGGGAATATCCTTTCCTTTAGCTTCGGAAATGTCATCGACACTGGCAAAGTTTTCGGTAAACCATTTCAATAGCCAAAAGCCACGATAAATTTGAACTTCGTCGTTATAATCTTTCGGATATGCAGCTCCATAAGAAGGAAGAAAAGCTTCGGGTTCTATATACTTATGAGATGGAATATCAATAGTGCAGGCTGTTCCTAAACTGATGGAAGCTTTGCTTCCTTCGATACAGCCATCTCCCAAAACCTCACAAGCTTTGTCAGAACCGGAGGCTATCAAATTAATTCCAGTTGGAATTCCACTTTCTTTGCTTGCTTTTTCAGTGATTTGTCCGATAACATCTCCGGTCTTGACCAAAGGAGCATTCATCTCCAAGTCAATTCCAAAAACAGGATACTTCAAGGCTTTCTTTCCGTAATATCTTCTATTTTTATAATCAAAAGCATAATGGCCAACTATATCAGAATCGGAGACTTTCAATTCGCCAGTCAATTTATAATTCAAATACGCACCTAATGGAACATAATATTTTACTTTCTTCCAGGTCTCCGGCTCATTTTCCCTAAGCCATTGAGCCCCAGTTCTACAGCTGTTCAATTTGACAGTTTCCCACATTCCAACAATATGGAACAACATCTTGTTCCAAAGTGGAATATGTTTCTCGCCAGGTAATTCCGCCATTCTTTGATCGAGCCATAGAATCATAGGTCTTATGGGATTTTTATTCTCGTCCAAAATGACTGCAGTATCTCTAAAAGTGGCGATAACCAAACTTCTAACTTGAGAGAACATTATCGGGTTTTCTTCTCTCAATTTATTGTTTGCACGACAAATCTCCTCATAGTAAAAATCAGCATCCTGTTCAGCATATCCGCTTTGTGGAACCTTATATGGTTCATCATAGGTTCTAGTGACCATAGAACAAATATTTCCATGTTCATCCACCAAGCTAGAACGTAGAGATTGAGTTCCAACATCGATTACAAGTATTACATGTAAAGCCATTATTTTATCCTTCAAACTACTTTATTATAAAGCAAAAACTAAGGGTAAACCTTTTTGTTTTTAAGGTTTAAGACAGTGCAAGGATTTAAAAAGATGGGATTAACCCATCTTATTTATTATCCTAATTTTTCATCCAAAGATTCTATCACTTCATTCTTGAGTCTTTCGAGTTCATCTCTAGCTGTAATATAGTTGATCCAAAGGGGTTTTGAATAAAGCTCAGCTTTGATTTTCTCTATTTCTTTCAAAGTATCTCTTTTTTCTAAAAGATCACTTTCCTTTGTTCTACAAATAGCTTGAAGTTCATTCAAGATAGAGCAAAGCCTATTTATTTCTTCATCTTTGGAAATAGCTTTAGTCAATTCCTGAAATCTTTTATATTCCTTAGAATTCTCATATTCTTCCAAAATTCGTTTTGCTTTTCCTGACAATTCATCCAATTCACTCATCGATCAACTCTCCAATGAAGGAATGAACATGAGACTCAATAATCTTTACTTTTAGTATCTTTCCTTCTATCGATTTATCACCTTTTACGTGGACTAAATGATTATGTCTGTCATAGCCAGACATCATAGAAGAGTTACGTTTACTAGGATATAAGAATAAGACTTCAACTGTCTTTCCGACCCATTCATCAGCTCTTTCTTCAGTTATTTTATCTACTACATCCTTCAATCTCATGAATCTGTCTAGAATTTCTTCTGGAGTAGCGTTGTTCTTCATCTTATAAGCTGGTGTTCCAGGTCTGGGTGAAAAAATGAATGTATATGCTGAATCATATCTAACTTTCTTAACGACATCCAAAGTTTCTTGGAAATCCTCTTCCGTCTCTCCTGGGAAACCGACAATGATATCAGTGGTCAAAGAAATATCAGGAACTTTTTGTTTGACCAAATCAACTAAATGCATATACTTCTTCAAATCATAAGATCTGTTCATCAATCGTAGAACATGATCGGATCCGCTTTGAACAGGAAGATGAAGATAAGGCATGATATTGGAATGCTTGGCCATGACGTCGAAGACATCATCTGTGAAATCATGAGGATGAGATGTGACATATCTAATTCTCTCGATTCCAGTTTCGCTTACAGCTTCTAAAAGTTCAGCAAAAGACATGTTGTTCTCTAGATCCATTCCATAGGATGAAACATTTTGTCCCAACAATGTAACTTCCTTATATCCATGTCTCACCAAGTCTCTAACCTCGGCTAGAACATCCTTATCTCTTCTAGAACGTTGCATACCCCTAGTGAAAGGAACAATACAATAAGTGCAGAACTTGTCACATCCATATGTGATATTGACAAAAGCACGATATTTTTCCATTCTAGCAGAAGGAAATCCTTCTACGACTCTTCCAGGGTCGGACACAACTTTCAAAACACGTTTATTATTTCTTAAGCAATCATCCATCAACGGAAACAATTGATCGATGTTATTTGTTCCGAAAACTAAGTTGACATAAGGATAATGATCTCTTATAACTCTAAATGGAACTTCAAGTTGCATCATACAACCACAAACGGCGACAATAATTCCAGGTTTTGAATCAGCAAAAACTTTGACATGGCCAAGCTCACCATACAAGTGATCCTCAGCATTCTCTCTAACGGCACAAGTATTGAAAAGAATGAAGGAAGCCTCGCTAGGATCCTTAGTCATAGTCATTCCAATCTCTTCCAAATATCCACGAATGATTTCAGAGTCTCTGACATTCATTTGACAGCCGAATGTCTCAATGAAATACTTCTTTCCTTTTCCCCATTCAATCAGAAAAGGAGATGGCTTTATCTCAGCCTCATCTTCTTGGCTTTTAGCCAATTTTCCACGTTTTTTAGCCTCATGCAAATCAGGAGCAGAGTTAATATCTATTTCAGGTTTCAATGTATTGTTCCTCAATTTATTCTTCTACATAAATAATAGAATAACCTACAGGGTTATTCTATAATCATAACTAATTTTTTCTATCGTCTTCTTTTTCAACAGTCGGTTTAGTTAAATCAGACACTGATGAAACATCGCTAGGCTTTTCCAAAGCCTTAATTTTCTTCACGTATAATTCGATTGATGTAGTCGTAGAGTTTCCTAATCCTTGGATGTTTTGTTGTACTACCACGAAATTAGGTTGAACGACAAGGTCAGAGTTGTCATCATTTAAAAGTAAAGACTTAGCAACAATTATTCCTTTAATAGCTTGATTCAAAGCTTTAGCACCAACAACGCTCACTAAGCAATCACCATCTTGTGATAGACAAATATGAATTGATGCACCTAACTTTTGTACAGAGGTGCTAGCTCCTGCTCTTAATTTCTGCATATTATCTTGGCCTCGTAAAAAGAATTATAACACAACTTTTTTGTTAATATATATGGTTTGTATAAAACATAGAGCTAGTTTTCTTTAAAAAGGGGTAATATCTGCTTTTATGTCTATTGTATTGGATTTTTAAGCGTTTACTTTAATATTGACAAGTTCTATTTTACACTCGTTTTTATCCTTAAAAAGTACTGCGTGAATACCATTTATTTGGGCTAAACCACTGCTAGGGCTTTGAAAAGAAGCCGGTAGACCAAAGCCAACTTTTTTTACAACATTGTCTTTCAGCATACCTAGACAAGAATCGAATAGTCCACACATCCCAAGGTCAGATATGAATAATGTTCCTTTATTTAATTTTTGACAATCATTCGTTTGAACATGAGTATGGGTCCCAACAAAAAGAGATATTCTTCCATCCAAGTACTCTGCCAAGGCCCTTTTCTCGCCTGTAGCTTCAGCATGAAAATCAACTATATCAAAATCTACTTTTTCATCTTTTTCTAACAGTTCATCCATGTCCGTAAAAGGATTTGATTGAGCTCCATTTATTTCGACACGTCCCAATAAATTTGTCACTCTAACTTTGAATCCTTTTATTTCAAATATCTTTGAGCCTTTTAAAGGAGCATCTTTTGCCAAATTTAAAGGTCTTATTTGTTTTTCAAATAAAATAGGTGCATCTGGAGAAAACACACCTCTTTGCTCATAGAAATGATTTCCGGACGTAAGGCAATCAGCTCCACTTTTGATCAGCTCTCTATATGAGCTTAAAGAACAACCTCTACCATTAGTTGCGTTTTCACTATTTACGATCACAAAATCAGCGGAGTATTTCTCCTTTAATTCAGGAATAGCTTTAGCCAAAGCGTTTCTTCCGACTTTGCCACAACAATCTCCAAAGCAAAGAATTGACAATTTATCTTGCTGTTTCAATGACTCTAGTCTCCCTGATGACTGTAACCTTTATGTAACCAGGATAAGTCATCTCATTCTCAATTTTGTCTTTGATTTTTTGAGCCAATGTGACACATGTAGCATCATCAACTTTTTTAGGCAAAACCATAACACGTAAATCACGTCCAGATTGCAAGGCATAACAATTGGAAACACCATCGAATGATTTGCAGATGTTTTCTAAATCCTCGACTCTCTTAATATAGTTCTCGAGAGTCTCTCTTCTAGCACCTGGTCTAGCCGCTGACAAGGTGTCAGCTGCTACGACCAATTCAGAAATGAGATATTTCTTTTCACAGTCACCATGATGACTTGCTATAGCATTGATGACAATCTCAGGTTCACCAAACTTCTTAGCTAATTTGACACCTAAATCGACATGGCTTCCATCGACCTCAAAGTCGACGGATTTTCCAATATCGTGAAGCAATCCAGCTCTTTTAGCCATTGTTTGATCGAGTCCTAACTCTGCAGCCATGATTCCACAAAGATATGCAACCTGTTTAGAATGTTCCAAGACAGACTGACCGAATGAGGTTCTATATTTCAATCTACCGATATAAGGGTAGAATTGTCTAGAAATCATAGGAAGTCCTAAAGACATACATGTATCTTCACCAGTCTCTCTAATCGTTGTCTCTATATCTTCCTTAACCTTAGCATAGACATCTTCAATACGTCCAGGTTGAATTCTTCCATCCTTTATAAGAGTATTCAAAGTCTCAACTGCAATTTCACGTCTGATAGGATCGAATGAAGAAACAGTGATGACATTTGGGGTATCGTCAACCAGAATGTCACAACCCAACAAAGATTCTAAAGACTTGATATTTCTTCCTTGACGTCCGATGATTCTTCCTTTCAATTCATCGTCTTGAAGAATGACATTAGTTGTCGTTCTCTCGATTGCGACATCCTGAGCATATCTTTCCATAGCTAAACTTAATATATTTTTAGAATCTTGTTCAGCCTTGTCTTCAGCCTCTTCGTGACGCTGTCTAAGATATTCAGCTATCTCAGTTTCAGATTTAGCTGCGACTTTATCCATTACTTCCTTCTTAGCTTCCTCTAAAGATAATCCTGAAATTCTAGCTAATTCAGCATCTTCTTTAGCTTTTTCAGCATCGATTTCTTCACGGTCTTTTTGGAGTTGAATAAGGTCATTAGCGAGCTTATCCTGTCCTTCTTTCAAAGCTTTTAAGTCTAAATCCAATTTGTTCTCTTTAGCAGTAACTAAAGAATCTCTTCTATCCAACGAATCTTCCCTAGCATCGAGCTTTGCGGATTCTTCATCCAAGCCTTTCTTCATGGCTTTAGCCTCATTCTCAGCTTTTTCATGAAGAGCTATTCTTTCATTCGCCATATCGGTCTGAGCCTGTGCTTTGATTTTATCTGCCTCAAAGCTAGCACTCTTCATTATCAACTCAGTCTGTTGTTTGGCGTTATCCAACTTGCTTCTACTCTCATCCTCAGCTTTCTTTTTAACTTCTTCAGCTTTCTTCTCTGCATCTTCCAAAATCGATTTAGCATCGCTGCGAGCCTTCTTGGCTTTAGTCATCAAAATAAAATAGACAACCAATCCAACTATTAAGGCGCCACCGACAAACGCACCAATCGTAGCTCCAATCAAAGAGCCTAAATTTTCAGTTAATATCGGCAACACAATTGTGTATCCTTTCTAAGTACTCAAAATCAATCCTTGAAAAAACCGGATGAATATCATCAAAGAAATCATCAAATATGTAATTTAAACTTATAAGAAATGCTTTTTGAGCACTGATTTGACATGTGAAATACAATTTCACCAAATGAATTATAACCCTTTTTTACACATTTTCACATAGAAAAAAGGCCGAACTATAATTTAGTTTAGCCTTTAAAAACTCTATTTTTATAAATGAGGAACAAGCTTTTTTTATATTAACCACTTTATGCTTTGCTATAAAATTTTTATCTTTATTTTTATTCGTTATAAAATGTATTTATAGCTTGTTTAAAGTAGTCGTCCATCGGTGCTGTTAAAACCATAGGTTTTTTAGTTATAGGATGAATGAAACTCAAACGGAATGCATGTAGAAGTTGACCTTTGTCAAAATGATGTTCTTCTTTATTGCCATAAAGCATATCGCCGACGATAGGGTGACCTATGTATGAAAGATGGGCACGAATTTGATGAGTTCTACCAGTCTCTAGTTGACATCTTACCAAACTAACACCATTTCTAGTCCAAATTTTTGTGAAATGACTGACAGCTCTCAAACCATTAGGAGAAGGCATTGCTCTTCTCAAAGTGTGGTTAGGTTTTGTCAATGGAACATCAACTGTGAATGAATCCTCATTCACATCTCCCCAACATAAGGCAATATATTCTCTTTTAACCTTATGTTCTTTGATATCAGCTTGAAGTACTTTCTCCGCCTTAGGAGTTTTTGCAACCATCAACAATCCGGATGTATCTTTATCGATACGATGAACAATTCCTGGTCTACCACCAGCCATTTCATCTTCATCAAACTTAAATTTATCATTTTGACTTGCTAAGAAATTGACCAATGTATCTGTATCATGACCAGGAGCTGTATGTACGACCAATCCTCTTGGTTTATTGAAGACAATAATATCATCATCTTCATAAACTACAGGAACTACAATATCGGCATTTGGGACTATGTCAGTAGGCTTTTCTTCTAAAGGAGTGTAATTTAAAACGTCACCTTCTTCTACCTTATAGGAAGCCTTTCTATTTCTTCCTTTGATTTCAATTCCATTGTCTACGATCAATTGAGCCTTAGATCTAGAGATGTTCAAAGCATCAGCAATAGCTTCATCCAATCTTCCTGACTTTTTGACCGTAAAACTTTTAATTTGGTTATCCATCATCACTTCTCTCCTTTTAAGAAATCACTTAAAGAAGAAAATTCACCATCATCTTCCTTCTTTTCTTCTTCAACATTTGTTTTCTCTTCTGCTTTATCTTCTTTAGAAATCGATTCATCACTTCTAAGAACATCGCTCAATGTTCTCTCTTCAGTTTTTGTTTCAACTTCAGCTTCACTCTTTTCCTCTTTAGCAGCCTTTTGTTCTTCCTCTTCCATCATTTGCTCAGCGACAGCGTAGGAACTACCAACTTCTCCAACCTTGCTTTTATTCATAGCTTCATCAACAGCCTGCTTTTGCTTCTTCTCTTCCACAGCCCATTCAATTATAAAAGCTAAGACTAAGATAACAGCTCCGATTGTTAAACAAACATCAGCCCAGTTGCACACATACTGGAAAAAGGTAGGCCAAGAGGAATTACCGACTCCAATCCAATCTATGACACCATAGATTCCATCTTTGTTCCAATAGAAGGCTCTATCGATAAAATTACCCCAATCACCAGCAAGAATAAGGTAGATGGCATATCTTTTCCATCCAGACAACTTTTTGAAGTATTTGGCTAAAAAGTAAATGATAACTACTCCAGCTATAAATGAGACACAAGCAAACAATATTCTCATCCATGGTCCCATATTAGCACCGGATCCATATGCAGCACCAGTGTTATAGGTCAATGTCAAATACAAAACACCAGGAATAATATCAATGTTGGAATGAAGAGGAGATACTGGATTACCAAAATAGGCATTCATTCCCAATTTGGTCCCTAAATCTAAGAAAAACATTAGAAAACAGAACCATCCACCTTTCTTCAAAAAGTGGAGAAATCCATTCCATCCTTTTTTCAAACTATCCGAAGTACTATTGCTTTTGTTCATCTGCAGTTTCATTTAAGCTTTCTGGATGAGCTTCTACAAAGCTCTTCAAAGCAGCTTCACATCTGGGACATACGGGCTGACCCATGAAATCGTTGAGCTTGTTATAGAAATTCCAACAGCGTAAGCATTTCTCGCCTTTCACAGGAACTACTTCAGTTCCTGTTCCTTCGACATAAGACACCTTGCTGAAAGAGAGCAATCTAGCTAATTCAACCTTGTCTAAATCATCCAACAATTCTTTATAGTTTCCACTCTTGATGTCGAGTTTCAATTCAGCCTCATTGCTACCTTTGACTAAGCCCTGATTTCTAGCTGCTTCCAAAGCCTTATTGGCTTGATCACGAATCTTGTTCAAGACCAAATATTTGTTGTTCAAAGCGTTATCCCAGCCAGAGAAGTCAGGCATTGATTCCAAAGCGACATTTTCCTTCTTAGGTCCAGGCAAGGCTTGATAAGCTTCATCACCAGTGAAGAACAAAATAGGTGAATACATGATGGCCAATTGCTTAGCGATTTGATAGATTGTATATTGAACCCCTTTTCTACGCAATGAATTAGGCTCATCACAATATAAAGGATCTTTAGAAATGTCGAGATAGAAGCTAGACAAATCATTTACCATAAAGTTCAACATAGTTGTATTGGCAGTCAAGAAGTCATATTTTTCATATGACTTTCTAACCTTTTGAACAACTTCCTTCAACTTATTCAAAACCATCTCATCGACTAATGATAGCTTATATTTGTCCTTCAAAGGATCGAACATCTTCTCATCCGAATCACAGAGATTAGCTAACATGAATTTGAATGTATTTCTAATCTTTCTATATTCATCTGAGACATTCTTCAATAAATCTTTACTCAAAGAGATTTCAGCAGTAGTGTAATCGATAGATGCAACCCAAAGACGGAAAACATCAGCTCCCATATCATTGCAAATGGCTTCAGGATAAATACCGTTCTTCTTAGACTTGCTAAATTTTTGTCCGTTTTGATCGACTATGAAGCCATTGGTAACGATAGCCTTGAAAGGAGAAACTCCTTCAACAGCACCCGAAAGAATCAAAGAAGCATTGTACCAGCCACGATATTGATCGTTTCCTTCTAAGTACAAATCAGCAGGGAAAGGCATGCCACGTTTGATATCGGCACCTAACCAAGAGCTTCCAGAATCGAACCAAACATCCATGATGTCTTTTTCTTTAGTGTATTGTCCATTAGGTGAATGTTCATTGGTATAACCTTCAGGAATGAAATATTCAGCAGGCTTCTCGTACCAAATATTAGAACCGTTCTCAGCTACCTTCTTCTCAATCCAATCAAAGACCACTGAATCTGTGACTGGTGTTCCATCCTCACAATAAAGAATAGGAATTGGTACACCCCAAGAACGTTGACGAGAAATACACCAATCCGTTCTGCCTTTAATCATGTTCAAAAGTCTAACTTTACCCCATTCAGGAGTGAAGTTGACACTTTCAACTGCTTTGATCAAATCATCTCTAATAGGATCGAGAGAGCAGAACCATTGCGGAGCTGTTCTAAATATTAAAGGCTTGTGATTTCTGGCATCCATAGGATAGGAGTGGTGGATATCTACTTCCTTAAGCAGATATCCAGTCTCTTGAAGCATTTGAATAACAACATCATTTGCCTTCTCGTAGAACATTCCAGCCAATCTTTCACCGCACTCTTCTGTCAATCTACCTTTTGAATCGACAGGACAAAAAGGCTTAAGACCAAACTTCAATCCAACTTTGTAGTCATCGTCTCCTAAACCAGGGGCTGTGTGAACACATCCAGTACCATCATCAGCAGTGACGTGCTTTCCTGTTATAACTATGGAATCACGATCATAGAAAGGATGCTGACAGACAACACCTTCGAGTTGTCTTCCCTTATATACTCTTTGAAGCTTAACATTGGTCAAACCCAATTCCTTGGTTAGCTTTTCTACCAAACAAGTCAAGAAGATAAGTCTTCCTTGATCAGTTTGATAGAGACCATATTCCATATCAGGATTTAAACATATGGCAAGGTTAGAAGGGATTGTCCAAGGAGTAGTAGTCCAAATTACAAAACAATCGCAAGCAGCCAAATCATACTTAGGCTTCTTGATGGGGAATTTCACATAGATCGTCTTAGCTGGAAGATCTGCATATTCGATATCTGCTTGAGCACATGCAGTCTCAGAAATAGGAGACCAGTGTACAGGCTTAAGTCCACGATAGATCAACCCTTTCTCCATGCATTTAGCAAAGACATGGATTTCATTTGCTTCGTATTCAGGTTGGAAAGTAATGTAAGGAGCTTCAAAATGACCGAGCAATCCCATACGCTTAGCTTGTTTCATTTGATGAGCGACCTGGGACTTTGCATAATCCATGCAAATCGAGCGGAACTCAGCAATAGACATCTTGGTTCTATCGACACCAGACTTTGTCACTTCGTTTTCGATAGGAAGACCATGGGTATCCCAACCAGGAATGAACTCACAGTGGAATCCTTCCAAGGTCTTGCTACGTATGATCATATCCTTCAAGACCATGTTCATACCATGTCCAGCATGAAGATCTCCGTTTGCATACGGAGGACCATCGTGAAGATAGAATTCCTTTCCGTCTTTTGTTGCCTCGAGCATCTTGGAATAAAGATCCATCTTCTCACACTTTTCAATGTAAATAGGTTCCCTTGTAGGAAGCTTTCCACGCATTTCAAAGCTTCCTTTGGGCATGTTTAATGTCTTTTTGAGTTCCATCATAACCTCCAATAAAATAAATCAGTCGTTAAAACACACAACTTAAATTATATATACATTATTATGTAGTAGCAATAAATGGTTTTAAGGTTTAACTAAAACTATCTAGAGAAACGATACAGGAATATTCCACCAGCTATTGCAACATTTAAAGAATCAATTCCACTCATATTAATTCTAAGCTTTTGGCCCAAACTGAGATGCTCAGTCCTTATTCCTCTTCCTTCATTGCCCAAAACTAAGGCAAAAGGTTCTTTTAGTTTTCCAAACGTAGCTTCATCTTCACCATCCAAGGTAGTCAAATAGATGTTATAGCCTTTATTTTTCAACTCTTCCAAATCCATAACTCCAACAGGAATTTTAAATAAAGCACCCTTTGTGGATTGAATGGTCTTTGCATTGAAAATAGAAGCACAGTCTTTAGATAGAATAACTGAAGAGTAGTGAAAAGCTAAAGCCGTCCTTATCAGTGTTCCGACATTTCCAGGATCTTGAACACCATCCAAATAAACAACTTTATCACCAGGTTCTTTGGATAGAGTAAATTTAGCAACCCCGATGACTTTAGGAAGGGATTGGTAAGATGCTAGGTTTCTATATAAGCCTTGCTTTACCAATGTAGTAGGTACATCATTGACTATAAACTTGGGGTCATAAGTCAAAGCGTATTGCAAAGCTCCTACCTTTTTAGCTTCATCGATGAGATCTTCACCTTCGATTAGAATCAAACCCTCTTTCTTCATCTTTCCATCTCTTATGGCTACTATTTTTTTATAAAAATCGTTGTGTTCACTTTCAATAATTCTTTGCTGGGACATATTCAAATTTTCCTTCGTTTATTATTTTAATACATGTATTGTATCTTGTTTCGGGACAAAGACTATAGAGAAGTTGATAGAAACCCTTTTGATGATTCATATGATTCACATGCGATAGTTCGTGATCGACTATTGCATCTATCACTATAGGTTTGAATGCAAAAAGCCTTCTATCGAATTCAAACAAGAAGTCTTTTTTTCTAAAAGACGCTTGTTTGCTTCTAAAGTTACCGATTCTAATCTTAAAATTAGGTTGTAATTCTATATGACCTCTTTTCGCTTCTTCTAAAACCCTTTTCTTCACATACTGAGCACAGATTTCATCAAAGACAGGAACAAACTTAGCTTTAGGAGCTATATAGAAAAAATCCGGATTATCTTTGAGAAGAATATTGTTGGTCAATGTCCTTTTGTTTCCTAGAAAAAAGACATATTTAGGATTGGTATTCCAAGAAAGAATATCTCTAAATGTCATGGTTTCAGCTAATTTTATTTTTTTGACCATGTTAGCCAAAACAATTAATGCCTTCTCCTTGTTGATCTTTTTACCAATGTATCCATATAGTTTTCCATATTCGACATAAACTCTACAACCTGAAAGACCAGCCCTATAAACTGGGACTATAACTTCTTTGCCAGAGTTAAGAATTACTTTCAAATCCGTTATTTTTTCATCAGTTGCTGTCATAGGTTTAAATTATAACTTTAAGTTAGCTTGATTTTAATAATATTTTTATATTTTTGAATATATACTAATCTTAGATTACAGGAGGTCATATTATGGCTAACTTAGAAAAAGAATTCAGAGTAGAGACTTCAGCACATCACTGTCATTTAACACAAGAAACATTAGATGGATTATTCGGTAAAGGTTTTGATTTAGATAAATATGTACGTTTTCCCTTATCTCAACACGGACAATATTGTTCCACAGTAAGAGTCGATATCGAAGTCGATGGAAAAGATGGAAAGAAACATAGATTAAATGGTCTATCCATATTAGGGCCTGCTAGAAAATATAATCAATTCGAAATATCATTGACAGATGCTAGAGCATTACATATAGATGCACCAGTACGTCAATCCGGTCATACTGAAAACTCAGTCGGATGCACTGTCATATCAACAGATACAAAGACAGGGAAAGAGATTGCTAGAGTTGAACTAAAAGATGGTGTTGTAGCTCAAAAGAGACACATCCATATCAATCCAGCTCAAGCAGAAGAATTAGGTGTCAAAGATGGTGAAATAGTAGCAGTAGACATAAAATCACCTATCGATAGACATGTTATATTCGATGATGTCGTAATAAGAGTCAATCCTACATTTGACCTATCGATGCATTTGGATACAGATGAATCAAATGCAGCTGGACTAAATGGAAAAGAAACTACAGGACATTTAGTAGAAATCAAAAGATAATAGAAAAACTTTTATATTTTGAATACATTATAAAATCAAATATAATGTTTCCATGAACAAGAACAAAGTATCAGAGAAAACACTTCAAAACATAGATGAGACTAGTGCCGATCAAGATGAAGAGCTAGGCTTTATAAACTATCAGGAAGAAGTAACACATTCAAAAGAAGAAAAAAGAAATAGAGCGATACTAATAGCTTTATCAGTCGCTCTATATCTTTTAGGTCTCGGTGTTTTTGCTATCATCGTCCAAACCATCTATCAAATGAATGAAATAGCTGGAATTGTAGTAGCTATAGCATTATTAATAGCCTATACAACTTGTTTCATAGTGATAATAGTAAAAATATTTTCTAAGCATTCATTCGACTTGGAATTTCAAAGAAGAAAGGATGGTCATTATTCAGAAAAAAACAACAACAAAGTTAGATGGGAGATAGCAAAAAATATCGTAGATCAATCCGTCGTGTTAAATTATCTAAATAAGATGGACGATAAAAAAGTCCTTACTAGTAAAGAAGCAGAAAAGATAGCATCTTTCAGAGAATTGCAAAACTTGGTAAATAAATATCCAGGGAATAAAATTCCTAGTTCTCATAAAGAAGATTCAATTAATCTAGCTGAATCTTTGGCTATATCCATGAGAAAAGACGGGGTCATTTATCAAAAGGCAAAGTCTTTGATTCTAAAGAGATCTTTGTCCACCGGATGTTTGACTGCTCTATCCCAAAATACTATGGTCGACGCCAGTGTAGTTGTTGTTAAAAACATGCAGCTGATAAAAGATTTAATTTGGCTTTATGGATTTAGACCTACTAATGCCGAAATGACCAAAATACTAGAAAAGGTAGTTAAAAGTGTCTGTCTTTCAATAGGTCTAAACACTATGCAAAACGGTACTAATATGGCCGGTAAAATATTTAATAAAGATTCTAATAACTTCCTAGTTCAAGTCTTAGGTCAAGCTTTAAATATGGGTGCTCAGTTCATAGGTAATGGGGCAATGACTTATATGGTAGGAAAATATACCATCAATGCATTATTGAGACAGTACAGGGTGCAAGACATTTATAGACTCAAGTCTTTAGATGACTATGAGATGGAGATGAACTCATCGACCATAAAAGATTTGAACGATGACATTAAAGAAGAGGTAAAGGCTATAGGAACAAAACCTGAAGAATCAACTGATGATTATAAGATTCCTGAGCTTACCGAAGAAAAGCATAAATACAAGTGGTATCAGTTCATTCAAAAACACAAGGATAAAAAGAACAAAAAGTAAAATAGGTACATCGATTTAACTATAATAAAGCACTATTATTAACTCATACTTTAAATACTTATTTAAAACACTTATCTTTTTCTCTTAATGGTATATAATCTCTTAGCACATTTTGAGGTGCTGGAAGGGCGACAGAAATACCGCTCACCCAGCACGCCCCACGGTGCATGAAAAACAAAGTAAAAAGAGGGGAAAGATGAAACCAAAGGTACTATTTACATCAGAAGCAGTCGGAGAAGGTCATCCCGACAAAATCTGCGATCAAATCGCAGATAGAGTACTAGATGCTTGTCTAGCAAGAGACCCATTGAGTCGTGTCGCATGTGAAGTATTAGCTGTAGGAAACAAAATTGTCATAGCTGGAGAGATTACTTGCGAACCTAAAATCAGCATAGATGAAATAAAAGATATAGCAAGAAAGACAGTGAGAAGTATCGGATATACGACTCCTGAATCTGGAATCTCACCAGATACTATGGCGATTGAAGTCTTGATAAGACCTCAATCGCACGATATCGCCCAGGGAGTGGATAACTCCATGGATGAAAAAGATATCGGTGCAGGAGATCAGGGAATGATGTTCGGTTATGCCACCAACGAGACAAAGAATTTCATGCCTTTGCCTTATGTAATGGCACAAAAGATAGTTAGAACAGCAGAAAATCTTGAAAAGGAAGGAAAACTTCCTCACGCAAGGCCTGACATGAAGAGTGAAGTCACCATAGATTATACGAATAAGAATCATCCGATTTTGAATGCCTTGGTCTTTTCATGTCAGCATGATGAGACAATTGGTGAGAACAACGTATCCATATTCCGTGAAGAATTAAAAAAGAACGTATTAAAACCTGTAGTTGAATCGTTCGGGCTATCTCTTCCTGAAGATGATGAAATATACATCAATCCAACCGGATTGTTTGTAATCGGTGGACCTTTAGGAGATACAGGGTTGACCGGAAGAAAAATCATCGCTGATACATATGGTGGAAGCTGTCCTCATGGTGGTGGAGCATTTTCCGGAAAAGACCCTACCAAAGTCGATAGAACCGGTGCTTATATGGCTAGATACACAGCAAAGAACATCGTAGCAGCTGGACTTGCTGATAAATGCTTAGTACAAGTAGCCTATGCCATAGGTGTTTCAAAGCCTGTTTCTATACTCGTAGAGACCTATCATACAGAAAAAGTTCCAGTCGAGAAGATTATCGAAGCTATAATCAATAATGAAGACTTATTTGACTTCACTCCTAGAGGAATGATAAAGAAATTCAGTTTGACAAAGCCTACATTCAAGTATGGAGACATATCAAATTATGGACACTTTGGAAGACCTGATTTAGATCTCCCTTGGGAAAAGCTGGATGCAGTAGACTATTTAAAAAAGTTTTGTGGGATTTCTAAATAAAATTAATCAGAAGGGATACAAACGAATGGTTATTGGTCATCATAAGGTTGACGACTCAGAGATAGAGAATCAAAAGAAGACTCCTTTTCTCGAAGCTGTAAGGGAATACTTAGCAACTAACCCTACATCTTTTGATGTGCCCGGACATAAGTTCGGTCATTTTAAAACAGATTTAGAAGACTATTTAGGCGATTCAGTTTATAAATTCGATGTCAATGCCCCTTTAGGACTAGATAATCTATCTAGACCGAGAGGTGTGATAAAAGAATCAGAAGATATCTTTGCCAAAGCAATCGGTGCAGATTATTGTTTGTATCAAATAAACGGAACAACCGGTGCTATACATACGATGATATTAGGTTGCTTAAGACCAAAAGATAAAATAATTCTTCCTAGAAACGTCCATAAGTCCATTGTTAATTCTTTGATATTGAGTGGAGCTGTTCCTATTTTTGTATATCCCGATATCGATCCACACACAGGAATAGCAAATGGCGTTTCTTTAAAAGAATACGAACGAGCCATAAAAGATAATCCAGATGCCAAAGCTGTATTAGTTATAAATCCGACATATTTCGGTGTAACCTCAAACATAGAAGCTATTGCTGAGTTAGCACATAAAAACAACATGATAGCCATGGCTGATGAAGCCCATGGAACTCATTTCTATTTTTCTTCCAGACTTCCTAAAGGGGCTTTGGAAGCTGGATTTGACATCTCTGCTTCTTCAATGCATAAAACTGGTGGTTCTTTAACACAATCATCTATCATCATCATCAAAGGAAAAAGAGTTGATGTTGATAGAGTGAAGACAGTTGCTGGAATGATGTCTTCTACTTCTCCGAACAGTACTTTGATGGCTTCTATTGAATCTGCTAGAAAGAGAATGTTCTTCGAAGGAGAAGAATTGATTTCAAAAGTAATCGATTTAGTAAACTATGCAAGAACAGAAGTCAACAATATACCTGGTCTTAAAGCAATCGATAGAACCTACATAAATGGAGATAGCCGTTTTGGATTAGATGAAACAAAATTGGTTGTCGATGTATCCGGCTTAGGAATCACTGGATTCGAGGCCTATAGAGAGATGCGTTACAAGTACAATGTTCAACTAGAATTAGGAGAATATTGTGATTGTTTAGCAGTATTTGCTGTCGGCACATCAAAAGAAGATGTCGATAAACTCATAGAAGCCTATAAAGGAATTTCTAAGGAACACTATGGAAAGAAAGACAAAAAACAAATGCCTACCTTTTCCTTTAGATTCCCTGAACTTGTCACCCGTCCTCGTGTAGCTTTCTCTGCACCTTCAAAAGTAGTTTCTTGTGCGGAAGCAATCGGTGAAATCTCAGCTGAATCAGTTATGATTTATCCTCCTGGAATTCCAGTAGTCATACCTGGAGAAATCATAACCAAAGAAATTGTCGACATGATCACATTCTACAAAGAAAACAATGGTGTAATCTTAAACGATGCGCCCGATGGAATGATGAAGATTATCGATAGAAAGCACTGGTTCTTAAAATCAGACTTGGACTACGATTTCTAATCATTATGGTATCTATTATTTACAATAACCACGAAAACAATGAAAGAAGCCAAGTTTTGGCTTCTTTTGATATTTCAACAAAGTTATTTTCTATCTCCAAAGTATCTAACCCTTTAAATGTCGATGAAGACAAAAACATAATGGCTACCCTGGTGAATGGAAAGACTAGTGAATTTTTGGATATAGTCGACAAAGTTTTAAAAGATCAAGAAAATAATGATTCAGCTTTTAGAAAAGTCTTGGATAGTTGTCAAACAACCCAAGAAGCTGATTTTGTCTTCTTCTCTTTAATAGTTTTGTATTTGAAAAGAGAATCGATTAGTTTAGCAAATATTCCAAACCAACTTTTTAAGACTGATCAAAATCTATTCTTTTCTTTATTTGGACTGATATTGGTTGGAAAAGAAAAAGATAAATCAAAAGAAAAAATGAGTTTATTCTTCTTGTGGAAAAACTGCCTTGAATCCTTCAATCTCAAATATGAAATTGTAGCTTCTTATCTAGATCAAAGTTTGAAAAACTTACCTTTGAAATTAAATAACTTGCTAAAATCAAATTGTGAAGTCTTATGTATGATTCAAGTTTGGTACGATAATCTCCACAAAAATGAAGATATGGATTTGAGAAAAATTAAAGACCGCGGTTCTTTATATCTAGCTACAAGACCTTTACTAGACTATTCAAATAATTCATTCGAATACAAATTATTTTCTAGAAAGATAAGTAAACTTGAATTTCTGGATTTTATCAAGACCACAGCTATCGGAAAAATGTGGAACTTGTCGAAGAATAAAGCTTTCTTCGATGATAGTTTAAAAGACTTAGATTCAAAAGAAGAAGTTGAAATAGAAGGAGACTACTTCTATTTAACACCTTTAGGAATAGCCTTGTCATCATACTTGATTCCAAGAGTAATGAAAATAAAATGATATTGCCTTATTTTTACAAACAAATAAAATAAAAGCTGAAGTATTAAGGAGAGTGAACATGGAAGATTTATACAAGTTATTGGAAACTCGTTGCACTGATGTATTTGAAATGGTGGGAACAGATTCATCCCACAACAAACAAGCAATCCTAGCTAGAGGATTCATTACTTTTTACTTCTCTAAAGTTTCCAATTATCTAAATAAAGTATTTGGAACTGGATTTGATTTAGATTGGAATTATACCGATAAAGATAACTTCTATTCCATGTTTTCATACATATCTGATGTATATGGAAAAACAAAGATTGGTAAGTTGGATGGAGTCCAATATTATTTCAAACTAGCTAAAAACATATGGGATTATTTAACATCGTATCAAGGATTAAAAACTAAATCTATTCCTTTCGAAAATATATCTCCTGAATTCATAAAGAGAACACCAGAAACTTTATGCAATGCTAGACTATATAGAAGCAATGATATGACAATGGCGGGATTGATTTACTTCATTTCTCCAATGGTCTCTGTAAACGATAGATATAGATTGATAGATGATGTAACAAGGATTTTTGCAAAAGATATCAGTTTCTATCAAGGTGAAAATTGTGATGAATTATATCAAGCTTTAATGGTTTATTTCCCTAAATCAACTATATTTTCCACTTTCAAGCCTTTCTTTAAAAGTGTTTCAAGCAATCCTTTAGAGCAATTGAAAAGAATAATGTTCACAAGCAAACACCAATATGGTTTTATAACTCAAGAAGGTGAGAACAGATATTCTTATTCACTGGACTTATCTTCGATGGGTGTCTATCAGCCTTTAGTCTTAAAAGGAACTATCAATGATAACGGAGATAGTTTTGAAATCAATATCGATCCAGTCTTATCCAAATACGATATTTACTTTGAAGAAGAGAAGAGATCTTTGACTATTGATAAAGATGTCCTACCCGAGCTTGTAAAATACGCTCAAAGAATTCCACCATTCGTCCTACCTTTGGCTTTGACTTTCTTTTTCCGTGAAGGTCATTTAGATGAGGAAGCTATGCGAGCTTTAGGACCAAGCTTCTTCATATTCCAATCTGGATCATATTATTATGAGGATAGAGAAAGAGCTGATATAGCATATAAACCCATGTATAGAGTTGGATATTGTGTACCTTCCTTTATTCTTGCTTTAAATGATATCTATAAAAAAACTTCAAAGAATATCATCAAATATATAGGTGAAAAGAATATCGATATCATGAAGAGGTTAAAGACGACTTCAGTTTGGATGAATAAGCTATGGAAATATGACATGATATTAGGAGGCGAATTCTTCGACGATGATGGAAATTTAATATCTATCACCACTACTGATATAGCTCAGATTCTCTCCGACTTAGATTTCTTATATAAGACTTTCCCTACCGAATTTGAAAATGATGTCATATACGACTATGGAAAACGTGGAATCAACGCCTATATGACAGTATTAGTCACAAAGAAATACGCCAATTATTTAGAGACATCCAAAAAGATACTAGAGCCTTTGAACTTGTCTGACAAGGATTGGCGAGCCGCATTGGATTCTCAGGAAGAAGATAGTTCTAACTATTTACCAGCTAAATTGATTACAGATGAAGCCATGCAAGAACTCTCTTCTTGTAAACCAGCCTTGGACACCTGGCTTTGTGATGCACCTAACGGAATGGAATTATCTTCCGTAAGATACGTTACCAACATCATCAAGGCACATATAGTCTCAAATAGTGGATCCATATTGATAAAAGGAAAAGATACTGGAAAAAGCGAACTTACACTCTACACTTTGAATCAAACTGATCTTAATGGAATAACAGGAAAGGATGGAACTCCAATAACAGTCGAATCGACTAAGAAAGAATTCAGTTTTCTCACTTCTAAAGAGATGAAATGTTAATAAAAAAGAAGTGAAAATATAGAGCAGCACATCTTAAAAATGTGTTGCTCTTTTTCATATAAATCAAGTTTCTTTATTTAAGTTCATGACTTAACCCCCTTAAGTTACGATTGAAATTCATGAAAGCGATACCAAAGAATTATTCTTAAACTCGTAAAGAGGAGATAAATATGAAAAAAGTAGGAAAGATTATCAGTTTGTGTTCCATTGGTGTAATCCTCGGAGCTTTAGTCGCCGGAAATATCTACGGTGTCATGAAAGCTCCAATAATTACAACTTTCTTATTTGGAACAGGAGATAGAAAAGGTGGAACCGAAGAGCAGGCTAGATCTGACGAACTCTGTCAAAAAATAGCTGAGGAAGGAATCGTCTTGTTGAAGAACCAAGAAAACGCACTTCCTTTGGAAACTAAAGACCTGAACGTCTTCGGTTGGTCATCCACAGAGCAAGGATTTCTTCTCTCAGGAATCGGATCTGGTTCTTCGACCATTTCAGATGACAAGAAAGTTTCATTGTTGAATGGATTAGAGAAGGATGGATTCAACATCAACCAAGATTTAGTCAAATTCTATAACGATTACGATTCATCTACTTTCAGCTTTGCAACCGGAAACTCCAAGCGTATGAACTTAATTGAACCTAGCATAAGCGAATACTCAGATGAGTTGATCGATGGCGCAAGAAATTTCTCAGATACAGCATTAGTCGTGATATCTAGAGTCGCAGGAGAAAACGTCGGCGAGATTCCAACTACTCAAAAGAAGAGTCATGGTCAAGCCGAAGATAAGACTCGTAACTATTTGCAAATATCAAAGGAAGAGGAACAATTGTTGAATATGGTCGAAGACAACTTCGACAATGTCGTAGTCATTATCAATTCCACCAACGCTATGGAATTAGGATTCTTGAACGATGCCAACATCGACGCCGCATTAAATGTCGGAGTCACCGGACAAAGCGGTGCTTTGGCTATAGGAAAAGTTTTGGATGGAACAGTCAATCCTTCCGGACATTTGACAGATACTTTTGCCTATGACTATACCAAAGAACCTTCATTCCAAAATTACATCAGAAACGGAAACAATATCCAGTATTTAGAAAACATATATTTTGGATATAAGTGGTACGAAACAGCTGATGTTCAAGGCTATTTTAATAGAGAATCCAACGAATATGGTGATGGATATGAGGCCATGGTTCAATATCCTTTCGGATATGGATTGTCTTATACGACATTCAAATGGAAACTCACCAATTCTTCAATTAAAGATGCAGCCACCATCGATAAAGATGCACAGATAGAATTGACCTTCTCTTGCACCAACACAGGTGATGTTGCCGGAAAGGATGTGATGGAGATATTCTATACTGCTCCATACATCAACAACGGAATTGAAAAATCTGCCGTAAATCTCATCGATTTCATCAAAACTGATACAATCGAACCTGGCGAAACAGAAGCTGATTTGACGGTTACATTGGATTTATACGATATGGCAAGTTTCGATTCTTATGATAAGAACAACAACGGAAAGACCACATGGGAATTAGATGCTGGTGACTATCAGATCAAATTCATGGATGATTCACATAATTTGAAGAAGATGAATCAAAATGTACTCAACTTCAAATTGGCCTCCACGATAACATATGACACAGATCCTGTGACGGGAACAAAAGTGACAGACTTATTCACAGGCGACGATGCATATTCAGGAGTTCCTTTAGATGGATCTACCGCCTATAAGAATCCTCTTCCTTACCTCTCTAGAAGTGATTTCAACACTACATTCCCCACAGCTAGTGGAGATGTGATTAGTTCAGAGATTTCAAAGTCAAACAACTATACAGCAACTGAATACGAGCAAACTGAGATGCCTGTGACTGATACTGTAGATGGAGAACCCTTGCTATTAGTCACAAAAGAAAATGGGTCAAAAGCCACTGAAGCTGAATTGAAAGGCGAAGGAAATGCTTCCTTGGTCTACAACAAGGAATTATTGACAACAATTGGAAACAACTATGATGCTCCTGAACTAAATCAGTTGATAAATCAGATGAACACCACTGAACTAGCAAAGCTAGTCGAAGACAGTGGATTCCAAACCAAAGCTATAGAATCTATCGGAAAACCGAAGTTAGATGAATTTGATGGTCCTGCCGGATTCAATACGACTACCCAGACAGGAGATAAGAACACTGGAACATGGACTGCCTTCCCCAACGAGACATTGTTAGGTCAAACTTGGTCCAAAGCCATAGCGAATGCTATGGGTATCAACATGGCTCAAGAAGGTCAAGCTACAAATTTGAGCGGATGGTACGCACCTGGTGTCAATCTTCACAGAACTACTTTCAATGCCAGAAACTATGAATACTATTCAGAAGATCCTGTGTTGAGTGGATTTATGGCAGCTAATGTCATAGAAGGTGCTAAGGCCAATGGTCTTCACTGCTACCTCAAGCATTTCAGTTTATCAGAACCTGGAGTCAACGCCAGAAACTTGAACACATGGCTGACCGAGCAAAACTATAGAGAAAACTATTTGAAGCCTTTCGAAATAGCTGTAAAGAAAGGTGGAGCTAACGCTATAATGTCTGCCTTCAACTCAGTAGGTGGAGTATGGGCTGGTGCTAACTACGCTCAAAACGTCCAGATTCTTAGAAATGAATGGGGATTTAGAGGAACAGTCATCACCGACTGGTCTAACGGTAGTGGAAACATGAACTGCCAAATGGGTGTAAGAGCTGGAAATGATATATGGTTGAATCCTAACGATGGAGGTAACAACTCTAAGTTGGATATGAGTAATCCTACCAATGTCTATTGTGCCAAGATTGCTGCCAAGAACATCGTCTATACCTTTGCCAACACCTATGCCTATGCCGATCAAAAAGGAAATGCGAAGGATTCTGCAGATGTTACTGCTGGAGCTTCTGTTTCTAAAGTCTATTGGATATTCGCTGGAATCGATGCATTCTTTGTAATCGGATTAGGAGTATGGGCATTCTTCGTATTCTGGAATCCAAAGAAAAAAATTGTTGAATAGCAAAAATAAATTGTTAACAAGAGTGGAGAAATCCACTCTTTTTAATTTGTAATAAACCTTAACTATAAAAATAAACAAACCTACCTCTTTAGGGGTATAATAACAAATGGTCAAATACTGAAAGGAAACCTATTATTTTATTTATGGCAGAAAAAGGTAAGTACACATTAGTTTTGGTCCGTCATGGTGAGTCTGAGTGGAATAAGCTCAACCTCTTCACCGGTTGGACTGATGTCGATCTCTCTGAAAAAGGACATCAAGAAGCTATCAACGCTGGTCTTCTTTTGAAGAAAGAAGGATTCTCCTTCGATATCGCATTCACTTCTTATTTGAAGAGAGCTATCCACACCTTGAACCACATCTTGGATGGAGTCGATGAAAACTACATCCCTGTAGTCAAGGCTTGGCAATTGAACGAGCGTCACTACGGAGCTTTGCAAGGATTGAATAAGGCTGACACCGCTGCTAAATTCGGAGATGCTCAAGTCAAGATTTGGAGACGTTCATTCGATGTATGTCCTCCTGACTTAGAGAAGACCGATGAGCGTTATCCTGGAAATCAAAAGATGTACAAAAACGTTCCTGTCGAAGATCTTCCTACCACCGAATCTTTGAAGATTACCATCGAGCGTGTCGTCCCTTATTTCAATGAGCACATCGCTCCTGAAATCAAGGCTGGAAAGAATGTAATCATCGCTGCTCACGGAAACTCACTCCGTGCTTTGGTCAAGTATCTTGACAACATCTCTGATGCTGATATTCTCAACCTCAACATTCCTACCGGAGTACCTCTCGTGTATGAACTCGATGAGAACTTGAAGCCTATCTCCCACAGATATCTCGGTGATGCCGCAGCTATCGCTGCTGCTCAAGCCGCAGTCGCAAATCAAGGAAAAGCTAAGTAGTTTCTTAACTTTCAATAAAGAGGTGGCATCAGCCACCTTTTTTTAATCAAACAATTTTATTTTGTAATAGAATATACAAGTATGAAAAATAACGATAAAAGACTCACATTAAAATCCTTTGGAGTTTTAAATTTAGCTATAGTTTTAGCAACTATAGTCATATATGCTTTTCAACTAGGTGCTACTTATATAAATAGATTTCTTTCTACTTCTTATGAGAAGACGACTTTATTCTATTCTTTAGTGTTTACAATAGTCTTTTTATTGGGTGTATTGGAATTCTTAATACTATATATATCCAGAATCAATAACTTGAGCCTTAAAGCTATGACCTTCTTAGTAAAAGAAGGATACAAGCCTAGATTTATAACTGCTATATCGACTGTATTCATAACTTCTTTGATCTCCATGCTTATGGGATTGTCTTTGGGTGGAGAAGCTCCCTCATTATATTTGAGTGGTGCTAGTTTTTGTCTAGTCTTTTATTTCTTCTATCGAAAAGAAGCAAACGGAAGAAACATAATCTCTGATGTTATATGGCTAGGTGGTGCAACAGGATTCGGATTAGCCTTTCAAAATCCATTAGCCGGATTAATGATGAGTCTAGTCGGAATGAAATTGAAAAATATAAGATGGGACAAATGCTTCGCTTGTCTTTATTCCAATATTCTAGGATGTGGATTGTTCGGATTATTAAGAATGGCTTACTACCCTGGGGAAACTAAAATGTGGATTGACAATTTCATGTACCCTGAATATATGAATGCAGAATTCAGTCAGCTCAGTGGAAATGGATATCTAGTATTAATGCTGATACCTGGATTATGTTTAATCTGTGCATTCATATATATTTTGCTGATATGTGGATTTAGAAAACTAATAACTAGAGATTATTTCTGGTCTTATGGTTTGTCTTTGCTACTAGCTGTATTAGTGAGTGGATTAACATTTATATACTATGGACCAATGTTATCGGGATCTGGAATATCCATAATAGCAAATAGAGCATTGTATCCCGACTTAACTTTAATATTTACTATGATTGGAGTTAGATTAGCTTTGACCTTAGTATCATTCGATGGTCAATTCTTCGGAGGAATGGTAATTCCTACTATTTCTATGGGATGCCTTATAGGACAAGCATTCATAGGAACAATACAATGGTCCAACACTTCTTATATAACCAACAACGATATAGAAATACTATTGGTAGTCAGTATGATAACTTTCTATGCTTGTGTATCTGCTAAACCATTTGTAGCCTTAGCTTTGATGTTCTCATTCCTACCATTCCATATAGTAATACTGCCAGCATTAGTATCTATAATTCCTATATGTCTAACAATAAAATTCTCTAAATTCCAAGGTCTATCTAAGCAGATAAGCAAGATAGATGATGAAGACGGCGTTGTCTACTTCCATAAACGAATACATATCAGGAACTTTATTAGGTTGTAGACTCAAAGTGTAGACTTTTTAAAATAAGTACTTGATTGAAGACTAAATATTTGATAAAATTACCAACGCTTTAAAGATAAGCGTTGATGGCCCGATAGCTCAGTTGGTAGAGCAAAGGACTGAAAATCCTTGTGTCGAGGGTTCGATTCCCCCTTGGGCCACCATCTAGAATTGATGTGCGAGTGAGAAATCACTCGCTTTTTTAGTTTAATTTTGTGTGGTATTTCAAGTGCTTTTTTTCCTATCGCACCTGGTGGTTAGACCTAAAGTCGTAAAATTTGGATTTTTTGTAATTCTTAATTTTCAAGATAAAAATCTTCTAAAGGTCAGCCATTGATATATCTATAGATTGCCCTACTAGAGAAAGAATGGGATGGACAGGTGATTCACAAGTTTTTTTGAAACAGAATCCTTTTTAACCAACTATGCTAGATTCATCTACGAAGATGTCGATGAAGTATTAACCTCTGGTCCACATCATTTTGAATTTGAAAGTAAATCATCCTAATTTAACTGCCATAACAAATCAAGAAACAAAAAACACAGCTCAAAGCTGTGTTTTTATGATCTATAAAAATTTATTATTCGTCGAAATTCCAATTAGTCAAAGGTCTGCCGTCGCTATCTTCGAAAGAACCACAAGCAATCATAATAATATCGATGATAGTTCCTATTCCAAAGAGACCACCGGTCAAAAGCCACAATATACCTGTTCCAATCTTTCCAACATAGAATCTATGAATTCCAGAGATTATGAGAAAGCCTAAGCAAGCTAAAATCAAGGCTAACCCTCTGGATTTAGGTGAACAATCTTCACACTTCCCATACTTTCTACCATTTATTGTTGTTCCACTATCTTGTGGAGCTCCACAAGAAGTGCAGAATTTTGCACCAGCAGGTATTTCTTTTCCACATTGTCTACAATACATTATCTCAATCCTCCAATTAAGTTAAATAAACTAATGTAAGTGTAATAAGTTCCATTTGTAATAACACCGGCAACAATCAAACAAAATACAACTATGCCGATAACAAACTCAACGATTTGAATTACTAAGGCTATAATTCCAAGAATTCTTCCAGTCTTTCCATAGCTATTATTCTTAGCTTTGTTGCCGAATACGATTGAAACAATAGATAAAACCAATCCGATGATTCCAACAAAAGGAATCCAGGAAAAAACAATTGAGCCGAGAGCTATAGCACCACAGACAAGCGATATAGTTCCGTTATCCTTTTCCTTCTTTTTTTCTCTAGTATCTACACCACTGGCTTGATATTGATATTGGTGGGGTTCGTTAGAACTAACAGGTTTAACTTCAACTTCACCAGGTTGATCATTTTGTAATTTTTCACCACAGACAGGACAAAACTTGTCATTAGCACCGATTGAGTTTCCACATTTAGGACAAAAATTCATACATTAATCCTTTCTTTTAACAAAAGACATAATCATATACTTTTCTCTTTAAAATTACAAATAAAAGGAACACTAATCTAACAAGGAAGTTCCTTCAACAGCACATTTAATCATTCTATCCATCTGAGCTCTGACATTCTTCTTTGAAATTTCTGGTAGATCATTTATTGGAAACCATCCAGTTTCCAATATCTCATAAGTAGGTTTGTGTTTTTCACCTTTAAAAACACCTTGATAAACAAGGATATATTCAGGTGTACCTGTCGTTCTCAATCCGGAATATCGATCCATTGCGCCTATCATTCTAGTGATATCGCAGTCAGATCCGGCTTCTTCCCACACTTCTTTTTTTGCACTTTCCATCGGAGAAAGACCGATTTCAGTCCATCCACCCGGGAAAGACCATCCACCATCCACAGCCTCTCTGACCAAGAAAACCATCTTTTTATCCTCTGATAAAAAGATGGTTCTAACTGAAACATTAGGTGTCGGATATACATCCTTCTTAAAAACATTCAAATCTTCTTTTTGAATCTTATCTATATTAGAAATATAATCCTTGGTCAACTTAGATAATTCATAATAGTTATCTAAAGCATAATTATCTGTTGAATACTTAAGACCGACTTGTGAAATCTCCTCCACTTTTAATAAGAAATCAGTGAAATCATATTTGACCATAGATAAGGCTCCTTAGACCATCTTTATTTTAAAACAAAATGATGGGTATAAGCCCCATCATTAAATGAAATAGCTTTCTCTACTTCGTCATGTAATCTTTGAAAACAATCATAAACTCATCACGTCTTACAGATTCCATCTTGCCATTATATGCGATTGAAATTCTTCCGGTTTCCTCACTACATACTACAGTAACAGAATCGGTAGCTTCACTAATTCCAAGAGCTGCTCTGTGTCTAGCTCCAAACTTTCCAGTCAAAGCTTTGGTCGAAGGAGTGAAATAGACAGATGCGGCAACTATGATGTTCTTCTTAACGATGATTGCACCATCATGAAGTCTTGTTCCGACATAGAAGATTGTTTCGACTAATTCAGGAGTGAAAGGCGCATCGATGATAGTTCCATTCTTCATATATGAATCCAAGTTCATATTTCTTTGGAAAGTCATTATTGCACCTGTCTTTGTCTGAGAGAGTTTTAATACAGCAGTAGTAACATCCTTGAAGAATTCTTGTTCATTATAAGGAATAGTCATTGAATCAGCAGCCTTAGCATCATTCTTCGAATGTTGATTATTCTTCTTAGGAGTAAAAGGAAGAGTCAAAGCTTCATGCAATGGACCAAGGTTGAAGAACACTGCTACGACACCGACCATCAAGATTATCATTGCTATCACAATCGAAAGATAGAATAATTTGAATATGAAGGAAACAGCCAATCCAATCAAAGTAACTGAGAAGAAGGCTATCAAAGAAGTCTTCTTTTTAAAGAAGATAAAGGCTAAAACTAAGATGATCAATATAACTCCACAAGCTATTCCTATATCGACCCAATCCTTAGTCGAATAGTTGCTGAAGATGTTTTCATTGCCAGAGACACTTGATAAAAGCTCATTTATTTTGAAAGTCATATCAACCCCCTTAGTATCCTATTTTTATATATAATTTTAATCCAAATAAACTTTTAAATAAAGGGTTATATGTAGCTTTTAATTTTTTTCTCAGTATTTAGGTCTATTGAACTATTATTATTGAAAACAACTTTAATATTTAGATATAAGACCTTTATTCTTTTGAATAACTTCATCCTTTTTTATTTCCATTGTAAGCAAATACATATTTCTTTATATCACCTACATCATTATAATTTCTTTGTTTTTGGAGAAACATATGGATAGAAACAAACAAATCGAATCTAAAAAAATGTGTCTTTTATATTTTCTTAGATATTTTTCTGATGGATGTGTCTATGGATTCTTACCTTGTTATTTTCTTTTAGCTTTTACTGATACTTTAGAGGTTGGAATATTATTAGCATCGATTCCTTTATCAGCCTTATTAGGAAACATTATAATTGGAAAGCTATCTAAGAACGAGAAGAGAAATCTATTTCTATTAAAGATTTTTCTCCCTATCGAATCATGCTTTATTTGTTCGATAGGATTTGTAAATTTCTCATTTGCCTTAACCTTGATTTTCTCTATCATAGGAAACTTCTTCTCCATGTCTATGTATAACCTGTTGGATGCCATATCTGGTGATATCAATGTAGAAGAGCACTCAAAATTCTCTTCGATGCGTTGTTTTGGATCATTGGGTTACATGTTCGGTGCATTGGTCATTGGATTCGTCGTAAAAGCTTTTCAAGGATTAAACATCAATAGTTCATCAGCCTATGGATATGGATTCATATGCATTCTCCCAATCTATCTTCTCTTGATGTCTTTAACTTATTGGATGAAACCATACGATTTATCTTTGAGTCATCCAGAGACTAAGAATCAATCTTATTCATATAAAGACTTATTCAAGAATAAGAACTTCGTCTTGTACACGATAATAATCGCATTCCTAATAGGAGGATTATTATTCGCTGACAATATCTATACAGATTATTGGAATTTAGGAAACACAGAAGATAACAACCCCGCTTCTTTAGGAATGTCGACTGCCTTATATGAGGCAGTTGAGTTTATAACTAGTTTGATAGTAGCTGCACTGATATCATCCTCAAATCTAAAAGCAATCCTAAGCATAGGAATATCAGCTTCAGTATTGAGATTCTTGGGATTAGGCGTTTGTACCTACATAGATGTCAAATCAGTATTAGGATTTGGAGCTTCTTCCATCGCAATATTGATGGCTACGAATTCCTTGAGAGGAATAGTATTCGGATGCTTTGCTTCGACATTCGTTCCATTCTTAAACGAGATAGTAGGAATTAAATTGAAGACTCCTGGAGTATTCATCGTAACTATGTCTTATGGATTGATAAATGGAATCGGTCAACTAGTCTTTAAATATATGATAAACGGATTTAAGTTTGTTTCAGGATCATCAGGTCATTATCCATCTTTCTTCCTTTTAGCTGCCATCATGACTCTGTTACTACTGATTCTCCCATCTATCAAATTCAATAAGAAAGTGGAAGAAGCTAAATAAAAAACTCAGCCACACACATGTACTGCACCCCTCTCACTGGACCAAGGAGCAATAGCAATGATGGATGGATTC
>ENA-OPRN01000013-OPRN01000013.1-human-gut-metagenome-genome-assembly--contig:-NODE-13-length-60234-cov-9.693564_pt1 | contig 60234 bp, 101 predicted proteins | sample MGYA00241894_ERZ501882 | MGnify/ENA primary metagenome ERZ501882 (study PRJEB25962, sample SAMEA2042220) | human gut metagenome | biome: human gut; feature: human-associated habitat; material: faeces...
CGTTACGCACAGATAGGCAGTAGTGGAGATTACGCACAGATAACATCAGAAGGTAATAACTCTGTGGTTATGGCAGCAGGCTGCAATTCAATAGCAAAGGCAAAAATCGGTAGTTGGATAACATTAGCCGAATGGACTGGAACTGATAAAGCAAATGATAGTGGTAATTATATATGGATTCCTAAGTGCGTAAAAACAGAATATGTAGACGGAGAACGTATCAAAGAAGATATATTCTATAAATTAGTTGATGGCGAATTTAAAGAAGTAGAAAGCGAGGATTAATTATGGCAGAGAATACAGCAGTTGCGGAAAAGAAAGAAGCTGAAAGCAGAGAGCTTGTAGCAAAAGATTTTACAGAGGGAATGGTTGTGAAAATCAAGCAGAAAGAGAAATTTGGCTTGACATTTCCTAAAGATTACAACTACACAAATGAGCTTATGTCAGCAATGCTTATTTTACAGGACACACAGGATATGAATAAGAAGCCTGTATTACAGAGTTGCACAAGGGCAAGTATCGAAAATGCACTTATTGAAATGGTAACAGACGGATTGTCAATAAGAAAGAAGCAGTGTTACCCTGTCGCTTATGCGGGCAAATTAAGCTGTCAGCCGTCTGTTTATGGTGCAACTTGCCTTGCTAGAAGATATGGGCTTAAAGACATTAATGCATCAGTTATTTATAAAGGGGATGTATTCAAGTACCACAAAGAGGATGCAAAGACAATTATTGATCGCCACGAACAGAGCTTTGAGAATATCGACAATGACAAGATTGTTGGTGCTTATGCGGTAGCGATTATGGGAAATGGTGAGAAGATTGCAGAAGTTATGACTATGGCACAGATAAAGACAGCTTGGAAACAGGGATACGGATATAAGGAGACCGGAAACGGAGTTCATCAAAAATTCGCAGACCAGATGGCTATGAAAACTGTTAAGAACAGACTTCTTAAAGCTATCAACAATACTCATAGCGGTTTTGGCAAAGAAGATGATTACGAGGAAATCAGCCACGATGAAATGCTCGAACAGGATGTTGCCTATGATATTGAGCAGAACGCAAACACAGTAGATTTTGACGAGGACAACATAATTGATGTAGAGCCGACCGATACAGCCGACAAGCAGTCAGAGGAGCTGCCGCCGTTCATGCAGAGTGAGGAGAGTTGATATGAGAGTAATTTCACAGCATGACAATGTTGATTTGCCTTATGAGCAGATAGTTGTGTGCCACGCAATGGAGAGCGTTATAGCACTATACAATGGAGAGAAATACGTATTAGGCAAGTACTCTTCCAAAGAGAAAGCGTATAAGGCTATGGAAATGCTAAGAGAACAATATGGAAAATTGGAAGTAATGAAAGTCCTTGCAAGTGGTACCGCTGAATATATGGAAAAGGCACTTGCTACCGATGAAATGATAAAACATTATAACACCTATTGCGATATGAATGTTTTTCAGTTCCCGCAGGATGATGAAATCGAGGTGTGAGTATGCTAATCAATTCAAATAAAGAAAGTGTAACCGAACATGTCAAATTCATAAGCTACACAGGCAAGTACCCCAATTTATGTTATGGAGATTTGACGCTCGAGATTGACGGAGAAAAGGTAATATTCGGAAATGGGTATGACATCAAAATGAATAAACGTAAAGGTATATATCCTATATTTTGGCACTCTGGCGGATATATTAGCGCAAACTATGAAGCCTATAAAGGTGAATGGCAGATAGATGTATCTGAAATACCCGAAGAATACCGCAAGTATGCAAGCGAAATAGACGAGACATTTACCACTAATGTTCCTTATGGTTGTTGTGGAGGTTGTATATGAAGATTATTAAAGGTAAAGAGAAAGAATACAAGGATTGGTATGACAAGAACAGTGACGGATACAGCAGAGCTTGCTTCACTTATGCTGAAAGGTGGGCTGAACTGTTAGAAGCAGAAATTGACAAGAGCAATGATGTTATGAAGTGTTTTGCTGATAATGCCGACAGATTGAGCCACGAAGCAGACACAGAGGGCATAACAGGATTTATGTACGGATGCGCAGTTAGTATTCTTTCGCAGTGCTGGGAATACGGAGAGTATTTGAGAAAATGGCACAATAAAGAGTATGACTATGACGGAAAAGGTGTTGTTAATCCAGCGCTTATGAGGATAAGCAAATGAAACTTAAATGCTTAGGCTCATCGTCAGCCGGAAATTGTTATCTACTAACTTCCAACAGTGGAGAAACACTTATCCTTGATTGTGGAATACCGATTAAGGAAATCAAGAAAGGCTTAGATTGGAACATTAAAGATGTTGTGGGTGTGTTATGCACCCATAAGCACCTTGACCACAGCAAGTCAGTAGAAGATTTTGAAGATATGGGTATACCGATTTATGCACCATATATACAATACGCACAACACGAGGGCATACATCGTTATCACACGATACCATTTAGCGGTTTTAAAGTTAAGGCGTTTGATTTGACAACAATAGACGGAAGCTGGACACATACAGACGCAAATGGTGAACCTTGCCCGATATACGGCTTTCTGATTATGCACCCGGAGATGGGAACAATGATTTATGCAACTGACACAGAACTGATTAAGTGGCGGTTCAAAAATGTCAATCATATTCTTCTGGGAGTCAATTATGACCCGGAATTGTTGTCTGGCGATGAAGCAAAGAAAAACCATGTTGTCCGTGGACACATGAGCATTAATACGGCTTGCGAATTTGTGAAAGCCAATGCGTCAGATCAGTTACAGAACGTGATTATGTGTCATTTATCAAGTGAAAATGCTGATAGTGATAGTTTTATTGAAAAGATGAAAAAAGCCGTTCCAATGGTGAATGTGAGCGTTGCAGAGCCAGGAATGGAATTAGAATTAAGAAACCCGGATGAATGCCCGTTTTAGGAGGATAAGAAATGAAATTTGATGTAACAGTTCCGATTGTAGGGTATTCCTACGTGATGGTAGAAGCAGATAACGAAGAGGAAGCAAAAGAGAAAGCACTTGACCAGTGTTGCGATTTTGACAATGAGAATGTTGATATTGCGGAAATTTACGGAGTCGAAAAGGTGGCGGAAGGAAATGTTGTCCATCACCCGTTCTGGGATATTGAAGTAGAAAAGCTGGAGGAAAACAATGAATAAAGTAATTTTGATGGGACGATTAACCAAAGACCCTGACGTAAGATACACACAGGGTGAAAATGCAATGGCAATAGCAAAATTTACACTTGCCGTTGACAAGAATTTTAAGAAGAAAGACGATAAGGCAAATTTCATTAACTGCGTGGCTTTTGGCAAGATTGCTGAAACAGTAGAAAAGCACGTATTTAAAGGCTCAAAGATAGCAGTTATCGGTGAGTGGACTACAGGTAGTTACAAGAATAAAGATGGAAACACAGTCTACACTAACGATTGCAACATATCTAAGCTTGAGTTTTGTGACAGTAAAAATTCAAGTGGCAGCAGCGCAGAGCCACAGCCAAAACCCGATGATGGCTTTATGTCAATTCCTAATGGTATTGACGAGGAATTACCATTTAACTAAAGAGGTGTGAGTATGACAGAGAATGAAGCAGTAGAAGCAATGCAGTTTGATTTAAAAATAGGCGGCGAAATACATTCTCAGGTATTGCGCGATGCTGTTGATGTTGCAATACAGGCGCTTGAAGAAGTACAACAGTACCGCGCAATTGGCACACCGGAAGAATTGCAGGATATGAAAAGCAATTATTTTGAAGCATTAAGCGATTGGCGTCAATATCGCAAGATTGGGACTTTTGAAGAGTGCAGGACGGCGAGAGAAAAGCAGATACCGAAGAAGCCAACCTATGAGGGCGATGGATATGCCCCGGACGGAACGCTTGTATATGATACTTGGATTTGCCCTTGTTGCGATAAGAGATATGAGGTTGATTATGATGATTATGATTACTGTCCTAATTGCGGTCAAAAATTAGATTTAGATAGGAGTGATGAAGAATGAGCTTAATTGACGCGGATGCACTAAAGAAAGATTTAAAATCGGTTACTTTAAGTAACGGAACCTTGCTCAATACAAATGCAGTATTGCTATTACTGGATAAATATCCGACCGCCTATGATGTAGATGCTGTTGTGGAACAGTTGAAAGAAACTAAGGCTTATATGCTATATGAGAATATGAACGCTGATGTTAAGTGGATTGATAAGGCAATCGAGATAGTAAAGGCAGGTGGTAACGCTTGAATTATCAGAACATAGCAAGAGCCAAGGCGATAGAACAGGAAAACAAAAAGCGACTATTGAAGCTGAATCCAAAGCTGAATGACAGGAGTGGGATTTACTTCCTACTCCGAGAAGATGAAAACGGTTTTAAGTATGCGTATGTCGGACAGGCAGTACATACACTTAGCAGATTGGCAAGCCACCTTGTAGGATATGAACAGCATATAGACCTTAGTTTGAAGCGCCATAAGCTGTATGACAAAGAGAAAAATCCTTATGGCTGGCGAGTCGAATTTCTGAATTTCCCCGAAAGTCAGCTTGACGAAAAAGAGAAGTATTACATCAAGCTATATGCTGATAAAGGTTATCAGCTTAGAAATGTCAGTTTAGGTGGTCAAGGAGAAAATCGTGCTAGTGGTTCAATAGGTGAAAGAAAAGCACCTAAAGGCTATATGCAAGGCATACAGCAAGGCAAAAAGGTGTTAGCAAGGGAATTATCCTCTATCGCTGAAAAGCACCTTAAAATCGAAATTAGAGACGATAAGAAGCATAACAAAATATCGCAGAAACAGTATGAGAAGTTTATGAATTTATTGAAAGTAGGCGATTCAGAATGAATTTACTTGAACACTATGTAACAAATATAACTCGCGAAGAAGCTATCGAGAAGAACGGAATGCTGTTTTTCAAGATTGTATGTGATGTCGATTGTTATGGCAACAAAGAGATTTAGAAAGAAGTTTTGCTTACAGAAGATGATTATGCAGAGGCAAAGAGCAAAGGTTATTATTTAGCCTAAAAGCGAGGTGATTCGGAATGAAGATTTTAAGTAAAAAGAAATGTGAAGAAATTCTGAAAAGAATTACTGCAAATGAAATTATTCAGGCAGAGTACGGGCTACACGATATGGAAGCGGAAACAAAAGCAACGGAAAATAGAGCAGAGATAGCTTTTATTGTCGGTGGCTTCAAGGGTATGAACAAGGTGCAGAACACGTTGAGAAAGAGGTATAACAATATAAACCACGAGGGAAAAGATTAAAATACATCAACCGAAAATTGAAGGGATATAGGAGATTAATTAAATGGCAGAACGTAGAATGTTCACAAAAAAAGTCACTGATGATGATAATTTTATGGCTTTGTCATCAAGTGCGCAAGCCTTATATTTGCATTTATCTATGTCTGCTGACGATGACGGATTTTGCAATCAGGTATCAGTTTCCATGTTCAAAGCTCACGCAAGTGTGGCTGATTTACAACAACTATTGGAAAAAAGATACATTTATCAGTTTGATAATGGTGTGATTGTAATTAAGCATTGGCGCATGGCAAACGCTTTGAGAAAAGACAGGTATACACCAACGAACTTTAAGGAAGAATTGGCAAAATTAAAGATAAAATCCAACGGTGCATACACATTTTCTGATGATGGTTGCCGTGTGGTTGCCAATGGGTTGCCAGATGGTTGCCAAGTGGTTGCCACTTGTCTGCCACAGGATAGTATAGGTAAGGTAAGTATAGATAAGAATAGTATAGTTAAGGATAGTAAAGAAAAAGATATTGATAAATCAATATCTAAAAAGAAAACTGTTTACTACCCTGATGATGAAATGCTAGAGAGTGCTTTTCAGGAATATCTGACAATGCGAAAGAAGATTAAGAAGCCGATATGCACCGAAATGGCATTACACCGAGCTATGAACACTATCGAGAAGTTATCAAAGGGCGATAACGATTTAGCTGTTAAAATTCTTAATCAGTCAGTAGACCATTGCTGGCAAGGGCTGTTTGCTCTAAAGGACAATGAGCCACATTCAGCTAACAAAGGTGCTGTTGATTGGGATAATGTGTGAGGTAGAGAAATGACAAGAGACGAGACCGTTAAAATCATTCGCATAATGTGTGATTGCTACCCCAATTACAAGCCAAGCAATTTATCAGAGACAGTAGATGTGTGGAATATGATGTTGGAAGAATACAGCTACAGTCAAATTTCTACGGCATTGAAAACTTACGTGCATTCCGATACAAGCGGATTTGCGCCGAGCATCGGACAGCTAATCAACAAACTGCATGAGGTTCAATCCCCACAGGAGCTTAACGAAATGGAAGCATGGTTTCTTGTTAGCAAGGCACTTAGGAATGGCTACTATGGTGCGGTTGAAGAATTTAACAAGCTGCCACCACTCGTACAAAAGGCTGTCGGAAGTCCTGATAATCTTAGGAACTGGGCACTGGCGGACAGTAAGAGCATTGAAAACGTAGTACAGTCAAACTTTATGAGAACTTATAGGGTAGTTGTTAATCGGGCAAAGGAATTTCAAAAAATGCCAAAGGATATACAGGCATTGATTGAAAGTACCAATAAAAGCTCGTATTCGGCTCAAATCAGCTCTAAAAATCAACAGACGATAAAATTATCACTTGAAGATAATAAAAGCCAAAATAAGCCGATTAAAGGCATTCCAATGCCAAAAGAAATTAAGGAACGTATCGAGCAGATGAAAAGATAGGAGGAAAGAGGTTTGTGCGCACAATTAAAGTCGGCTTTACTCCTAGCGAAAAATGATAAAAGACAAGTATTCTAGGCAGAGATATGAAGAACGAAAAGCCAGTAACCTTTGCGTGCTTTGTGGAAAGCCACTCGATAGAGAAGGTGTGGTTTGTACGGCATGTAACAGCAAACGCACAGCATATGGTCGAGAGCTTTATAAAAAATTACAGGCAGTTGGTGTTTGCCCTAGATGTGGCAAAAACTTGCTGTATGGTGACGAAAAAAGCTGTGTTGAGTGTAGGGCAAAATCAGCCGAAGCCATGTCAAAGATACGTGCTGCTGATGTTGAAAAATACAATGAGCGACAAAAAGCATGGCGAAAAGCACGATATGAAAAAGACAAAGAGAACGGCATATGCACACGTTGTCGTAAAAGAAAAGCAGACCCAGGGCATACCACTTGCACATTTTGCAGAGAAACAATGAGAAGAGCACGAGTCAAAATGCCTGAAAGAACCGGCAGATACGAACAAGGACTATGCTTTTTCTGTGATAATCCGGTAAAGCCCGGATATAAGGTCTGCGAAAAACACTATCAGAAGAACGTTAAGAATGTAACTTGCGAAAAGGCAAACTTGGCACGGCAGAAGATAAAAGAAAGGAATCCACAATGGACGCCTTGAAAGATTTTTACGATTTTTACCGGCCGCTGCAAAGGAAATATGACTTGCGAATGATTTACAAAACAAATAGCAAGGAAGCAAAAATAACTATCCGGTGGCGCGGTAAAGAGTTTGTAAAAGTCACAGAAGAAACTACAGAAGCCTGTTTTATCAGGGTAAAACGAGAACTTGAAGAAAGAATGAAAAAATATGAGCAACAAACCGAAACCAAAGAAAAAGCACAAAGAGCCGGATTTTACATGGACAAAATCCGAAAGAGTTACGCTGAAAAACAGCAATAACCGCAGAAAGCTCGTAAGGCGGTCTTTCACAGACTTTATGGACTTAGGCTACTATGTACTGTATTTACATCATGGATTTGGTAATAAGCGCATTGTAAGGCTTGAAAGAACCATAAATGAGTACCTTGACAGGGCGCAGACCGAAAATGAAATGAAAACCGAAACACTTGCTGAACTTTTGAAAGTCAGATACGGCATTGATGTGCAGAAAGAGATTAATTTAATCCCGATGCAACAGCTGATTAGGATTTATCAGAGAAATAATCCACTTACGATAAACGACACGAGACAGCTTTTAAATGACACGGCATACAGCTACATGGTTTTAGCGTGTACGGCACTTAAATTGATGTTTAAATTGTCGGTTAGGGAAATTAAAGAGTTTATCGCAGAATTTAGGGACTTAATCGACACGTTGTATAAATTTAATCAATTCGGTCTGACATTACCAAAGGTGGCACAATGCCTTGCTGATGAAGTTAATTACGTTGATGAAAGGTACATAAAGGTGATTGATTAATGACTTACGCATGGGATAACGACAGTACTCAAAATGCTCACATAAAGCAGATGAGAGATGATAGGCAAAAGCCTATATGGAAAAGCACAGAGACAATAAGGCATACGAGAGATTCAAACATATGCCGGATTATGGGAAAGGAGTACAAAACTATGACAAATAGAGAGAAGTTTGCAGAACAGATTTTAGATATTGCTTGCAGTGGTGACGCAATAGCAGTTAATAAAGTGACATCAGAGCCAATAGCGTGTCATGGAACAGCGTGTGAAGATTGCTTGTTCTATGTTTTAGGCAAGGGTTACGATAGGAACGAAATGAAAAAGTGGGCGAATAGCGAATATGTTGAACCACCAATTGACTAGTCAAAAGTTGCAGTTGATACACCGATACTGGTAAACGATAGCAACGACCACAGATGGCTTAAAAGGTATTTTGCAAAATATGAGAATGGAAGCGTTTTCGCTTGGAATGGTGGAAGAACATCGTGGAGTAGTGAGGGGCATGCAACAGTATGGAAACTGGCTAAGCTTCCGGAAAAGGAGCAGTAATGAATATTGATGAATTTATAGAACGTGCGCAAGAATCAGCTAGAGAGCATCGTTATCATGCAGATTTCTTTGATATAAATAATCCTATGCGTGTCGCTTGCATTAAAAGTGCAGAAGATTGCGAGCAGTTAGCTGAATGGCTTGAAAAATCCAAAGAGTATCAGCAGTTAGAGGAACAGGGAAAACTAATCAAGTTGCCTTGCAAAGAAGCGTACACGAAATCAGGAGACATAGTATATCTTATTTATGATGATGAAGTGGTTGAGTGTATCCATTGCGGCTTAGGTATAAATCCTGTTGACGGAAAAGCATATATTGCGCTTGCAACAGATGAAGATATTTTTCCGTACAGAAGACCTATTCCTGAATGCGATTTAGACCCTACAGATTGGTGTACAAATACAATCGATGCAGAAGTAGGTGAAATTGGCAAAACAGTATTCCTCACAAAAGCAGAAGCCGAAGCAAAACTGAAAGAATTGAGAGGTGGAGAATAATGTGTAGTAGCAAACAAATAAAAGAGCTTGCGGAATGTAATGCTGTTTACAAGTTTGAAAAGGCAGTAAATATGTATGGCAAGGAGTATATAAGATACTATTATAACAAATTGGCTGAATTGAATGGCAGTATTAATAGTACTTGTAACTGCCAGCGCAACAGCAACTCTAGAGAGAATGAGCCTTGTTGCAGATGCGATAGTAGAAAAGAGAATGCAAATATGGTTAAGGTAAATAGCTTAGAAATAATCGTGCGAATGATAGACAGCAAGCCTTATTACGAATTGAAGTACAGACAGGTTGGTAAAAAGGATTATTCTATCGGATATAGTTCTTACGATTTAAAAACTGTATTAGGTTACATTAATACATTTTTTGAAATTGCGGAAAGCGAGAAGCAAACCCACGCCGACAAGATAAGGAATATGTCGGATGAAGAATTAGCAGAGTTTTTAGATATTGTCGGAGAAGATGGCATTTCATCACAGTATGCAGATGTTCCGTGTGATCGCTGTTGTGAAAAAACAGAATGCTCTAAATGTTGGAAAGATTGGCTTAAATCAGAAGCAGAATAGGAGGACACTTATGAGTAAATTAATTTTTTTCATAATTTTTATTGGAATTGTTATCGTGGGAATTGGTACGACAGATTAGGAAAAATATGAAAGAAGTGATGAGCATGGAAGATAGATACTTATTCAAGGCTAAGAGAGTTGATAACGGAGAATGGGTGCAAGGATATTATGCAAAAGGCTTAGATGTGTTTACGGATTGTGAAGAAGCACACATAATATTTGAACCTAACACAATGTTTTATTCTAGCGGAGAGACAGACGGATGGTACAAAGTAGACCCGACCACTATTTGCCAATGCACCGGCTTGAGAGACAAGAACGGTAATCTTATTTGGGAGAATGATATTGTAGAACTCTTTGGGCATAGAGGAACTATCAAGTATGTGTGTGGTGGTTTCGGAATTGGATATCGAAAAAATATCGATTGGGAAGAAATACAATCAAATATTATGCGTGTTACAGGGTGTGAAAACATTTTATATGCTTGCGAAAACGATAATTATATATCATTGTGGGAAATCTATTGGAATTTTAATGATGAGGATGATTTGATAGACACAGTAGAGGTTATCGGCAACATTTTTGACAATCCAGAGTTATTAGAAAGTGAGGAATAATATGAGAATATTTAAAAACGTAGACGAAAAATTAAAAGAGATTGGATTCAACAAAATCAGTGAAGATAAGCATGGTGCTCAATATGAACGCTACAATGCAAAGTACAATTATTGGCAGCGTGTTGACATTTGGCATAAAGCTTCAGGCCGTCATATTTTACAGTCGTATGGCAGAGACTTGATGGACGAAAAGAAGATTGGAAACACTAATGTTGGCCTTACAGGATATGAAATGAAGCTTTTTCTTAAAAAAATGAAAAGGCTAGGACTTTACAGCAAAACTGCGGGAATCGAGGGATAGTATGAAAGAGAGTGAAGCAATTAAAATCTGTAATACTATTGGTTTTGCAACATCCTTTAGTAATCCCCAAGGGATACCACTAAATACAACTAAAGAGGAGCTTACAGAGGCAATGAGAATAGCAATACAGGCACTTGAAAAGCAAATCCCTAAGAAACCGAATAAAACAATAGATTCATCTTGGGGAATACAAAAAGAAGTCCATACATGCCCTGTATGTGATTGCGATTTGACAGAAGTGTATTTTATTGCACCACAAGAAAGCAAAATCAAGGAAAAAATAACTTATTGTGAAGCTTGCGGACAGACTATTGATTGGAGTGATACAGAATGACCAACATAACAACAGTAGTATACACCACCCTCATAGTATTCGGCATAATCGGTCTGGCGGAGGCAGTGCTTGCATGGTACGACATTCACGGACGAGATAAGACCGATGATGAGATACAAGAGCAGTGGTGTAGTGAAAATATTAAACATTAATTAATTTATCAGAAAGGAATAGGTTGTGCGCACATAAAACCGAGGTTTCCTTTTGGTAAGAGAAAATGAATTTTGACAATTACTCTTGTGATAATCAAATGAACATATTTGACTTCACAAGAGAACCAATTAGCATAACAAAGCCTATCCGATTGATAGAATTATTCGCCGGATATGGTTCACAGGCGATGGCACTAAAGAGAATAGGCGCTAAATTTGAGCATTACAGAGTTGTGGAGTTCGATAAGTACGCTATTGAAAGCTATAACGCGGTACATGGTACGGATTTTCCTACAATGGACATAACTAAGGTCCATGCAGAAGATTTGAATATTTGCGACACAAATGCATTCACTTACTTACTTACTTACTCGTTCCCTTGTACGGATTTATCGGTTGCCGGGAAGCAAGCCGGAATGTCTAAGGGAAGTGGTACAAGAAGTGGTCTGTTGTGGGAAGTTGAGAGAATACTAACAGAAATTAGAGATAGTAACGGAGAATTGCCACAGATTTTATTCATGGAGAACGTGCCACAAGTACATAGCCAGGATAATATGCCTGACTTTAGAAAGTGGCTAGATTTCCTTGAGAGCCTAGGTTACACAAATTACTACCAAGACTTGAATGCTAAAAATTATGGTGTAGCACAAAATCGTGAAAGATGTTTTATGTTTTCATTCCTGGGTGAGTACAATTATCATTTTCCGCAGCCTATACCACTCAAAAAGAAGATGAAAGACTATCTTGAGGATAATGTAGATGAAAAGTATTACATCAACAATGAAAAGGCTGACAAGCTGATAAAACAGCTTATTGACAATGGTACATTACCACAACACAATCTTGACAGACAGACAGACAGACAGACAGACAGACAGACAGACAGACAGACTTGCGTTGACGGAACAATCAATAAGCCACAGCAGAGAGAAGTTGCAAACTGTATCAAGGCAAGATATGACTGCGGAATATCAAACTTGCGGTCAGATGGAAACTTGGTTGTTAAAGGATATGGGAGAGACGGCAGGCAAACCGATTGATGTAGCCGTAACTCTTAGGGCAAGAGATTATAAAGGCCTTGATAACTATGGAAGTAATGGAGTGATTGAAGTAATGGCAGATGTAAATGTAATAGGCTCTCTTGAAGCAAAATTTGAGAGCACCAGCAGAATTTATGATGTGGGGGGTGTAGTCCAACATTGAGTACAATGCAAGGTGGTAATCAAGAGCCAAAAATACTTGAAGCAAAGCAGTTAGGATTTATGGATAATGGCACAGGCAAACATCGATCAAACACAGTATATGATGAAAATGCACTTTGCCCTAATATCACAACAGTTGAGGGCGGTGGTACGCAACAGATTAAGGTGTGTGAAAGTCAGATAGTTGCTATGCGTGGCAGAAATCCCGATAATCCGTCAGATAGAACTGCGGGAAGTCTAACAGAGCAGAGATTAGAGGTGAATATGCAAGGTACAAGTAATTGCTTAACGAGTGTGCAGAAAGATAATTTATTGCTTGAAAATAATATCCAAAAAGTCGGTCAAATATCAAGCAACGGTTCCCAACGTGGCACAGTTATTTCTGATAACGGCATATCGGCTAATCTCGTAGCCGGAACACACGGATATGCGAATAGCCATATTGCCACACAATATCGTATTAGAAAACTAACCCCTAGAGAGTGCGGACGGCTGATGAGTGTATCTGATGAAGATATTGACAAAATGGCAGCAGTAAACAGTAATACGCAACTATATAAGCAATTCGGCAACTCAATTGTAGTAGATGTTATGTGTGCTATGTTTAAAAATCTGAATATCAAGCAAGGAGATAGCAATGAAGCACTACAAGCCAATTAAATGTGTAGTCTGTAGCAAGATATTTACACCGACCGCAGCTAACCAAAATACGTGTTGTGAAGCACATAGACAGCAGAGAGCTACAGAATTAAGAAAAATCAGAGAAAAGAAAAGACTTAAAAGAAAGCCTGTCAAGAAAAACAAACTTGCTGAAATCTGCGAGATTGCTAAGAGTAAGGGCATGAGCTACGGACAATATATGGCAGAACAATATAAAAAAGAAGTGATGATAAAATGAATGAATGTTGTGGAAATTGTAAATATCATCAATATGAGGATATATCGCAAGGTTGGGTATGCTGTAACCAAGATAGCGAATATGTAGCTGATTGGACAGATTACACCGATTGTTGCGAGGAATGGGAGAGCAGAGATGAAATGTAGAACTGTGAGTGATACAGAACCGATTGAAAGGCAATGTGTATACGAGGGCAACAAGCCGTGTAACAGCTCATGCCGATACTCAAATACTTGTATACACAGTGCGAACAAAACCGAAGAATAGGAGACAGGCTTATGAAGTTTTCAAAACTTACTAAGCCGGAACTTGAAGAAATTATGAAAAATGCCAATTTCACCGATGAAGAAGCGGAAGTTTTTAAGTTGCTAGTTGCTGACAAAAGTCTTGAAGAGGTATCGCAGAGACTATTAATTTCAAAAACGACCACTTCCCGGAGAGTGGCAGACATTAAAGAAAAGATAGAAAGGAGTCAGGCGATGATTAACAAAGTACCAATATGGGAAAAAGTAACGCTGACGATTGATGAAGCTGCGGAATACAGTAATATCGGAGTGAACAAGCTCCGAGAAATAACAAACAACCCAAGGTGCCAATTTGTTATGTATGTCGGAAAGAGACGATTAATCAAGCGAAAAGAGTTTGAAAAGTATATCGCAGAGTCGATAGAGATATAATCAAATGTGGACTTATGTAGCCTTATGTGATATTATAATAAATTGCATAAGGCTTTTCCATAAGTGAAAGGAGCGAAAATTTAATATGGGAAAGGACTTGAAAGGTAAAGAACTAGGTAGAGGCATTAGTCAGAGAAAAGACAAGTACTATGTTGGCAGATACACGACAAGGAGTGGAAAGCGAGTGCAGAAATTATTCGCTAAACTGCAAGAGTGCAAAAAGTGGCTTGCCGATGAGCAGTACACTGATGAGCACAGCAACCCCGACTTTCCGTCTGACATGTTGGTTGATGCATGGTTTGACTATTGGATAAGCGTTAAGAAGCGCACAGTAAGACCGAACACGCTAAGGAACTACACCGAGAGATACAAACGCAACATAAAGCCTGTTATCGGAAACAAGATACTGCGAGAGGTTAATACACTCCACTGTCAAAAGATAATGACTAATATGGCTGACGAGGATTACAGAACGGCAACGATATATCAGACACGCATAGCGCTATACAACATGCTTGACTATGCATATCAAAGCGAGATTATCCCTAAAAATCCGTGCAACCGCATGGTGAAATCCGACATTGGCAAAGAGTCCTCAAAGAAAGAAGCATTGACGATTGAAAATCAGAAAAAATTCTGCGAAGCTATCAAAGGCACATCATATGAGTATCAATACAGATTTGCCTTGCAGACTGGACTAAGGACAGGCGAGCTTGTGGGGCTTAAATGGGAAGATGTAGACTTTAAAGCCAAAACAATCAAAATCGTCAGGAGCTTAGAGTACAGGCATTCAACAGGTGAATGGCGAGAGGGACCACCTAAGAGCAAATCGGGATATAGGACAATTCCACTCACTGATGAAGCCGTATCACTATTGAAATTGCAGAAAGCCAAAAATGCTTCATTCAAATTTATTGACATTCAATGGAGAGACAGAGTGTTTCTGTGCAAGACCGGAGCACCGGTGAAAAACAGCACATACGATACCGGAATTTACAAAGCGTGTGACAGAGCACACATACCGAGATTTTCAATGCATGTTTTAAGGCATACCTTTGCAACAAGATGTATTGAAGCCGGTATGACACCGAAAACCTTGCAGACAATCCTGGGGCACTCGAACATAGGTATCACGATGAACCTTTACGTTCACACCACAGACGAACAAAAGAATTTAGAAATGGACAGAGTAGCAGAAGCGCTCAAAGTAATATAAAATAATCAAAAATATAGTATATCCAATTAAATTGGTACAGAATTGGTACATAAATCAAAAATAGAAAGGCAAAAATCCCTTAAACAATGGGTTTTTGAGTAGGTAAAATCAAAAATGAAATTAGGCATCGTTGCTACGAGGGGTATTTAACATAGTTCATTATATCCTCACGAACCGCAACATACCTCAATTTTACGATGTTTCACATGAAATCTTAATTTTATATAATTCGTTATATATTCACATAAATAAACAAAAAATGGTACACTATTGGTACATGAATGGTACATGGAAAAAGCTTATGCATGACAATAATTAGAGAAGAACATGGAAATGCTCTTCTCTTTTTTTATGCAACAATTTAGGCATAAGGAGATGATGTTATGTTTGACGATGAAGTGAGAGAACAAATATTTGCTAAAAGTGAGTTACAAAAAATCGACTTAATGACATTGTCTCTCGTCATTAAAGCAATAGAGGAAGTCTTGGAGGAAAATAACGATGAACATGCCGTATCAGCAACCAATGATGAATTATACACCTAATTATGGAGCGTATCAGTACAACCCAATGGCGAGCTATCAGAGATACCAACAGCCCGAACCGACACAAGGCATAAGTGGCAGAGTAGTACAGGCAGTTGAGACTATCAATCCCAATGAGGTGCCAATGGATGGCAGTGTGGCATTTTTCCCCAAACAGGATTTAACAGAGATATACGCTAAGAGCTGGAATGCTGACGGAACAATACGCACATTGACTTTTAAGCCGGTTTTAAACGATAAGACAGACATTTTATCGGGTGACACGGAAAAACTTGAATTTGACCTATCAGAGAAAGCCACAGAGGGTATTATGGCAAAGCTCAACGAACTATCTGAGAAAATTGAGCAATTATCTTTAGGGGCGCAAAGAAAAACTCCACGAACACAAAGTAAGGAGAGTGAAAAAGCATGAATGTAATGGGAATAATGCAACAGATAATGAGCAATAATCGCGTAATGAAAAATCCAATGATTCAGAATGCAATGAGCATGGCTCAAAGCGGAAACAGCAAGGGAATTGAGCAAATGGCAAGAAACCTATGCAAAGAAAAGGGCATTAATCCTGACGATGTAATGAAGCAAATTAGAGGTAATTTTGGGATATAGCATATGAGAGAACGTGCGCACGGCTCTTTATGAAATAAATTTTGGAGGTAAAACAGATGTTCAACACAGGAAATTGTCCAAGCGTACCTATTGTGGCGAATTTGGACGGAAACAACGGAAATAACTGGAATGACGGCTCATGGCTTTGGTTCCTTATCGTAGTATTTGCGATATTTGGGGGCTGGGGTAACGGCTTTGGTGGTTTCGGTGGCACTAATGGTGGTGTCGGAAGCGAAATTCAGAGAGGCTTTGACAACCAGGCGGTTATCTCAAAACTTGACGGATTATCAAACGGCTTGTGTGATGGATTTTATGCCATGAACAACAGTATGCTTACCGGCTTTAATGGTATTAACACAAATATCATGCAGACCGGATATGGCATACAACAGGCAGTAAACGCTGATACAGTTGCCAATATGCAGAATACCAACGCTTTACAGTCACAAATTGCTAACTGCTGCTGCGAGACTAGAGAAGCCGTTCAGGGTGTAAACTACAACATGGCAACTAACACTTGCGCTTTGCAAAACACCATGAATAGCAACACAAGAGACATCATTGACAGTCAGCAGGCGGGAACGAGGGCCATTCTTGATTATCTCTGCAATGAAAAAATCTCTAGCTTACAGGCAGAAAATAACGACCTTCGCAGAGCAGCTTCACAGGATAGACAGAGTGCATTACTTACAACTCAGATGGCAGCTCAGACACAGCAGATTATCAACGCTGTAAATCCGGCACCGATCCCGGCATACACAGTACCTAACCCAAATGCTTATGCATACGGATGCGGATGTAATACAGGTTGCGGATGCTAAAACTGAATAATTGAGTATCTTAATTGAGTTAACTCAATCTAAACCGATTAAAAACCATTTTTAGTCGAGGCTTAGTCTAAGTTTAGTCGAGAGTTAGTCGAGATTATGTCTGCTAAGCAGTATTACTTGATGTTACCGACACAAATGTCGGGAAGATAAAGGGCAGACTATAATGTTTGCCCTTATTTTGTGAAAGAGAGGTAAAGATAATGGAAATAACAGGAATTGCATTACAGACTGTTTCAGCCGGTGAAGATGTGGCATTTACAGAAACACCAGTATGCGGAACTAAATGTATCGTCCACAGACAGGGAAGTGGAATTATCAAGCTAAGAGGTATTACTAATCAGTGTAAGGCTAGATTTTTAGTATCGTATTCCGGTAACATTCAGATACCTACAGGCGGTACAGTTGGAGCTATTTCACTTGCCATTGCAGTAGACGGAGAGCCTTTACAGTCAACACGAATGATAGTTACACCGGCAGCAGTACAAAATTTATTTAACGTTTCGACTCAGGCATACGTTGATGTACCTTGTGGCTGTTGCAGTACTGTAGCGGTGCAGAATACATCGACACAGGCTATCGAAGTACAGAATAGTAACTTAATTGCTGTTCGCGAAGCGTAGGGGGTGAGAGTATGCACATTGAAAGAATGCACAAAATGCAAGAGTGTCTTACAGAGAAAGCCGTCAGCGAGTTTGAAAAGGGCATTGAAAATGTCGACACTTCCGAGATGGGGCAGGTCGTGGATATGATTAAAGACCTTGCAGAAGCCGAGTATCATTCAATAATTTCCAAGGCTATGAAAAAGGCTGATGAAGAGGAAGAAGAGTACGACAAAGAACTCCTAAGAAGTCTTAAGGCAGAATATGGCGAAGAAAGTGGTAGAAGATATTACGACCAATATCGCTATGCAAATGGCAGATTTGCCCCTAAAGGTCGTGGAACACGTAGGGGATATGAAGAACCGCCATATTATCACATGCCGGTAAACTACAACGACATGGAGTATATGCGCGACATGGATAAGAGCCAAGGTAAGATGTACTACTCTGAACCGATTGCACCACATGTGAGTGAAAGCAATTATGACAGAGCAAAGAGGCATTATACCGAGACAAAAGAAATGCACAAAGGAGCTTCAACAGAGGACAAAGAGCATAAAATGAAAGCCCTTGACATGTATATTCGTGAATTGAGCGGAGACATATCGGAGCTTTTAAATGACATGACACCCGATGAACGCAATCTTTTGCGCACCAAGATGAGCAATCTTGCGTCAAAACTGTAATTATTAAGGCTATGGGTAGTAATGCTCATAGCCATTTTTAGAGGGTATAAGCATGGATATAAGAGTTAATGATACATTGTGGCACATACAATTTAAAAAGCCCACATCAAGCGAATTAAGGCGGTCTGACGGTACGATAAGTTTAGGAGTGACTGATAATACAACCAAGACAGTAACGATAGCTGATAATGTGTCTGATTACATGGCTGACAAAATACTATGCCATGAGCTAGTGCATGTGTACTCATTTTCATACGGCTGTGACATCGACATAGAGACAGAAGAAATAATCGCAGACTTTATGAGCCTGTATGGGCGAAATATTGTATACACGGCTGACAAAATATTTAATTTATTGGAGCAGAAATATGGATAAAATAGACAGACTATTAGAATACATACACCGGACTAATCCGGAAATGACACGGCAGAAATTGATTGAGAAACTAGGAGAGAGCGACTACAGTGCCAAGAGCATTTACTTTTTGGCAATTCAAAATTCAAAAAAATCCTAAAATATTTTGATACCCCCCCTACCTTTTGAATTTTTCAATTTCAAAAATCAGTTCGCAAAATTTTACAAAAACTTGTCGAGAACTTGCAAAGAACTCGCACCACACTTTAATTGAGTAAAGTTTTCTGAAAATTCAAACATTTTCCATGAGTTGGTGTGCCTGACTTGTTAGATATTGCACCCGGTACAGTTTGCCACGGCTTGACGGCTTGCAATGCTATAATTATATTTTTAGACATTGTAAACGGCTCATTTTTCGACTTATTTTAGCGTGCTTGATAAAATCCACGCTAACACGTTTAAAAGCCCTTAGAGAGTCAAATACACGGCTTAAATGTATATATCATAAAATCATAGAATATTTTTATTAATTTGTCAATGTACATATGCCCCGGAACTATAGCCGGATAACTTGCGACAGTTTCAACGGCTGCACGCTTGATTTTAAGCACGACAAAAAGAGATATAAAATATCCCTAATGATAACGCGTGATATATTTTCCAGCCACGTAGTCACAAAACAGTGTGACCGGGTGAACGTGTGCATGTTTCTCTACAACTTGCAACCATTCACCGCCCCTTTGAACTGTGATTTTTAGTTCGTGCGACTCCATCCACTCTATACAATCGTATTTGATATAATTAAAGTCGCTTATTTTTGGCATGTCATAGCCTAGCGCCTTGACTCGCTTATATATTTCCTTTTTCCCCAAATACTCATAATTAAGCATAATACGCCCCCTATCTATAACAAGCCTTAATTATTGGACTTATATAGTTTTTGTGATTTAGGTAGTTATCGAAGGCCGTCCGGCGGTATTCCTTGCCACTAATAAGCGCAGTAACATCGTCACACGCGCCCTGGTCCGCGACAGCTCTAAAAATATCTGTTATTGCTTTTCGTGTGGCGCGCTCGCTTGCTTGATATTCCGGCGCGCTTTGGTATTTTCCGTTGTAGCGTGCTTTTATTTCACACTCTACAGCGTCAAGGCTTTTAAATTCGTCCATTCATCAACCCTCTTTTCTATTTTGTGCGCGGTTTACATGGTTGCTTTTTGACCTTTTCGCGGTCTATGCGTGCGTTAATCTGTTTTTATTAGGTGGTAACGCAAAGCACCTATAAAGGGCGCACAATTGTTTTTCAGGCGTTGCACCTCTTGAGCCTGATAATAAATATAAAGGCATTTATAAGACCTCTTGACGCGATTATTTACCGGACGCGCGGACGGAGTGCAGTATATACAGTCGTAAAGCTGTATAAAAGCACCTATAAATAAAATAATTAAATTGATAATATAAGCCTGAAAAGCCTTATATATAAAGCTAATAGCCGGAATCGAACCGGCTAGAATACACCTTGTTAATTTGTACCGCTATTAGCTTGCAAATTATTCCAATATCATCCCTTATTGTTCAATGATTTCAAAGCATTTTTGTATCTCTTCTAGGCTGTGACAGCATTCCCCACCGGGATAACGATATATAGCCATATAATCACCACCACCTAGAGGTTGCATATCTTTCAAATATGCTCTATATCCTCCATTACCTTTTATAATTTTGGGATATCCGTCTTTTATCATTTTCTCAATTCTTGTCATTTTCTTATTTCTCCTAATTAAATAAAAATTAAGTCGATAGTATCAGTTGAGTTATGCGACTTTTTGTTGAAATATGTAACTTACTAATTGCAATTTAATAAAAAAATAAAAACAAACCACCATACCCAATAACAAGGCATGACACGAAAAGCCCGAAAGCCTTTAAAAGCTCGATAAAATCTCTCATATTGTGCCCCCTAAATCCATGCTGCTTCATTGTAAATATTTTCATATGCCGGAAAATATTCCGGACATAACGCGCAAAAATTTAATTGTATGTTTTTTGCCTCTGCCGCTGTTTTGCCGTTGTGCAACGCTTGACAGAACATATTTACAAGTTTACTTTGCATTTTGCTAATTTTTTTCAATTTCAAGTAATCATCTAAATACATGACTGTAAAATAATAACTGTATATATTGCCTCTAATATATAAGTCCTTTGCTCTAAATAAGGACTTCAAAAAACTCTTTTCGCTGTAGCTGTCTGCGCTAAATTCATAGCCCTTGAGTCCGCCCCAATATTCCACGACATCATATTTTAAATTATTCCTTTTTGCTATTTTTTCGATTTTATATCTCATATATTTACACCTCGCTAATTTGCTAAAATCTGTCTTGCTGTATTAAATACATAAAGCCTGTTGAAGGAGTGGCGCTTAAAGTCTCCATTTTCTGCAATTGTGCGCCCAATATTTTCATATTTGAGACTTACAACCGTTAAGTATTTTTCTAGCAGTTCATCCGGGCATTTTAGGCACTCAATAGCGTTTTCTATTGTTCTTTTATTACTATTGCAGTGTATGCCCTCAATACGCATTTCTTTTTCTTTTTGCAGTTTGTCAAATTCTTTCAGTAGTTCCGCTTTTGTCATATAATCAACCATCCTTTTTTACTTAATTCCAATTAATTGCTAAATGCTCAAAAGTCTTTTCGATGTCTGTCGAGCTGTCCGCGGTAAAATCTCCAATAGCTTTATTGTTAATATAACAATTTCCCCAATATTCCCCGGTCAAATCGTTAAAAAATATATTGATTTTTTCAACCGCTTTTATTTTGTCATTGTGCCACATGTCTATATTAATCATATTTTACGCCCCCCTTAATTTGCTTTTTGTGCGTGTTTGTTTAGTTCTCTGTATAATATCAGGCATGAAGTCCGTTCTGCCTTGCTATCACTGTATTTCTGTTTTTCTGTCTCCGTCTCATCCAGGATATTTCCTAACCATTCAGCAGCAGAGCCGAGGAAAATATCACACGAAACCGGAAAAGAACTAGGGAGTCCGCTCATCCATTCAACAAATAAGTCTTGCTTGCTCATGTTACTGGCTTTATATCTCAAATCACCATTGAGTTTTTCACACTCAAACATCTTTAAAATATCCTTGCAAATGTCGTTATATTCTGTTTTCATCTCTGCACCGTCATATGTGTAATATTCCTCTGCACTCTCGTAGCTGTCCATAATTTCATTTTTTAATGCCTCATTAACTTCTTTACAATTTAATTTTCTCATGGTTTACACCTTTTTACACGTATGTTATAATATACGCGCCTTTCATATTATTTTGTTTGGTGCTCATCGTGTAACTTTGGCCGGCTGCGCGATGAGCTTTTTTTATTTTGTTCGTTGTCTTTCGACTTGACATTATAATAACACTGCATTTATGTAATGTCAATACATAAATTAAAAAATATTGCAATAAAATTTAATTACATTAATGTAATAATAAAATCAATAATAAATGAATTAATGCATATAATAAGGAATAGCTATTATTATTTATATTATGTAATGGATTATTATTGACATAATAATTTAATTATTATATATTTATGTATAGCAATATTATTTATAATATTATTGCCAGTGATTATTGATATTATTAATTTATATAATGAGGTGTAAAAAATGGATGAGAAAAAAATAATAGAAAATTACAAGAAGCGTATACAAAAGCAGAACGACAGAATAAGAGAGAGCTACGACAGAATAAGCGTTACCTTGCCAAAGGGCACAAAAGACCGAATACAGGCGCAAGGGTTTACAATTAATGGATTTGTAAACCAATTAGTATTGGACAAGCTGGACGAGCTGGAAAGCAATAACAACGAGTGCCCATTTTAAAATTTAAAGTCGGTTTTTGTGACCGGCTTTTTATTTTTTATATAATATAATTAATATATATGTGTGTAATGTGGTATATATTAATCAATACAGTTGTTGTTATATATTAAACAATTCAATATATTGACAAAATAAGTATATTTGATTATTATTATTTTAAATTTAATTAATAAGCGGAAGCCGGTTGCCCGTACTGTTTGGAATTACTCCAAGCGGTGCGGGCTTTTTTATTTTATGATTTTGAGGTGCTGAGATGGAAAAAATTAAAGGAAATATAATTAAACATTTAATTGCTGATTTTGGCACTTTCCAGCTCTATCGGGAGGACTTCGAGAGGGCTATAGAACAGGCTTGTCAAGAACTGCAAATTGACGATTTGAAAAGCGAGGGGCAAAGACCTTGGAAAGCTGTTTGTAAAAGAGTCGGAGAGATTATATTTAATGATAACAGTATATTAAAAGATAAACAGTTATATGATAATACATGTATGTTAACTAACTACAATAGATATAATTATAATATATTAAATAATATATGTGATGAATATATATATATTAGTGATAAATATAATAAACTGTGCAGTACTGTTGCTTTTAGTAATTGGTGTAATATAGATTGTGGTGTTATAGATAATTGGAGATTGAATAAAGAGTCAAGCCATAAAAGTTATGAGATTTGGGAAAAATTGCAAGGAATCCGTAAAGATTGTATCAAGGATAGAGCATACGACAATAAATCCCCTGTCGGTGCCATGTTCGTTGGCAATAATGAGTTTGGCATGAATCAGCCGGGAATTGGCTACGAGGCCACACAAGCGCGAGCGTTAACTGCCAATGAATTACCACAGTTAGGCAACACAAATAGTCAGAATATTAAAGCATTAACGAGTGATAGCATGATTAATAATGCCAAGTAATTGTATATACAACATACACAATTCTAAACCCTTGATTTACAAGGCTTTGAGGGCTATTGAATTATTATAACTATTCACAAAACAGTTGTTTAGCGAAGAGTTGAAAGGGTATAGATGAATTGTATATGCAATAGATACAATTTAAAATGCTTGATGCTTGAGAGCTGAGCAGCGCACGTATTGGAGACCCTAGGGGTGTATATGAAAAGCGACAAACCGCCCCACTTAGCCCCCAAAATATCCTCAAAAACAAAAAGGCTCTTACTCATACCTCAATCTTACCAAGCAGTATTTATTATTATAACATAAGTTATATATTAATTAAACAACATACACAATAATAATATATATACATACAACTACGATAAAATATTAGTTATATATTATATATAACAGTAAAGGAGCTAACAGTGATGAAATTAACAGGATTTGAGTCAAGCAAAATTAATTCCGAAATGATAAATCACCCTAGCCACTATAATTTGCCTGATCGTAAAGAGTGCATTGATGAAATGATTGACATTTACGGACTTAAGGATGTGGCTAAATGGTGTGAGATTACTGCATACAAGTACAAATATCGTGCCGGCCATAAAGGTTCTGTAACTGAGGACATGAGTAAAGCAGCATGGTACACAGCTAAGGCTTGCGAGCTTAAATCTAAGCGCAGATGGAAGATTTTCGACAAGATTATTATTGGATACTTGCCAAAGTTCATTAAGGGCTTTTTTGCATGGGCGACATTGTTCTGTATGGTTCACGCGATATTCTTTCCTGACCTGGTCTCAATAATTGCTTCAATAGTGTTTTTTACTCTTACATGCATAATTGATTCGACATTTAAAGAAGATGAGGTGTAAATCATGTTTGTACTAAAAATTGCAACAACAGTATGGCTGGCATTAATTGCGCTTGGAATGACAAGTGCCACATTAAACGAAAAAGAGACAGTTAGCTCGAGGCTTCTCGGCGCTGCGGTAATGCTTGGTCAGATACTTGCCATAGCTTTTATGTGGCAGTAAATAGGGCATTCGCCAAGCGGTAAGGCACGGGATTTTGATTCCCGCATACGTTGGTTCGAATCCAACATGCCCTGTTCGGGGTTTACTTGGTTCCCCGACATTGGACTTAGTAGTTCCTTTCACCCTCATAGTGGAAAGCTGTTAAGAGCCGTCGCAAGGCTCGTGAGGGTTTAATCGTGCATAATCCCACAATGCACGAGCGTGAAAGTCAACCTGTCGTAAAGACATCTGTAATAGGCAGAGTAGACATATATACCCCCTTTAATTGTTAAACTAGGGCAACTCAAATCATATGAGTCTTAGGTGAGGTGCAATCCCTCACATGTCCTTTGCTGTAGGTTTCGTTAGTTCTTTTCTTCCTACAGCACATACAAATTTATATCTCCGGAGGGTGTTGCCACTCCTTAGACTTCACCCTCATTACTGGCTTGTAGTTCAACAGGTAGAACACTTGACTGTTAATCAAGTAGTTGTAGGTTCAAGTCCTATCAAGCCAGCTTGCAGAAATAAAATATAGCGTAAGATATGGTAGCAGCTACAAGGTGTTGCGTGAGATACAAGTCGGGTAAACAGCCGGGCAACACTCTACCAATAAACAACAGAAAATCATAACGCATGTCCCTGTCTAAAGGTGCCGACTAACTGTTGCATAGTATCATTTCTGCAATTAAGGGTTCTTCCCTTTAATGAAATTTTTCGTATTTTTTGCTTAAACAGAGCTATTAGCTCAGCTCTGTTTAACGGCATGTAGCTCAGTGGTAGAGCAGTCGGCTATTAGCTGATTTGTCGTGGGTTCGATTCCCAACCTTGCCGATTTAGTAGTGTTAGTAGCACTACGTAGCCTTGAAGTACAAAAGGCTATTCGTGGTGACAATCAGTGTTGCCACGGCGCGTGCCGATATGGGATAAAGGTATTCCAATAGCTTGCTAAGCTATCCAACAGAAATGTTGTTCGTGTTCGATTCACGATGTCGGCGCTAGTCGGGGGACACCGACTATTGATGTGTATACAAAAGGGTAAGTAGCGAATGGTCAGGAGACAGGCATATGGATTAAAAACATTTGGGTTATGCCTATGGGTTCGATTCCCTCCAACGTAAAGAGTGCACGCTTTATGTGTGGTTCAAATCCACACCACATCAATCATACGTCGGTTTAGTGCGAGCTGTTATATCTTGAATAGCGGTTGCGTAATGCTGACGGTCTGCAATATAGCAGTTTCGGAAAAATAAAAGAAAACACACAAAAACAAGTTGCTAGTAGGTACGCGTGACTGAAAGCAATGGGGTGAGACACTTCAAAATTCTGTAATGTGTTTTGATGAGCCTTTTGATGGAGTGTATCTTGCCTTTTCGGATAGTAGTTCAGTTGGAAGAACAACCACTGCAATAGCAGTAATTGAGGGAGTCACAGGTTCGAGTCCTGTCTATCCGATTACAACAAACTAGCTTGACGAAGCGAAAAGCACTTCCGCTGTGCCTGTTTGTTGTTTTATCAATCAAGCGGAGTGTGTATCACAGGCATACATAAATAATATCAAGCGGAGGTATTCGATTATGGCAACAATTAGAGTGCACAAAACAAAAAATTACACAGTTATGAGTAATACTCATTTAAGGGATAAGAGTTTAAGCCTGAAAGCAAAAGGACTATTGTCCGTAATGCTTTCATTACCCGATAATTGGGATTATTCAATAGCTGGGTTAGTTGCAATATGCAAAGAGAATGAAACAGCCGTTAAATCGGCTTTAAATGAATTAAAGGATAATAATTATGTTGTGGTTACTAAAGAAAATCCAACAAAAAGCAATGGTGGAAGAATAAAGTACACCTATGAGGTTTACGAAGAACCATATAAACAGAAAATAGAAAAACAAGATACAGAAAATCTAGGGGTTGAACGTCAACAGGTAGAAATCCACGGACAATTAAATACTAATGGATTAAGTATTGATGAATTAAATACTAATAAACAAAATACTAATAAATTAAATACTAAAAGTAATTCTCTTAACAGAGAACAGTGTAATTCTTTTTTACCCAAAGATAAAAAAGCGAAAGAGTTTAAGCCGATAAGCGAATATTCTCAAAGCGATTGGGAAGTTGCCGAGGAAAGAATGATAAGTAGAGCTGGTAAGATAGCTTATGATTGGACTAACGATGAAACGCTCAAAGAAAATACAGAAGCATTCTTTAAATACTTTTTAGATAAACACGGAGAATGTACCGGAGAATATCACTATCCGTTAACAGACAAGGTTTTATCAAGAGTGGTAGACAGCTTGACGAAAGAAACTGAAATAGAGCGTGACGGATATACGGACAATTATTACTCAACGATAAGCAACATGAAAGATAATACAGATTACAAGATGTTAGTTGATGAATATTTCAATACAAAGTTTTCAACACAATGCGATTACAGTTTGACACATTTTTCTTCTGAAAAAGTTTTAACCAACATTATGAACCATGTTTGTAAGAGCAGTTGGTGTGAAAGCAAAGAATGGTAGGGGGTATTCACTATGAGTTCATATAAAGATTTACAAACTAAGATTTTTGAGAGAGACAATTACACTTGCCAATATTGTGGAAAAAGTAGTAGAGAATATTGGACATTGGTGATGGCACACATAAGAACAGCTTCATTGTGTGGGGATGATAGAGAAAGTAATTTAATTACATTATGCAGACATTGCTACAGCCATATTTCAAACAATGAGATTAGAGCAAAGTTTGAAACAAAGGAAAATGCAGATTATTTTTGGGGATTATATCGCGAAAAAGTCAAAGGTTATTGCTATTATACCAACTATATCAGAAAAGTATTTACTGAAAATGGCGTAATTATGACAAGACCGCAAATAGATAGATATGTCAATGCATACATCAAAAATGACAGTGACTTTAATAATTTTACAACAGAGCTAAGAGAAATCGGCTGTGAAAATATGAAGTATAAAATGCACAGAAAGATGGTAGAACACAAACATCAAATTGAAAAGCAAAAAGCGGAGGTATAAACATGGCAAAGGGAGTTAAGACACGAAATATTGACTCATTCCGAGAGGGATTGATGGAATACGCATATGGCAGATGTTCACAGGCGCAAGCTGCAAAGATTGCCGGCATGAGCGTGCCGACATTTAGAAAGTACGCAAATATGCACTTTTTAGGCATTCCATTCCCCGACACACTTTTTAAGGCAAAGGAAGGGTGAGAGGCATGTGTGAATTTTGCAAAAATCCTACAAAATGGAATACTGATGATTATAGCTTAGTTTCAAACAGAAACTTATCAGATGGGATTATGCAAGCGGAAGATAACACGTATCAGATTGGTATGTTTGACAGTAATTCTGATTGTTGGGAAGTTATGACAATCAATTATTGTCCTATCTGCGGTAGAAAGTTGGTGTAGTAATGGCAGAACCTTTAAGTAAATTAGCAGAAAAATGTAAAAGTTGCCCTAAATCTGAAAAATGTGACCATAAAAGAATGGAATTATGCGCTTTAGCGGATTTGCCACCACAAAATCTTGCAAGTGCTACACAAGGTATTTTGATAGACAATATGTCGCCTATATTGAGGAAAGAAATAAAAAGCCCTTTAAGTCCATTTAGGTACAAAGACGAATTAGAAAAAGCACTAAATGATTTCCATTTTGGAAATATGTTTATGTATGGTGCTTAGAAAGTTGGCGGAAGAATGAAAGAAACTATTTTATATATTTCAAAATCAGAACAGGATATACGAAGTTTTCTAAAATATCTTCAATCAAAGCTAAAAGCAGAGCAAAAGGAATGTACCTTAGATGAAAAACACAATATTTTAAAAGTCCCAAAATATTACGATATTGTCGGAAAGAGTGTTCATGGGAATATGCTTGGTGTGGGCTATGGATATTGCAAATATTATTGCTTTTCAGAAGCGTACAGCAAAGATAAGTATAGCAATGCAGAAAATGAAAGACTTAAAGAAATTCTTATGCACACAAGAGAGGGTGCGGAGAGAATATCAGGGCTTGATATTTTATGTATGCTAGGATTGGCTTAATAGGCGGTGGAAGAATGAAACATCAAAAAGAATGGCGCACTTGCGATAGGTGTGGTGCAGAAATTAAAAAAGGAATACTGTGTGGAAATTCGGTTACAAAGAACGGCATTTTTAATACCACATACGACTTGTGCTATAAATGCATGGAAGATTTTGAGAGGTTTATGAGCAATGAAGAAATCAAGAAGTAAAATAATCATTAAAACAAGAGCTGGCGGTTACACAAAGATTTATGTCAATGGGAAATGGCAGAAGAAAGTACGTGTTATTGATTATCATGCAGAATGTAGTAACAAAGATGGTATAAAGGTTACTTGCGAATTTGATAGACTGAAAACTGATAAAAATGGTTTAGTTATCTACGATGAAACCAAAAAAGATTTTGCAAAAGAACACGTAGTTGCAAGGATTTGAGGGAGCGTTTGAGTAATGAGCATGGCAGAAGTAATTAAATCAATAGAGCGTGAAGCACTTAGAGAAGCACAATCGCGCGAAATAGGCGGTAGAAATGGCAAGTCTATAGATTGTTCCGCTTTAGAGGATGAACCTGTTATTGAGGCAGATAACGAGGCAGACAGGCAAGCGTTGAGAGATTGCTTTAAGGAGTAAATAGAAATGAAAATGCAAATAATAGCAATGTTTGCGATAGCAGGAGCCGCATTTTTATTCTTGGGTGTATATTTTCTAATTGACCATATCATAACAGGAAAAAGGCTCAAAATAAATCAAAAGGCTTGGGATGAATACAGTGCAAATATGGATTTTAATAGAAAACTTAATGAGTATTTGCCTTGGTGTAGAGAACAAAAGATAAAAAACGGATGGAATTTTTATTATTTCCCTAGAATGTAAATAAAAATACCGGCTACAGATTGATTGTAGTTGCTGACCTAGAAAAATTATAGGCAGAGGTCTATAAGCGCCTTTGCTTTTTAAAAGTGGAGGTGCTTTTTTCATGGCTAGTCAAAGCCTTATTTCCACAGTTGATAGTTACGAAAATTACATAGAGAAAAATGGAATAGACGAGCAAGTAACTAATGCCTATGTAGACGCTTGCAGTGTAGCCATAAATGGCGAGAAAGATATTGAGTATGGACTACAACTCACTAAGAGGGCAAAAGAGCTTATAGAGGGCTTCTGCACGGCTAAAACAGGTGGCACGATTTGGGATTTGGAAAAATACGCATTCGACCACAAAACCACATATGAGCTGATAAACAAAAAATATGAGGTTTTGCTACTCGAAGCTCAAAACAAAATTGTTGACAGCTATTTTCAGTACATAGAGAAAAAGCGTGAGCCTAAAGACCGATTTTATATGCCACGTAGGAAACAACTAATCAAAATCGGACTCGTGGACGCATTGCAAGGCATGATTGATGATAAATACGACATATTGTGCGTGAGCCTAGTGCCTGGAGCTGGAAAGCTACTTGCTGATGATACACCTGTTTTAACTACACAAGGTTGGAAAAACCACGGAGATTTAAAAATCGGAGACTATGTATACGGCATAGACGGAAATCCAAAAAAAATATTACATGTTTTTCCAAAAGATACGGCAAACTGCTTGTTGACATTTTCCAATGGTGAAAAAATACAATGCCACGAAAACCATGAGTGGGTGGTATGGGATAGACACAGAAATAAACTTCGCACTATTGAAACTAAAGAATTATTTGAAAAAGACATAGATAGTGGAGAAAAAAACAAAAGAGGACACAGATATTACTATTTTTTACCACACAGAGAACCTTTTAAGGGCAAAAAACGAGAATATGCTGTTGAACCATATGTTTTAGGAGTTTGGCTAGGAGATGGCACAGAGAAAAAGCCTACATTGACAATATGCAACACTGATCTAGAAATAGTGAATGAGGTAAAAAGGCATTACAAACCGTCAACAGTTTATGAACAAGTGGGCTGTAAAGCGTATCATTTTTTGGGACTTAGAGAAAACCTTGAAAAATTAGGCATGTGCCATTCAAGAAAAGCATTAGGCAAACGAATACCACAAGAATATCTGAACGGCAGTTTAGAGCAAAGACTTGATTTGTTAGCCGGACTTATTGATACTGACGGAACTTGCAACAAAAAAGAAAAGAAATATTCTATTTCGACAACAAATGAAGAGCTAAAAGATGGAATTATTAGCCTAATATCTACGTTTGGTTGGAGATGCAATATTTCTAAAGCAGAGCCGAAAATCTCAAACAGTGGCATACATGGCAAGAAAATTGTTTATAGAATTGGATTTTCACCTACATTTGAAATCCCATGCAGAGTTGAAAGAAAACAATTAAAAGAATTTTCAAAGCAACGTATGGTATCTATTACAGAAGTCGCTCACATTGAAGCTAAAAAGGGAAATTGCATACAAGTCGAGGACGGAATTTATTGTGTCGGAAAAACAATGATACCAACACATAACAGTACGATTGAAAAATTTTTTCATTCGGCAGTTGCCGGTTGGTTTCCAAAAGACTATAGCCTATTTTATTCGCATAGTGGCGATATTACTCGAATGTACTACGATGGAGTATACGACATTGTTACTAATGATGATGATTATGCATGGCATGACATTTTTCCTAATCTATCAGTTACAAGCACGAATGCCAAAATGGAGCAATTCAATATTGGCAAATATAAACCTTTTCCGTCAGTACAGTGTACTTCTGTTGGAAGCAAGAATGCCGGAAAAGTCCGTGCAAGTAAATTTTTGCTAGTTGATGATATGATAGGCGGAATTGAGGAAGCCTTAAATCCTACAATACTTGATAAATTATGGGATAAATACGCAGTAGACGCAAGACAGCGTAAGACACAAGATACAGACGGAAAACCATGTAAAGAGATACATATTGCCACTCGTTGGAGCGTACATGATGTTATTGGACGCATTCAAAACATGTATATTGGAAATCCAAGAGTCAAAACAATATCGGGTCCTGATGTGGACCCGGTGACAGGGGAAAGCAATTTTGATTATGAGTATGGTGGTTTTACGAAAGAGTTTTTTGCCGACCAACAATTACTCATGGACGAAATCTCTTACCGATGTTTGTATAAACAGGAACCTATCGAGCGTGAGGGTCTACTGTTTCCTGATGATAAAATCCGCAGATACTTCAATCTGCCACATGGCGAGCCGGAAATCATCACAGCTCAATGTGATACAAAAGGAAAAGGCACAGACTATTTTGTTATGCCGATACTGCAAAAATATGGTGAGGATTATTATTGTGTTGATTGTGTGTGCGATAATACGGCAGACTACGAAATGCAGTATGAAAATGCGTCAAACACATTAGTCAATAATCAAGTACAGGAATGCGAGTTTGAGCGTAATGCCGGCGGTGACAGAGTGGCTATGGAAGTTAATAAGCGAGTTGAAAATAAAGGGTGGATATGCAACATCACTGATGTACCGACAGAAACTAACAAAGAAGCACGTATTTTTCAGTGTTCTAACTGGATTTTACAACATATTATTTTCAAAGACCGATCGCTTTATAAACCTAACGAGCCTTATGGAGTAATGGTATCACTGCTGAAACGATATTCAGTAACAGGCAAAAAACAGCTTGATGATGTTCCTGATGTTTTTTCAAACTTTGCCTTAAGAATGACGCAAGGCAGTAGAATAGCAAAGGTTGAAGCAGTACACAATCCGTTCAGAGGAGGGCTTTATTAATGACAAAGGAAGTTTTATCACAGTATTCAGACTTACAAGAGGAAATCAAAGAGGTTAGAAAGAAAATTGCTAAATTGCAAGATGACCTTGAAAAGATAGAAAACGGAGAAAGCGTGATTGACACTGTGTCAGGGGGCATGGGTGGCACACAGCACTTCAAAATCGAGGGTGTACCATACCCTGAATACGGACGCAAGCGCACATTATTGTACTCAAGAATGACTACATTACAGCTTTTACAAGATGATTTGCTTGAAAAGACAAACGATGTAGAGGAATTTATAGCAAGCCTTGATGATAGTAGAATGAGAAGAATAATTAATTTTAGATTTTTGGAAAATAAATCATGGTTGCAGACAGCATATGCGCTTGGCAGTAAAGCCACAGCAGATAGCGTAAGAATGGAGTTTGAAAGATTTTTTAAGAAAATGTAAGTTTGTTCGTTCAGTTCGCTTGGAATGTGATAATGTGTAAGATGAAAAAAATGTAATTCGTTCATTGTGAAAATCTCTTTTAGAAATGGCACTCACAGATTGTGGGTGCCATTTTTAGTGAAACGAGGACAACATGAATAATCAGAATATTGTACCAACAGGAAAACAAAGTGTAATGTGCCCTCGTTGCGGTAAATTGCTAACGTGGGTAAGTAAAAGTGACAAGAAACACCATAAAGTAATGTGTACGCACTGCCGCAAATGGATATGGTTTTGGGCTGGCACACAAGAATTTCAGATAAAAGAGGTTCCACAGAGAACTTCTGCAAGTGGCATGAGGTTTTATTGATGTATAGATATGCTCATAAAAACGTAAGACCTTTTTCGGCTGTCTGTCAGAATAATTACGGCAGACAAGTTATTTTCACACGTAAAAGGCAAATCACAAAAAACAACATAATCGAAGAACTGAATAAAGCACTTGTGATTCACGAGCAAAACGCTATTGAGATTGAGTATCTTGACAGATACTATCGTGGTGACCAACCGATTTTGTATCGGCAAAAAGTGAACCGCCCGGAAATCAATAACAAGATTGCTGTAAATCTTGCATATGAGCTTGTTGAGCGCAAGACCGCAGAAATGTGTGCCGAGCCAATCCAATATGTGCTACGTGGTACTGATAACCACAAGTCAGAGGAAATCACACAGCTTAATATCACAATGGACTCTGAAAGCAAACAAGAGTGTGACATAGACATACATCGGTGGAGAAGCATATGCGGTACCGGCTACAGATTTATCGGTAATGACGATGGGCAAGGGCAGTTGCTCGATGAAAGCGATTTTTATTTATCGTCTGAAAATCCAATGTATACGTTTGTTGTGTACTACTCAAACGGACGTCCGGCATTCTCTTGTCAAATCGGAGAGGACGAGAACGGAGCGAACATATACTATGTGTTCACTGACAATGAGTGGTTCGATATTCGCAACGACAAGATTTATGCAAGCGGAATAAACGGCAACAGAGCAATTCCGGTGATTGAATATCCAAACAATGCAAGACGATTATCTGATATTGAAATGACTATTGCAATTACAGATGCTATTAACGTGCTTACATCAGATAGAATTAATGGTGTCGAGCAGTTTGTGTCTGCATGGGTGAAATTCGTTAATTGTGAGATTGACATAGATACATTCAGAAAAATGCGACAAGAGGGAGCATTAGTCGTTAAATCTAACAATGGTTCAGACAACAAGGCTGATGTTGATGTAATGACGAGCGAGCTTAATCAGACAGAGGGGCAAGTGGTATTCACTGACCTTTTTGAAAGATTTTTAAGTATTCAAGGCCTTGCAAATCGTCAGGGCAACACAGGCGGTGACACCGGCTCAGCCGTAGAATTGAGAAACGGACATTACGATGCCGGACTTAGGACAGCTATTAATGAGCCTATCCTTAAGAAATCAGAGAGAATGGCACTTAGGCTTATTCTTAACAGGCTGAGAATCAATAAAGGCTTTACGCTTATGCCTAGTGATGTTGAGATACACATTAATCATAATAAGCTGGATAACATGCTTGTTAAGGCAGAGGTACTTGAAATATTACTTAGGTGCGGTATCAATTACAAGAGAGCTGTTAAGACGATTGACATGTTTAGTGACCCTGAACAAGTTACTCTTGAAAGCGCTAAGCGTATGGAAATGTTATTCCCGGAAGAACAGCCGACAACAGCTACACCTAACAATGATAAGAACAATGGAAAGACAGCCGATGAATAATTGGCTGTCAATTTATTTTGGAGCTTGATATGGCAGATGAAATCCACGCACTTAACAAAAATGAAATACAAGACATAGATTATGATACATATTTCGGTGAGATGGATTTATCTGACGAGGAAAAGGAAGATAGAAAAAAGCTTGCTGAAAAGTTTGAAAAAATCTTTGTTATGCTATTTGCCTTGTTATCCGGCAAGGAAGAAACAGAGATAACCACTATCACCAAAGAATTTATTATCAGATATGAGAGCATTGCCACACAGTACTGTAAAGCAAAGAGAACACCCTCATATATTACAGATTATGCCCGGTACATTGTGAATGAGGTAGTTGACGCTACCACGCAAAATACCGAAGTAGAGTATTTTACTTCACAGAAGCGAGCAAAAAATGTAGCGGCGAATGAAGCTAATGCAGTCGGCAATTACAGATTGCAAACTGAAATGGTGAAACAAGGTTACAAAACAAAAGAGTGGCGCTCGAAAGAAGATTCACATGTCAGACCTACACATGCAGATGTTGACAGAAAGAGAATTGATATTTTTGAGCCGTTTGAAGTTGGGAATTCACTGATGATGTTTCCAAAAGACCATTCTTTAGGGGCACAGGTAAAAGAAATAGCAGGGTGTAGATGCAGTCTTAAATATTACAAATAATGAGCAACTTGTAAGGAAAACTTATAGGTTGCTTTTTATTATACAAAAAATTTGCAGTTGTGCGTTAAACAACAGAAAAACTCGGCGGGAGCGACCCGCGATAACAAAAGCGTGAGTTACGGAGGTAATTGAAATGACAAGAAATGATGTTTTGAAGCTTTTTCCGGACGCAACGGATGAGCAGATAACAAATCTGCTCAACAAGAGCGGTGAGGAAATGGCAAGAGAGAAAGAGAAAGCCAATCAGTATAAGGCTAAAGCCGACAAAGCTGACGAGCTACAGACACAGCTTGATGAGCTACAGAATGGCAACATGACGGAGCTTGAAAAGGCAAATAAAGCCTTAGAGACAGCCAATCAGCAGATTGCCAAGCTACAGAAAGATAACGCTGTCAGAGACTTGCGTGAGAAGGCTATGTCTGATTTTGGCATTACTGCCGAACAGGCAAAGACAGTAGTAAAAGAGGATGGCTCTTTTGACACAACATCACTTGGCAAGATTATTTCCGACATGAAAGCCAATGCGATAGCGGAGTATGAGAAAAACGCACTCAAAGATACTCCTAATCCAAACAATGGCGGTAACAATAATGAACCCGACTCAAAGCCAGCAGATGTAGCCAATGCAGAACAAATCTCATTCGGTACAGTTGCAAGTGCAGAGAGCCAAAACAGCTATGTAATTTAAAACAGGAGGTAGAAACGATGGGAAAGCCAATCGTAAGAGACTTTACACAGGGTAAAGGAATTTTAAAATTTTTCCCTTATGAGGGTGCAGCGTGCCTTGTACCACAGACTATGGTAACAAGCGCAGATACAAACGGAATGAAGATTGTACCGGCCGGTACACCATTCCCAAGCAATGACGCAGAGTGTAAGGGTTATCTGTTACACGATGTAGATGTAACAATGGGTGACGCACCTGGAACATATGTATATCAGGGAACTATTGATTGGGAGAAAGTTAAGTCACTTTCAATCGCAGACGCAGCTAGAACTGCAACACCTAGAGTTACTTTCTATGGCGCACCAAAGATTGTAGCAAGTCAGGTTTAAAAGGAGGCAGAAGAACATGGCATTACCATTAGCAGAAGCATTTACAGCGAGAAGTCTCGGTGTAATGTGGGATAACTACAAAAAGACATTAGGAACTGCCCCTTATCTTGGCAGACAAAAATTTGGAACACGTAAACAGGACTCACTTGACCTTAGATTTATCAAGGGTAAGAACGGACTGCCGGTATCACTCAAAGCCTCAAACTTTGATGCACAGGCAGAGCTAAGAGATGTTGGAGGTTTCTCTGACATTCAGAACTCAATGCCATTTTATCGTGAGTCTTATATGGTAACAGAGAAAGAGGAACAGGAGTACGACAATTACAGAACTTCTGAAAACTCTAGCCTTGCCAATAACGTATTACGTGAAATCTCAAAGAAACCAATGAACCTTATCGAGGGCGCATTAGTTGTACCGGAGAGACAGATTTGGCAGTTACTTGCACCTACAGATGGTGTACCAAGAGTAAAAGTAACTATTGGTGACAAACCTTTTTACATTGACTATCTTGCAGATGATGAGAAATCAGAGCATACGGCAAAGCATTACAAGACTTTTACAGGCACAAGCGCATGGGACAAGTCGGATACAGCCACACCACTTGACGATCTTATTAAGACCAAGAGAGATTTCTCAAAGGCTACAGGCTACTCACTTACACGTTTCACCATGAATACAGAGACTTGGGAAATGGTTCTCGGAGCAGAGGATACAAAGAAACAGGTACTCGGTATCACAGCTTACAATGGCGGTATCAGATTACAGCAAGGACAGGTTACTGAATACCTTAGAGGATATGGTATCGAGATTGAGGTATACGATAAGCTCTATGTTGACGAGTCAGGACAGACACAGTACTTTGTACCAACAGGCATTGTATCTGCGCAGTCTGCCGGAGTATTCCTCGGCGATTACACATTCGGTAAGACTCCAGAGGAAAGAAGCGGAAGTATCACAGACGGAAACCTCTCACTTGTTGAAACAGGTGTATCTGTATACACATACGCTACAAATCATCCTATCAATACTCACTGTATCGTATCTATGATTGGATTACCTACATTCGAGGGTATGGATAGCGTTATGGTTCTCAAAGTTAAGGAGGATTAAGGCTTATGATAGCAACGCACTCTATAAAGCATGATGGAGTGTGGTATAAAGTCGGAGACGAGGTACCGGAAAGCAATAGCAATTCGGTGCCTTCCGATTTTATGAACCCACCTGAAACACCATACACAAAGACAGAAATTAACAGAATGTCAACAGCCGACCTAAAAAAGCTTGCGAGCGAAAATGGTATTGAAAATGCCACAGAAATAAATGGCAGCGACTTGAAGAAAATGTTAATTGAAAAGTTTGGATTATAAGGAGCTTGGCATGGAATACACCACATTGGAGCAAGTCAAAATCAGACTTAAACAATTTCATATTGATACAGTCACGAATGATGATGAAACAACATCTGATGTGGTAGTGTTCGACAACAAGGAAGATAATCCGGTAATTGAACAGCTCATTAAGCAAGCCACGGAAGACGTAAAAGCAAAAAGGTGTTATCCGGACACTTTCACTGATGATGATATAACTGCCGATTTAAAGCAGTTTGAGAATGTCGTTATCAATCTTGCTGTCTACGACCATTCACAAGCTGGTGAGAACTACATGAGCGCATTGAGTGAGGGTGGAGTGAGCCGTACATGGAAAGACAGAGATAAGCTGTTTGTCGGAGTATTTCCTTTTGTCAAAGTGCTATAAGCAAAAGAAGATTGTGCGTTACCAATATGGTAGCAGGCGGTACACATTAAGCGGTGGTGGGCGGTGTGCCAATTTTTTATTTTGGAGGAAAAGACAATGTATTTTCAAAAAGCATATGAAGCACTCAAGCAGGGCGCTATGATTAAACTCCCAGAATGGGCGGGATATTGGAAATGGGAAGATAATTCCATTAAGATGCACTGCAAGGATGGAAAAATCCTTGATATTCGCGAGACAGAGAATATTGATTATACTCTCAACTTTATTCTTCGTGATGATTGGGAGATTGTAGGCGAAGCTGATGTAAAGGATTTGGATATCCAGACATTTACATTCGGTGAAGCAATCCGCAGAATGAAAGCCGGACAGAAGGTTGCCCGCAAGGGTTGGAATGGCAAGAAACAGTATATTCAGCTTGCAACAGGTATTTCCTATGTATCAGCAGATGGTGAACTTGTGAATTGCGAGCATGATGCCATTGGTAATAATGCAATCGCTTTTGTTGGGACATCCGGGGTTCAAATGGGATGGCTTGCATCACAGGCAGATATGCTTGCAGAGGACTGGATTGCAGAAGAATAAATTCTTGCGCCAATAAAGGAGATCCAAATGAAAAGTATTTTGATTCAAACTTATCTTGTGACACTTCCGATAGTGCTTGGATATATAGTTTGGCTTCTTAAACAGCAAAAGAAAAGCAGGGATGCGAACAGCAAGGGAACAATGCTTCTTTTACGTGTCCAGCTGATTGAATACCATGCAAAATACACCAAACTTGGAGAAATACCCTCATATGCGTATCAGAATTTTTGCGAGATGTATGACGCATACCACGCACTCGGTGGTAATGGCATGGTAACAAAAATGAAAAAAGAGATTGAGGAAATCCATTTAGGTAAAGGAGGTAAAAACTGATGGACTTTACACAAGTACCTACAGTAGTTGCTATTATGGTAATTACTTATTTAATCGGATATGCTTCAAAGCAGATACCACAGGTTAAAGATAATATTATTCCTATTATCGTAGGTGTAGCCGGTGGAGTACTCGGTATTGTTGGAATGTTTGTAATTCCCGGTTATCCGGCAGACAACATTCTTGATGCAATAGCAGTTGGCATTGTGTCGGGCATGGCAAGTACCGGTGTTAATCAGATTTACAAGCAGATAAAGAAAAATGCTTGACATTAATAAACAGGCCATGAAATACGCGCTTCAAGGGCAAACTGTCACAGTCTATGAAAAAGACGAGGACGGAAATCTAAAGTTTTATGAAACAGAGGACGGAGAGAAGATATATTACACCCATGAGGAAACAGGCTTTTCAGAGCCGGTTGATTTTAGGGCGAACATATCATTTGACGGAGGAGAAGCACAGAACAAGGAATATGGCTTTAATACGGCTGATTTTGATGCTGTTTTGCTGACAGACAGAGGAGAATACCCTTTTAAAAAAGGTGACATTATTTGGCTTGATAGCGAGCCTACAAAGGACGAAAACGGATTAGTTGATTCAACTTCCGCAGACTTTACAATAGTGGGAGTAAAACCCTCTCTCTATTCAGTTAAATACATGCTCAAAGCAGTTGTGAAAGAAGTGTAATTATGAAGATTGACGTTTCTCTGACAGAAAAATCTATACAAGATGCGATAGACAAGCTTGAAAGATACAAAGACCGCTTACAGGACAAGTGCATAGCGTTTGTTGGCGAGCTTGCTAGTAATGGCATTGCTGTAGCGCAAGCAAATACAGGCAATTTCGGACACTATATTACATTTAGTTATGAAATTAAAGATACAACAGACGGCTGTACGGCTATTGTGCTTGCCACTGAAACAGGGCAGATACAAAGTACATGGCAGACAGCTGATGGACTTAAGACAGTCGATGTATCACCTTTGCTTATGGCTGAATATGGCTCGGGCTGGAAAGCTAAACCACACTTTAACGACACAAGAGGCGGTCAAGGAACTTTCCCAGGGCAGACACACGCATTTGACAGCGAGGGTTGGTATTGGAGAGACGAAAGCGGAGAATTACACCATTCATACGGCATTACACCTACAATGCCGATGTATCACGCATTTTTAAAAATGGAAAATGACATTATGAGAACGGCACGGAAAAATTTTAGTTGAGGTGAGATAAAGTGGCGAGTCAAAATCAATGGGTTTATGACCTTGAAAATCTCACATATGCGATTATGAAAACCCGATGTGAGAAAAAATTGAAAACTAAATATCCCAAGCTAAAATTCACACAAGAGGAACAGTCGGACAGTGCAACGGCTAGTTTCCCGACAGTGCTAGTTCAAGCACTCGAACCTATAGAACAGAATGAGGATTTAGAGTGCGAAAGAATAAATACGGTATTATTTACGGCACAAGTAATTGTTACAACGAATAAAAGCCGTTCAGAAGCCTTGAATGTGGCACAGGCAGTGGCTGATGAGTACAAAGCTATGTCATTTAAGTTAGTGCCAGCCCCATTCGCTAGGAAAAACGGCAAAATATGGACAGCAACATTACGTGCTAGGCGGTCATTCGACTGGAATGATAGATTATAAGAGCTTTTTGGCTCTTATTTTTTTATGAAAAATTAGGAGGTAATACAAATGGCAACAGGTTTAAAAAGTAGAATTGCTTACAAGACACCAACCGCATCCGCCACAAGTGGCGATTACTGGGCTGGAACTTACAAGCTCTTACTTAGAGCAAAATCAATTCCCTCACCATTCGGCTCACAGAACATGGTAGATACTTCAACTCTTGAGGATTTAGTAGAGACACAGGAAATGGGTAGACGTTCAGCCGGCTCTATGGAAGTTGAGGGAGCTTTTGAGAAAAAGTACAAGGATGAGATGGTAACTAACGAGGGCAAGAAGCTCGACTTCATCATTCTCTATGGTACGGACGGAAAAGGTTCAGAGGGTATCTGTGCTTTTATCGGTCAGGAGTCATTCGCCCCAGGTGAGGCTTCTGATGACCACTTAACAGGAACTGCTACTGTATCAGTTCAGACAGTGCCTAAGTGGATTGAGGATAATTACGAGGTTGCGGTAACAGAGGATGACCAAGGCTATCCTACGTCTATCACACTCACAAAAAAAGGGTGAGCCAATCGGAGAAAGCCGTAGCGGTTGGCTATGATGATAGCACGGCTGACAGCGAACTTGAAGATACAATATAGTAAGGTAATTGAGGCAGTTTTAATACTGCCTCTTTTCCTTTATAAATTAGGGGGAAAGGGAAAGATGAAATGAAAATTAAATTAAATGGAAAAGAATACACAGTTAAATTCGGATATGCACCGGTATATCAAAATAGAATTATCCCAAGAGTTGTAGGAATGGGACAACAGGGAGATGAACTTGAAGCGATTGACAACATGCTCGGCTTTTTACCGGAGTTTTTGCTCGTGGGCTTGCAAAAGTTTCACGCTGACGAATTTGGCTTTGATTTTGACGATAAAGAAGCGAAAGAGAAGCAATTGGTAAAGATGTATGATTTACTTGACGATTACCTTGACCCTGAGAATGAAGAGGGCAAAGATATAATGTCGCTCTACGATGATTTGACGGCAGAGCTGGAGAAGAACAGTTTTTTATCAAAGCTGTTGGCGAAAGAGGAACAGACAGCCAAGAAGAAACCAATCAAGAAGTAAAAGAGCTTACATGGGAAGTGTATTGCAACGAAATCCGCCCATATTGGCTTTTAGTGACTAAAGGCTATGGATTTAGCGTTGAGGACATAGACATGTCTTGTCCGGCTGATTTAGAGCCTTATTCAAAGGCTTATATGCTTGCGCAAAGAGAAGCCGACTCCAACATGTGGGCTTGGTGGGGCACATACGGATTAAGCGCAACTCTTACAGCTATTGATAGAGCCTTAAATGGCAATAAAGCAAGAGCAAAATACATTGAAAAATCGTTGAATGAGCAATACTCAAAAGACAACGAGCCTAAATACAAGGAGTCTAATGAGGAAATTGCCGTTTATGAAATGAAGCAACGAATTAACGCATTAAGACAGTCGGGATTACCTGAAAGTCCTGATTAATGAGGTGACAAAATGGCATATAAAGGAATTGACGTATCGTCATATCAAGGAAATATTGATTGGAGTAAGGTTAAGTGGGCTGGAGTGCAATTTGCAATTTTTAAAATAATCCGCAAAGACCTTAATCCGGATAAAACCTTTGAGCAAAATTGGAAAGGCTGTACTGATGTGGGAATGCCAATACAAGGTGTTTATAACTACTCATACGCTACAACAGTAGATAAGGCAAGGACAGACGCAAATAAGGTCATTCAGACACTTAACGGACGGAAAACCTTTGTTTGGTTAGATGTTGAAGATAAGTGCCAGCAAGGACTTGGACAGACACTTATTGATATTATCAATGCATATCAGAGCGTTATCAAGAGTGCCGGGCTTAACTTTGGTGTATACACAGGACTTAGCTTTTACAATCAGTACATTGCACCATACGCAAATCAGATTAATTGTCCGTTTTGGATAGCACGTTATCCGTCAACTAAGGGAATGTCTATTGGTGATGAGCCTAACAGCGCAAAGAAGCCTGTTATTCAACATCCTCTGTATGGCTGGCAGTATTCAAGCGCATTTACTTGTAGCGGTCTGAATAACAGCACAGATGCTAACTTACTATACATTGAGCTTGATAAAGGCGATGGAATAGAGAATAATCCGGCACCAACAGCAGCTCCGACACCAATAGTAACTCCGGCAAAGAATAATGCTTGGAAAGGCAATGAGGAATATTACCTCGATAATGACGATGTAAGAAAATGGCAACATGCTATGAACATCGGATTTGACACAGACGAGCTTAAGGAAGATGGCAGATTTGGAGTTAATTCACAGAGATTTGCTAAAAATCACAATTTGTGGAGCGGTCAGAGGCATAACTGCCCGACAGCCATTAAGTGGCTAAGAAAAACTCTGCATGACAAGTATCATTTTTACAAACTTGATACTGATTACAAAGAGTGGAGTGACTATCTCACTAAATGTGTCATGGTATTTCAAAAGAATAGAGGTCTTAAGCAAGATGGTTATGTTGGATTGATTACAACATACTATCTGCTCAAAGACTAAATACATGAGAGCTACTTTAGGGTAGCTCTTTTTTATTACAGGGAGGTGAGAAAATGGCAGAGAGCATTGAGCTTCAAATCAAGTCGGACGCGCAACAAGCGACTAAAGCCATAGGCAATTTACAAAGTAAGTTGCAAGGGCTTGGAAGTACTCTCAATTCCCTCAATGGTGCAAGCATAAGCAATTTTGCGAGCGGAATGTCACAACTTGCAACATCACTTAGAAGTGTGAGCAGTATTGACACTCGTACTTTTAGCAAGATTGCGACTAACATGGAGAAGCTAGGCAACCTTGATACCGCAAGACTTGTCAGCTCGGCAAGTGCCTTAAAGAGCATGGCAACAGAACTGTCGGGCTTTGCGAGTATCTCAAAGCAATCAGCAGAGATTACACAGCTAACGGCTTCAATCTCAAAGCTTGGTTCAAAATCAGCCGGGTATGCTGCGGATAATATCAGAAACCTTGGCAGTGCCTTGAAAGAGGTAATGACAACATTATCTAACGCACCGAGAGTCAACAGTAACATTATTCAAATGACTAATGCGCTTGCTAATCTGTCACAGCAAGGCTCAAAAGTCGGTTCGGCTAGTAGGTCACTTGTTACCGGCTTTTCAAATACAACTAAGTCAATTAAGAGTACAAGAAGTGGATTTAAGGGTTTAGCTTCAACTATCGGTAAGTTTTACGCAACTTATTGGATGGTTATGCGAGCTGTCGGAAAAATAGGCAGTGCAGTTGATTTAGCAAGCCAATTAACAGAGGTTCAAAACGTAGTAGATACCACGTTTGGCGATATGGCAAGCAAGGTTGATGATTTTACAAAAACATCAATTCAAGACTTCGGAATGTCGGAGCTGACAGTTAAGCAAATATCAAGCCGTTTCCAGGCATTAGGAACCTCTATAGGCATTTCATCAGAACAAGTGGCGAATGGTACGGCAGTGGCAAATAAAGCTCTTATGAGCCAAAATAACACGCTATACAAGACTACAGACAGTATGGCTGATATGTCGCTTAATCTTACAAGGTTAGCTGGTGACATGGCTTCGTTCTATGATGTAGACCAAGCTGATGTTGCAAAGAGCTTACAATCCATTTTTTCGGGAACAATTGCACCATTGAGGAGATACGGACTTGATTTAACACAAGCCACACTTTCAGAGTGGGCTATGAAAAACGGACTTGACGCAAATATTAAATCCATGACACAAGCTGAAAAGGTATTGCTAAGATACAATTATGTCATGGCAAATACGCAAGCTGCACAAGGCGATTTTGCTAAAACTGCCAACACTTGGGCTAACAGTGTAAGAGTCCTTAAGCAAGAGTTCCAAGCATGGGGCAGTATCATAGGTAGCGTAGTAATCAATGCTTTAAAGCCATTTGTCCAAGCCTTAAATAAGGTAATGCTCAAGGTTATTAGCTTTACAAGAACTGTAGCTGACGCACTCGGAGCAATCTTCGGATGGACTATCGAGATAAGTGGTGGTGGTGCTACTGTTGACGGCATGGAGGACATAGCTGACGGAGTAGGCGATATTGGTGATAGTGCCGATAAGTCGAATAAAAAAGCCCAAAAACTGAAAAAGACATTGCTTAGCATAGATGAGATACACGCACTTGACGATAACAGCGATAGTGGCAGTGGTAGTGGTTCAGGCAGTGGCGGTTCAGGCGGTGGTGGAGCTGGCAGTGGTGTTGATAGTTCACTGAAAAAAACCGATGGATTGATTGAAAAATATAAATCATCAATCAAAGATTTATACTCGCTTGGAAAGTACATTGGTGATACAATAGCCGACTCACTTAATTCTATTAATTGGGATAACGTGTATCAGAGCGCATCGAACTTCGGAAAAGGGCTTGCAGACTTCCTTAACGGCTTAATAAGTCCAAAATTATTTACGGCACTCGGAAAGACAATAGCTGGCTCGATAAGAACTGCCATAGTTTTCGCTTTTTCATTTACGTCAACATTTGACTGGGGAAACCTTGGAGACAGTTTTGCTTCATTTATAAATGGTGCATTACATGAAATGTCAAGAGTAAGTGACGTTACAGGGCTGACAGGTTGGCAAGAACTTGGAAAAACAGTCAATAACATTGTTCACGGCATACGAGATACTTTAATTCACGCGCTAATCAATATTGATTGGAAAGACGCATTTAAGGGCATTTCGGAATTTATCGGAGAGCTTGATATTGACACCTTTACTATTCTTATTGGCGCGTTTACATGGAAATACGGACTCAAAGAGATAACCAAAAATCTTATTACATCTGAGTGGAAAAAGTATGCAACAGCTAAAGGCTTGTCGGGAACACAACTTGCACTAAGGGGAGTTGAGGTGCTGGTTATCGTGTCAGCTATCAATTACGTGCTGGCACACATGAAAGGTTGGATTGATAAACTCAAAGAGTGGTTCAAGAGTCCGGAGTCCGGATTGGGAATAAGCGACGAAGCCACAGGTTTTGATGGAAAAAAGATTAAACTTGTTACCCCTCTCGAATGGAGAATTAAGGAAATAAAGTGGAAAATCAAAGACGCTGAAAAAAGCGTAGATGATTTTTTCAAAGACTTGGGAAATTATTTCAAAAAGGGCTGGAAAACATTTAAGAAGAATATGTCTTTAAATGTTGATGATTTACAAAACGTATTAGGACCACAGCTTTACAATGGCTTTGTTGGGATTATTAATGACATTATAGGATTGCTTAACAAGATACCGGGTGTTGAAATACCAAAGTTTAAAAAGAAAACAGTTAAAGGAATTGACGATACCGTAAAAAAAGTAGGGAAGAGCGCGAGCAAAATTGATGATAGCTACAAAAACTTAAGCGCTGGTGTAAGTGGTTATTTAGGGAATATCAACACTTCACTTGATGGTACTAAAAGCAAGATGGATAGCATGGAAAGAAAAGCAAGTACAACTAGCTCCAATTCTACCACATCTTTTTCGAACTTGAATACCGGAGTGAATGGCTATTTAAGCGGAGTCAACACTTCAATTGACGGAACCAAGGGCAAAATGGATAGCATGAGCAGTAAAGCAAGCGGAACAACGCTTAGCACAAGTGGTTCTTTCTCAGCGTTATCATCTAATCTCTACAATTCATTGAGCGGAGTTAATGGCTCATTAGGTAATACTAAATTCAACATGGGGTTATTCCAAGATGCTGCGGAAAATATGAGAAGAGGAGCATCGGGTTCATTTTCAACAATGGCAAGTAACGCAAGCACTTATCTTGGCTCGGCAGGTGGTAGTTTTAATGGGCTTAAAGGAAAAGTCGATAACACGAACGGAAGTCTAGGCACGTTTAAGTGGTACGCAAATCAACGTTATAGCGTTGGAATAAGTAGCTGGGGATTTAGCGGTGTTAAGAGTTCGATAGATGGCATTGTACGCTCATTGGATGCTTTGTTTAAGTACAACAATAAAAGATTCAATATTACCACAGGCACAAAATACATGGGGTATCAGTCGCTACTCGACAGAGCACCGCATTTTGCTAGTGGTGGTTTCCCAGAAGAAGGTCCGTTCTACATGAACCGAGGAGAGATAGTCGGTAAATTCTCAAACGGCAAAACAGCCGTAGCAAATAACCAACAGATCACAGAGGGGATTAAACAGGCCGTTATGGAGGGTATGGCGCAAGTAATGATGAACTCTAATGCCGGTGGAAATTCTGCACCTATCATTGAAAATGTGTTTAAGTGCGACAGTGAAACACTTTATCGCATGACACAGGTAGGTAAAGCAAAGCACGGACAACGATATATTGTGGCAAATGAATTTGGCTAAGACACTCACCCTTGCGTGGGTGTCTTTTTACGAGGTAACAATATGGCAATGATGTTAGTAGACGGAGTGGAATTACCTACTCCGTCAACTTTTGAATGGGGCATGATTGATGTGTCTGCAAGCGACAGTGGACGTACACAGGACGCTCAAATGCATAAAAACAGAATAGCACAGAAACGACAGCTTAAATTGTCATGGAGTGGTACAGACACGGCTAGGACAGCAAAGATACTTCAAATGGTAAACCCCGAATATATCAGAGTGACATATCCTGACGCTATGAGTGGCACTGACGAAACACGCACGTTCTATGTGGGCGATAGGAGCGCACCTATCAAGATATGGACTATTAACAATAAGAGGTATGAGACATTGAGTTTTGACCTCATAGAAGTATAAGGCGGTGATTTAATGCTTAACGTATCGGCTAAATGGCAAAGGGCAGTAATGCTCGACAATGACATAAACGTAAATTGTTTTGCTGACATAGTTACGGCAAGCGGTGAAAAAATCCCTATTAGTGATAGTGAACTGTGGGCGAACGGCTTCGAAGTCAATGACTCAACATCGAGCAATGGCACTTTCACAATCGGGGCTTTGGTTGCCGGAAAACTGAAAATTAAGCTGAATAATATTTATGAAGATTACAGTAAGTATGATTTTGATAAGGCAAGCGTAACGGCATACGTTTCAAAAAGCTTTTCTGACGGCACAACCGAAAAGCTAAAAATCGGTGAGTATAGAGTCAGCGAAACAAGCTATGATGGCTCACTCATAACGCTTACTTGCCTTGACAATATTAATAATTTCAATCGTGAGTATGACAGCAATTTAAGTTACCCTACGACAGCGTATGAGGTAGTCAGGGACGCTTGTATTAAGTGTGATGTACCTTTTACTATGGCAAGATTTGATAACTCTGATTACGTGATTAACGAGATACCAAGTGATAATCAAAAGCTTACATATGGACAGGTAATAGCCTGCATCTTACAGTTGAGTGGATTATGGGGCAAGTGCGGTCACGATGGCGAATTGCTTATCGGTTGGTATGATATGAGTCAATTTGACAGTCAAGGTTACGATGGCGGAACTTTTAGCACAAAAACTACACCATATTCTGACGGAGATAATGTTGATGGTGGAAATTTTACCGACTATTCAAGTGGAGATAGCGTTGATGGTGGAACATTCACGGACGCGAGAAATTACCACAATGTTTACACACAAAAAGATTTGAATGTTGCGACTGATGATGTTGTGATTACAGGTGTTAAAGTTATTGTGACATCGAAAGAGGACAAGACAAAAGATGTTAACGCGCTTGCCGGAAAAGAGGGGTATGTGGTCTCAATCTCTGATAATCCGTTTATTTCAGCAGACAAAGCACAGACAGTTGCAAACTATATCTTCAAAAAAATCGGTGGCATGAGGTTCAGACCTCTTGACGCTACACTCTTGTCAAACCCACTGATTGAGAGTGGAGATGTGGCACTCGTGACAGACCGCAAGCAAAATACCTATAGCTGTTTTATTTCCAACCGAACGTTTACAGTTGGAAGCGGTACAAAAATTTCATGTGACGCTGAAAATGCTTCAAGGAATAGTGCTGATAAATTCAGTAGTGAGACAAAGGCTGTCGTACAAGCTAGGAAAGTTGCGCAGGCACAACTAAGTGTATATGATAAGCAAATGCAATTGCTGACACAGCTAATGTCTCAATCGCTCGGACTTTTTAAGACTGAACAGGTGCAAGAGGATGGCTCAATTATTTACATTATGCACAATAAAGCCGACCTTAATTCGAGCAATATACAGTGGAAAATGACAGCTAATGGCATGGCTGTATCAAATGATTACGGCAAGACATGGAAAGCCGGAATTGATAAAGACGGAAACGCTATTTTCAATATTATGTCGGCTATCGGCATTAATTTTGACTGGGCGCATGGCGGAACACTTACTTTAGGCGGGGAAAACAATGTAAGTGGTGTGCAGTATGTTAAGGATGCAAAAGGTAAAACACTGGTCACCCTTGACAATAAAGGCTTGACACTTGATAGCAGTGTGAAAATTGCTTGGGATAATGTGGCTGAAGCTACTGCTAAAGTCACTCAAATAACCAAAGACACAGTGACTACAAGCTATGTAAATGCACTTAGTGTTAAGGCCGGTTCAGTTGACGCGGAGGACATCACAGGAACAACAATTACTGGCAAGAATATTGTTGGCGGAACAATTGATATTGGAAATGGAGCGTTTGCAGTTGACAATGATGGAAAAGTAACCGCTTCAAATTTTAATATGTCCGGTGGGCGTATTGCACTGGACGGAAATTTAAGTAATTCAACGATTGATTTAACAGCTACTGACAATTCAGGAAACAATTATGAGCTTTGGATGAATGGTGCAGTCTTGCGAATTGCCAAAAATGACGAGAACTTGATTACACTCTATGGAACCACAGGCTCTATAGGCGCGCAGACAATGTATGCTCAAGAGATACAATCTGATAAATTTAGAGAGCCCAATAGAGGAACTGCGATGTGTGGTGACGCAACAGGTCATACATACCATTGCGGTTGGAATGGCAGTGCCTTAAGTTTCCAAGTTGATATTACCTGGGTATGGAGTTCGTCAGATAAACGCTTAAAAAAGAATATTAAAGCAATTAATCAAGATTATATTGATGCAGTAGGCTCGGTTGATTTATTCCAATACAATCTTAACAGACAAGGATATTCAGACAAGCCGTTATATTTTGGAGCAATGGCGCAGGATATAATCGAGAATCTTAAAGATAAAGGACATGTCGATGAAAATCTTGATATGATTTTCCAAAATAAAGCAACATCGGATGATGATACACTGTACTATGGCATGAACTATGAGCAATTCCTAATCTTAAGACTTGCCGGAGACGAGCAGAAGATTGATAAAATGCAAAAACACATAGATGAATTGGAAGATAAGTTTTTGAGATTGTGTCAGAAATTAGGCATTAATGAAAGTGAGGTGTAGCTTATGGCAATTCAAATGAGACGAGGAGCATATGCACAGTTTGACCCCTCAAAAATGAAAGCCGGAGAATGGGCGGTATCGACCGACTCCGACACGAAAAAACAGCAGATATGGATGTGTTTCGCGCCCGGAATAGTTAAGCGAATGGGAACTGTTGAGGATTTTGACGTTGAAATTCAAAGACTTATTCAGAGTTATCTTGACGGCATGGCCCAATCCGTATCACAGGCTCAAAAATCAGCGCAGACTGCGACAGAAAAAGCTACCTCGGCAAGTAATTCTGCTTCACAGGCTCAAAAATCAGCGCAAACTGCTTCACAAAAAGCGGACGAGGTTGCACAAGCTTCAGGAAAGATTGATACGGCGGTAAGCCAAGCAAACGCAGCTACAAAGGCTGCAAATGAAGCCGCGCAAAGAGCAGAACAGCAAGCCGGACTAGTCGAGCAGAAAGCAAACGGAAGAGGTATTACTTTTTCCGTAACAAGTGCCGGATTACTTAATGTAAGCAAGGAGGACTAATATGAGCGGAATAGACATTATATCAGACACAACAGGGCAAGCGATTGTTGAGAGTATTAAAGCCCTTGGGACAAAATTAAGTGAGGGAAGAGTTATTTACGGTGTTCACATCAACAGTGCGGATAGTAACCCAAAAACAAGAGCCAGATATTTAGCAGACGCAGTAGGCATGACTCCGGCAAAGATGAATTTTACAAGTGGAACTTTTGATTACGGTTCATGGGCGAATGCTTTTTTATGCCAAAACCATGTATGCTCAAAACAAATGGACAGGTTGACTATTACCTCAACGAGAATGACTTGACTAAAAAAATAGATGGCGGTGCGTCAGATGTAGCAAACATTGATTACGATGGAAATGCTATGATGGAATGGGGGAATGGCGCAGACATTATATGGTGGAAAATTGAGCCTGATAAAGGCAATCCTAACAGTGCAAGCCTTTATGTTGCTAACTATCAAGCTGATAAAGATTTTAAAAATCTGAATTTCATTGATATTAATGGTAATGAAAAATCTCATTTTTACACGCCAATTTATAATGGCTCACTTGACAGTAACAATAAGCTACGCTCAATAAGCGGTCAAACAGTTATTAAATCAAAAACAGCCAGTCAAGAAATGGCATATGCAAGAGCTAATGGTACAGGCTATGAAATCGAGCAGTATGTTGACAGACTTTTGATTAACATTTTGCTTATTATCATGGGAAAATCTACCGAGACGCAAGATGTATTCGGACGAGGCATGAGTGAAAATGTCAGTGATGAAAACTTATTGCTTAAGACCGGCACAATGAATGACAAAGGCTTATTTTGGGGCGAGAATGCTGGAAAAGCCGGAGTTAAAGTATTCGGTATGGAGAATTACTACGGCAATCAGTGGCGAAGAACAGTTGGACTTATACTTGCTAATGGTATAGCAAAAGTCAAGCTATCTCCGTCAACAAAGGACGGAAGCAAAGCAACCAACTACAACACTGACGGAACGGGATATATTGAGATACCTAATTCAACTCCTAGTGGTACATCAGGCGGATATATTAAAGATGTGCTGTATACGGCATTAGGCATGTTTCCAAAATCGATTACAGGCTCATCATCGACCTATTATCCTGATGGCTGTTGGTTTAACATTGCAATTATAGCCTTTGCTCTTTTCGGGGGCGACCTGGACATCGGCCGTCGTTGTGGCGCGTTCTCCGAGTCCTTGATCAACGTGGCTGGTCGCGTGGGGTGGGTCGTCGGGGCTTCTCTTTCCTACAAATAACTTGCAACTATTAAACCATTTATAGATTTTGAAAAACTAAAGCACAAAATTTCAACAGTAGACAGAAAGGCAAGGTGTATTGAATATGACAGAATATAAGCTAGTAGAAAGTATGCAATCGGACAAACCGCTTGATATTGACACAACATCTTCTCCGAATATCGTTTATCAGCGAAAAAACATTAAATCGGTTGAAGCGACAGGGAGTGAGGATGATTTTACTTACAAGCCTAAGCATTGGGAGTACGAGGAACGAGAGCTGACACAGGACGAATACTCGCAGTATCTTATTGCTATGGAACAGGCAAAAGAGATTAACGAACACTCTGATGAGGAAGCAATAGACAACTATACAAGGCAGTTGATGGATGAGGGGGTACTTTAATATGAGAATATTAGTTGAAAGCCTTAAAAGGCTATACGAGAGTGACAGAGTAACCAAGGAAGAACTGCTCGACAGAGTAGCAAGCGGTAAAATATCGCAAGAGGAATATGAGTATATTACTTCACAACTAGAATAAAAAAAGAGGGGGGCTTTCCCCTCCCTCTGATTATTGCCCTATAAATACTCCGACATCATTTGCGAATGGATTGAAATTGTAATCCATTTCAATACTTTGCGCGTTTGTTGGAACTTCAAACGATATATCGACATTTCCAGTTCTGCCCGGCGAAAGCTCTAAAATCGAAGAGCTGTCAGTTAAATAAAGTGTGTTTTCGACTTGCACGTTATCAGCATATCCGGTTGCATTAGTATAAGAAAAACTAAATGTTTCGTCACTATTATTTACCACCTGAAAGCTAAAAGTAACATATTTATATCCGCTTTTAGGCTTTTCATAATCATAATTTGTATTTTCATAAAAATCAGTTAAAGTTACATTTATGTTGTCTTGATAAGTTATCGCCTCTCCGACACGAGCTTCAACTCTTTGATAATCTTGCGAGGAATCGCCCTCTGTCTCGGTTTCTATTTCACTTTCAACTTGATTATTGGACTTCTTGTCACTTTTAGCGGTATCAGTACTTGAATGGTCTACAAAAATCAATCCTAAAGCGGAAAGAACGCATATCACAATAGTAACAATCGAGCCTACATGACGTCTTGGAATTTGTTCTGAACTCTTAAGAGCTAAATCAATGATAGCAAGTATCAGTGCTGTTATGATACATATTACATCAAGAAAAAGTGGTGCGCATAGTATAAGCGGTAGGCAAAAGCAAATAGCTATTGTACTTAATACAGAATCTTTCTTTTTAAACGGCTTATCCTGTATGTATAAATTTACATAATAGCTTGAAGTCTTGCGGTCAACGAGATAGTTACTCTCGATGTGTCTACAAACCATTTCCATATTGCCTTGATAATACTTATCTAAATCGCCAATATTAACATAATGATTGTTAATGCAGTATTCTCTATATCTTTTCATATAAAAAATCCCCTTTCTAGTTCTTTTTTGCTATTTTACTCTTTGCAATCCATGTTGTCAATATTCGACAAAATAAAACACTTTAAAGTGATACAGTAACGATGTTCTCAAATAAGAGAACTCTTCAAGTTTCGGTAGGGCGGTGGATTTTTCTGCCGTCCTTATTGACGTTTAAGAACAAATGTTCTATAATTGATGTATCGGAGGTAGTATTGTATGGAATATAAGGATGAAATAATTAAAATGATTGAGGGCTTGGAAGATAAAGACCTGTTATTGTACTTGTATGTATTCATCAAAAGAAAAATAGAGGCAGAGTAAAAGCTCTGCCTTGGTAGTTATATCTTCTTTTCCCAAACGTTACCGCATTTTGAACACACAAACTTTGTTTTGCCATTCTTTCCCTTAATTCCGGTAGCAGTACCGACAACGGCACCGACAGGCCCGAAGAGACCACCTACTGTGTTGCCAACAAGTGCTTTACCGAATGAGAATTTTTTCTTGGTATCAACAGGTATGCCAACACCATCACAACCCCATTTAGGACATTTAACAGTTTTACTCATAATAAAATACCACCTTTCTTATTAATTTAATTTATTTTGAGTATTTTCATACATCACATCTATTAAATTCATAATACTTTCTTGCTCTTTATCCGACAATTTAGATAACTTAAATACATAATCTTTGAGCTTGCTGTCTATATTTGAAATGTCATAATCTGTATTTGATTGTTTAAATATAGGGTTACTTTCTTCACCTGTAACTAGATATGATAAGGTAGTTCCTAAAAAATCAGCAATTTTCTGCATATTTTTAGTTTTTGGCTCGCTCTTTCCTCTTTTCCAATCAGATAGAGTCATGTTTGAAATGCCTGTAGCTCTTGAAACATCGGCATTTTTCAAGCCTTTTTCGTCTAGTAATTTCTGATAGTATTCGTACATAAAAAATTCCTCATAAATTATTATGGAAAACTTTAAAATAATGCTTGACAATTAAAGAAAGCCATAATATACTAGACCTAGATTAAGGAAAGCCTTAAAACCTAGGTTTTAATTTTGTTATTTTGTTGTCTTGGTAAGTTTCATTATAACGGATTTCCTTAATAAAATCAATATATTTTTAAGGAAAGGAGCGTAAAAAATGAATAATTCTAAGAAATATGCTCAATCATATTCGAGATTTGAGCAAATTTTGAAGAAAAAGGGTATCACATCATACCGAGTAGCAACAGACTTGAACTTTTCACCTATGTTACTTTCAGATTGGAAGAGAGATAAAAGCAAGCCAAAATTAGACACCATGATTAAAATTGCAAGCTATCTTGATGAGCCGGTTGAGAGTTTCGTGGATTAGAAAGAAAGGAGATGAAGAGGTGGATACAAACGACATTCATAAAACTTGTGAAGAGATAATGGGAAATTGCAAAAAGGCAAACACCATGTCAAACATAGCGATTGTCTGTGGAATTCTTTCAATATTAATCAATGTCCTAACTGGGGTAGATAAGATAGAAAGCTTTGCACAGTCTTTATTATCTTATCTGCATTAATAAAAACAGAAAGAATTAAAGATAATACTGAAACTATCGTAGATATGTTTGCCCGTACCGCAGAAGTGGCAGATGCTTTACTAGCTTTTTGAGATTCTTTAATAGCTAGTTCAGCTTGCGTTTTAGAACTTTCAGCAATCTCTTTTGCGGAATCGGCTTGAGATTTAGCAGATTGAGCCATATCGTGAAGTTCCTTGCTTGTCTTTTCAAGATAAGCAGACTGACTTTCTAAAAGCTCGTATGGAGATTTGTCTTTTTCATATGTAGGTGATTCAATTTTAGGAATTTTGTGTTGCGGAAATAATTTATCCATATTTGGGTAATTTGGTTTGTATTGCATAGTGACCTCCAATATTTTTTATACCATATACATTTTGAAGTCTTTCAACGCATTGGTACTACACAATGCTTCTTTAAATGTTCCGTCACTTATGCAGTTTAAGTTCAGCATGTTAGTTGCCATTAGCTGACGGATTGAGAGGAGTATCTAGCGTAGCACGGCATATTACCGACATGCCAGCCATGATTTTTTATCGAGCTTTACTGTCCAAAATGTGCTACACCGATTGCTACATTTTAAATGCGACCTCGCAAGTATGGAACAGGCAAAATCAAAATTGCTTTCAAGGCTTTTCCCTCCTAGCGTATTTTGCCTAATATGGCACTTTTTATAGTAACGGATTTCCTAACTATTGTCAAGAAAGGAGATGGGGAATTGAATAAGGAAAAACGACAGGCGAGTTTTAAAAAACTTGATACGCTCATAAAAGCTAGAAACGTTTCGTTTTACAAACTGTCGGAGGAACTCGGAATGGCACGAAGTACTTTTTCAGATTGGAAATCGGGAAAATCAATGCCAAAAACAGACAAGCTAATTAAGATTGCTAATTATTTTGGTGTAGAAGTTTCTTATTTTATCGAGTAGAGAGAAAGGAGTAGAAATGTCGAAAATCGAAATCAGACAGGTTGAGGGCGAAAAGATTTTTACAGAAATCTGCATTGACGGTCACAAAATAGACGGAGTGAGAAGCTATGAATTGAAACAAGACAAAGCTGGATTTCCTGTACTAACAATTGACCTGAATGCGTTTGATATTGCCACAGACTTGCGAACACTACAGTTAAATCAAAAATATGTAGGCACTATTAAGAGTATCAAATTTAGAGACGGCTATGAGGTTAATTTTGGCTCTCATATTTCAGAGAGCCAATAGGAACTATTTGTTGAGATTTTGAAGAATAGAGCATTGTTTAGGGTTGCGGCAACAACCAAACGACATTGCATATTGACAGACCAACCGACCATTCTCAAGACTTTGTTTTTCCAAGTCGGAAGTATCTATCATTTTAATCTCAACGGAATAATCCTTGTTCTGCTTATTGCAGAAACCATTAAGAATCATAAGTGACTCACCCCCTTATTAAAAGATAGGGAGATTATACCACAGAAAGGAGAAAACATGAACGATTTACAAATTTTCAATAATGAAGAGTTTGGAGAAATCAGAACTATAACTAAAGATGATGAAGTTTTATTCTGCCTTGGAGATTTATGCAGAATATTAGAGCTTACAGCAAAGGGAGTAAAGCAGAGGCTTACTGACGAGGTAATTTCAAATTACCCCATCCCAGATTCACTTGGAAGAATACAGAATACCATATTTGTCAATGAAGATGGTTTGTACGATGTAATTCTTGACAGCAGAAAAGAAAATGCGAGGAAGTTTCGTAAATGGGTGACATCAGAGGTACTTCCGTCAATCAGAAAAACAGGCAGTTATGGTATGCCAAAGACAACAGGCGGTCAGATACAGTTGTTGGCACAGGGCTATACAGAATTAGAGCAGAAAGTAAACGACATCAAAGATGATGTGAGCGAGCTTAAGGAAAATGTACCACTTTACAGTTGCGATATTGACGAGATACAACAGCATGTTAAGCGCAGAGTTGTAAATATCCTTGGTGGCAAGCAGAGCGAAGCATACAGGGATAACAGTATCAGACATAAGACATTCTCTGATATATGGACACAGTTAAAGCGTGAGTATGGTTGCGTATCTACTTATAAGAGTATCAAGAGGAAGTATATAGACGATGTGCATGAGTTCATTGATTGCTATGTCGTGCCTAAGTATCTTGATGAGCTTATTCAGGACGCAAACGCTCAACAGAGTTTTGCATAGTGAGGTGATTGTATGAGAAAAAGAACTTTAAAGCAGAAATTCTACACCGGTTTCGGCTATTCGATTTTCGGAGCATTAGCATTTGCGTTTTTCCTTGGATTATCGGTGGCATACGGAATTAAGACAGCAAGTATCATCGTTGGAGCAATCGTAACAGTATTTTGGCTGATACTGATTGCAATATGTCTCATAGAGGAGGGCGAACCGCATGAGAAGAAAAAGGATATTGATGTTATCGACTTTAATAATTGGAACTATGACCTTAAAGCCAATAGCAGCGAAAGCAGATAGCAAAGTTGAGCTGACAGCCGGAGTTTCTTCCTATTTAAATGATGTAATGCTAGGGAAGATTGAACCGACAGTAGTTGAGAATGAGCCGGTTGTAGTTGAGCAGACATATGAAGAGCCAACAGTTCCAACTTGCCGTAAGAAATACAGTTGTAGCCGATTTAGGAAACTAGGGCGAGTCCGATATGGCGATTACACTTATACGTGGTACTCACAGAGAGTGTTACCTGGAGGCGGTTTAAATATTCCGGGCAGACATCTAAACGAGCATGGGCTTGTAGTTGATGAAAATGAGTATGTAGTAATTGCAAGTGATGATTTGCCACACGGAACTGTAGTTGATACTCCAATAGGCATACAAGGAATTGTATATGACGAGGGAAGTGGAAATGGAAATCTTGACATCTACTGCGATTGGTAGCCAATTGAAACGTCAGAGTGCTAACGATTACCTACAAGAATTATATCGAGCTAAACGGCACGAGGACAAATCATTTGACTTTCAAGCGCTACTAGATAAAGAAATGGAGAAACTAAATGAGCGACAATGTAAGAAGGATTAGGCTAGGTGATACAAGATACAGATTGAAGCCATTAACAAGAGAGCAGAAGCTATTGCTCAATAAGGCTCATTACGTGGCAAGTGAGTGGCTTTTTGTATCGGAGTCGGACTCATACTTAAGAGTAGTTAAAAAATCAAGCCTACATGGAAATTTGATTTTAAAAACCATAAACAAATAGAAAGAGAGGAAACGCAATGAAGATTACACACATTTTTGCACAGAATTTTTGTAAATTCTACGGCAAAAACACATTAGACACAGATTTTTCAATGAAAACTGTGCTGTCAGGTCAGAACGAAGTCGGCAAATCAACAGTTAAGAGAATTATTCTTGATGTGCTGAATTGTCACGATGAGAATGACAGAGAGATTACAGGCATAAGACCGCATCATGAAAACGGAGTCGAGATTGACGATGTTGACATTGTAAGAGCTGTTACCTTTGAGATTGACGGAAAAAGAAAGACTTTGAAAAAAATCACAAGACAAGGAAGAAATAAGGACGGCGAAGTTTGTTCGGGACATACAGATTACTATGTCAACGATGTTACATACAAAATGGTTGAATACAACGAGTTTATTAATGATAATATCGCAGACCTCAAGATATTGCCATTTTGTCTTAACGCTATGACGTTGTTGCTTAAATCGCCAACAAACCAAAGAATAGCGCTCTCAACTTTTTTTGGCACACACAAAAATCCTGAAATCTGCGATATGTTTCCACAGTTTGCTGAACTTAAGCCAATGTTTGATGATGGCGATGTAGATCAGCTCAAAAAAGTATGCCGTGGCAAGCTAAACGGCACAGGCGGTAGGAATGGCTCAAAAGGACTCGTCAAGGAAAGAAACGAAATCTCAACGAGGATTGATACAATTCATTCCACCAATGAGTATACAGACCTTGCAGAGCTTGAATTGCAAAAGAAAACATACGAGCCACAGCTTAAGGAAATTGAAGATAAGCTGTCCGACTATAACAAAATTTTAGAGAGCAAGCAGAAAGCCACAGAGGACATTATGAACCTTAAGTTTGAGCTTTCAGACATGGAGCGAAAAGCCAATGCCGACAATCAGAAAAAGTGCATGGAACTACAGTTGCAGATTGACGGCTTCGATGTTTCAATCCGCAAAACAGAGTCAATGATAGGAGCTAAAAAGGCTAACATTAAAAACTTTGAAGATTCGGTTAGATTTTGCACAGAGAACTTAGCAAAGGTACGTGCTGACTGGAGAAAAACAAAGGCACTTTCCTTTGATGAAAGCAGTATTAATTGTCCAATGTGCGGTCAGAGATTGCTGGAAGATACAATAGAGAGTTTGAGAACTGATTTTAGTGATAAAAAATTGAAGAAGCTTAAAGAGCTTGAGGATAAGGGCAATTCATTATCAAATGACAGTAAGGAACTCAAACAGGCCATTGAGGATAAGAAGAAAGAAATAGCTGACCTTGAAGCAGAACTTAAGGAGCTGACAGAAAAGCGTGATACTGTTGCTAACGAGTTTGAATGTGATAACATCGCTAAAGAGCTTGGAATGGTACCTACTGATGTTGATATGACAGGCAACAGTGAGTATCAGGCACTTAAAGCTAAAATCGAGGAAAAAGAGAAAGCCCTTGCAGATGAAAATGATACATCAGAACTTATCAGAAAGCTCAAAAACGAGCGAAACGAACTGTTAAGGCAAGTGTCGTCAGTCGACACCAAGATTGAGCTTGGTGTGGCAAATAACAAACGTATAGACGATAGCATTGCAGACCTTGAAGATAAGAGAAAAGACCTCAATCAAGAGATAGCTGATTGGGAGAGAAAGCTTGATTTGCTGAAAGAGTTTACACGTAAGAAAAACGAACTCTTACAGGCTGATGTCAATAAGTACTTGGATTTTGCCACAGCAAAGCTTTTCAGACCGCTCTTAAATGGTGATACCGAGGAGTGCTGCGACTTTGTATACAATGGCGAAGCGTACGCGAGAAATCTGAATCATGGCGCAAGGATGTTAACGGAGGTTGACATATGCCGAGCTTTTCAGAAAGTGGTAGGTGTTAATTTCCCAATTATTATTGATGATACAGAGAGCGTTGACGATTGGAGAATACCACAGATTGATAACCAGCTAATCTTGTTAAAGCATACACAGGACAAAGAGCTTGTGATTGAGGCGGTGTGATATGAAGAAATTAAGAATTTGGCATAATTGCCAAGTAGGAACGGTTAAAAACTTTTATGTCGAAGTTGAAAGCATTGAACAGGCTTGGAAAATCCTTAATACATTATGGGATTATGACTTATTTCAGTATAAAAACAACATAAAGCCGGATTACTGTAACGCTTCCGGACTTGAGTATTTTGATGAGGAAGAGCAGG
>ENA-OPRN01000014-OPRN01000014.1-human-gut-metagenome-genome-assembly--contig:-NODE-14-length-55208-cov-26.253839_pt1 | contig 55208 bp, 50 predicted proteins | sample MGYA00241894_ERZ501882 | MGnify/ENA primary metagenome ERZ501882 (study PRJEB25962, sample SAMEA2042220) | human gut metagenome | biome: human gut; feature: human-associated habitat; material: faeces...
AAAGAAAAGGAGCTGCTGCTCACCTGATTTTGGATCAGGATTTTGCAACAGCCCCTATTAATTTCATATTGGGGCGGATAGCGAGGTTCGAACTCGTGCATGCCGGATTCACAGTCCGGAGTGTTAAACCGCTTCACCATATCCGCCATAACTCACACCTATTCTACCGAACGATGTGCGGAACGGTAATTAGATTAAACTAATTAGACCGATTAGTCAATAGACTTACGGTTGTAGAATTCGACGATAAGAGCCTCATCGATTTCAGGAGTTAACTCACTTCTCTCAGGGAGACGAGTAAGCTTTCCTTCAAGCTTGGTCTTATCAAATTCGACATAAGGAACACGAGTAGTAGCCTTCTCCAAAGCTTCCTTAACAATCTTTAAGCTCTTGGAAGAATCTTTCAAAGTGACTACTTCTCCTACTTGGGTAAGGTAAGAAGGAATATCTACCTTCTTGCCATCGACCAATACGTGTCCGTGATTGACCAATTGTCTAGCTTGACGACGAGTGGTAGCAAAGCCTAATCTGTAGACGATGTTGTCCAAACGTTGCTCACAGACTTGCATAAATGCGAGTCCGGTGATGCCCTTAGACTTCTTGGCGATACCAAAGTATCTACGGAATTGACGCTCAGAGATACCATAGGTAAAACGAAGCTTTTGCTTTTCAAGAAGCTGTCTTCCGTATTCTGAAGGCTTCTTCTTACGGTCTTGACCGTGTTGACCAGGTCCATAAGGACGCTTGGCAAGTTCTTCTCCAGTTCCGAGAATGGAGTAACCGAGATGTCTGGAAACCTTCCAGACAGGTCCTGTGTAACGTGACATATTTAATTTGTCCTTTCTAAAGCTGTTAGACAAGGCGATGCTTCCCCATCCCCGGATGAATGATGTTCCCCTTTTTGGCAAAAGGATACTTTTTTGATCAATCATCAGGCGAGATGATAAACATCGTGCCAACAAGCCTAGGAAGTATATACTCTAGGTGCACTTTTTTCAAGTGTTTTTTCAATCTTTTTGATTTTTTTATTAGAAAGGAAGTGCAGAACTATCTTTCTTCAATACTGCAGCTCCTTCAACTCGTCCATTGCTTCTTTAGCAGTCTTGTAATCGGATGTGTACTTAGCAGAGCTGACATCTATTTTGTAATTAGAAAATTATTCCCTGAAATTTATGAACACATATTGTCACACAAAAAAGGGCGGGCTTTTATAAGCCCGTCCTCAATTACTTGTTTACTTTCCTTCTATACTTATCTGCCCATCCTTCAAAACAAGTTTAGCTTCCTTAATAACTTTTCCTTCTAACATTGCAATAGCTAAAGGTGTTTCAATCTTATCCTGAATATATCTTCTAATAGGACGAGCACCATAGCTTGGAGTATAAGAATCTTTATGTATCTTCTTGACTACTTCATCATCATAAGTCAACTCGATAGGTCCTTGTTCTCTATTGCTCAATCTATTCTTAAGTATATTGAGAAACTTCTCTACTATCTTATCTATGATATCATCAGTCAAACTATTGAACATAACCGTTTCATCAATTCTATTTAGGAATTCAGGACGGAATGTGCTCTTAAGTAATTCAGTTACTTTTGCTTTATTCTCGGGAGTATTTCCTTCTAGCAAGTATTGGCTTCCAAGGTTTGAAGTCATGATGATGACAGTATTTCTAAAATCGACAGTTCTTCCTTTTCCATCTGTCAATCTTCCATCATCCAAGACTTGAAGAAGAATATTGAATACATCCGGGTGAGCTTTCTCTATTTCGTCTAATAGAATAACTGAATATGGCTTACGTCTTACAGCCTCAGTCAACTGACCACCTTCCTCATATCCAACATAGCCAGGAGCAGCTCCGATCAATCTTGAGACCGAGTATTTTTCCATGTACTCGCTCATATCGATTCTGATCATCTGACCTTCGCCATCGAACAAATCATCAGCCAAAGCTTTAGCAACTTCAGTTTTTCCTACACCTGTGGGGCCTAAGAACAAGAAGCTACCCAAAGGTCTATTGTTGTCTTGAATTCCGGCTCTACTTCTCAAAATGCAATCGTAAATCTTTTGTATAGCTTCATCTTGACCTATGACACGATCTTCCAATTCCTTCTTCAATCCTAAAACTTTTTGTTCGTCGGATTTATTCATTCTATCAACAGGAATCCCAGTCCATTGACTGACAACTTGGGCGATGGATTCCTCTGTGACAACATCAGAGAATCCTTCTTTTGCAGTCTTATCCTTAGCCGTAGCTAATTTTTTCTTCAATTCAGGGATAAGCCCATTTTGAATTTTAGCGGCAGTTTCATAATCAGCATTCTGCATTGCTCTTTCCAAATCTAAATTTGCTTTATCAAGTTGTTTTTGGGCATCTTTTGCGGTATCTAGTTGCTTCTTTTCATTCTGCCACTTTAATGTTAAAGAATCTCTTTGACTTGAAAGTTCAGCTATCTCTTTAGTCATATCGGCTAATCTCTTCTTTGCAGATTCGGAATCATCATTCTTCAAAGAGACCTTTTCTATTTGAAGCTGGAGTATTTTTCTATTTACTTCATCCAAATCCTCAGGCATAGAATCTATTTGCATTCTAGTTCTAGCACAGGCTTCATCGACCAAGTCGATAGCTTTATCAGGCAAAAATCTATCTGTTATATACCTATTAGATAAGGTTACGGCAGAGATAAGAGCATCATCAGTTATTTGAACACCATGATGACTTTCATAAGCATTCTTTAAGCCTCTCAATATTGCGATAGTATCTGGTATGGTAGGTTCATCCACCATTACAAGCTGCATACGTCTAGCAAATGCAGGATCCTTTTCGATGTACTTTCTATACTCGTTCAATGTAGTAGCACCAATACAATGCAATTCACCTCTAGCTAAAGCAGGCTTTAAAATGTTTGCTGCATCCATCGAGCCTTCACCAGTTGCACCAGCACCGATCAATGTATGAATTTCATCGATGAAAAGTATGATCTTTCCATTGCTCTTAGAGACTTCCTTCATGACAGCTTTCAATCTATCTTCAAACTGACCTCTATATTGAGCACCGGCAATTAAGGATCCGACATCCAAACTCCAAATAGTCTTATCCTTCAATGATTCAGGAACATCACCCTTGAATATTCTCCACGCCAATCCTTCAACAATAGCCGTCTTTCCTACGCCAGGATCACCGACAAGAATAGGGTTATTTTTAGTCTTTCTAGCTAGAATAGTCATAACCCTTCTGATTTCATCATCTCTTCCTATGACAGGATCTATTTTTCCATTAGCCACTTCGCTAACCAAATCTTTTCCATATTTAGACAATGCTTCATATGTATCTTCAGGAGTGTCTGATGTAACCCTAGAAGATCCTCTTATTGAACGAATAGCCTTTTCAAAACTTTTTCTATCATAAGAAGGAATATTGGATAAATTTCTCACAATTGAAGAATTGATATCGAATTGAGAAAGCAATAGATGTTCTACTGAAAGATATTCATCATCGAACGATTTCTCGATATCTCTAGCTTTTTCAATCATCTTTTCAAGATCGGATGAAAATCCAATATCAGATCCACCTTGAACCTTATTCACGCTGTTCATGAAGGAGTCGATCATTTGACTTACCTGTTTAGGATCTATATCGAGTTTCTCCAAAATTCTCACATAGAAAGAATCAGGTTGATCAAACAAAGCCCTTAGGACATGGACAACACCAACTTCAGGAGCTTGATATTTGCTAGCAAGTTGCTTAGCTAGTGTCAAAGCCTCAATTGTCTTCTTTGTATATTGATTAGATGTATCAGCCATAAAGCACCTCCTTTGAGGTCTTTTCTCAACCTCGCAATTATCATTTTATCTAGAAAATTAGCAATGTCAAGTAGAGAGTGCTAATTTTGATAAAACTTATTTCAAACCCACTTTAGTGTTTTATAATTTCACATATGAACGCATTAACTATTACATTAATTTCTATCTTTTCAGTAATATTTGGAATATTACTAATCTCTTCTATCTTTTCTTATATAGGTTATAAGGCTATTTGGAATGCTAGAACTTACGAAATCAACGATCCTGTAAAAATTCAGTTTGAAGATATTGAAGAATGGACTACTAGAATCCCTCTTTCTTTCAAAATCAAAAAGAAATTGCCAGATTTTGATAAAGAAGTGAGAGGGTTCATCTATTCACCAAAAGATAATTCCATAAAAAAGAAACCGATTGTAATAATGTCAGCAGGCTATGGGAGAACGCACCTTTCTTATTTGTTAGATATAGGCATTCTAACTAATGATGGATTTGAAGTCTTCGCTTTCGATCAGTTCGGTACTGGAATGTCTGGTGGGAGTAAGCAAAGAGGCATTCATTTTGGACGTATCACCTTGGATAGTGTGCTCAATTCAATAAAAGAATCAAAAGTATTTGAAGGAAGACCTATATACCTCTATGGGCATTCATGGGGTGGATATAGTGTCTTGTCAGTATTAGGAAAGCATAAAGAAATTAGCAAGGTAATAGCAAGAAGTCCAGCAGGCAAGCCTGTTCTTTCCACCTATGTCTTAGGTCAATCCATATTAGGGAAATTCTTAACTAGCTTCTTATATATTGTCGGTATACCAATGATATTTCTATTTCAAGGTCCATCTGCCTTTGTCAGTGCTGCAAATCAGGTCAAGAAAAACAAGAATACAAAAATATTGATTACTTCATGTAAAGAAGATCCAACAGTTTTAACAATAGCCTCTCCAATACCAAAATTAATAAAGAATTCCCAGGAAAACGTCGAATTCTACATAAGAAATGATTTAAATATCCATAATGACTTGTTAACTAAAGAAGGATACGATTACTTCAAAGAAAAACAAGCTGAATTTAATTCAATAATGAATACAGTTGATTCCTCATATGAAGAAAGAATGAATGATTTTCTTTCATCATTGGATAGAACCAAGATTACTTCAGATTCAAATGAGAAAGAAAAAATATTAAGCTTCTTAAATAAATAAAAAATTGTTATAATTATTTCGTAAAGAAAAGGAAATGTAATTATGAAAAAATTATTAAAAGCAGGTTTGATTTCATTGATGATGGTAGGAAGTCTTGCAAGTTGTACAGATGGAGTTAGCGGAACAACAGCTGCAACCGGACAAGGTTCAACCATACCTACTCCAACCCAGCCAAAAGAAGATAGCAAAATGACTGTTGAAGAAGCTAAAGCATATGCAGATGCTCATTATTCACAAGACAAGGTAGCAGAGAAATACAATCAAGGCGAAGCTGTAATAAATTATGACCTCAAAAAATGTGAGGGTACTATATTGACTCAGCTCGGCCTAAAAGTTGGGGCGGATTCCACAACACAAACATTAAAAGAAGAAGATTTAGTCGTTTTGACATCCAAAGACATTGATTCTATGGCAAAAGCTATTGATTCATATGAAGGTAAAGATAAGGCTGAATTAAATTTTTCAATGACTGAGAATATTATGAAAATCGAATTCGATTTTCCAGCCTCAATGCTTACAGCTGCATTAGAAGCATTATTGACAGGTATTCAGAACAGCGGTGGTACAGGAACAGGGGATACTGATACCCCAGTTATTACATTTGAAGACTTCATAGGAAGTGGTGCAGGGATGTCTGGATACATAACTGTCAACGAATTAGGTTTAACAAGCGGAGTTGATGCCACCATCGATTACACCTTAACCTTCAATTATGCCTATGAATCTACACTTCCAAATGGAACAACAACAAATACAAAAGTTCCTGATACAGAGTCGATTAAAGGTGATGCCACTGCAACAATCACTTATTCAATGGGCGAGACAACAAAAGAAGCTTAATTGTTATTGTTTTTGAATAAAAAAAGGATTGGAATTAAATTTCCAATCCTTTTTACGTTAGATTTATAATTCGTATTTTTTTACTTCATAATTAAATTAATAATTTAACATTATTTTAAAATGATAGCAGCATTATTCTTCTTTCCACGTTTTAAGAAGAAAACTTTTCCATCTAAAGCGTTAGATCCATCTAATATCAAATTTGGATCGACCACCTTTTCTCCATTCAAACTTACAGCATTTCCTTTTAAGAATTCCCTAGCCTCACGCTTAGAAGAAGCTAATTTTGTAGCTATCAAAGCATCGACTAAATTCATGCCAGGCTCAACTTCAATAGCATCTAAAGAACTAGCTAAGTCCAACAAGGACTGCTCTTTAAGATTCTTGAAATCACCACTAAAGATAGCTTCAGTCATCTTCACACACTCATCGGCAGCTTCTTTTCCATGTACGAGAGAAGTGACCGAATAGGCCAAAGTTTTTTGACCCATTCTCTTTTCTGGAGCTTGCATGTGTTCAGCAACAATAGCATCGAGTTCTTCCAAAGGACGATCATCAAAAATATAGAGATATCTTCCGACATCGTTATCAGCTACATTGATGAAGTATTGATAGATGTTGAAAGGAGAAGTCATAGAAGGATCGAGGAACAAAGCACCTTTTTCGCTCTTTCCAAACTTCTTTCCGTTAGAATCACAAATCAATTTGACAGAGAAGACCTGGCAAGGGCATTTCTCCCCTTCCTTCTTTTTAACAAAATCCAATGCAGTAGTTAAGTTACCCCATTGATCGCCACCACCGATTTGCATTACGCAACCATATTTTGATCTCAAATTCCAGAAATCACCAGCTTGAAGGATCATATATGAGAATTCTGTATATGAAATTCCAACTTCCAAACGAGATTTGACTATTTCTTTTGCCAACATATAGTTGATAGGCATCATTTTTCCAAAATCACGTAAGTAAGTGAGAACGTTTGTAGTTGACCACCAATCATAATTATTGACACAAATACCTTTGTTAGGATCAGAGAAGTCCAAATATTTTGAAAGCTGTTTTTTCAAGCACTGAACATTGAAGTTTACTTGTTCGGGTTCCAAAAAGCTTCTCTCTGATTTCTTTCCCGAAGGGTCTCCAATCATACCAGTTGCACCGCCGACGACAGCAATGATTCTATGACCAGCTTTTTGAAGCTTGGACAAAATATGAATCATGATGAAGTTTCCTAATTGCATCGACTTGTTTGAAGGATCAAATCCACAATAGATTGTTTGTGGAGTCTTGAGCAATTCTCTAATCTTTTCCTTATCTGAATAACTATCCAATAATCCACGTTTGTTCAAATCATCAAAAATATCTATCATAAATTTTCTCCTTTATTCTTTTAAATAAATAGCATACATATTTTATGCTTCTTTTATTTATGTTCAAGTCTAAGAAGGTTGAAACAAATAATCTTTCAAATAAACAACATATGTTTTTTCTATTTTTCTCTTTCCGAACAAACAAAAATGAACTGTCTTTTCGATTTTAAACTCTACCAACCCATCTTTTAAATAATATTCGCTTATAAACATATCCTTATTTAAATCAACATTATTTATATTTTTTCCACTTCTTATATGATTTTGAATTTTATAGTAGCTTTGAAAGAAATCTAATTCCAAATAATTGATCTGCATACCATCGATAGAAGCTAGAAAAGAAAAAACGATCAAGAAAGAATACAAAAGAAATAAAGCTTTGCTTTTCATTGTTTGAATATAAAAATGGCTACAAAAACTAGAATCATCTCTATGAATAAGAAAGCCAATCCTAAATATCCGAGTTCTTTTCTGGATTTGACCTCATTATCTTTAGTCTTTTCCCGAATAATGCTGCCAATGATCGTCAAGTTCTTCTCATTTTTATTTTCTTTTACCAAATCAAAACAATCCTTGTATTTGGAATTATTAATAAACCCTGTCCCATCTTCCAGATAGTTATTTATCACATCCAGAACTTGGGAATCTAATGATTCAGTTGCTTCGACTAAAGATGATCCACATTCAAGTTTAGATCCTATAATTTTCAAAGCTTCTTTGATTTGCACATCGCTTATAGAGCCTTTCCCTTTTTCTTTCTTATCGAAGTACCAATAACCTAAAAGCCCGAAGAATAAAAATACAGAGAAAATTCCCAATGCCAAAAAATTAGAGCATTCGAAATATAGCTTCAAAACAACTATCAATATCAATCCCATCACTAATAAAGATAATGAAGAATATTTCAATACTTTGTTTTTGTTTTTAAGATTCAAATTATTGTATTTCATTTTACAAGTCTCCTTTTCTTTTCATTAAGGTTGCTCCCATACAACTCAACTACCTCAAAAAATATAATTGATATCAGTTCCAAAACTAAACCTAGCCATTCAACATTAGAAAGAGTTTCATTGATCAATGTTATTACAGGAAAGAACATCAAAGGTATCGATATACACGAAGACATTATCAATCCTGTACTACGCATATCTTCTGTAATTTTAAAGGTTTGTTCTTTTTGTTTCTCGATATCGATTAACTTGGTTATATTTGATCTTAATCCATCATTATTTTTATTGTTGTGGCATTCGATCATGTCTTTAGTAATTTCACCTATTTCCTTATAAGAAATCAACGAATCAAATTCTTTATTTATTATGGTTTGATAAATCAAACTAGAAGACTGACATTCTTTGCCAAACTCCTTAATAGCATCATCGATATCATCTGCCTTAGATAATATCAAGCCAAATCTTATTGCTACTGAGCAATCAATCATATTATCTTTACTGCTATCTATCTTCTTTAGTCTATAAAAGCCCATAGAGATTGATGTAACTATTGAAATAGTTAAAAACAATAAAAACATCGCTATTGAATTGTCGAAGACAAAAAGAGAAAAGCTGACTATTAATCCACACAACAAATCTTTCCAACAACACTTGATAAGCCTAATCAGTTTTTTTTCATTTTTATTCATAGTTTAATCCTTTCCCACCCATAAACATTGAGTGAAACTATAAAAAGATTCTTCTTTTAAAAAAGAGAAATAATCTATCTTTATCTCTTTATTTTCAAATACATTAAAGAAGAAAGAATACTTATATCCATCTTTTAAATCAGAAATGTAATTATTCATAAGTAACTCAAATCTATTGTGATGAATTTCAAAAGATTGATTACTCTTATTGAAATCCAAGGATTCAATAAAACATTTTTCACCTATTGATTTGAGATTTAAATTTATTCTTTTATATTCATATTCGTTATTTCTAATATTGTATATAGTCATAAAAGATAATAAATATATACAAGAAGAAACAAAGACAAAAAACTTACTTTTCATATAAATTAAACCTTCCATCTATTCCAAACAAAGTATATGGTTTAAATATAAAATCAGCTTCTATGTCGATTATTCCTTCAATAAATAACTTGCCTGGTGCATCTCTTATCGATTCTTTGAATTTGATTGAAGAATTAAAATCAAAGTAGCTATCATCTTGATTTATTATATCGAGTACAACTCCGCCTTTACTCATATCAAATCTACCACCTTCAACTTTATTATTTGAAATTCCTAATACAACATATTTATTACTCCAAGCATTAATGAATCTATCATTTACTTTATAATTTAAATAGAACAAACTATCATTAATATCTAAACAATAATCATTTGAAAAAGATAATGTCAATTTTTCCTTGATTATGGGTTTATCATCACTGCTAAGCAAGTCATTTTCATAGAATCCTTCACTACCGATTGAAATCAACGGATTCAATATATAGTTAATTCTACCGGCTAACGAATCTATATAAAAGTTAATACTCGAATCTTGAAATTTCCATTTTTGAATTGTTATTTCAATCCATTCATTTGCTTTTAATTCTACAGAATTCATCTCACTAAAAATCAAATTTGAATCTAAAGTGGTCTTAACACTCAATAAAACCCCATCAATATTCCGTGTAGCATCGAAAAAGATTCTATTTTGTGGAATAGGATTGACTTCTATCAATCCCAAAGAGACAGATAACAATAGTATTTTTCTCATAAAAAAGCCTCCAATCAATATGATTATTGGAGGTGGATAATAATGAGTAAATTCAATTAAAAATTCAATAAATCTACTAGAATCGAATCTAATACATATAATTTTTCAGGTTTAACCTTTACAGTCTTATCTTGTATTATAAATTCATCTTTTAGCAAGTCGATCTTGTCTTTATAAGCTACTAAAAAATCCTTACCAAATCTTTTCTTAAACTCATCGAATTTAAATCCTCTGGTCAATCTAAGATTTAGCATTAAAAAGTCAAATTCAAGATCATGGCTGTCTTCTTTCTCTTCTTTCCAATAATATTGACCATTCAAATACTTTTCTATAGATCTAGTCCTTGTTATTCTAGTGTTATCTTCAAAAGATGTAGCACCCATTCCAATGGCACCATAAGGGTTGGATAACCAATAACAAAGATTATGCTTGCTTTCATATGATGGCTTTGCAAAATTACTAATCTCATATCTATAAAGACCAGCCTTTTCTAGCCTTTTTACTATATGATCATAATAATCAGCCAACAAATCACCATCCGGTTCATTTTTGTGTTTGATTGCAAATAAGGTGTTGGCTTCTATTTGCAATGAATAAAAAGAAACATGTGGAATATTCAACGCGATAACATTATCGATATCGTTATCGATATCATCTATTTTTTGACCTTCAAAACCATAGATAAAATCTAAGCTGACATTATTAATTCCATTGTTTTGAAGTATTTTGACACTCCTTATAACATCAATAAACCTATGTGTTCTTCCTAAATCTTTTAAAAGATTGTCATCTGTGCTTTGAGCACCTAAACTAACTCTATTTATTCCACATTCCTTAATTAATTTAACAAAGGAATCATCTATATCTTCCGGATTGCATTCAATTGTAAATTCTTTAGGTTGACCATGTCTTAAGACAAGTTCATTCAAAAGATATTTCAATTCTTCTCTTTGAATACATGAAGGTGTACCACCACCTAAATAAATAGTATCAAAACTCAATCCGGCATATCTTTTGTCTTCTTCTAAAAGGGCAGTAGTATATTTCTTAGAAAAGCCAGTACTCAGCAATACTTTGGGAAAATCGCAATACGCACAAAAATGTCTACAGAAAGGAATATGAACATATAAGCTTTTTGGCTTATCCATCATTTAGAATTCCTTACTATCAAATTCGACAAGCTGAAGAATTATATAAGGCAATTCCTCGTCGTCAAAGATTATATTCTTATCTGTTTCAAGCTTCTCCAAGTAATCTAAAGCTTTCTTTACTTTCTCATCTTCCATATCTTTTTTAGGATCACCAATTTGCTGCTTCACACTTGTCACAATCATGTTATTAACTTCTTTTTCTGCGATTTCTTGAACAGTTTCTTTTTTCCCTTTATCTCTGTTTCTAATAGATGGCACAAGAAAATAAACACAAGCAACTACTAACACGATTACAAAGACAACGCACAATATAATAATTAAAGCTATATCCATAGATTAAATCACTCCTTTAGGAATCGGTGAATAGATGAACTTCTTGGCAGTTTTGCTCTTTTTATAGAATCCGAGATTAGCCAATAAATCCATCGAAGTTCTAGCAGTCTCATAAGCGACATTTTCGATTATTTTAAATTGACTTATCGTATAAAAGCTGCCTATAGTTCTATGGGTTACATAGAAATGAGCAGTAGCCCATTTCAAAACTGGATGCTTTTCCATAAGTTTAACAATCTCATCATTCAATGGAGAGTTGCTATTTTTGCTTTCTTTAGGATATTTATTAGTAGAATAAGAAGAAACACTAGCCATAGTAATGTTATTTTCACCCATGTGATAAACTTCATCATCATTGAAATTCTCAGCTTTAGGAGCCATGGAATCATATTTTTTATATCCGATCGAGCCTTCCTTAATAAAGGAACTAGAAGAATTGACATTCTTCAAATTTTCTTCTTCAGCAATTTTATCTGAGACATCATTTTCTTCAATATCATTCAAGATTCTTTCAATATTGTTTAGATTCATATCAAGCAAATCTAGGCTAGAGATGACAAAATAAGTCAAATCACCAGTCTTCAATGAAAGCTTAGCTCTATCTAACATATTTCCACCAAAAGAAAAGTACAGGCTTTCCGTTGGAAACCATTGGCCGGAATTTGGAAATATAGTCGAAGATAAATAACACTTGGTCAACAAACTTCCAGTCTCTTGATTGAAATAAGAGCATGGGCATAAGTAAGTATACTGATACATGAAAGCTATAACCTTCAAGATAAATGAAATAGATTCATTACCATTTAAAAAAATTAATAAATCATTCAATTCACCCTGAAGCAAATCTTTATTTGAAAGAAAATCATTGTCTTTCTCATCTATATTTCTATATTGAAGCCTAGTCTGATCTAAATTTCCTAATAAATAATTGTTTATATTATTCAAAAGATTAGAATAATCTAAGGAACATATATTGTTTACTCCTTCGGACATCTTCAAATAATTATTTAATATTTTTAGCTTAGGTTCATCTGAATTATACTGTCCATTAACAATGGAAGAGATGTCGATGTTAGAAAGTCCAAGTCTATAATTATCGCTAATCCATCTCAATCCAAGTTTTAATGATTCATTGTTAAATTTCTTCTGGCCTTTCTTTGATAGTCCAGAAAACTTAGCACATATCAAAAAGAACTTTCTTTCCAATGAAGAGACTTTATTCAACACCAATCTATTCAATGTTATATAGTAAGGATTCTTCTCGGGAGTTTTTATTGCTAAATCATATCTAAATAATGAGCGGTATTCCTTAACCTTCTCCCATGTAGGAGTAATATCAGGCAAATTAAAACGTGCCTTGAGTTCATCAAGGGACAAATATTCTTTGTCACTAAAAATACTGGCACGTTTCAATTCTTCATACATGTTTAAATCCTCTACATTCCATTAACTAACTACTATTTTACTACTAATTTTAAATTTGTGTGTGTAACTTAGATAAACCGAGAAATTACTTCTTTACATCAGTAGGATCGACTGAAAGAACAGCGATAAAGGCTTCCTGAGGAACATAAACCTTACCGAATTCCTTCATTCGCTTCTTTCCTTCTTTTTGCTTTTCCAAAAGCTTCTTCTTTCTTGAGATATCGCCACCATAACATTTTGCGAGAACATCTTTTCTAACAGCCTTGATATCGCTTCTGGCGATGACTTTAGAATCTATAGCAGCTTGGACTGGAATTTCAAATTGCTGACGAGGAATGACATCCTTCAACTTGTCGACTATAGCTCTAGCCTTAGGATATGCTGTATCCCTAAACACAACCGTCGTCAAAGCATCTATTTTTTCGTTGTTGAGAAGAATATCCATTCTAGCTAATTTCGAATCTCTATATCCAATAGGCTGATAATCCAAAGAAGCATAACCGGCAGATAATGATTTCAATCTATCGAAGAATGAAAAGATGACTTCGCTCAAAGGAAGAATATATTTCAACGATACACGTTTAGTGTCGATATAATCCATTCCTTGATATTCTCCACGTCTAGATTCACATAACTGCATCAAAGGTCCTACATAGTCTTGGGGAGTCATGATTTCAGCTTTAACAAAAGGCTCACTAGCTTTCTTTATCAAAGAAGGATCAGATGGGAAGTCGGATGGATTTTGTATCAACATTTGTTTACCATTAGTCAAAGTGATGTCATAAACGACAGAAGGAGCAGTGCAAATCAAATCAAGATCATAATCTTCTTCTAATCTTTCCTGAACGACAGACATATGAAGGAGTCCTAAAAAGCCACAACGGAATCCACTCCCCAAAGCCACAGATGTTTCAGGTTCATATACGAGAGCCGCATCGTTCAATGATAATTTTTCTAATGCTTCCCTCAACTTTTCAAAGTTTTTATTATCAGTCGGATACAAACCGGAATAAACCATAGGCATCATAGGTCTAAATCCATCCAATGGTTTATCAGCTGGGACATCAGCATTGGTCAAAGTATCACCGACTTTCACTTTCTTAATATCCTTTATCTGAGCACAAAGATATCCGACCTCTCCTGCCGAAAGGACATTTCTCTTTTGCTCCTTGGGTGTTCTAAAGCCTAGCTCTTGAACAACATAAGTCTCATCTGGATTTGACATCATCTTAACCCTATCGCCAAGTTTAACAGTGCCTTCCTCAATCTTTAAAAGGATAACAACTCCACGATAAGGATCAAATTTGGAATCGAATATCATTGCCTTCAAGGGTTTATTTCTATCACCTTGGGGTGCAGGAAGTCTCTGGACTATCGCTTCTAACAAGTCTCCAACACCAAGACCAGTTTTAGCGGAAACCATCATACAATCATCAGGATCTATATTCAAAGTCTCGATCAAATCCTCTTTGCACATCTCAGGATCAGCAGTTGCCAAATCTACTTTGTTGATAACTGGAAGCAGCTTCAAATTATCATCCAATGCCAAATAGGCATTAGCCAAAGTTTGAGCCTGAACTCCTTGAGTAGCGTCAACCAATAAAATTGCACCTTCACAACAAGAAAGAGAGCGTGAAACTTCATAAGTGAAATCGACATGTCCCGGAGTATCTATGAGGTTGAACAAATAATGCTCCCCGTTCTTAGCTTTGTAATCCAAGTTAACTGCGTTCAACTTGACTGTGATTCCACGTCTTTGCTCCAAAGGAAGATCATCTAGCATTTGGGTGGACAATTCTCTTTCTTGAACTGCTCCAGTCATCTCCAAAATACGATCTGAAAGTGTAGTCTTTCCATGATCTATATGAGCAGTGATAGCAAAATTTCTGATGTGATCTTGTGGGTAATCCATATTCAGCTCCTCTCTTTCCAAAACTTCATTGTCTCTTCTCTAACCTCTTGTGGAGAACTTACATATATTCTATCAGGATAGACTTCATCGAGTAGTTTTCTATAGTTAGAATGACCAAATCGCCTATCTATAAAGAGTATAACACCCTTATCATCTACATTCCTTATCACTCTACCTGCAGCTTGTATTACTTTGTTGAATCCTGGATAGGTATAGGCATAGTCAAATCCGTTCAATCCCTTACCAGCATAATATTGTTTCAATCTATCATTGTCATATCCTATACCAGGAATACCAGTAGATACTATAACAACTCCATTCAAGGCATGGGGCTTTAATTCTATACCTTCTCCAAATACGCCACCTAGGACTAAGAATCCTAGATGAGTTCTCAAGGGATCTTCCTCAAATTCATCTAGAAATCTAATTCTTTCACTAGGCGTCATGTTTCGTTCTTGCTTGATACAAACAAATTCACCTAATCCTTCAAACCTCTCATAAGCCATCAGCATATATTCATACGATGGAAAATAAAGAAAGTAGTTTCCGTTCTTTTCTCTGACCATCTGATAAATAGAATTCAGCACTCTAGGAAGCGAGATGTTCCTATCGGCATAACGAAGAGATGGAATAGAATCTACCATAACCAATCTATTCCTTCTTTCAAAAGGAGATGGGAGATTTAGTAACTTGTTCACTTCGTCATCTTTTGTTCCACCCAACAGGCTGATGTAATAATCTACCGGAGACAAAGTAGCGGAGAAGAATAAAGTGGCATTGAATCTATCGCTTATATCTCTGATATATTCCGAAGCATCCAAGCAAAATATATGAATAGCATCGGCTTTCCCATTGTAATATGTTATATCGTAAGAATAGTTTTCCTTTCCTTTCAAAGGTAATTTAAGAAAACCTTTAACAGCTGATTTCAATGAGACATAGCTATCTGGATATTTGGCATCAGGCTTCTTTTCCAAATTCAAACCTTCTTCCTGGAATCCTTTCAATAAAGTGATGAAATCATCAGGAACTTCGTTCAATATCTCGATATCCTTATCAGATTTTCGCATATCAAACCAACTTATGATATCGACTATGGCTGATTTTAACTTTGAAGTCTTCCTTCCAGTCAATTCAGTATAAACATTCATAAAGAATTCTCTATCCAACCTAGCAGAATACATTTCTCTAGCTCTAGAAGGAAGATTATGAGCTTCATCGACTAACAAAGTATAAGGTAAAGGTAAATTCGAATCCATAATTTCTGGATTGCCAACTACAGGATCAAAGACGTAGTTATAGTCGTAAATGCAAATGTCGGAATTAACGGCTAAATCCAACGACAACTGGAAAGGACAAATCGTATTCTTCATAGCTATTTCTTTGATGTCATCTTCATCAAAGATGTTTTTCTCACTCAAAGCTTGCCTTATGACTTTGTATATCTTTGAATAATAATCCTTGGCAAAAGGACATTCATCAGGGTTGCAGTGTTTTTTGAAACCCTCATCATTCATGCAAATAGTCTCTTTTGCAGTAATGGCAACACATCTTAGATCAGCACCTTCCTTTACCAAAGCATCAACAGTCTTCAATGCTTGTCTCTTTATGGAGTTCTTAGAAGTCAAATAGAATATTTTAGAAGTCTTTCCTTCCTTAAAGTTTTTTATGAAAGGATATAATACACAGACAGTCTTTCCTATTCCTGTAGGTGCTTCGACATAACCTTTTGATTCTTCTAAAAGAATTCGATCAGAAAAAGCTATCAAGTCTTGCTGACCAGGTCTATATTCTTTATATGGAAACTCTAGGAAATCGATGGATTTGTTTCTAGACAAGTTATGTTGACCTTTTTCTTTGAGTCTAGCTATAAATTCATGAATTAAATCGTTGGCAAACCTATCTAATTCATCAAATGTAAAATCTTCTTCCACTATAAGTTTATCTTTGATATGGCCTTGCTTATAGTAAGAGACACGAACTTTTATCGATTTAGTATGATCGTTGCTGTTTCTAAGAATCATCCACGCATACATTTTTGCCTGACCTTGATGCCAAACTATATTTTCGTCCTTGAACTTCTCCAAATCTTCGACAGTGGTTTTTATTTCATCAACTGTTAAAGAACCGTCAATGTTATGAATTATGCCGTCAGCTCTGCCTTGAATATCAAGAACGATATCACCAGTATCAAATGTGGTCTCCAAAGGAACTTCTGGAATATAGTTTCCTCCAGAAGAATCTTGAATCTTCTTATGCATTCTAGTACCTTCTTGCATAGTTTCCGAATTGAAGATTCTAGTATCTATACTCCCTTGCCTGAGTATAGAATCCACAATGTCATGAACTGAAAATGAATATAATAGATTCACACCTCTATTTTACAACATAGACCACATACTAAATAAAAGTATTGTTAGGCACCTATCCTCTTAGTCTCTTCAAACTTAGTTAAAAACAAAGAGATATCCTTCATTCCAATCAAAGAAAAAGTTTTGGACAAATCCTTATATGCAAATGGGTTATGCTCCAACACAGCTATGTTCAAAAGTAAAAACACAGATAGCAATGAGGGATTTCCATAATCCCTTCTTACTGAGATACAAGCACATGAACCCAAATTCTTTTTGTCGAGCAATGATTCTTGTGCTTGTTCTTCCATCTTAAGTAAAGCTTTAGTCTTTTTCATCAATTTGACCTCCTGTTTTTCTTATAAAAATTAGTGATGGATTATTTCAAAAGCAAAAAATAGAAGAAACTTGTAAATAAGCGTGATAGAATAGAAACCTAAATAAGGGGTGTTCTTTAATGAAGTTCAATCTATTCAATTATTTGTTTTACGCCATTCCAAAGCACATCGAAGACACCAGAGCTAAAAGATTCTTCGATCTTCATTCTAATTATTTAGCACTATTTCAAGAAACTCATCACTACCAAGAAGCTAGAACTAATTTTGAAGTAATTCAAGCAAACATAATAATCAAAGGTTTGATGAACAAGAAATTCTTGGAAAACAAAGCTTCTTTAGCTAAGAAGACAGGATTGACTACATTGCCATCCTACTTAAAGCATTTGACTTATATGAAAAATGGCGATGATTACATTGCTTTGCCTTTCTTCTCTAAGACCATAAACAAACATTATGTCATAGATACAAAATCTTTAGCTGATCTTCCTTATAGAGCATTAAGAACTCAAAAGACATTTTCATCATTCTATGAGAACCCATTTGAAAAGTATGGATATAGATTGTTCGATTCGATGTTTACGAATTGGATTCCAGTCATGAAAAGCCCAATGGGCGATTCTATGGCCTTTGTCGACTTAGAAGTCGACACAATCTATATAGTAACTGATCAGGGAACATTGGAAAGAGCAATCCCATATTTCGACCAATTCTTAGAGATTCAAAATAGAAAGCATCTTCTTGATAAAATAAAGCAATTAGTAGAGACTTATTATTCATTCGATAAAATAAAATTCATAGATTCATTATTTTCTTTGGGTTTCATATCTTTTAAATTGTATAGCTACTTGAAACAAGAAGAAATAAAGGCACAAAGGAAAGAAAACAAAGCCTTAGAAAAGGCTGAAAAGGAAATAAAGAAAGAAATAGAAAAAGAGGAAGAAGATGATAAAGATGACCAAAAAGACATTTAAAACGATAACTTTCGGATGCAAAGTCAATTTCTATGAAACTGAAGCTGTGAGAGAAGCATTGGAAAGGATGGGTTATATACACACGGAAGAAAATCCAGCCATATATGTTTTAAATACTTGTGCAGTAACAGCTACAGCCGAAAGAAAATGTCTTACGAGAATCCATGACATAGTCAGAGATCATCCTAATGCAACGCTGGTCATAATGGGCTGTTTCTCACAACTATCATATTCTAAGTTCAAGGAAATTCCTCAAATAAAAATAGTGGTGGGAACTGAAGGAAGAATAGACATACCAGCAAATATAGAAAAAGCTGTATCTGATCCTGACTTTCACTATTTCCAAATAGCGAAGAATACTAGAACCTTCTTCTATGAGCCTTTGATAATTCAAAATTTCTACACCGAAAGTAGGGCCTATGTCAAAATTCAGGATGGATGCGATGGATTTTGTACTTTTTGCGTCATTCCCTTCGTGAGAGGAAAATCCAGATGCAGGAATAGAGTATCTATACTTAGGGAAGTACAAACATTAGTAAGGAACAATTTCCATGAAATAGTCATCACTGGAATCGACACGGATTGTTATGTCGATCCCGACAATCCGACATATAACTTTGTCGAATTGTTAAAAGACATAGATGATATCTGTGGAACTGATTGTAGAGTTAGAATATCTTCCATAGAGCCGACCAGAGTAAGTGATGAATTCCTGGAATTCATGAAAAACTCCAAATCAATAGTTCCACATATCCATCTTCCTTTGCAATCCGGAAGTGATCAAATCCTCAAAGCTATGAGAAGAAGATACGATTCAAAGTTATATATGAACACTGTGAGAAGATTAAGGGAAAAGATCCCTAACCTGGCTTTATCTACTGATGTAATCGTGGGATTCCCTGGTGAATCCGAGGAAGATTTCCAAAACACATATGACATATGCAAAGAAGTCGAATTTATGAAGATTCATGTCTTTCCATATTCTCCTCGTCCATTCACACCAGCAGGAAAGATGAAGAATCAAATAAATGGAAATATAGCTCATGATAGAGCAAAAAGATTAATAGCATTGTCAAACGAAGAAGCTGAGAAATACAAGGAATCTATAAAAGGACAGGAGAGAACCGTTCTTTTTGAATCTAAGGATAAAAATGGATATTGGCAAGGATATACTGAAGACTACGTTCCTTATAAGATAAAAAGTGATGAAAACTTAAAGAATGTCTTCATGAAAGTGAGGATGTAAATATGGATTACATCAAATTTATAAGAAGCAAGGTCGGTCACGAAAGGATTTTTATTACCTGTGCCTCGATCTTGATTCAAAGAGAAGATGGAAAAGTCTTGGTAGAGACAAGAACAGACAATGGGATGCATGCTTTTCCTGGTGGATGCCAGGAATTAGACGAAACAATTGAACAAACAGCTCTTAGAGAAGCTAAAGAAGAGACAGGCTTAGATGTACATATCGTTAAAAACTTGGGCTTTATAGAAAGACTCAACTTCTCCTGGCCTAACGGAGATAAAGCACACACCATAGTCTTTGCCTATTTAGCATATCCGACCAAAGGACAAAAAGAAAAGATAACAGATGGTGAATCCACGTCTTTGAAGTGGATGGATTTAAAAGAAGCCTTAAATCTCTGTTCCAAATTTGAAGGAGAAGACCTCATAAACCTATATTCTTCACTTTTATAAAAATAACTCTTTTCTTTTTAAAAAGATTTGATATAATACATAGCCGTCGACAAATGGGGCTGTAGCTCAACTGGGAGAGCATCTGCTTTGCACGCAGAGGGTAGCGAGTTCGACTCTCGTCAGCTCCACCAAATTGAAACAACAGGATTGATACCAAAAGTATCAGTCCTTTTTTTCATTTTATAGGACTATTTCGCTTATTTTAGGCATAAATTGCTTAATTTTGGGTGAAGTAGCCCTTTTTTCTTTGTCTGTTTTAAAAGCAGGTAATTTATCAAAAACACGAATATACTTTAACCCTTATTTTTCGGCCATCGGCAGTGACGTCTTGTATTTTTTTCTATGTTGAATATACGATGAATTCTAGATTTTGATGGCTTTCTATGGTAAAATTTAAAGAGAAAGATTAGGTGATGACCAATGGTTTTAAAAGAAGACCAGCACACAGAATTCAAGGAAAAACCGACGAGTGGGACGATAATCAACGAGATTGTCGCTTTTTTGAACACGTGCGATGGATCGGTATATGTCGGAATAAAAGATGACGGCACTGTTGTAGGCATTGCTGATATCGATAAAACTTCGTTGGACATCTCAAACATAATTGCTGATCAGATAGAACCTAGCTCTAGAGGTCTTGTTTCAATTGAGACCCCTATTATTGACGGAAAACAAATAGTTAGAGTTGATATCAGGAAAGGTAGCAAGCTTTATTACATCAAAAAATATGGTATGAGCAGTGCCGGTTGTTTTGAAAGAATAGGAACATCAAGTAGAGGGATGACAACCGAGCAAATACAAAAAAGAATGATAGCGTCCTTCAAAGCTGGCTTGAAAATAACAAATCTTCCAGCAAATAAAAAAGATCTGACATTCAAGATGATCAAATTCCTATATACTCAGGAAGGGTTGACCATCAATGATTCGACTTTTTTAAAGAATGAAGAATTACTAGACGAGGATGGAAATTACAACATCCAAGCTGAGCTTTTGGCTGATGAGAATAGATTCTCAATTAAAGTTGTAAGATTTGAAGGTAATGACAAAGGAACCAAGATATTGCTTAGAAACGAATATGGCTACCAATGTTTGATTGCTGCCATGAAAAATGCTCAAAATTTCTGCGCAGAGGTTGTGAATCAAACAAAGACTGTCTTCCATGAGAACGGATATAGAGAAGATGTACCTCTTTTTGATAAAGGTGCATTCAGAGAAGCTTGGTACAATGCCTGCCTTCACAACGATTGGGTGGATGGAACGCCTCCTGCAATTTATATCTTCAACAATAGGCTTGAAATCATATCTACAGGCGGATTGCCATCAAATATGACCAAGGACGATTTCTTTGGTGGAATCAGTAAACCAGTAAATGAATCCTTGGCTAAGATATTTATTAAACTTGGCCTTATAGAACAAACAGGTCATGGTGTTTCTATGATTGTAGATAGATATGGAAAGGAAGCATTTACTTTCTTGGATAATTTCCTAAGAGTGACAATTCCATTTAGTTATGATTTGAATAGCTATTTAAAACCAGATGTCACAGAAAATGTCACAGAAAATGTCACAGAAAAAAGCATGACAGACGAAGAAAAAATAATTTCTGCCATCAGAAAAAATCCAAACATTTCTACCACTGAACTTTCCAAAATCATTGGAAAAACTAGAAGAACAGTTGCAAGGGTTATTGAGTCTAGTGAAAAAATAGTAAGAGTGGGACCTGATAAAGGTGGACATTGGGAAATAAAGAAATAATAAAAAAGAGCCTCAGGTGTTAGCTGCCTGAGGTTTTCTTTCGTCCGTAATGGTCAACGAGTCTGTATCTTGGTATGTTATCTTAATGATGCTCCCATCAAGCATAGTGAATTCAAGTCCTTTTTCAGGGAAAACAACTATCTTCTTTATAAGGATGTGGAGAGAATCATACTCATAATCACTTTGAGCAAACGTGTCCATATTGGCTAACAATTTTATAACTTTATTCGACTTGCACTTGCCGTCTATAGCTTTTGGAATCATTATATTGAAATAGTCAACAAGCTCTTCTTTATAAAGTACTAAAAGTTGAAGTACTGCCGCATGATAAATCTCATCTAACTGTTTTTCAAAAAGCTTAATATTGGAGCAGTTCACGCTTTTGTCGTACTTGCCAAGGCATCTGTAGCATTTTATTTCTAATCTAAATTAATATGGCTAAAAAAGGATGTTGTTTAAAATAGCAATATTTCAATCAGTGATATAAGAAACCTCACCCATCATATTTACAGATCGATAAAAAAATAAAAGAAACCTATAATTAAATTTGCTGAAATAAAGAAAGGGTTCCTTATGAATATATTAACAAATCCTAACGATAGTTTAACTGAATATTTTGAAGAAATATTTACAACTCTATCAATACAACTTGTATTGAACAATTTGTAAATTAAAGAGCTATTTTTAATCATTGACCCATTGTAAATTTATTGTTAAACTAAAGTATGAGAAAAATAGATTTTTTAAGTTCAGGATTAATAATTTCTTTATTCCTTTTTGGTTGTTCTCCTTCAAATAAAGTGAAGGAATATATGCTTAATGATTATCAGTTTAGCGCAGCAAAAGATAATGCAAATGACATAATAAGATTAACAATGAATAAAGATAATACATATGAATTTTGCTATAAAAAGAAAACATCTATTAATAATTTTGATATTAAAATAGATGATAAATGGGAACTTATTTGTGCTTTTACTTACAAATGGACATATAACAATACTTCTTATAAAGACTTAAAAATGACAGTTAAATCTGATGTTGGGATTTTTAAATTAAATAGTTGCTACAATAATAATGGGTTGCAGAATTACCTTGCACTAGATGATAATTCTTATTACTTATGGACAACTGGAGAAGAAGTAAATAAAGAATATTTATTTAGTTTAAGAAAAGATGGTTATAATGGGCAATATAAAGAAGGAGCTATAGAGTTTCGTGGTACTAGATTATATCCACGTGGTTATGCTATGGCTGAATGGGGAAAATAAATTTCTACATATAGAATATTTTTATCACCTTTTATTACTTATCAAAATAAATTTGCCTTTAAAGACGAAAGAATAAATGATCTAATGCTAGAATGGTCAAAAGATGAAGATTTCTGGGTAATAAGAATAGCAATAGACCATCAATTATTTAGAAAAGAGAAAACTAATACAAAATTATTTGAAGCAATATTAGTTAATAATTTTGGTAGTAATGAATTTTTTTATAAATAAGGCAATCGGTTGGAGCTTACGAGATTATTCGAAAGCAAATTCTGAATTGGTTAAAGAGTTTGTTGAAAAATGCAAAGAAAAATGAACAAATAATGTTGGACTGATGAATGGGTTAATCATTGATGAATGAAGCGCACGCACTTCATTCATCAGCACTCTAAAGCTATCTTGAATTGTAAAACATCATCGGTATCACATGTTGTATAGCAATGCAAAGGTCCATGTGATAAAATATCTATTTAGTAAAATTATGATTAATTTTTTAAACGATTTCGAACAAGAGCGACCTGCCTGCCAGCCTTGGAGTCTTGTTCCAATATTATGTGTTTTAGTCGGTTTAATGACTTTGATAGCCATTGCTTTTCTCGCAAAATATATCAAACAAAACAAAAAACAATAAACTATTGAATGGCATTATCCTTATATATGGATTGGTCTTCCTAGGACTGGAAATATATCATGAAGTCAAACGTTACTTCTTCTTCGGGTACTATGACTTCTCCAGCATTCCCTTCCAGTTTTGCAGCATACCTATCTACCTATGCTTGATTCTTCCCTTTATCAAAAACGAAAAGATCAGAATGCCGATATTCTATTACCTAGGCATCTACTGCATGATTGCCGGCATCTTCCCATTATTGTTCGGACAGGGACAGCTATGCAGATGGAGTAATATCTCCGATGTGATCCGTTCCTTCCTCTGGCACGTTCTGATTCTTCAGGTCTCCATCCTATCTGTCGTCCACGCAGAAATCGGAAAAGACATCAAAAAAGATTATAAATACTTTCTTGGCGCTGTCGCAATATTCGTCGGTCTTACCGTCATCGCTCAACTAATCAATGTAACACTGCATTACACCGGAGGAATCTATTACAAACCGACAGACGGAAAACCGTTCAAAGATGTCCAGAACACTCCGTTGTTCGATCCAGATGTCGCTTCCTGTTTCTATATTTCTCCCTTCTTCGTTTCCAATATGCCTGTCTATTCTCAAATATGGCTGAAATTCGGTTGGCTCGCAAACTATATCATCTATGTCATCAGTTTCTCATTCCTGGCAACAATCCTCTATTTCCTCAATAGTCTGATCAAATATTGCATGATAAAATATGCAGCATGGAGAATCAAGAACAAATAAGCCACAATATCAAGCAATCAAAACTAACTATAAATTACTAAGAAGCAAAATAAGATAGTTTTCAAATTCGTCAACATGGAACGATCCAATTGATGTGACAAGGTTCTATAATAGAATCAAGGGTAATTATGATTTGCTCATCTATGATAAAACGATAAATCAAGGTGATGCTTATGGATGAAATCATTATCATTTAGGAGAAAGGAAAGGAGACAAGGTTGAGAGGATAGAAGAAAGACCATATAAGTGGGCGCATTCGCTTTTTGGGCTCTTGTATATAAACACGGATGGTAATTACACAACATATCCTGTAAACCCGTAGAATTAATATGTTTTGCTACGATAAAAAAGAAATAAAAGAAATTGAAGAAAAATGGGATAACATGGGCCCGCCAGATGTATGTTTCATAATGTCAAAAAATGATAAATATTATGTATTGGCTTATCTCGATGCAGCTAAATATTACCCGTTCTATTTCAAAAAAACACCAGTTGAAGATATTCTTCCCGCAGATGAAGAAGAGGAGCAATTCCTATGCGATGAATTAAAACCGAAAGTTTTACAGGTTTTAACAAATTATGCAACTATCGAATTGAGAGGCAATAAGTATAAGATTCCTAGATATGAGTATTTAAAGGAACTTAAGGCAAAGTAAATTCTTTTATCAAAGTTTAGGTATAGCTATTGTTATATAACAAAGAGTGGCTTTACGGCCACTCTTTTTCTTTACTTAAATCTTGATAAATCAGCCTTTTAGAGCGATGTATATAAGTGCCATTAAGGGGGTACTACAAATGAGCGAATTAAGAAAGAAATTGTATGATATGTGCGACAAAACAAACACAAGAAGAAGAGTATTGATTAACTATAATGAATATTGCTAATTATTTATCCAGACTATAAAGAAAAAAGTTATCATTAAATTTAAGACATCATAGATCCACACTTTTATAGAAAGAATAAAAAGTATGAAAACTAATATAGCCATCTTTTATCTCTTAAAGCAGAATGTAAAGCTTATGCAATGGAAAATGCCAATACACAATCCTAAGGATAAATAAAACAAATACTATTTCTTACTTTTTAAACCACCTACTACTACAACTATTATTCCTGTAGTCAAAAGCAATAAAGGAACACCATAAGTAATCGAATAGGCAGTGATAATCAATGGAAGATTAACTTCTTTTTTATCATCTTTGTTATCATCATTGCTCTGATTATTATCATTGTTGTTGTTGTTATTGTTATTGTTATTGTTATTATTGTCACTATTATCGTCTTTTAATTTATCGATACTTTCTTCTACTAATACTTTATGACATATAGTGCATTCTTTATGCTTTGATCCAAATTCAGTATTGGTAGGATTTTTATCGATAATCCAATCGCTAAGTGTATGACCTGTTTTAGGTAGAATCTTTTGTTCTTCTATCACTTCTCCACAAACTGAACAAATCTTACCATCACTAAATCCATCTTCTTCACATGTAGGCTTTACACCTTCAATTATTTTAATGATGTGTGGCTTTTTAGCTATTGTTTCCGATGGTGTTAGAACCTTACCACAGACTGAACAAATAACTTCATCCGTGTATCCTTCCTTAGAACAAGTCGAATCGACACCAGGAATTGTCTTTGGAGTATGAACATCGCTGACTGGAATTATTAGATCATCCAAAGTTGTTTCATTCTTATGTTCGTCATCTAGAAAATACTTATTGCATTCTTCACAGTACCAATATTCTTTCATCCCTGTATCTTTGCATGTCGCATCAATCTTCTCATGATGAACTAATGTATGAGGAGAAGTAATAATGATTTCTTTAGTATCAGATATTGAATCTCCATATGAGGCATTAACAATAATAGAGCTACTATTCTCATCTGACCCCACTTCCAATAAACCAGTAGAACTGATTTTAGTATTGCTACTTGTATTTCCTTGAATAGACCAATCTATTGTCTCCAATCCCGTTAAGTTGTTTCCATCTAATGTTGCTTCAAACTGATAAGATTCACCGTTTTGCATTGAATCTTTGTAAGTAGAAATAGAGACACCAGTAACAATAGGTTCTGTAGATTCATCTATTCCATCGATTTCAAAAGTTAATGAATCATCAGTGATGCTATTTACTTTTACCTTTATCTTATTATTTAAATAAGTTACACCATCTTTTGGAGTTAAAGCGGCATTGCTTCTTGTCGTATCTGTTTCTTCACCTAAAACTAACATTTCCCAATTATTTCCACTAGTGTTGAGATTGCTGGGATATTTTTTATCATTACGAGCTAAGAAGCACACTAATCCACTCTTTATATTCAATCCGACATAATTAGTGCCATCCTTTTTAACTAGAGGTTTGTTTTGGCAGTCAAATCTATTACCAGAATTTTGGAAATTTCTATATTCTAAATAAGCACTGTAATTATTACCTAAATCGATTTTATAGCAGATAGTATCGTTATTTGAATATGTATCACTAACATAATGAATAGTATATTCACCATTCTTGTACATGGTTTTAATTTCATCTTTTTCAGTCCAGCCTAAGCTTTCTCTTTCTTTAGATGAAATATATTGAGGAACAGGAGAAATATGCTTCGCCATCGCAGACATAAAATAGACTTTGGAAGACATATCTTTACTCCTATATAAATCCTTCAATCCAAATACATGGCCTGTCTCATGAGTAGCTACAGCAGTAAAAGCAATCTTATATCCGTTCTTATCTGTATATAAACCATCATCAGTAAAAGATACAGTCATTTGGACATAATTACCGCTAGTTTTATCCAATCCATTAACTCTATACTCTACAGCATTATAATAATCCTTGTAATTCCAAAGCAAACTATTATAGGAAGCACTTAAATCACTGGATGCCGGACCATAGATAATAGTCAAACAATCTATTTCACCATTTCCATCCTTATCCAAAATAGAAGTATCATAAATTGGATTACCATCTACATCATATATACAGTTGGTCTTATTTAGTACTTGATTGATCCTAGTGCTCCAATCAGTTAATAAATCATATGATCTAGATCCTTTTTGATTAGGTTCATACCCATTAGGATTTGTAGATGTCTTCTCAGAATAATATGAACGGGTGTTGCTCAATTCTAATGATCCACCATCATCGAAAAGATAAACAGTATTCATCCTTAGATGATCATTAGATACACATCTAAAATATTCACCAACTGAATAATATGATTTGTTATACATATTATCGACTATATTTTTTGTATTAACATTATCATAAGTCTTGTCGATAAACTCCTCTTCACCATTAAAACGAGCAAAAACAACAAGATTAGTAAAATTGCTATCATCTACTAAATCAGTATTACTACTCTCATTTAGTTGAGTAGGTGTACTATTCAATACAAACAAAGGTTTTACTGATAATAGCGAAATTAAAGCAAATAACAAAGTATTCATAGATATCAGATACTATTTAAATAATCCAATCGAAGCTATTCTACATATTTAATAAAATAAATCAACTTTAAGCATTTTAAAAGTGATAAATATTTAACAGTACGCATCCATCAAATAGCCTAATTAATGGAAGTGGGGTGACAACATATATGAATCTATAGAATCAAAAACATTTTATTTCTAATCTAAATTATTATGACTAAAAAATGATGTTGTTTAAAATAACAATATTTCAATCAGTGATATAAGGGACCCAACCCATACCAAGGATAGTAAGGATATTAGTGATAAAAATTTTCAATTCAGTTATTAGATGATTGTAAAGATACTCCAGAGGAGATAGAAAAAATTCAAAGATGGGTTCATTTACTATTTAAAACTAATCAATAGCAGCAAATAAAAAAGGAGATAAATCACCTCCTTCTTTATCAAAACAATTACTTAAAGGAAACAAACCAAATATCTTTTAGTCTTTTTGTTGCTCTTCAATTCCTTGAGAAGCATCTTTTTGCTCTTTAACAAAATCTTCTGCTTCTTTCTTTGTATCTTCATCTACAGAATATGAATTTGTAGAAGGTTGATTGATGACGATTTGTTCATAATCGAGATCAAATCCATTTTCAAGGAACAATTGACGATATTCTCTCATCAAGTCCCTTTGGACTTGATAACGATCATCTTCCTGACATTTTGCTACAAGTTTTACAGCTACATTGCTATCTTCATAAGCAGATACACCCTTATAAAATGGGCCTTCGACAATTGCAGGAATCTTTTCTTTAAACTTTGGAAGATTATCCTTTAGAAGCTTCTCAACTTTTTCAAGAGGTACATGATAAGAGAATTCGCAATCCACTACTGCCAAAGACAACTCTCTTGATAAATTTACGACATTCTTTATATCTGAATTATTTATTATCTTTATGTTTCCAGCACAGTCAGTAATCTTTGTGGCTCTGATTCCAATTTCAGTGACAGTTCCTCTAAAGTCATCAATAGTTACTATCTCACCGACATTGTATTCATTTTCGAAAATTATGAATACACCAGCGATAATATCCGCTATCAAAGACTGAGCACCTAAACCTACGATAAGAGTTATGATTCCGACTGATTCCCAAATTGCTTTTGAATTGAATCCGAAGGCATCCAAGACTAAGAATATCAAGATTATGGCTGCACCATATTTGATGATTCCATCCAATAGAGTGATGACTGTCTTTGCTCTATTAGATTTCTGCATAATCTTTTTAAACATCAATCGCAACAATCTAGACACGATCAAAACAACTACTATCAAGATTATGCAATGTATCAATGTCTTATAATGAGCTTGCATCATGCTGGGGAAGGTTGTGATGTCCCAAATGTTTTCTTTAGCCCAAGTCACAAACCCATTTGTCTCTGGCAATATCATTTCTAGTGAGACACAGATTGCAAAAGCCAACAAAACCAACACTCCTAATGTGATTCCTATAATAGAAATCCATTTTCTTTTATTACTCTTTTTTGTTTCCATAGTTTGTTCCTCCTTTTAAGACTGTTCTATAGTCAGAGTCGTATCCATAAATCTATTTCCTTTTATCGAATAAATAGATGCGATTTCATCATAATTTTTGGAATACTGACTGTAGCTACAAGTCAATTGTTTTCCTATAGCATTTCCATCGACCGTCACTGTCAAATTCACACCTTGCACCATCTCATAATCAGTTTGGCTATACTCCTGAGATTGATAGATGACCTTGTTTTCAATATATGCACCCATCGAAGAAGATATAACAATCTCAGTCTTGTCTGTAGATGAATCATAAGTACCATTTGCAGACAAGATATCATAGAATTCTATTCCACCAGAAGGCATAGTCTGTTCCATTCTGTAAGTTACTATGCCTTGTTTCATCAAACTGTAATACAAGAAGTAGTATGGCTTTTTTTCTAAATCATACATAGCAGCAACTTTATCTTGAGTAATACAGTGAATAGTTGAAGTGGACACATCTGTTTTCGTATAGATAGAAGCATCGCAGAAATAAGATAAATCAGTGTCTAGGAAGTCTGGGAAGTTTATCAATCTATATAGGTTGATAGTTCCATCATCGTTATAGGTGACTAATGAGTCGCCTGGATTTACTGCATTATATACGGGGCTTGTATAGATATCCAAAGCTTTGCCTTGAGATAGAATTGTTATGTCTTCTAACTTTCTATAAAGATTTCCATCCCTATCAAAGATACTAACACTCAATGTTCCACCATCAGTCCTATTCAACGCATAGAATGATGTTTCAGATACTATGTTTATATCCTGAATATTCGTATCGCCATTATCTATTTTGATTTTATAGTCTTTAGGAATTGCACCACTAAATTCCATGGTAATCGGAATCATATCGAAGCTATCGTCGCTGAAGTCACAATCAATGGATGTTATTTCGAATGAATAGCTGAAATCATATGAATGAGTCGACATCTTCAGCTTATGGCTTCGGCCATCCGATTGATAATCATAGAATTCAAGAGTCGGGGTGATGGTGACATTTCCTATATCATCTTCTAGTTTATCGAAAGTGATATATCCGTTAGGGGAAGACAACTCATAATCAAAAGTGGACTTTCCTTTATCAGAATCTATCTCAAATGTAACCTTATCTTTTCTACCTTCATAAGCCGTTTCATACATATAGGGAACCATAAAATTTAACCCATCAAATTCTGGCTTTTCCATCAAGAAAAACACTGGAGCATGAATTATCGTATTCATTTCAGCTATAAAGCTGTTGAATATCTTATCTTCGTTTTTAAAATGACCTATATCCTGATATTGAATATAAAATCCTAAAATATCATTCAATCCTTTGACATCGATGATACTATCAGTTCCAATGTATTCTTTTAACAAGACGCCATCCGTTGTATAAACATCAACTTTGTATTCGAAGACACCTTCATAATCACAAGCAAAACCAGTTTCTATTTCAACATCGAATGTGCCATCCTCATAATATTTTAAATGACAATCATTAGGAGTTATTTTAGTATAAGAAGCTTGGAATGATTGATCACAATCAAAATCAAAGGAATCACTTTGAAAATATATATCATTACCATCAAGACTTTGAACACTAAATTTGTAACTGGCAAGTCCATAATAAGCATCACAAGCCAATGATAGATGAGAGTTGTTATCATTCAAACTAGAATCTACTTTATCTTTTCCTAATGAATTCCCATCTTTATCAAATTGTTCTATAAAAATCTCAAATCCAGTATCACTTGAATAATTATCTATATCGAAATCCAAATTGATTTTGTTTGGGCTAAACACTTCTTTGATAGTGTCCTTAGACACTTCAAAAGGAACTTTGTTTTTATTGAAAGATAGAACATCCATCACCGTCAAAGCAACAACAGCTGTGACAGCTGTAGCGGCAACAGTTCCAACTGATGCTACAGTAGTAGCAACCGGAGTAGCAGATTCTACTGCAACATTATTTCCTCCGACATTCTCGACTCTTTTTGCTAAATCCTGTTCATCGATTTCTGATTTATTTTCTTGTTCTTTATTACTTGATTTTTTATCGCTATCTTCAAAAGATTCAGGAACATCTTTTAATTCTTTAGGTGAATCCTTCAATTCTTTTCCAAAATACTGTTCAGCTTTAAAATTATGATATTCATCATATCTTTTGGTTTCACTGCAATGGAAGTATTCATCAATATTGTTCTTTTTCATATTTGGATTATAAACAATAAAGTCTTAAATTCCAACTAAATAATAAAAATTAAATTTAGATCATATCATTCAAAATAGAATTGATATCAAACTTTTAATGATTAGATCATTATTACTTTTCTAATCCATTCCTTTAATTTATAATTATTAAAAAAGGAGGATAACGATATATGAGAAAAGATGAAAACAATGAAATCAGAAAAGGAATAAATAAAAAGACATCCATAATATTGATAGTGATAGGTGCAATAATTGAATTGATAGGATTAGGTTTAGAAATCTTCAGTTTCGTCATGATTTCTACAGGTTCTTTCGAAAATTTTATGTGGATTGGATTTGTAGCGATACCCGTAATGTTTGTCGGTGCAGTCTTTTTGATTCTAGGACTTATGAGACCAATGAGTAAATTTGCAGCTAGAACCAGTGCTCCGATTCAAAAAGATTATATGAATTACATGAGAGAAGAAACAGTAGATACAGCAAAAGAATATTACAAAGATATAGCATCTGGTATCAGAGAAAGCACAGATGGACAAGAAACGATAGAATGCAAACAATGCAAGCATTTAAATAAAAAGAGATCTAAGTTCTGCAATAACTGTGGCAACAAGTTAAATTATGAAATCAAATGTCCTCATTGTGAAAAGATGACTCCATCCGACTCTAAATACTGCAATAATTGTGGTGAAAAATTAGATTAAGCAAAAAAGAGAAAATAAAACCTGCCTAAAGTATTTGGATAGGAATGACCATATGTATGTCTTTGGGAATATTTATGATAACAGCCATGATAATCGAAGGAACATATGATTACTTCCTTAAAAGGAGATCAATTCTATTAGAAAAGAATCATAATAAAAAAGAAAATTAAGAATTCAAAAGACAGCCAATGCTGTCTTTTTCATTGTAAAAAACAAACTGTTTTTTCTTATTTTATAAATAAATCATAAAATTTACTCCTTCACAATTAGGTTGTCTCTACATTACACTGATTCATAAGCATATAATTATTTAAATAACACATAATCATATTTGATATATTTCTATGCAAAATTAATTTTTAGTAAGGGTATTGAAAGCGGATTACAAAACATTATTTGAAAACAATGTTTATTATTTTTCCATGGAAAGAGACCTAAAGTTCCTTTCTAAGGAAAAAACAAACCATCGGAGGATATTATGAAATTTTCCAAAAGAAAGATGATGATGTGTGCCGCTTTATTGCCTGTACTTTTTAGCCTTGTCGGTTGCAAAAAAGATCCTAACCAGATCGACGTTGTCTTCGTTCCTTCCAGAGATGCTACCACCCTCGGTGAATCTGCTAAGAAACTCGAGCCTGTCCTCGATAAGATCATGAAAGACAACAATTTGCCTTATTATTTCAAGATTAGTACTTCTACAACCTATCCTGCAGCCGGTACTGCTTTAATGAACTCACAAGCTGATGTAGGTTTCCTTACTGGAACTTCTTATGCTCAAATGACTGTTGACCACCCTGGAAGTGTCGAAGTTCTTTTGACAGCTCAAAGAAGTGGATTCAAGGTCCAAACCACTGATTACAAGAATCCTAACAACACCGAAGAAGGACGTCATAGACAAGTCCAAGCCATGAATGGTGAGATCGACAATTATGAGTATCTTGCTGAGCAAGACACTGTCAATGTCGCTAACTCCTACAACTCAATCCTTATTTCTAACAGAAATCACAAGGAAAATGGTAAAGCTACTGAAATCAAGTACGTCGATGATTTGATTGGAAAGCAAGTCGGAATCCAAAACAATACTTCTGGTGCTGGATACAACTATCCTAAGCTCTTCCTCGCTAACATGAAGAATGAAGCTAATAGAAAGCTCTGGTTCAGACCTGATTCACAATATCTCAACAACGATTACATCAAAGAACACGGACTCACAATCGTCTCTGGAGAACCTGATGCTTCTAAGGGTGAAATCAAGGGTGTCGAAATCAAAGGTTACGATGCTGCTTTTACCGAAGTTATGAACGAGAATTCTAACTTTGCTGGTGTTTGGGGATTCATGGATATTCGTTATTCCAACGGATACAACAAAACTGGTGGAAAATACAAAGATGACAAGAGTGTCTTCACCAACACCTACACAGTCGCTATGACTGATCCTATCTTCAACGATACAATCTCTGTCCGTTCCGGACTTGAGAAAGAGAAGAAAGATGCCGTCAGTTTAGCCTTCAAGACCGCCGTCAAGCAAGGTGATGTCAAGACTGAAGGAACTGGTGCTAACATTATCTACAACATCTACTCACACACTGGATATTCCGATGGAGTCGATGCCAACTACGACAACGAAAGAACTATTTACAGAAACAACAAGTAATTAGTTCTATTCAAATAGTCTTAACCACCGGCCAAATGGCTTGGTGGTTTCTTTTGGAAAGGAAAGTATATGATCGAGTTTAAAAACGTAAAGAAAGTCTATCCCGATGGTTTAGTAGCTTTAAAACACATAAATCTGACTATCAATGATGGTGACTTCGTGTCTATCATCGGATTGTCAGGTGCTGGAAAATCAACTTTGCTTAGAACTATAAACAAAATGCACGATATCCAGGAAGGACAAATCTTAGTGGATGTCAACGATGATAAAAAGGAGCTCAACACAAATTACGAAGCAGAGCTACAGGCTTATAAAGAAAATGCGAAGAGACTTCCTGAATTGAACAAAAAGCTCAAAGAAGCTGAAACTAACAAAAACGAAGAAGAAGCTATTAAACTTAGAAAAGAAATACTCGGAGTAAAGACTGCAATCGCTCCTTCTAAATACATCATAAAGAAGATTCCTGTCAAGATGGATGTATCAAAGGTAAAAGGAAAAGAATTGAGATTGTTGAGAAGAAACATCGGAATGATCTTCCAGTCTTTCAACTTGGTCAAGAGATCATCCGTATATAAAAATGTCCTCTCAGGAAGAATTGGATACCACAACTGGATAGAAACCATTTGTGGAATCTATACCAAGAGAGAAAAGATGCTAGCTCTTCAATCTATCGATTCTTTAGGGATTTTAAATAAATCATATGTCAGAGCTGATAACCTTTCCGGTGGTCAACAGCAACGTGTTGCACTAGCAAGAGCTTTAACTCAAGAGCCATCTCTCATTTTGGCAGATGAACCAGTCGCCTCACTCGATCCTATCACTACTATTTCAGTCATGAACGATTTCAAGAAGATCAATAAAGAAAAAGGAATCACAATCGTAGCCAACATGCACCACGTCGACTTGGCTTTGAAGTATTCCAATAGAATCATCGGAATCAAAGCCGGTGAAATTGTCTTCGATGGAACACCAGATCAAGTAAATGATGAAGTTCTACAAAAAATTTATGGAAGAGCCTTGGAAAGAGGTGAAAACCTCGGAGGTGTAGATAATGACTAATACAGCTCCTATCCAAGAGAAGGAGAAGAGGTTTCATTTAATAAAAGAGCCAGATCCTTACGGAAAATGGTCTTTCATAGATAAACTATTCTTTTCAAAGAAAGTAGTTTCCTTATCAGCAGATGGCTCTGCGGATAAAGTTATCGTAAAGAAAAGAAGTTTAGGGTTGATTTGGTTTCTTCTTTTCGTAGCCATATTCGTAGTTTGCATTTCTTTATTCATAACATTTCCATCAAATCCAGATCTAGGTAATTTGTTCTACATCATCGGAGAAATGTTCCAGCCTTGCTACAAATTCTCCACATATGGAGAATACTTCAATTACATGTGGACTACAGCAGTTCCAGAATTAGGAAACACAATTGCTATGGTCTTCGTAGCAACAGTTATAGGATGCATAATATCCATTCCATTATTCATGCTATCCTCCAAGAATGTTGTAAAAACACCTTGGATTTATGCACCTATCAGATTCATCTTGGATATCATTAGAACTGTTCCTACATTTGCACTAGCTATGATCATGGTCGCAATTGTCGGATACAACAACACTGCAGGTATCATTTCAATGATATTCTTCACTGCCGGAATCATGTATAAGATGGAATACGAGTTCTGTGATACTAGAGACATGGCACCTTACGAAGCAGCCTTATCAGTCGGTTCGAACAAAATTCAAGCCTTCTCAAATGGACTTTGGCCTCAGATCTTGCCAAACTTCTTGTCGAACTGTCTATACACCTTCGAAATATCGATCAGAGGTTCCATCATCTTAGGTTATGTCGGTGCTGGTGGTATAGGAAAGTTGCTGTCCGATGCATCTGACATGATGTATTGGGACGAAGTCGGTGCGATAGTTATTCCAATCTTTGTAGTCACCTTGGTACTTCAATTACTTTCTAACTACGTTAGAAGAAAGGTTCAGTAATTATGGAAAAGAAAGAAAATAAAAAGCAATCTGAGCCAAAGAAGTTTTCACTCTATAACTGGTACTACAGATTAGAGCATAGAAAGAACTTCCAATACGATTCAGCTAAACAGGCCTATGTCTTTAGACCTAAGATGTGGATTCCTAACACAATCACTGCTTTGGTCTTCTTAGCCTTGATGATCTATTGTATTATTTCAACTCAATTTGGATCGAACACTAGCCAAGCTAACCCTGACAGACTATCAGAGATATTCACCGGAATCTTTGTTCCTGACTTTTCATATATATTCGGATACGGTTCATTTACATTTAAAAACAGTGCTATATACGAAGCTTTGCAAACTTTCTCCATTGCTTTGATAGGTACGACATTTGGATCTATTTTGTCTCTTCCATTTGGATTCTTAGCTTCCAGAAAGATGGTTGGAAAATGGTGTCATATCTCAGAAGTGTTGTTGATATGCATTAGAACAATCCCTGAAATCATCTTGGGTTATGTCATGATTGCTGGATTAGGATTCAGCTCCTTCTCAGGAATCATGGTCTTCTCATTTCACTCGATTGGAATGATTGGAAAACTGTATTCTGAACAATTAGATGAACTTGAGACCCAACCTTTGGAAGCATTGGATGCATGTGGTGGAACTTTCACAGCTAAGTTAAAAGTTGGAATCATTCCAAATGTAGCGCCTAACTTTCTCTCCGTCATCTTGTATAGATTTGATTTGAACCTTAGAACAGCCGCTATGTTAGGTATGGTTTGTGGTGATGAAGCCGGATTGGGTTATTGGATTTCTAGCTTCTCACAAAACGGACACTGGCCTCAATTCGGTGGTGCTTTATGGTTATGTATCATCATGATCATCTTAGTCGATTACTTATCATCTTACCTTAGAAAGAAACTTGTCTAATTAGATAAACAAAATATAAGAGCAGCCATTAGGCTGCTTTTTTTGTTCGTCTATTTTACGTTATCGTAGACGCTTTTAACAGTTTTTTTGTCCTTGTATAGAATCATTAAGATTTTGATGAATGAAGCGATGTTAACGATGAGAAACACAAAGAAAAAGAGAACGAATAAACCAAATAAAAAATTTAAAAGATCAGTATGACTTCCAAGCATTTGATATAAGAAAACAGCAATTCCACTTCCTACCATTCCTACTACACTCCCTACATATAAGGCTAAATAGAAAATGTTGTGATCTTTCCTAATAAACAATACTCCTTTTGCTCTGACTTTTTTTATCACTACTATAAATATCTAAAATATAAATAAATGAATTAACGAAATACTAATCCTTTTCATAAATGAAAATTAAGGGATTAATTATATAATTTCATCCTCAGGAGAATTTTACATGAAAAAAACAATCAAGGCTTCACTAAGTCTTTTATTATGCATCTTAACTTTGAGTGGATGTGGAAATGGTGAAACTACTATACCTTCATCAACTCCAGGTTCTACCAATACTGCTACACCAACAACTCCAACAGATAAAGATACGACTACTTCATCAACAAATACAGAACATAAATACACTGATTTCAGTGAAGAAGATAAAGAATTACAAAAAAATACAATAGGAACCACCATTCCTTTTGCTCCTTGTTATAACTATAAAATAGAACTAGTTGAAGGGACTAAAGAAAACTACCTAAAAGGTGAATTCAATGGTTTGACAGCTGACGATATTAATAGTTACTTGAGTCTTTTAAAAACTACATATGAAGTCAGTAATTCAATAGAAGCTTCTAACTCCCATAAAATAACCTTTTCTGATGATACCATCTCATTGACCGTCGACTATGAAGATGGTGGGAACAAAATTTCCTTTGAGATTCATAAAGCGAATAAAGCAGATGATAAACCTGGTGATGTTCCTAGCCAGACCATTCCTTCAAATTGGGATGATGTTTCAAACAAAGTCATCTATACAAACAAGGGAAAAGGAATAGAGAACTATAGAAATAGTAATGGCTATTACAACATAGATTTCAACAAAGCTACTAAAGCTAAAAACATATCCAATCTTTCAACATATGAAGGCGGATGTCCAACCACGGGCAATGTAAATGTATTAGTGATTCCAGTTGAATTCTCAGATAAGCTTCATACTTCCAAGCAAAGTCTAAGTTCTTTGGATTTAGCCTTAAATGGTGGAGATGGAGAGGAATCCTTAAAATTCGGAATGTCTGTCTCCAAGTATTACAACTTATCAAGCAACGGAAAGCTAAACCTAAATTTTGAAATAATGGGTGGTGGAACAAAGTGGTATAAGCCAAGTAAAACTAGTACTTATTACATAAATCAAGATAAAAATAACAGCAATTCTAATACCGATATGGCTATTGTCAACAGCATCTTAAAAGCAAATAGCAGCGATATTGATTTTTCACACTTCGATTCGGACAATAACGGAATGGTAGATGCTGTAGTCATCGTACCGACTATAAAGATAGGCAACCCGGATGAATCAATTCTCCAATGGGCCTATAGATACTGGGATATAACTGATAACACATATGGTGACAATTACTGTATCAACGATTACTTATGGTGTCCTTATGATTTCTTATATGAAACAGATTCAGGATACGATAACGGAACAACTCCTACTAATACTTATACTTTCACACATGAGTTTGGGCATGTCCTAGGTGCTGAAGATTATTACGATGCATCTTATACTGATAAAGACGTCCTTCTAAATGGAGATGATATAATGGATTCATATTTCGGTGATCAAAATCCATACACCAAATTCAATTACGGATGGTTGACAAGTTCTAAATTGATAACTGCTACTGATACTGTAACCTTAGATTTGAACGCTTTCGAAAAAGGTGGAGATACATATATAATCGCCAACAACTGGGAGCTGACCTTGGGATGTTACCAAGAGTATTGGGTAATGATGTATTACACCAAATCCGGAATTAATGCCAAATCAAACTATTCATTTAGTGAAGGCCTTGTCTTATATCATGTCGATGCTCAGCTTATTAGTTATAAATACAATGGACAAACAGGTTTAGATTTATTCACGACAAACGATCACGGTGAAGCTTATTACACAGGAGTAAATCTAATAGAATTAGAGAAACTAACTTCATCTAGTTATACTTTAGGTGTAGGTCAAACTAGTAAATCTAGTATATATGACGACAATGGGTCTAAGATTAACTATACATTCAAATTGAATTCTATGGATGGATCTAAGGCTAATATCACATTTAAAGCTAACAAGTAAGACTAGTTAAAGCTAATAATATTTATTATGATTTAAGCACTTGGAAAGCATGTGCTTTTATGTCAAAAAGGAAAAATAGACTTTTTATGAAGAAAACAAAAAAATGTATTGTAATTAGAAAAAATATAGCATTTATGCTTTTATTTCAACTTGTCTTTGCCTTTATAGGAGGCGAGACAATAAATAGTAAGAATAGTATCCATGAAACAAATAGTTTTGGTGAGTATAAGAGTAGTCTTAAAAATTCAAAATCTAATGAATTAGGACCTAAGGATGCTTTAAATCAAAACAACTTAACAAAACCATCCATTACTATCGGGTCTTATATTAGCTTAGGTAAATACGAAGATAAAAACATTGTTTGGAGATGTGTCGACATAGATGATAACGGGCCATTGTTCCTTGCAGACAAGATCGTCGATACTCTTCCCTATGATGCTATGACTAGCGACAATTCAAAGACTAAATCGCATAGTCGAAACTACAAACGTGATACCTATGGATCTAATTATTGGGTAGATAGCAACATGAGATCATGGCTTAACTCTACATCAAAAGCCTCAGAAGTGAAATGGTTATGTGGAAATCCACCAAAGAGTGGATACGTAGCAGGAAATGAATATGATGGAAAAGCAGGATTCTTAAATTCTTTTGAAAAGAATGAGATAGCTGCTATGAAGACTGTAACACAAAAATCTATAGTTTCTCATCCTGAATACAAAAGTGGAATTCATGAAGGAGAATCTCATTCGGATTTAGATTATCACTCGGATATCCAAAGTGTAGTTAATAACTTTGATGATGCCTATTATGTAAATTCAACAGAAAAAGTATTTTTACTCGATGTTAAACAAGTCAACAAGGTTTGGGCTAATCTTAATGACTACTATATAGGAAGAAACAGCGATGGGTCTAAATGGCCATATTGGTTGAGAACTCCAGTTACTGATTGTAACCACGATATGCGTTATGTACATAACAATGGTTCTATAGGAAGAGAAACACCTAGTCAATATTACATAGGAGTAAGACCTGCTTTCTATCTTGATACAGATTATTTTCTAACCTCCTCAGGTGATGGAACATCTACAAATCCATATGTTGGATCAGCTCCTAATAAAGTCGAAGCTGACTATACAATAGAAGAGCCTAAAGACGACATCAATCAAGAATGGAATGTGAGTACTGAAGAAAGCATCAAACTCACTCTCGGTCAGTATTATTCATCGGATGGAAAGTATTCTAATCCGACAATTCCTGTGTATACCATACAAAAAACTCGTAGCGATAATGAAAATATGGTTATTGTTATTTGTGGGGAAGGATACACAAAGAATCAACAAAACAAATTTATAAATGATGTAAAAAGAATATGGTCCGGCACTCTCCAATATGAGCCATATAGAAGTTTTGCAGATAGATTTAATGTCTACGCCCTTTGTACAGCATCAGAGTCTAGCTTTGAAAATGAAGGAAGCACATTCTTTGATGTGATAGTCGGAAACGATAACTCTTCAAAGATTTCAACAAATATGCACAACAATTATTGGAAGAATCATATTTTTGAAAGATGTATAGGACCTGAGTTCATAGAAAAGATTCATGATGCACATGTTCCAAACAAGACGGAGCCAAATATTATTCATGAGGATGATTATGCCCCTTATCGTTATGTCTACAACTATATAAATCAATTTTGCCTATTGGTGAATACAAACAGAGACTTTGGAGATGCTTTTACCAATCTCGACTTTGGTTTTAAGTATTTCATATCACCATCTGATTGTTATCGTTCGACAAAAACCTTTGCCCACGAACTAGGACATGGACTTTTAGGTTTAGGCGATGAATACATGGTAGGAAAAGGAACTGAACATACTGATTTAGTTTCACTAAATGTTGCCTATACTGCCAATCCAGAAAAGGTAAAATGGAAACAGATGTTGGGTTTTAGAAAAACTTATACTTGCCCACATCAAGATGGGTTTGAGCTTTATAATTCCAGTTATGAATGTCTGATGAGTGATACAAATTATTCGTTTTGCGAAGTATGCCGTCTACAAGGATTTAAAAGAATGTCCCAGTTGGTGAAAGATGGTGATACCCTCTATGTAGCAGATCCTGAAGTAAGAGAAATCAACGGTCAATACACAAGTCTTTCAGATTTCTCAGACACTTCAATCAATGGTTACTATTCATTCTCAAACTATAGAAATAGTGTATTGCTAAGTGGAACTGGAAAGAATAGATTTGGAAACTATATGCGAGGCAAAAAGATAGAGCTTAGAACAATAGTTCAAAACCTTTCTGATACAGTAGAACGTACGATAAAAATGAAAGTATGGATTAGGCATTCCGATGGCACAGTTGCTACCTCAAGTGATGGCACAACAATTGAAACAACTCAAACATACACAATTCCTACTTGGGGTGATAAAAGCAAGTTTTGGCCAAAAGGTGCTATGAAGTACGAAGGAAGTGATATGAACTCCGGTCTTCAAAATTGTCAAATGACATATCAAATTCCATCAAACGCCATTTTAAAAAATGGGGATTCAGTAGCATTTGAAGTCACTGATGAAAACAATAATGTCCTTGCTGATGACAATACAGAAACACAATCTTATGCAAATGTCTCCATTAAATACATGTCAGAAAACGGAAGTGAAATCCCAAATACTGAGACAGCAACTATTCCAGTTGCTGTCGGCACTACCATCAATTGGACAAACAAACCTGATTCTCTTTATGGATATAAGTTGGTCAAAATCGATGGATTGAATCAAACTGTTGGATCTAATGGTCTTACAATAACTTGTTATTATAAAAAGAATAGTGAAGACCACACCCATACTTGGGGTGATTGGATGACTGATGGAATACATCACTGGCGTGAATGTTCAGGTTGTGATGAAAAGCTTGATTATGGCGAGCATACAGGTGGAACAGCAACCTGTATAAGCAAAGCTGTGTGTTCAATATGTGGAAAAGAATATGGTGAATTAGGTGAGCATAACTATGGATCATTAATTCCTGAAGTAGACTCTACTACCGACAAAGAAGGTATGAAGGCACATTACTACGATAGCGTTTGTGGGAAATACTTCGATGAAAACAAAAATGAGGTGAACCAATCTTCATTGGTTATTCCAAAGAAAATAGTCCTAACCATCATAAGTGGAGAAGGACAAAAAGAAGATAGAATTGTTGTAAATCCAAATCAAACTATTACTCTCATAGCTAAACCAGCAGAAGAAGGAAAAGAATTCATCGGTTGGATGAATGAAAATGGTGAGATGGTAATAGAAACATCAGAATTATCTTATTCCTATAAAATAACAAATAGCCAAATACTTACAGCTGTTTATAGGGATATAAATAAGACCAACGACAATAATAATAACAATAACTTCCCAACAGGTGCAGTTATAGGCATTGCTGTAGGAAGTGTTTCAGCAGTCATCATTGTTGGAATCTTGTTATATGTTTTTGTGATAAAGAAGAATAAAGTGCTTTGATCATTGCAAAGACTGAATAACAACTTTATTATTTAATTTGAGTTTGATACTGTTTTAAATTAGAAAAATATCAGAATATAAGATCTTACATTCCAATTTTAAAATCTACCAAAGAATTCATTTACTTCAAAAGACTAACTATGTATACCGCTTTGCTAAGATAATCAAAAAAAATGAAATGATGAAAGGATTTCACTTGATCCTATATTTTCGTATTGTGCTTTAGACCAAAATACAATTCAATCTTATTTTGTCGAAGAAATTACACAATTTAATATTTAAAATCAAAGACTATAAGCAATCCTTTACCTATGTTTTAGCACTTTTTTAGCGTATTATGTGTTAAAAATTAGTTTGAAAAGAAGGAGAATCTAACTCATTATGATCATGTCTATTATTATCGCTATAGTAGGTGGAATAATACTAGCGTTTGGCTATTTAGTATTTGAACCAGACACTATTATTCAAATCATCGCTTTATTAGCAGGTTGGGGATGTTTAATATTTGCAGGATTATGTTTTATTTATTGGATTTTCACTACGTTAAAGGATAATGTTGGAGGAAATTCTAGTCATAGTTCCTCTTACCATAACAGCTATTCAAATAGACATAGTTCTTCTTATAGTTCAAGTCAAAGTTATAATGATTCAACATCAAGCAATCTAAAGAGACCTGATGGATCTTTAGAAATCGATATAGCGAGGAGTATAGATAATCATCTTCCTGCCAACACTCCTAGCACAAATATCAGCTGCAGAATTTATGGAAACACAATTAGTATAAGCGGATGTATATGCTTATGGCATAGCTCCGATTTAAATAGACTTTCTAGCAGTATAAGTAACGGAATAAACGCTGCACTAGAAAGAGCTAGTTCTCAAGGATATGATATTTATGATTTAAATGATATAGACACTAGCGGTCTAGAAATATCTGCAGTTAATGATTAAAGAGTAATTTAGGTGAAAAAGAAAATAAAAAGCTGTTGATAAGCCTCTGTATAAAAACAAAGATTTTCAACAGCTAGATTAGAATTGCTTATAATTCCTTATAATCTACGATTTCCAACTCTATAAACCTTATCACCTGACCATTCTACTCTTTCACCATTTATTCTATAAAGTTTATTTCCAGAATATTCAATTCTAGCTCCTCCGACTTTATAAAGCCTAGCTCCAGAGTATTCGACTCTGAGATCACCTATTTTGTAGAGCTTATTACCACTCCATTGTGGTCTACCACCAAAATAAGCAATTAATATTTCTTCATCTGACATCATATTATTCACTCCCTCCTTTAAAGAGCTTATCAAAATTATAGTTTTATACTTAAATTAGTATTACAAAATTTTTATCAGTTATATTGAAAAGAGAAAAAATAAGTTCATTCTATATGTACAAACAAAATAATAAATGCTATCAAAATAAATATTTTGCAGTTAATAAAAAATAAGTGAAAGAAAAAACTTATTGAAAGTGAAAATCAATATGCCTTTTATTCAATCTTTCTACTGTTACATTCTTGCAAATATTATTCTCAGAATTTGAAATCAAAATAAAGCTTCTATTACCTTTATCTTCCTTGTTTAAAGAATCTACAGCATCTCCTGTAGTTCCACTACCAGCAAAGAAATCGATTACGATGGAATTTTTATTTGTCGTTGCTCTTACTAATTCTTTCATCAATTTCAAAGGCTTTGGAGTTGAGAAATAAGTTCTATCACCAAATATTTCTTGCATTTCATCTTTGGCACTTGATGTAGTTCCAAAGCAATCAAATATCGCTGGAACTTTACTATCCTTTTCCTTTAATTTATCCCCATCAATATAAGGCTGTTTTATTGAATTCAACTTAGATTCTAATGTGTTCTTACATATAATAATGTACTCATAAGGGGTTTGCTTTTTATTAGGATTTAAAACAATTCTATTCTTATCAAAAAATGGATTTATCTTCTTCCACTTATGAAGCGAAACACAGCCTTCTAAAAATATAGTTTTGCACAAATCAAACAATTCGTCTCTTTCACCTTCATCAATATTAATTACAAGGAATCCATGCTTAGTAAGTAACTTTCGAGCTAGAATGATTCTATCTTTAATAAAGTGGATCCATCCGTCTTTAAAACCTGAATCTTTGTATCCAATATAAGATATATTGGAATTATATGGTGGATCTATCAAAATAGAGTCAACTTTTCCATTCAAAGAATCTTGAATTCCTTTCAACGAATATAAATTATCGGATTCTATTATATAATTGCCTCTACTATTTCTAACTTCAAGGAAAGCATTAGTATTTTCCAAAGAATTTTTATCTAAAAAAGTATCTTTATAAATAGAGACCTTTTCTAAAGAAGAGCAATGAGCAAAAGCCCATTCTCCTATATAAGTAACCCAATCAGGAACAAAGATATCCCTTAAACTATTGCAATTAGTAAAACAACTTTTCCCTATGGTTGAGACATTCTTTAAATCAATTGAAGTCATAAGATCACATCCAGAAAATGCACTTCTTTCCAACACATTTACAGACTCAGGCATAACAAAATCACCAACAGCCTTGTTTCTAGGGCAACAAATTATTTTAGTCTTGTCTTTATTGAATAAGATGCCATTATCTACTACAAATTCAGGACTATTAGAAACAAATTCTATATCACCGCATTGAACAAATGGATTATATCCAATAACCTTCAATGATTTTGGTAGAATCAATTTTTTTATACCATTACAAGAATAGAATGAATTCCTACATATTCTTTCTGTTCCATTTTTAATTACAAGCTCTGAAGTTTTACATGAGGACAAACATCCTATAACTTCTTTATTCGTCGAATAAACAACAGAACCATCTATTTCATAAAATCTACTATGATTTTCTAAGGTTAGACTTTTACATCCAGAAAAAGGAAAATTCTTCATATGAATCAAAGAAGAAGGAATAACTACTTTTGTTAGCTTATCGCACATATAGAAAGCATGTTTTCCTATGAGCTTAATTCCATTGGGAATAATATATTCACCTTGCTTCTTTATACTACAATAAATAACACCATCTTTCTTTCCGGTAAGAACATATTCTTTATATTCAAATTCAGTGGATTGATTATCCAATTCAAGATTAGGACATCCTGCAAAAGGATTATCACCCATAGAAACAACATTCTTACCGATAGTAAATTTCTTTAAATTTCGACAATTGTAGAATAGATCACCGCCAAGTTCTTCTACACTATCCGGACAAATAACCTCTTCTATTATTTGATTGTCCCAGAACAAACCAGATGCCAATTTTCTAACCCCATCTGGAACTATAACTACCTTTCCATTTCCATCATAGCTGACAGCCTCATCACCAACAATTTCAAACCCGTTCAACTTATAAGGCTTAGATAAAACACTGAGTTTCAAATCACCAAATCTACTTTCAAAGAATCCAAAATCATATATAGTTCCATCACCATTTTTTATGATTTCTTTTCTATCTATCAGTCCACTATATAGTCTAGAAGAATAAAGAATAGAAAGATAGCTTCCCTCTTTCTTTGGATTTGGAATGGAATTTGGATTCATATCTAATCCCCACTCGACACAACGAATATACGAATTACCACAATACACGTCGAATTCGTTATCCAAATCAACTATTATTGTGGAAGCTGGATATCCCAAGCTCAAAAGTCTATCAATACATTCTAGAACAACAAATGACTTATGCGTGTTCAGTTTTAATCCATAACTATTGACTATAGTTATTCCTTTATCAAAGGTAGCTATTCCTAACTTTGCTGAAATAGTACAACTGGTAGAACCATATTTTTTAACAAAGATATCAGGTTCTATTTCTTCAAATCCTAAGGCCCAATACAAAGCGATATATTTCATATCCTTTGTAATTCTATTATCAATTGGAGTATTCATTCATTTTATCCTCCTATCTTAATAAACTCAGGTTCTTTATTTGGATTGTCTTCTATTTTTTTAAATCTTTTCAAGATAAGCTCACTATTTTCAGTAGGAGTTCTAAAATCAGTTTCAATCCACAAAGTTTCCAATTTATACTTCTTACAAAAGAATTCCATTTTTTCATAAATCATAGAAGATAGAGATATCTTCTTGATATCACTATCTTTAGGGTCTCTTTGTTTTAATCTTTGAAGTATGGTAGAAGGAGTTGCATACAAGATTACAGTCAAAGCTGGTTTACCTAATTTGGATAATAAGAAGCCATAGACATCTTGATTATATTCAGTACCAGACCAAGCGTAGTTAGAACATAGATGTCTATCAGTGACAATGTTATTATCTTTGTACTTTCCATACATATAAACTGATCCTAACCCATAGAATAGAGAAGTGAAATTTCTATCAGGATTAGAATTGACTTTGTCTCTTATCCTTAAATACTCATCAAAAGAATCACCTTCATCAAACAATACATGAAGTGGTTTTTCAATAAACTTAAATCCCAATTCCTTGGCTACTATATTTGAGATAGTAGTCTTTCCAACCCCATCAAATCCTTCAATTGATATATGCTTCATCCTTGTTATTCCACCTTCTTAAAATTTCTTCGTCCATCTCGGATAAATCTTTAAATGGTCTATGACACACTTTGAAGACAAACCTGTCTCCCAAGTGTAAATCAGATGTTTGATAAATCATTTCAATTAGGTCTCCTATTCTTTACTTCAGCTTTCTTGCCATCAGTAAACCCATCAAGAATTTCTAAATAACCAGAAACACGTCTAATTCTAGTGATATCGATAGAGCCACAAGAAGTACATTTGTCAAAGACACCTTTATTCTTACATTTGTTACATACATCCATAGGAAAATTAAATCCAAGATAATGAACACCAGACTGGATGGCAATTTCCATCAAATCCTTTAGACCTTCAATATTTCCTAATGGGGCTTCTTTTAATTCAACATAAGATATCGATCCCCCATTACAGTATTTATGAAATGGTCCCTCGATCATTAGTTTTCTATAAGCCGGCATACGGGAATCCACCTCAACATGAAAGGAATTAGTATAAAAGCCTTTCTTAATAATATCGTTTGAAGAAGTAAATACTTTGGAATCTAATTTAGTAAATCTTCCACTTATGAGTTCTCCACTAGTCGCTAACAAGGAAAAATTCAATTTGTATTCTTTAGTTAAAGAATCACAATAATTTCTCATATACTTAACAAACTCTAAAGTCATTTTCTTTATAGACTCATCTTCCCAATACTTCTTACCAGATAATATTTCTACCATCTCACTAAGTCCTATAAATCCGATAGATAGAGTTCCATGTTTGAATACATCATATAAAGAATTATTATTAAAATTCTCACACCACATATTATATTTAGAATTTTGAGGAAACTTATCAGATCCAAGTCGACATGTTTTATAGAACCTATCCAAAAGAATATCCTTGGTTATAGAAGCTATATGAAGCCATTTTAGCTTAAGAGCTTCTATTTTATCCTTAAAACCATAAGTAGGGTGTTCCCTATTGATTTCATATGCCAATCTAGGAAGATTAATAGAAATGTTATCTATATTTCCTCTACCTATAGAGCCAATCTTTCCATACAAATCATCTACAACTCTGGTTCTACAGCCCATAACTGAAATAATCCTAGGATCAATATTCTTATCTTCTTCACAATCACACAGCAAATAATTAGGCATCATCTTAGAAGATGTACAATCCAATGCCAAATTTAATAAATCGGAGTTTTTATCTCCTTCAAATCTATTAACTCCACCATGCACTTTGAATACTAAATTTGGCTTATAGACTAAAGGACCTAAAGATTTAAATTCCTCTATTGTTACTTTTGCTATGAACCTAGCCAAATCAGTTTTAGCTAATCCTATATTCAAAGTGACATAATAGCTAGTAAGACCCATTCTATTATGATTCCCATTGCACCAAAGAATAAAGCTTTTGATTGAAGTTCTTAATATATCAAGATTGAATTCATTTTCGATAAATCCAAGCTTGACTAAAATCTCAGCTAAATCATCATCCCAATTCGCAAATGACATTCCTCCACTTTGCTCATTACCATAATTTTCTATCAACAATTCAAAGTACTGAATCAATAATATAGGTAATTCAGAAGATTTCAAACCTTTAAATATAGAATAATTAAAATTACTCAAATCAAAAGTAAGACAATTGTAAGTCTGACCATAAGCATCCAAATCATGAATATGGATATATCCATCTTTATGAAGTTTAGACCATTCTTCAGGTAAAGAATTCAAGATAGCGTTCTTGAATTCTTTCTCACCTAAAGAATAATTATTTCCTACATAACTATATCTGTTAGCTGCATTTTCATTATTATTTTGTTTCATTATGTTTACCTCAATTTTTCAAAAACTTGATTTGAAGATCCGACAAACGGAATAGTGGAAGTACGTTTAGAATATATGAAAGGACCATATTTTAAATAATTGATCTTAGATAGTATGTCTTTAGGAACGTCCTCTTTCCTATGACCTGTATAAAGTGCGATGTTAAATTGCTCCTTATACAACTCATCCACCAGAGTTTCCAAAGCTTTTAGTTGGAATAAAGGTTCTCCACCTGTTATGGTCACTTTTTTAGTGATACTGTTCTTCTTCAACTCATTTATTAGTATCTTAATAGACCATTTATACCCACCATTTTTATCCCATATCTTCTCGTTTTGACAAAAAGGACATCTAAGGTCGCAGCCTTGCATGAATATCAGTGTTCTAAGACCCGGTCCATCAGCGATACTATAATCATAACGAATGCAATTTAAGTAAATATAATCCATATTCCTATTCCTCTAGTTCTGATTTTATAATCTTGAACCTACACACATATCTATCCTCTTTTTTCCATTTCAAGTAATTCGAAGAAAGAATACTAGAATTTTCAATTCTTTTAGTAGACCTATTAATCCTTAAGGATTTAACTCTCTTCTTTAGGCCTATACAATTCTTAATATCCTTTGAATTCCTACACTGAAGATATGGATCATTCCGATTTATTTCCATAAGTTCTTTATATTCGTCATAGTCAATTTCAATTACTGTGATTACATCATTCAAGCTATGATGTTTAACCCTGGGTTTATTTATGGCTATTTCCATAGCCATAGCTTTGGACAAAGCTCTTATAGCAAATGCTATAGGAACATATTTCTTTCTACCCACATGACCACATCTACAAACAACTTTATAATACTTTGAATAATCCATTTAAGGAATCCTCCATTGAGTAACTTAAATATAAGAATCCAATGGATTTAAATGGTCGCTTTGAAAGCGACATTTAGGAAAAATAGTCTTTCAAAGAATCAGTTATTTTCATAATAATTACAAAGTTCCTCAAAGTACATCTTCGGATTGGAGTCTTTATAATTGACAATTGCTTTATAAAACCTTGTTTTTTTATATTGGATTTAATGTTGTCCTATTCTTTATACCCTCTCTTCTCATAATTGTTTGTTGCCCAAACAATATTCTTCTTTGTGGTTCTATCGCAAAGAAGTATATCCAGTATTTCAAGGTTTTCATCCAGGAAAGTTTTATCTTCCATCAGCTTTCAACTCCCTTCCAATATATTTTACGGAGTAATACCACAAAATGAATAATATTTTTCAAAACCTACTATTTGTGAGTCAAATTTGAAGGTTATTATATGCATAGATTTAAAAAAATCACCTATTCTTCTCTATTTAGTATTTTTTTACATTCTTTTTTCCATTCATTCCAGGTATCTAAACTAGCATCGGAATTGAAGATTTCTTTTTCATTCTTCTTAATAATAAAACTATCCTTATCGTTCATCATCGAACATTTATATTCAATTCCACTCATATAGATCTTTACAAAGCTAGCTTCTCTTCCACCATCTAATCCGTTGGCTTTTTCACAAAGATATTCTTTATTTAAGGCTTCACTCAAAGCTTTGCTCAAAGCAAATGTATAGTACTCATACCATTGTCCGCTTCTAAATTTCTTATCTAAAAGCAAGACATACTTATCTGAATAAAAATAGATGTTTCCATTGCGGCACTGTTCAAACACTCCATCATATATAACAAAAAACTTGTACCATGGTTTTGAATCTTCTTTTTTGTTATCTTCTTTTTTGGAATCTTCTAAATCTTTTATTTTGTAATCTTCTATTATTCTTTTAAGAACTTCTTCAATATTATCTTTATTAGAATCAAATGAATTTAAGACTTCTTTAAGGCCATCCAATAAATTGAACTTATATTCAACATCCTTAGGATTGCTAGAACTATAGCAGTTCAAGAATGTATGTAATGACATATCACGATCATTATTTAGCAAAGGAAAAGACAATAGATTATTGCTTCTCTTCCAAAAGAAACAATCCTTTGCTTTTGCTAAGATTGCTCTTAATAACCATTCATATTCAGAATTGAATATTTTCTCATTACTACTTATAAAATCACCTGTGTAACTTTGGATAGATAGAATCTGTTTTAGAGTTTTATCAAAAGATTCATAAGAGACATCTTCAATTCCTATCTTACTTAAACTCTTAATCTTTGTTACTAAGTAGAAAATAAATCCTAATTGACCTTTATTTTTCAATTCACTATAGCCTTTGTTAAACAAAACGACATATCTACTATCTTTGCCAATTAATTTAGCCTTTAAAATCTCTTCTTCCACTTGTTCTTTCATAAGTCCATTTCTAATCAATTCTTTTTTATCATTATCTATTGATAAAAAGAATTTATAAACACCATGAGACTCTATTGAATTATCGATCAAAACCTTGACTGACTTCAATGCTTTAACTAGATTAGTTGGACTATCCAAATAAGGACGTTGATTTTCAATTATTCTATTAGTGACAGTTTCTATTTCATTAAGTAAGTTTCTTTTATCAGTAAACTCCATATCATTTCTTTTAAACAGCGAAGATACTGAATAATAGTAAACGAATACTTCAAAAAGATCTGCTCTTTCCATTTTATTTTGACCATTATTATTTTGATAATCTCCTAACCCAAATATCTTTCTATTCACAGATTCAATTTGTTCATCTTTAATAGATTTAAAAGAACCAATCATAGCATCAAGAAAACTAGAAATCATTTGATACGGCGAATCACAACATAATTTCGGAGTAATCCATTCTTTATCAACTATTCCTTTTTTATATTTATTTTCTATTTCACTTAATTTTTTATCGTTTATATTGTTCCGGTCTAGACCTACTAAATATTGAAGATAAAAAATATTGCTTAATAAGTTATAGAAAGAATTATCAAAGCTCTTTTCTTTATTTTTATCATTCTCATCTAATTGATTCCAAACATACTCAGTCCACTCGGCATCTAATTTTGTTTTATCTTCATCTTTCCAATATTTATCGATATCGGATTTTAGATTTTCAAAAGGAGACAATGCTTTGCCACGAGCATTGATTTTTATATAAAGATCATCGCTTTTGCTTATATCATCGACATAAATAAAGTCAAACTGAAAGGGATTATTTTCATCCTTGTCAATAAAATTGACTATTCCGGTTTTATCACCTAAGTTCTTCTTTATTCTTCCACTGATTTCCACGATGATTGATAGCATATTTATAATGGACACATCATAATTCCATTCAGTCATCATGAACCAATCCTGGCTCATGATAAAACCTTTTAAATCTTTTCCATCTTTATTCCAAAAATCATTATAAATATTGTCTTTCTCTTTTGAATCTAAAATCCAAGATAAAAAAGATTCTATGAACCTATTAGTAGAAATCCTTGTTTGGTAGGATAATTTCTTTTTAATAGAATCAATCTCATCATATTTATTAAACTTAAAATAAATCAGCAAGTACAAGAAATAAAGAGTAGTCAGTCTTTGTTGACCATCATAAGGATAAAACAATAATTTGCCTTTATATGATTCTTCGACCCTACCATATATAAACCCCAGATTGATTGATTTTGATTGAGACTCAATACAATTAAATATATCATCTAGAAGACGATCTCTTTTATCTTTTATTGATTCATTACTATCATCTCCTTGAAGATAGTTTCTTTGAAATTCAGGAACATAAATAATATAGTCATTTATAAGTTTCTTAAAATATGATGAATTGTTGTTACCCATTCGTATCTTCTCCTTTCAATTTTAAAAATTCAGTCACTTTATTTGAAATATCCTTAAGGTAAGCTTCTCTATTTTTAAGAGTCCAGAAATTCAAATTATCATCGGAATCAACATTAGAATAAAACTTTAGGAAAATTCTCTCGGTACAAAGAAGCAATGGATATACATAATATTCTTTACCCATTTCACCTTTGGCTTTTTTCAAAATCATTTCCCTTTTGGTAATAAATAGTGAATTTTTATATGATCTATTAGTCGTTGAATCAAGTAAACATAAATTCTTAATTCCATCATCTTTTGAAAGATCCTCTTTTTCATTATCAAGGTTATCTTTTATCATGATTTCTCTCAATTTATTAAATTCTTCGTCTTTATTAAAAATATCAAAATTATTTACCCTATAGCTTTTTTCGAAAGAATCAAATAAATCAAAAGATTTGGAATCTTTAGAATCTTTTAATTTTTCTTTCTTATGGAAGATAGCACTCTTATTAATTTTATACCATTCAATTCTTGATTTCTTATCTGCTTTTTCTTCAGCTGTTGCATGGATATGCTCTATATCATAGTTCTTTCCACCATCATATAAATTAAAAGGAAATCTTAGTTTTTCATCCGAATAAGACTGTAAATTATGAAGTAATAATATCTCTTTTATTTCATCTTTATTATCCTCATATTTGAGGTCTTTAATTTTAACTTTCAATACTTTTCCCTTTATTTTTTCCCTTATTACCGTCTTAAATTCATCCATTTTTTCATCATCGTTACAATACTTATAGAAATCTTCTGATATGCCAATGTGTTCACAATTACAGAATCCAACAAGGTGATAAGCATCGAAGTCATAATATAATTTTTGCATTCTATTAAAGCACATAAAAACAACATTCCAGCAGCAAGAGATATTATCTACTACCTTTCCATCTTTAATACATTCATAGATAGCATTGAAAGGGTCATCAGTATTGTATTTCTTAAATTTCTCATTTCTACATGCGACTTTAAACAGAAAATCCATTCTGTTTATACTTTTTTCTTTCTCTGGACAAACAAAAGAATAGAATTCATCATGCATCAAAACAGTTTCGATATCATTCCATTCTTTTGCGATGATATTCTGGATTCTAGTCAATTCTTGTTTTTCCTTAATAGGATTGATGGGAATAAATAATCCATATCCATCAGAAGAATAAGCAAACCTACAATTATTATCAATTTTATGACTTTCAAATATATGACCTAAAAACAATGCTTTGATGAGTTCTGAACAAGATAATGGTATTCTTCCTTGATTGACATTTTGAAAAGTTTTAGCTTCATCATCATCGCTATTCATCTCTTGAACAACAAAACGGGTTCTTTCCTTTTCAAATAATACATTTCTTATGGCATTAATTTTTTCTGTATCTTTTTCTTTTTGAAACCAAGCTTTTATTACTTCATATGCGTGAAAGATGTAGTAAAGCTCCATACTTGTTCCTACATCCTCTTCTTTTTTATTAGAAATATTGTCTAAGAAATCTTTAGTTTTTTCTCTAGTATCATAGGAGATATCAAGACAATAATCCTTACCCATTTCCAAATAAGAAGCTATCAATTTAATTGTAGTAAGCCTTTGTTGTCCGTCCAAAACATTCCATGTATCATCATTCTTATTACTCTTCTTTAAAATAAGAGGTTGTAAAGGATAAAAATCATTTGTGCTATCTTCATTAGTATTATAGAATTCATACAAATCATTCAGCAGCAATGTAATTTCCTTTTCTCCCCATCTATATGTTCTTTGAAGAGATGGAACATTAAACTTTTTATATTTAGACACAATATCTTTAACACTCAACCATTGGGAATTATCCATAACACCCCCTTAAATAACCCTTATTATTTTACATAAGAAATGTTATTAAGTAACAAAAATAATAAATAAAACAATGAAATGTACAAAAATTATCTGATTCTATATACAAATCCTTTCAAATAACAAAGACAAGAATCTGAATTCAATCATGCAAAACAATACTTAATTAACGATAGAAAAAGATATTTAAATCCAATTCCGCTTTGTTTTTTAATATATCATTTATATCATTAGTAAAAAAATATTCCATTAAAAATATATATTTGTCATTCTTCCAAATTAATTTTGGTATATAATAAAAATCAGGAGGTATCTTTTATGATAGATATTGGAAATTCGATTTAAACTCTCTAGTGCACGTGAGGGATGAAAAAGTCAGTCTTTAGCGATATTTTCGT
>ENA-OPRN01000021-OPRN01000021.1-human-gut-metagenome-genome-assembly--contig:-NODE-21-length-38456-cov-29.607797_pt1 | contig 38456 bp, 25 predicted proteins | sample MGYA00241894_ERZ501882 | MGnify/ENA primary metagenome ERZ501882 (study PRJEB25962, sample SAMEA2042220) | human gut metagenome | biome: human gut; feature: human-associated habitat; material: faeces...
ATTTGCGGTTCGCGAGTTCGAATCGTCAAGAGTGGATATCTTTAACGCTTACATTTTAGGCATAAATCGATGTAGGTAAATTAATTACACTAGCTTAAAAAAGAATGCTATTTAGTTTTTTTCAAAAAATCCGCTTTTTTTTGCTTTGTGGGGAGCCATACCCGTACTAAATTTATTTGAATTTTTTGATTATATTTTCGCTATGATAAGGCAATCATTGGTGTGACCATAAAAATCCTAGTAAGTTTTACACCTAAGAGGATATCTTTTTTCTGGCTTTTTGTAAGAGTATTAAATTTTTGACATATACATCTCAAGACTCTAGAGTCATCTGCTTTTAGATGATTTTAAGGCCATTTTTCTTAAAAACTTTTAAAAAAAATTCCAAAAAGACACTTAACAACCACTTTTTCTCCATATGGTTGGCAAGATATAACACACTTGCTCACATGCTTACTTGAGAAAATCTGCGCTCTCTAACCAATCTAAAGAACGTTCCTCTTGATACCCCAATAATAGATGCAGCTTCAGTATTAGTTAATTTATGATTTATATATTTATTTAATATATCATTAGCGTTAGGTGGTAAGACTTTATTAGGTCTACCAAATCTAACACCCTTTTCTTTAGCTAATTTTATTCCTTCAGTTTGTCTTTTCTTTATGTTAGATCTTTCGTTTTCAGCTACAAATGATAATACTTGTAATACTATATCTGATATAAATTTACCAACTAAATTCTTACCTTCAATTCTAGTATCAAGTAAAGGCATATCGAGTACTTTTATATCAGCACCAATAACTTTTGTTATTCTAGACCATTCATCTAGAATCATATGATAATTACGTCCTAGACGATCTATTGATTTAATTATTAATAGATCGTCTTTTTTTAATTTCTTAATTAATTTTTGATAATTCGTTCTATCAAAATCTTTACCTGATTCTTTATCAATATAGATATATTTATCATCTATATTTAATTCTTTTATTTCTTCATATTGTCTCTCAATTTTTTGCTGCTTAGTACTTACTCTTATATATGCATAAATCAAATTAATCATTCCTCCTTTTAAAGTTGATTTATCATACATATAAAGCAATATTATTTTTGATTTTTCAAGTCATTAGAAAAATAAAAAAAAGTATCAATCGATATAAAAATGTATACCTTTTGATACCTCTGATTTTTCTTTAATTTAATAAAATTATACCATATATTGTCCTGAATATCGCCTGCTTAGCAATAAAAATAGCCAAATTTCGAATAAATTTTCTCAAATTAAATACGGTACAAAAATTCATAGTTATTGATACTTCGAGAAAGAGGTGTCAATAGTGGCTGAAAATAAAAAAGTAAAATTAGGTCAATTTTTTACAAAACAAAGTGTTTGGCTTAAGCCTCAAATAAAAAAATTTATTAATGATGCTAAATGTGATATTGCTTATGATCCGTTTGCTGGTGGTGGCGATTTATTAAATACATCACAAAATATTTTAGGATTTAAAAATATTGTAGGATTAGATATTGATAATACTCTAAATTGGAAAGAAAACGATTCGTTACTCAAAATACCTCATATAGATAATGCTATTATAATTACAAACCCACCATATATTGCAAAACAATCAGCTTCAAGAAAAAAGTTAGACTTATCAAAATATTTTAACACTTCATCATATGATGATGTTTATCTTATTGCTTTAGACAGAATGATTGAGGCTCAACAATATGTTGTGGCGATCATTCCTGAATCGTTTATTAATTCTTCTTATAAGCAAAAATCAAAAATTAATTCAATAACAATATTAGAAGAAAATCCATTTGAAGATACTGAAAACCCTGTATGTGTTGTTTGCTTTGATGGAAAAGATAAATTATTTAGCAAAGTAAATGTATATAAAAATGATAAATTCATAAATACATTAGAAAAAATTCAAGCAATTAGAGTAGAACCAGATAATTCAATAAAGATAACATTTAATACACTTAAAGGTTGGCTTGGATTGAGAGCGGTTGACAGTACTGATGACAAGACTTTTATTAATTTCGACTTTAAAGAAAATTTTAATTATGATTGGGAAAATAATATAAAAGTTTCGTCGCGTCATTTTAGTTTAATCAATATTGATGTACCAGAAGATAAAAGAAAAGAATTTATAAAAAAATGTAATGAAATAATAAATAAATTAAGAGTAGATTCATCTGACATTTTGCTTACTCCTTTCAAAGGCAATACAAAAAATGGAATTCGAAGAAGAAGATTAGATTTTAGATTAGCAAGAGCAATTATGGAAATCGCTTTTAAAGAAACATGTGGAGGACTTTATGGACAACAAAGATTATTTTAAATATAGTCAATTAAATGATGACGATATAGTTGATTTTTCAAAGCCTGAAGGTGTTTTAGTTATTAATAAAAATTCTAATGATCCAGAAACAAATTTAATGATTGCTAATCATGAACTTATTGAACTTATTACAACCTATAAAACAATTAAAGATGATGATTTTGTAGACCCAAATTATGTTAATAGAATTGTAGATAAAATAATTTATATAATTGAGAACACTAATTTAATTAACTATTCATCTTTTTGTGTGTATTTACAAGTGGTTGGCTATTCATACAGCTCTTATAATAGCGAGAAAAATGCTATGAGTGTGAATGACAAGAGAGAATTAATGAAGCAACTTCTTACCTTATATATTGAAAATAGACATGACATTTATTTATATCATGGATATTCTGACCAGGTTCTTCAAGTTCAATCTGATGCTGCATCAAGTAGAAGAAAAGGAAAAACTGGAATAGAAAAAATGGAAGAAATTATGAAACCATTAGGATTTGTAAAAGCAAAAACAATTTTAGAACTTAAAGGTAAGAAATTTTGTTATTTGCTTCCGGACAAGGGAGATTTAGATTTATTTAATAGATTCTTAAAAGAAAACAATATAATTTTTGAATTTAGAAGGACAAGAGATAACAAAAATCCAGACATGTTTTTAAAAATAAATGATGAATATTTTATTGTTGAACATAAACTTACTAATGGTGGTGGAGGTTCACAAAATGCTGAAATTAATGAAATAATCCAGTTTATAAATTATGGAGAAGAGAACGAACACTGGCACTATATTTCGTGTTTGCAGGGAAACTTTTTCAAAAAATTAAATGCAGAGAATCAGGAACCTAAAGCAGCAAGCCAATATAAAAATATAGTTAATGCTTTAAATAGTTATCCTCAAAACTATTTTATAAATGGAAAAGGGTTTGAAAAAATTATAATTGATTTTACTAAAAAGCCTAATATCATAAAGGAAGTAAATGAATATTTGAAAATTTATAGTAGAAAATGATATTAAAGGTAAAATGAAGTTGAAGTCATCAAAAATAATGGCTTTGTGCTACTAAAGCAGGGATACAGTAACCATATAGTTAAAAATGGCAAAGGGTACAATATGTATTAAAATAGTATATTTTTGCCATAATTGAATTTAAATTAAATGATACCTGGCGGTATCATTTTTTATTTCTATCTATTAAATAAAACATCCAAAAAATCCATTCATTTCCTATAATTATTATCATTTGAATTCATAGAGAATTAATAGACGATATTTAATTCAATTCCCAATAACCGGTCTTCTTAGATCCAATTCTTTTGATTTTGTTCTCTTTAATCAAAGTATTCATGTGTCTTTGAATTGTAGCCTGAGATTTATTTAAATCAGTCGCCAACTGGATTATAGTTATGTATTTATTATTCTGAATTTCTTTAATAATTTCTAAATCTAACGGATTTATTCTATCATTTATTCTATCATTTATTCTATCATTTAAAAAATCACCATTTCTTTTAAAAACAAAAGTAAAGCCAAAATCATCATTATGGTATGAATATTCAATATTATTATCAGCACATAATGTAAACGCTCTATCAAAGCCAGTACCAAAAGCATCTATATATCCACACTTATAAAGAACAGAGGAAATCAATGGATTTCTAAGTTTGCTGCCAATGTCTCCTGAAGCAAACTTTTTAGGATCAATATCTTTAAAAATTGGGCCTGGATTATAAATTCGCAAAGAAGATTTAAATATAATAATGGAATTAAATTCTTCACTAGCATAAGATCTATGTGCGAAAGAATTCAAGACAATTTCTCTAATTGCTTTTAGAGGAATTTCACAAACCTCTTCTCTTTGAAATCCTATTATACTAGATTTAAAGTTTAAGTGATTTTGAATATATGATGTCGCTTCTTGAATACATTCAAATATATTTCCTTTAAATTCTTTGATTTCACCAAATTCAGTTCTTTGATTCGTTGGATAAGCAGCTTCTTTTAATAATAAAGGTTTATCCTTAGAAAAAAGATAATAACCTGCATTATTCAAATATCCATCTTCTGTAATCAATCCTAGTTTGGCTAATGCAGTCAATGAATTATTATAAACATAATTTAGCCTACCTTTTTCATTTGCTTCTCTAATGCACTTCAACAATAAATCCTCATCTATAGTATCTACACCATATTTAGTATCTTCTTTTTCCCACTTAGAATATGTATCTTTCTTAGATTCGAAAAAATGCTCCAATTGTGATGAATGCATAACAATATCAGAATCGTTTACTCTTATATAATATCTACCATATGCAGAATAAGGTGTATCAGTTCCTCCCACTGTTACAGCTATAACATTCTTTTCTTGTTCTTTAAATGTTTTTATTTCAATTTTTAGAGGAAGGGGCTTTAAATTGTTTTGAATTTCATGAGTTATATCAGCTATTGTTCTTTTCCCAATATCAACCCCAACTACTCTACTATCATCATTAATTCCAAAATACACAATTCCTTTATTTCCTTTGTTTAACATAGAACACATGGAAATAATCCCTTCTTTTAATTGTGTCAATGATTTCTTTAATTCTACTTCTTCATTTTCTTGATACATAGTAGCACCTCTTTTCTATCATTTATTCTATCATTTATTCTATCATTTATTCTATCATTTATTCTATCATTCTCATTTAAGCTGCATAATTGAGCTTAAATGAAAACTATATAATTAATCTTGAATTTAATTGAATTTTCTTGAATTTGCTTGTATTATGTATTTGGTTAAAGGAGGTATACATGTTTCAATGGTTTTCTAAAAGCGAAAAGAATGCAATAGCAACTATTTATTCGACTAATATAACTATTAACAAACCTGGAGTAGATATATTAGCTAATAGTTATGCTGTTATGTTAGGATTGGATGAAAGCAATTATAAAATTGCTCTTCATCCAATCAGTCAAGATGATTATGAGTCTAAAAAGTATCCAGAAGAGAATATGTTTGTTCTCTCTGGTGGGAAATCATATGTAAGAGTATCCTCTACAGATTTTGTATCAAAGATTGGAAATCTTATTAATCATGATTTCTCTAAGAAACCTCTAAAATATAAATGCTACTATGATCAAAAAGAAAACTTATTGATCATAGATTTAAGAAAGGAGATTAAGTAATGACTGAACTTACAATAATGTTAATAGTTTGGGCCGTAATCTTCACTTTAGCTTTGATGGCTGAGCTGTTGACTGAAGCTTTAGTTTCAGTATGGTTTTGTGTTGGAGCTATAGTAGCTTTCGCCATAACTTTTATTCCTGGAATGCCATACTGGGGTGAGATTATTGTCTTTGTTGGAGTGTCATTAATAACTTTCTTAGTAATAAGACCTATACTCCAAAAGAGACTTGTTCATCTCCATTCAAAGACAAATGTAGATACTATGATAGGAAAAAAAGGAATCGTAGTAAAAAGAATAACTTCTCTAGAAAAAGGTGAAGTAAAAATCAATGATATCATTTGGAATGCTATCAAACGAGATGAAGATGATACAATAGAAGTCGATTCAATCGTAGAAGTCATTTCCATACAAGGAAATAAACTTCTTGTCAAAAAATCTAATTAAAGGAGGATTATAAAATGCCAATAGAAGCAATAGTCATTATTTCAATCTTTGCAGTTATAGTATTTATAGTCTTAATCATTTTGCTTTGCTCACTTAAGATAGTAAACCAAACAGATAAGTACGTAATTGAAAGATTAGGAAAATATCTTTGTACTTGGGACACAGGAATTCATTTCCTAGCTCCGTTTGTGGATAGAATTCAAAAGAAAGTCTCGATGAAGGAACAAATTTATGATTTTCCTCCTCAACCCGTCATCACAAAAGATAACGTCACTATGCAAATAGATACAGTCGTCTTCTTCAATGTGACTGATCCTAAATTATTCACCTATGGAGTAGAGAATCCTATCGCAGGTATAGAAGCATTATCTGCCACGACATTGAGAAATATTATCGGTGATTTGGACTTGGATCAAACCCTAACCAGTCGTGACATCATAAACACTAAGATGAGACAAATCCTTGATGACGCCACCGATCCTTGGGGAATCAAAGTCACGCGTGTCGAAGTCAAAAATATCTTGCCTCCAAAAGATATTCAATCTGCAATGGAAAAACAGATGAGAGCAGAACGTGAAAAGAGAGAAAAGATATTGATAGCTGAAGGTGAAAAGACCTCTGCAATAACCATCGCTGAAGGTAACAAAGAGGCAGCAATATTAAATGCAGAAGCTGAGAAAGAAGCAACTATCAAAAAAGCCGAGGCTCAAGCTGAGGCGATTCTCAAAGTCAAAAAAGCTGAGGCCGATGGTGAACTGATGGTGAGAAAAGCTGAGGCTGAAGCAATAAAAATGATAAATGAGGCCAATCCATCTAACGCTGTATTAACAATAAGATCCTATGAGACATTATCTAAAGTCGCAGATGGTAAAGCTACTAAGTTGATCATCCCATCCGATATAACTAAAATATCTTCCATAGCAAATGTTGTCACAGAATCCATCTCTGCTATGAAAGAACAAGATGATAAAGTAAAGAACGACGATAATAAATAAGAAAAATTTGATTTAAAAAAGCTCAATGATTAGGTCATTGAGCTTTTCTATTTTACTTATTCTTCTCTTTTTCTTCTAATTCTTTACGTCTCTTATCATTCTTTTTCTTTCTAAGAAAAAGAACAAACAAAACAATTGCTAGCACGATAAAAACAACGAGTAGAACAATAGAAGTATTTCTCACATTTGTAGCTAATTGCTCGGACCAGAATCCATCGCCATTTTCCCAAGTCTTGTTAACCAAAGCAGCATTGCTAACAAAAATCAAAAATCCGGAAACTACACAAAGAACTAAACTCACAATAGACAAAATTAAATAAGTCATATTTTATAATTCCTTTCTATAACTATATGGATCATCATATAAACTGGTAAGCATTGCATAAGTTTGAGAATAAGTTTTTACACCATTATCCATATAAAACACTTTTCCACAATAAGATGGTAAATCATCATTAGTCTTATAATCCGAATAGCATTTGATTGAATTTGCTAAATTTTCAGGTGTATTTATAAGACCAGCTGTGACTTTCTCGTTGGAGATGAGGTTCCAAGCACCAGCAGCAAAGGAAGAGCAATTATTAAAAGTAGACCATGAATCATAATCTTTCACATATGCATGTAATACATTAGCTTCATTTTCATCTAAGTAAGTAGTCAAAGAGACAATTCCATTATATACTCCTTTATTTTGAATCAAAAAGTGCTTTTCCAAGTTATACCATAACCCTTTATGTTCACTTTTGTTGCCCCAAGTTCCAACTGTAGCACCTTGAGTAACATTCAATGTTGCATGACCAAATGTCTGCTCATTATATGCTAAGTTTTCAACAGTAATAAAGGCATGACCAAGACCAAAACCGGATGAATTTTCACCATTATAGTAGGCAAAAATCTTTACTTTTAATGTCGCCCATTTGCCAGTAATAGTCGAATAAGCTCTTTTAGGAATTAAATTTGTTGATGGTTGATAACTCGTAAAGTTGAAAGATGCAAACCCAACACTTAGAAGAGACATAATAGAAACAACAACTTTTTTAATTTTATTTTTCATTTATATATCCTCTTATACATGAGTATTATATCACTATTTCAAAATCGTGATATTGTCTTCTATCTAATTATACTATTTAGACTTTCCATTCAGTGTTATACATGTTAATCATATCATATGTAAAAGAAGTAGCACAATTTTCTGTCTTGACTAATTCACAGGCCTTCTTATATTCATCTAAAGTACAAGTATGAATATTTACTTTAGTTTCTTCAATTTTCTTATTTAATTTCATCTGTGCTGTATAAACACCCCAAGATGAAGTCCAGCCACCAGTTACTGTGGTCTTATAGTTCCATATGGTCCAACCATATCCTCTATCATCGTACCAATCGACCAAACATTTCTTCCAACTATCCAAATTTTCGAACCAGGTAAATTCACCTATATAGATAGGAACATCATAATCGTGACCTAATAATTTCGAATCGAAGTAAGATTTGAATGTTTCCAAATTGATAAGATTGCTATTCCAATTATATTGATGCAATTCATACATGATGTTAGACCATCCATATTTATCTGGATTAGGGCATACTGAATAGTCCCACATGAACTCTAATGTGATAAGATGCTGATCATTGTTTTCTCTTATAACCTTATATAATTTATCTTGATAATCAGTGCAATATTTATCTTGATTTTTATTCTTTGAAGATTGAGGTTCATTTATAACATCATAAGATAAAATCCAAGGAGCGATATCTTTTCTATTGTTTGTGTAATGTTCACTGACATAGTCCCATAAATCTATGACAGCATTCTCGTATGTCTCGTTATGCCAAAATGTTGGTTGCTCTAAGAACAATCCCGAATGCTCAAAACCGTTTTGACTTCCAGGAACACCATGCAAATCTAAGATAGCATATAAATCATTAACCTTACACTGCTCTACGAACCAATCTAAATAAGAGAATGCAACACTTTCATCTTTCCTAGTAAAATCGTCATTTAAAATATTTCGCCAGTAGAAAGGAAGTCTAATGGTATTGAATTGCAATTCTTTAACTTTCTTAAAGTCATCTTCAGAGAAGAAAGACTTATAGTAAAGATTCATCAATTCATCTTTGTTATCTTTTAAATTTGGATTATTTGACAATCCTTCTTCAAAGTCTTCCTGAGTGAACTCCGCATAAGTTAAATTACCATCATTATCCTTTATAAGATTTCCATCTTCATCTTTCTTAGGATCGTTGTCGAATGGGCTCATCCATCCTTCTTGAACAAGTACATTCCCAGCATTGATGCCTTTTATCTGCAATCTATTACCGTCCTTATCATAGATTGCTCTTTTTGTACCATTCTCATTTCCTTGAGTTACGAATTCGCTTTTCGTATCTATATTCGGCTTTTGAGTATTAGGTTTATACGTTGCAGAACGTATATACAAAGCACATATAGTCCCACCTAAAATAACAACTAAAGTCAATAATATTATCAATATAGATACTATCCATTTTTTAAAAGTTGACCATTCTTTCTTTTGCTCTTTATTGTTAGTATCGCTCATAAAACAATTCCTTCCTTATATTCATTGCAAGATGAAAGTCAAATAATTAAACAAGTAAATGATTTAACTGATAAAAGATAAAACTAGATAATTGACTAAAGGATTTAAACGGTCACTTATTAAACTTGTTTTGGCTTTGAATCAAGCTCTTATAAGCGATAGCTTCATTAGTATCGAACAAGACATAATGGCCTGGAATGACTGCTTGGAATGTCGGTTTCTCCTTTGAATAATCACGTTTCTTCGATGAATCATAATCAACTTTATGATCACCATCGTCTTTTTCAAAAGCCTTAACAAAAGCTTTTCCATAAGGATGAATAGGATTGCTCAAAAGCTCATCCTTCTTTGCTAATTCGACCATATCTCCATCATGAAGAATGCTGATAGTATCACAAATTTGCTTAGCCAAATTAAGATTTCTGCTCATGAAAAGAATAGAGATCATTCTGCTGTTTCTAAGTTTTCTCAACAATTCAATAAATTCCTCTTCTTCCTCTTTAGTCAATGTCTTAGGAAGATCATTGACTATCAAAAGTTCAGGGTTAGCAGCTAAAGCTGCGGCCAATTCAACTTTAACTGCTTCAAAAGATTTCAAATCTTTAACCGATAAAGAGAAGTAACTTGAAACTAGTCCGACTTCTTCCAAAGCCTTAGAGCTTCTTTCTGCAATAGCAGCATTGTTTAAAGATTTGATTCTACTAGTCAAAACATCTCTAACATTCATATCAGGGTCTAATGCATTTAAGAACAAAGGTTGTATTTGAATTCTCAATCTATAATCATTATTTTCATTATCGAATTTTATTTGCTTGATTTTTCTTGTCTGTTCTTCTTTAATCAACTTTATGTTCATTTTTACTGTTTTAATTCTAGATTGAATCAATAGAGCTAAATCGTTAGTTGGAAGTAAGGAATCCAATACATCCTTCTCAGTCAACACTTTAATTCTTCTCAATAAGTGATATCCATTCTCATTAGCTTCCTGATCATTTATAAAGAAGTATTTGCTTCTATCATAAGTTCCACCGATAAAACTCTCGGCTAATGCTTCTATATACTTCAAAGCATAATCAAAGGAATGTCCTTTGCTCAATTCACTATAGATTAAGAATCTAGTAGATACTGCATATTTAGAGCGAACTAAAGAATAATCCAAGATTTCTTTTCCTACATAAAGGTTATCGACTTTAGAAGGATGATCCTCAACTTCTTCTACGGTCTTAGCGTTCTTCAATCTTTCGATTTCCTTCTTTCCATTTTTCTTAGACCACTCTATTTCCTTCCTGTTCCATCTGTCTCCAGCTGCAATACGTGCACCTTTAAAATAGACAGCACCAGAAGTTATGCTTTCTTCCCCTACTATAGCTTTAGCCGTAATAGTCTTTCCACTTCCCTCTTCTCCTACTATTCCAAAGATTTCACCTTTATGAATTTTAAAATTGATATCATGAACCGCTTTGATGTATTCCTTCTTTAAGAAGTGTTTCTTCTTATAGAATACTTTTAAGTGATTCACTGAAAGGAGTACATTTTCACTTATATACTCACTTTTCAATTTTACATGCTTATAAGCAAAAGGTAAGCTATCGTATGATTTAGACTTATCATGCTCCTCTGCATCATCCAATATATTCGTATAATCTTTAGCTTTTACATTGTTCTTAGAAGTAAAATAGCTTTTTTCCATAACAGTTTCTCCTTTAATCCTTTATTGCTCTTGTGTAAGCACTTAACTTTTATTATTTTATCAAAAATATAGAAGACTGATTACAAAAAATATTAAAGAGAATCAAACAACCATATTTCATATTATCGATGTTTATTTGACAAGTGATACTTGTGTTATCTAATCACTTGACTAAGATAACTTATGCCTTTATAATCAAGCCCTCGCCGATAAAACGAAAGGAATAAAAACAAATGAGAAAAAATAAAATAGGTCTTTCCACACTAATATTATTAACATTGCTAGGATCGTGTGGCAAGACAACAGAACCATCTACACAACCCTCTACCAATCCTAGTGCTACACCCACACCAAAGCCTAACACATCAGGCACAGGAAAAGATACAACCTCTTCTAACAAAGAGCTCCATACTGATGACAGAATTAAGCTTAAGATGATGGGAAATCTCTATCCTAATCAACAAAGATCTATCTATGCAATCGTAGATGAATATGGAAACAAGGATGTCAATTGGACTTCATCCGATGAAAGCATAGTTAAAGTTTCTAGATTAGAAAATCAAGAGCAAGAGGAAGCTTTGCTAACTTCAATGCCTGATAAGTTTGGAACTGTAATCATCAAAGCCACAATGGCGGATGATGAATCCGTCTATTCTGAGATGGAAGTAACCGTCGAAGAAGGTAAAACTATGAACGAAGACATGTTCAAGACTGTCACCGGAGCAGCTAAATTCAATATTAACGAAAAGCTCTACGATTATGACTATGAATTGAATTCCACAGAAGAAGGTGATACTGATTTAGAAATCATATTCGAAGAAAATGACAATTCATATTTATTTAACCTTGAATACAATTTAACTGATGCATACTCAGTAACTGCATACGATAATATCAAGCAAAAAGAAACAATGAACCAAGCCTATGTAAGAAATGGCTCTAGTCTTTCCAAAGAATACATCGATATAAATAATAAACTCGCAAAAGAGACTTTGACTAATGATGAAGGAAATAAAAGAAACTTTGACGCTAACTACGCCAACTTCTTAGGAGTGACTGGAGGAGAAAGTGATTATTTCTCCTATGAAGACTTCGCAACATTTGATGGAGGAAAAACATATCACTACATCGGTGGATATTACTATGAAACTTTGATCCCTTTAATGTTGTTAAGAAGATCTAATGTAGCTTTGGATGACTTGTATTTCTCCGTCACAAACGGAGTGATAGATGGAGTCACCATGGTCGTAGATCCTGCCGCAACAAATGAATCTGATCCTGACACCAAATACGGATTTATAGCTACTGGAACCATTTCAGAAATAGGCACTGCTAAAATAAAACATGTAGAGCCTTTCACACATGAGACTTATCATGACACTATCGAAACAGCAAGAAATGCTTCAGCTTCAAGCCATAACTATACAGTTAAATACTCATTGGATTACGGATCATCAGTCAATATGTACACAATGAAGTTTAATGAAGATGCTATTGACCAAGTAGTAACTATAAATGGTAAAACAACACATACTGGTATTAAAAAGACTGATACTGGATACTATGAGTATAGTTACAATGATACTACCAAAGATTTATATATTGAAAAGACTCATACAACTCCATTCCAGAGCGATACAGTAAATCGTTATCCAACCTTTGCTTTCTCAGCTGATATCTTTGCTGATAAAAACTCTAATGGTGCATATGTATCACGTGGTGGAAATGGAAAGAATGGTCAATTCGTAGGTCAGTGCTTATATCTTCCTTATATAAATGGTCAATATATCGATCAAGGAAATCTCTATATCACTGATGGATATGTATCTAAGATTTCTACAAAACTAGAATCCTTTGAGGAAGAAGTCACAATCGAAGCCAATTATTCTAATTATGATTCTACTACCATCGATATAGACTGGACCAAGGCTAAAGAACATGATGAACCTACTTCATTCCAGGAAGCAAATAGTTCTTTATATAATGAAATGGTAGCATGGAAAATCGACAATGTTGTTCCTTACTTATATGCAAAGCCAGGATGGGATAATACAATCGCTCATACAAATTCATTATATGATGCCGGTCATAACGATTGTTACTTTGAAACCAATAAATTTGAAAATGAAACTGCAAGAGATGAATTCATAGAAAGCTATAAGGCAAAATTAGTAGAAGAAGGTTGGACCTTAACCGACAAATCAAATTACAACAATAGTTACGCCGCCTATAAACTCTATACAAAGACTATAAACGGAAATGTATACGAACTATCAGTGAGTCCATATTTAAATTGGAATGGTGTCGCACAAGACTCTGTAAAAATTCATGTATTCAGCAGTGCTTTATCAGTCCCAGATACTGATTGGTAATCAATATTATCATCGAGCAGCCATCATAGGATGGCTGCTTTTTGGTTTAAATCAAATTGCTTAAATCTTCTCTTGAATAAATATCGCACAATAGTGTTAAATCTTAAGGTCAATGAAAGAAGGAAATCATGAAATCTAAATATCTATCTATTTTATCTTTAGCTTTGTTGTTGGTCGGTTGCAGTGGCACAAACACAACACCCAACACATCTAAGCCTAGTACAAACCCATCATCGACCAACAAACAATCCACTAACAATTCATCTACTTCTAAATCGACTAAGTCCTTATTCGATTTGTTCGAATCCATGAAAACCGGATTGACTATAAATGGAACCATCAAAGATTTTGATGGTGATGACTTAAATCAAACAACAACATTCACAACTAAATTCAGCGATGATTCTTATCACTACGATAGAAAAGTCGGAAATGAAGAAGGAAGCTTAGATTATTTTAAAATCACTGAAGATTCTAATGAATATGTCGGAACATATGATATAGATGAAAATAACAATCTAGTATTGACCAAAGCCTCAGATGGAGAAGGATCTTTATCCTGGTCAATGGTATCAAATCCATTCTACGATGAAACAAGTGATTCAGGTTTCTTCGATAAGGATAATGATGGTAACTATTACTTGGATTTCTCAAAAGATGGTCAAACAGCAGGTAATAGATATAAGGCTGCTAGAAACTTCACATCAAAAATAGCAATCTTATCCATAATGAGTTTTGATGAATTCAAAATTATAGTTAAGAACGACTCCATAGATTCATTCCATATAGTTAGTAAGGAAGCTAATGATAAGGATGGATCTCCATTCCATTATGAAATCGACTTCACTATTAACAATGACAAAAACGTTGATCACGAAGCTAATAAACCTGTTCCATATGAGCACAAAGACTATCATGATGCATTGAAATCAGCTTTTGATAACTTATTTAGCAATCCTTATAGTTTTGAAAGAAATGTATCAAATATAAGCAATGTTAAAATGCCTTATCTCGAAGGATATATATCCTCCTCTGTAATGTTCTATCAAATCGATGATAATAATTTCAGCGGTGCTTTAGTCAAAGATGGATATGTGCATGAAATCACAAAAGAGGATGGAACATACTACTATAAAGAAGAAAAAGAAAAGAATAGCGATGGATCGTATATAACTGATTTATCCTACTCTATGCCTAGAAGAAGTGAGCCAGTCGAAGCCTTCACATTCGATAAAGAAACAAATGTTTATTCATTGACCATAATGCCAGATAGATTTGCTTATTACTTCGACTCGTTCTCTGATTTAGACGATTCTTATAAAGTTGAAGATGTCATCAAAGCCGAGATCAAATTATCGAATTCAAAAATCGATACAGTCAAATTCCTTCAAAAAAATGGAGGATATGTCGAATATAAGATCTATTCTGATTCTTCTAAACTTCCATTTGATATAAATACGATAAGTGCATTTGATTCTTTGAGCAAAATGTATGGAACATTCACTGGATCATTCTCTTCAACCAGTCCATTCAAGAATCAAAAAGTACAAATTAAAGTAGAGAAGAAAAAGAATACTGATAAATATTCTAAAGATGAATATGTATATTCAGTCACATTTAAAATGGGTCTCAATTTAGATAATGAAAAAGCATATGCAGGTACAAACGTATCTATTTCAGATAATTATCTATCATTTGAGTGGGGTGGATATTCAATCGCAATAACATTATCAAATAATGAATATAAACTGACTATTGAATCTAATTCAGGCAAGTCTGATTCAACTATCTTAACTAGAGAATAAATAAGCAAACAAAAAAACTGGATTACACTGATAATCCAGTTTTATTTTATGCTACATCTATTGCAATGGCTAATGTCTGATAAGTGGTTCCTGACGCAACTTCCAATCTCAATGTCTTAGTATCACCATTGACTTGAATTTCTTTTGTGAACAAATCACCAGAGAAATGAGTTCCTTGAGTTTTAGTAGCTATGAAACCGGCTTCCACCAATTTAGTCTCATATAGATTTATTTGTTCTGATCCACTTATTCCAATCAACCTATATTCTATTCCATAATACTTCTCTTTTGTTTCTTCACCGTCATCATCGACTCCATCGGAATAATAAAGACCTGCTACAGATTGTCTTCCTCCAACCACTGGAATGAGATTCAAGTTATCTTTTCCACCAATTAATTCTTCTAATCCAATCAGTACCTTAGAATAACCTTCGAGTAAAGTCGATAATTCAACATCAGAACAATCAGTTTTTATTTCTATACTATCAGCTATATTAGATTCATTCAAAAAAGTATACTTGATCTCTTCTATATTTGTTGATTTATCAAATCCAATTTCAAACAATACTGAATCATCATCGAAAGTTACATTCATCGAAGTAACAGCTAAGCCTTCACCTGAAAAATTATAAGTTTTCGTCTTTAAGAAATTTGCTCTACCATCATATACATACTTATTATCATCAGTCTTATTAAAGAATATAGAAGACATATCAAATGATGGAAGTAATGGTGTTATAGATGAATTGACAACTGATCCATAAGCATAATAATCATTTCCAAGTTTATTGGCTTGTTGGATTTGATTGTTTCCGACATTCTTATATAAGAAATTCATCTTTGACGTTGAAGTCTCCGATTCAAATATCAGACTAGATCCATCTGTTTTACCTGAATATTTCGATTCGACTGTCTTATTGCTGTTTTCATCAATTGAATAAGTTGTATCTACAAAAGAATACTTGTTATTCCTTAATTTAGAAAAGACTTGGTTCAACTCTTCTTTTTCTTCACCAGTCTTAGTATATTCAGCTTGTTTAAATTCAAAATCATCACCTGGAATTACTTGACCTTGAATCTCTAATTCAGTATTAGAGAAAGATCCTGTGATAGGATTGAACACTATATTTACATCAAATCCATCATTATCCTTGTTATAGATGAAAGAAAATTCTTTGATAGTTCTGGTGTATTCATGCAAAAACTGAGTGGCTAATAAAGGAAGATATGTTTTAACATAATCATCCTCGACATCCAGTGTATAAGTACCCTCATCATCTAAATAATTATCCTTTTCAAAATATGTGAACATATTCTGATATCCTGAGTCGGACCATTCGAGATTTTTGCCATTGATAGTATAAGGATAATAATCTATCTTATTAGAAATATCTAACATAGGCATAGATACTAAAGGAGTGAAAGCTTCCGGATCGTAAGAATAGAAATATTCTACATATACAGAATTTCTATCCGCTTCTTGATTTTGTTTTGAATCATATCTAATGAACTCATATCCATTATCCTTTACACCTATATCAAGACAATAATTTGAGTATCCATCACTAGTCAATGTTGTAGCAGTAGTTTTAAATCTATATCCATAAGCCATATCAGACAACAACTTATCGAATTTATCATCGATTGTTTCTACCTTCTTTGTCGATGATATATCAGTTTTTTTATTCGAAGTGGAAGATATGGTCGAATTGCTAATAGATTCTTTTCCACACGATGCAACACTACCTAATAACAAAATCAAAGCAATTAGTTTAAATTTCTTCATATAGAATCCTCACATTTTATTTAGCTGTTATGTTGATCGTAATATCGCTATAAATCATATAAGCGACACTAATCATTCCAGACACAGCTACAACTTCTTTGTTTTCATTATCCAACACTTGAACATTGTAATCCGATGGTTTTGCATATCCATTTACAAATATCTCTAGTCTTGCTTTCCCATCATCACCGGGAATCAAAGTATCATCTAAAGAAGTAACTGGCTGATGATTGACTTTAAACGTTAGATTTACACCATCAGGTTTATTGATAGTAGCTTTAAAGCTTTTTACTTGTGCTTTTTCTTCTACTGATACAACTATATCAGTAAGTCCTTCTTCCACCGAAAATGAATATGATCCAAAACTAGATTTAATCTCTTCTTCTTTTCCATTGACTATCTTTTTAACAGTAACAATATAATCATCTTGATACTGTGATTTTAAAGTTACCGGTAATATAGTTATGTATTCTCCAACAATGAATGTTCCTAAGATTTTATCTTTATTCATTCTAGTTAAAGATTTATTTCCTTGAATATCAATGGACTCGAGTTTATCCAAATCTCCAATTAAATTGACATCAGCTTTTTCTACTTCAACTATTATGGGCTTGAGCTTCAAGGACTTTTCAGGCATAGTGAAGTATCCGCTATTCTCATTCATGGTAGTCTCTATAGTCTCACCTGTTTCTGAATCTATCAATTTATTAAATCTATAAAAATTTGATTCTGTTTGGATTGTAAAATAGACTCTATCGTCTTTTCTAAATGTATCTCTATTAATAGTCATAGAGCCATGATCTATTTTGTCTATATCTATAGTGAATCCATCAGCAGTATTTATTTCTATCTGACAGTCTCCAGATTTAGGCATTCTCATTTCGATAGATTGAACACCATAACTGTCATCAGAGGGATAACACCAACTACCCTTTGTTCCGTTAGAATCTATAGTTCTAGCGGCAGTAATAACTTTTCCTCTCTTCATAGTAGGATAGAAATTAAAGGTGGCTAATGAAGCACAACAATCAGTTTCTATATTGTCCTTTTTAATAATATAAGAATCAAGATCATGGTTATCTAATACAGTGATTTTATTATTTATTTTTGCCGGGAAAGTAATAGTTATATCAGATAGACCTATGGTCAATTTAAAATAAGTCTCTGTGACGTCGTCATCATTTACTTCCACACCTTCAAATGTCGGCTTGCCAGTCAAAGTATATTTAGGATGAGGTTTGAAGGAGACACTATAAGTGTCGCCTTCAGTTCCTTCATAATATAAAGAACTAGTAGTAGGAATAATGGCATCTTCATTTATATATGTTATCGTCCTAACGCCTGTAAATTCACCTATAACTTTTATTTCAACATCTGCTGTTATATTCAATATATATAAATTACAAATATTGCTTATATCAAACAAAGAATAGTTATCAGTCCATTGACCATCAGCTCCTATCTTATATTGAACAGATGTCACTTTATATCCAATCTTCCTCACCAATCCACCATAGAATCTAGTATATTTTTCTTCTGGATTATATGCGATCAAATCGACATATTCATTTTCATCTAAAGAAACTTTAAATCCTTTGTTGCTGATTTGATTGTTTCCAGTAGAAATAATAATAGATATGTCTTTGTTGGGCATAACAAACGATAGGCTCATAGAGGTGGCAGAACCATTGATAGAATCAACCAATGAAGGATGGTAATATTCATCATCTATTTGAATATATGTGTTAGATACATCTGATGATGAAAAATAAGATCCTGACAATATAAGTTCAACACTATCTCCAGCCTTGAATTTATCTCCTTCTTTTAACGAAGCATCATAAGATGAATAGTTCTTCAATTCTTTAATTCTAAAAGAATCTAAATCCTTATCTTTCATAATCACATCAATGACCACATTCTTTTTAGGCATTACAAAAGATGCTTCTATGCGATTTGATGTAGAACTATTGATTTCTATCGATGCATCGTCACATTCGAATCTATCGAATTCTTTAGATTCATTACTTATATTCAATACTATAGAAACCAACTCGCCTTCTTTATACTTGTTATCGGAATGATCTAATTGAATAGAGCAGTCACTAGCCTTGTTAAAAGACACTAAATATCTATCGACACTCGAATTGCTATTGTCACCACCAGTTATCGATGGTGTAGTAGGATTGCTATCGATAGAAGACGACTTACCACATGAAGACAATAAAGCAGCACCTAATAGGATAATAGAGTATAACTTCTTTTTTTTATTCATAATTCTATCCTCATTTCTTGATTATTATATTAAAAAAACAAAAAAGTGCACGCAAATGCGTGCACTAATATAAGTTTAAATTACTTGGTTGTAAGTGTGCTGCCTACACTGAAGTAAATAGAAGACCAATCAGCTTCAAGAGTAGCAGTCGCTGAGTAGTTGTAGTAACTTGGTGACATTTGAACTTCTTTAACTGTTCCATCTGTTTTAGTAATTACTATATAAATATCATCATCTGTTCTGTAATCAGAGGTGGTATATGTGAATGTCAATGTATCACCAACAATCCATGTCATAGAAACATCAGTCTTACCTGAAGAGTAAGAATACGAAGGTGCTGATGAAACACCGTCTACATAAATAGTTACTGCATAAGCTTTACTAGGCATCTTAGTTCCCAAGACAGAAAGGGTTACAACTTGACCAGCTTCAACAGTACCAGTTAATGTCACATCATAATCAGGCATGATGAATTCATAATAAGTATTTCCATTATCATCAGTCTTTTTGTCGACTTGAACATCAGCATGATCCTTTATAGCTAACGATTTTACTGTGTAACCATAACTAGCAGTTGCCATTACTTGAACCTTTTCGCCGACAGCAAATGAGGTTCCACTCGTAGCACCTGAAGGGAAGGAGAAGGTCAAACCATCAACGGTATCAAATGTGACCTTCTTTGCATCTGCAGTAGTGAAGCTGATGTTAGCAACACCATTTTTAGGCATTGTGAACTTAAAGTAAGAGAATCCATCACCGTAATTATATGTAGCCTCAACTTCAGTGGCTTTGAATTCAGTACCATCACTCATACTAGCCTTGGTAACAAGTTTTCCATCTACAGGTTTAGCTAAAATATAGAATTTCTTACCGGGAGCAAAATCATCGGCTTTGCTTGCATCTTGTAGCCAGCTTGCGCCAGTAGAAATCTTAGATTCAGAGACACCAGCATTCTCAGCGATTGTTATGTTTCCATTTTTTACCATGCTTATAACAATTGTCACATCACTACCATCAGAAGGCATTGTGAACTGGTAATAAGTATTCCCGTAATTTTCTTGAACGTCTACAGCTGTATCATCCTTGCCCTGAATTTGTGCTTGGCCTAAACTATATCCACTGGCATCTTCCTTCATTTTAACAAATACGTAGAAGGTCTCACCAGCACCTATAGCATTATTAGCTAGGTTATCTGATGAATAATTACTCTTGGATAAAGATGTAGACTCAACATAAGTCGAATCTACTTGTACTGTTATAGTTCCGTTTTGGATAACATTAATATTGATTGAAACATCACTTCCATCAGAAGGCATCTTAAAATTATAATAACTTCCATTGTAACTATTAGTTACTTTACATGTAGTATTAGTTCCATTATTTGTAATTGTAGCATCACCTAAACTATAACCATCCTTAACCTTCACAAACATATAGACATCAGCATTTGCACCAAATCCGTTATATGTCTTTTCGGAAGTAGATGAAGCATAAGAACTTGAATAGTATTTGACTTCAGTTATGGTTTCATCTTTTCCAACTGTATTTTCGATGTTGATAGAACCATTCTTTTCCACTTCAAATCCTATCAATGCATCACCCGATTCTGGCATAGTAAGTTGGAAACAAGTATCATATTTACCCATTGTTACCTTGTGTTCCTTGTCTCCGTTTATATACGCAGCAGTGATTGTATATCCAGCCTTAGGGGTTGCGAATACATATAATATAGCTCCAGGGTATGCTGAAGTGATTTCATTTGCATAGTATGAATAGGCAGAATCTTTAGCAACTGCACTTTCCACACCTTCAATAGTTTCAAAAGTAATCTTTCCTTTATCGGTAGCTGAGAATGTAATGGTAACATCATTTCCAGGCATCTCGAATATAATATTAGTAGCAGTTGAAGATGCTGTGTTTTCAGCACCTTGAATATCATACTTGATAACCTTGTCTGCATCGACCCCTGTAAATGACAAACTGACAGGATCTCCTTCTACATAAGTTGCAGCAGGTTGTTTAGCAAAAGTTACGACATCACCATTGACAATTGTCAATTTGTGACTTGCTACCTTCTTTCCTTCAATCTTTAAATGAAGATCTCCAGTGACTGTACCACGATTTAAATTGCTCAAAGAAATAAAAGAGATATTGTCTGTCCATGTCATTGATAAAGCCAACTCAGTCCATTCAGAAACATTGTCTGCCTTATAAGAAACCTTTGTCACAATATATGAATCGGTTCTTGCTACATAAAGACTATTGAAAACATAACTATATGTTGAATCATATAAAAATTTTTCAGAAGAGAAAACCTTGATTCCTGAAGGAGCTTCATCGATAACAATCTTATTAATTTTCTTATCAACATCACCAGATGTCATATCCACTGCCTTAGGCATGACATAGATGTCAACATCCTCTGCAGGCATTGTGAAACTCAAATTATCGACAGTTGTCACTTGATTGGGAAGACCAAGGCTACCCAAATCGATAACTTCATCATTGATATAGATTGCTTCCCTTCCAAGAGTAGAAGCGTAAAAGTTGGAATTTGTAGCGCTCAATGTGAAATCTACTTTCTGACCAAATTCAAACTCATCTCCAACATTAAAACTTAGTGTTGGGTTATAGTAACTCATTCCACTATCGAAATAAATAGAGTTGATTTTGAATTTCTTGTTCTTAACTGTGACAGCAACATTCACTGCTTCACCGGGCATGGTGAATGAATAAGAACCATCATCATTCAAAGTGCAATCGACATCACCGGCTTTGACTGAATCTGCTTCCTTTCCTTGATCAAGAGTAAGTGTAAATGTGACTGTCTCACCTTCCTTAGCAGTCTCAGGCAATCCCTCAACCTTATAACCTTCACCCTCAGTAGCTGTAATAGCGTAAGAAGGCTTAGGTGCAGGTGTCGATGGAGTCGAAGGCTTACTAGGAGTCTGAGAATTACCGGTGTTGTTGGTAGGAGTAGACGAAGGTTTACTACTTTCACTACCACCACATGCTGTTAATGAAATAGCAGCTAACAAAGAAATAAGAGCTAATTTTGATGTTTTTTTCATGTTTAATACTGTCCTTTTACTTGAACTAGTAGAATTATATCATCTTTTAAAAATCTAATTATAGTTTTTAATCATTTTTATGTCTTTTTGACCATATCCTTAATTAAAGTTTAAAAGAAAAACTGATAGCCTTTCTCGGCTATCAGCTTAAAGAAACAAAATGCTAGAACAATTTGATTTCGACTTCTGAAATCATTGGCTCTTCAGAATACTGAGATAAGGCTCCAATAGAGATATGGATCGATGACTTATCCGCCGACAAAGTCAATCCCATGATAGATAACGAATATCCACCCATAGAAGTAGGTCCAGTAATAGAAGTGCTGTTTGAAACAACTATTTCTTTGCTTGTAGAATCGTAAGCATAGTCAAACTCAAGTGTTCCAATAGTTGTGTTTTGATTATTGACCATTGTCAAGGAGGCGTGGTTCGAAGTAAAGGAGGCACTGACCGTGCAGTTACCTGCACCAGTAATAAAACTCCAATCATTATTCACCAATGTCTTTCCATTCAAATAAGAGGGAAGGTTACCTATATTAATTTGGCTAGATTTATCCACTTGAAATACTCGTTTCTCATATCCACCATAATTGTTGATAAAGAATATTCCCAAAGTATTAAAGTCAGAAGATACTCTGATATTCTCAGCCATCACACCAATATAATACTTAGAAGATGAGTTGAATTTTTGACCTCTATAAGTGCTAGTGTATGTAGTTTTTGAAGTAGAGCCTTCTGAATCTCCATTATCGTCAATTTTACTAGATGTAATCTTAATTTCTTCGACATCGTTAACCTTGATTTTTCCATCATTGATAGTCACTGCAATACTCTCGGTTTGATCTATTCCAGAACTCTCATTTTTATAAGTATAAGCAATACTTGTATTAGATGTGAACTTAAGAGTCTGGACTGAAGTACTTGTAGTTACCTTATAAGTCTTATCCTTTACATTGTTATATATATCAGTATCAGACAAAGGAGATTTAATGTTTATAGTAAAGATATCTTTAGTAGAAACAGCAGTTCCTTTAACTCTGATTTTGAAGCTATATGTTCCAACCTTGCTTCCAACAATATAGTAATAGAAACTAGATAAACCATCGATGTTTCCATCTACATAGTGATCGATTTTCAAATCCGATAATAAAGCACCAGTTTGAGAGTCTATAGCTTCGTATTCATAGTCAATCTGATCATCATTAGGTGAAGCTTTTAATGTAAAGTAATTTGAATTATCATTCAAATAGACATCACCAAAGTCATTGTTATTAGGCTTGTTGTCCTTGACTTCTATAGCATTGATAGTCTCAGTCTTGAATTCGACTTTTATAGAAGTAGAAACTTTATTCTTTGCTGAAGTTAAAGTAAAGGTTGTGGTTCCTTCTTTTACGACATCCTTATAGCTTCCATCATCTTGTTGCACTCTTTCAGTCTTAGGTTGGAAAATGACTAGTCCGTTGCTACCTATGGATGAGACAATCACATCTTGGTTATCTTGAGTCACTGTTATGCTATCGATGATAGGATTTCCAAGTGTTGGATCTATACGCATTGCCAACGATTTATATTTAGGAAGAATATAAGCATTCTCTTCAGCGTTGAAATCATCACTAGTTCCATACTTATCAGTGTTGGTGTAGTCACCTACAGAATCGACATTAGTTCCACCTAAGCAGATTAGATTTAGAGTTTTGTAATAGAATGTATCAAAAGACAAATAGGATTTGTTGTTATCTTGACTATCGATCTTCTTTTCTCCGTAAACGAAGTTAGATCCTTCAAGACTATATTCAATCTTCTTTTCTGAAGTTTGAGACAATTCAGTAAACTTAAAGGAAGTAATCTTGCTTCCTTCGAAATTCACCGTCAAATTCAATTCATAATGTGTAGAACTATAATCGAAATTAGATACTACCTCTGCCTTTTCAGCAGTTATAGTGAAAATGGAATATGCATATGCTGCATAATTTCCAAAGTTGACCAAACCAGTATCTAATCCATAAGCTGAATCGAACAATGCTTTGATTCTATTAGCAAATCCATAGACAGGTGCATGATTCAACAATGCGAAGGACTCACCTAACTTTTCTGAACTTCCAAAGTTATAGAAAGTTCCAATCTCGCTGCCGTCATAATCGAAAAGATATGTAGAATCATTTCTGGATCCGGCAAAATAATGCTCATTGGAATCTCCAGTCACATTGACATAAACGGCATCGGTAAACAAAGCATAAGTATAGGATTTTTGCTGTGTTTCAGGATTTATAGAAGCACCAGTCAAATCAGTAGTCTTAGTTTCTTCAGTAATTCTAGCATCGGTCAACGAATTCTTCTCGACAGCTTCACATCCTTCAAACTTTTTGAAGAAGTCAGCTTTGTTATGGGCATTAGTATCGATGACATCAAATTGAATCGGCATCTTTATACTCTTGCTTTCACTATCTCCAAAAGAGCAAGTTGCAGTCAAGGTTCCACCTTCAAAGCTACCTATTCCTAAAAATTCAGCTGAATTAGTCGTATCTGCAATATTTTCGACACTGCATATTGTTTGATCGATATCACTGGGAAGAGTCAAGCTGAATGTGACGCTAGGAGTCATAAATCCTTCTTGAGAATTAATAGTAAGTATTACTTCCTTTCCTAAAGGAAAACTATACTTTCCATCGACAGGAGAGACTTCACTTCCATCGATCTTAGCACTGAAGGTCAACTTGTCCTTGGAAGGAATTCTCATGCTGATTGAAATCTCCCATTCAGCTGAAAGACTAGGATTTTCAATAGAAGTAGCAGTGATGGTAACAGAACCTGAAGCTACACCATGAACCTTTCCAGTTTCATCGACAGTTGCAACTGTCTCATCTGAAGAAGACCAGGTCACTTCAGTATTAGCTATGAGCTTTGTATCTTCTCCGACTATTAAAGTTTTCGTTCCATTTATTTCTACTTTGGTCACAGGCTTTTTATCAGTAGGAGTCACGGTCGAAGGAACACCTGTCGAAGGCTTCCCACTAGTGTTTGAAGAATTATTGTCGTTGCATCCTATAAGGCAAGTCAATAACAACCAAGAAGATAAAGCAGGAATTAATTTTCTTTTTTTCATAAGTATCAAATCCTTTCTATTACTTGTTAGATAAGTAATTCTCAATTTGCTTCTCTATAATGGGATTGGAAGTAGTTCCGATATCATAGTAAGTCAAAGCAGCATATCCGCTTTGAGAACCATCTGACATAGTGCTAGCTAATATCAAAGACAGTTTTTTCGATTCGGCTTTATTTGAAACTTTAACTCCAACACCTAAAGGCAATAATGATTTAGTTCCGGAATAAACGTAATCAAATATCTTTTGACTTAAAGTATAGTCGTTTAAATTCCAATATGTAATTCCACCATATGTTCCTATGTCATACTTATCAGTATCATATAAGTCTTTAGAGAATTCAGACATATAATTCAATGAATTCTCATCGCTATAGACTGTTCCAATACCGGGAAGCTTCATATTATGAATAGCATCCGCATAATCTGTACCTTTGTTCACAACAAATTCCTTGACGATCATATCATTGTTTGAATCATATATAATCTGTCCGCTTGTATCAGTCTCATACTGAACTCCAAAGGAATAAATATGGTCACCGTCCTTCAAGTATCCTTCATTGGTATTAGGATCTCCATATACTTGAAGGAAATAATAGGAGGGATTATAGAAGACTTTAGCCATACCTTTGCTATTCACCAAAGTGTCATAAGAATAGTTGTTTCCTTTAAAGGCATCCAATACAGTCTTCAAATCATCTTTTGTTTGAGTCGAAGGCTCATCGCCTTCGGACAAATAATCTGTAACCTCAGGAATTGATGTGTTGTTGACGTCGAAGAACTTAGCTTTAAATTTACCATATCTAGTTCCAGTATTCTTGCTATATAGATCAAAAGTAGCGGTAAACTCAGCTTTATCTTCATCTGTTATTTGAATAGTGACACCATCTACACTGAAATCATCCTGCACATTGATTTGACATAAATGAGCGAAATTATAAACGAATTGACTATCAGTCAAATAATATATCTTCTCTTCATTATTCTTCACGTATCCACTCAGCAATGAGAAATCAAATGAGCTGAAAGAGGTCCTATAGTCTCCGTATATGGATTCATAGAAATTGCCATCCGAATCAGCAATAGGAGTACCGATTATGCTCAATTTATCCTTTGAATCTAATTTGAAATAATTCAATGATCCTTGATCCATCATCGCACCACTTCTCTCCCCACTAGAAAAAACATCCAAAATTCCATCTTGAGTGCGTTTCTCAGTGTAATCAAGCTTATAAGCTGAAGACAAGTTAGTCATTCCAGTTCCATCTAATGAAATTGTATAGTTATCGTTACAGTTCAAATATTTATTGAACACCTTATAGAAATCAAAATTTAATGGATCCTTAGCTGTCTTTCCCGAATCTATATAAGATTTGATTTGAGAATTTGTCGTACTGTTTATATCATAAACACTGGATTGAACTCTCAAGTCCAAAGGATTGTCTGATGATTCTCCATAAGTCAAAAGAACCGAATCGAACAAGATAGAGTCACCGATCGTCTTTATTTTGAGAGACTTAGGATACAAAGAACCTTGAGTCTGTCTAAGGAAGACTGTCATGATGACCAAATCATTAGCTTCATTTCCCTCTTGGCCGAACTCATAAGGATAATATCCATCGTCATCAGTCTCAGTCGGGAGTTTGGACAAATCCAAATTAGCTACACCGTTGATATATGAATAAATTTCATCATATCTTACCCCGGTGTTATAGTTGACCAAAGGAATTCCAGCATCGACATTTCCTTCGTCATCCAATGTATATCTATAGATGAATCCATCACCTTGAGCTATACCTTGAGCATTAGTATTGTTTCCTTGTTGAAATGAATAATTGGTGAAGAAGAAGTTCATATCGGATTCACCTTGGTCATAGTAACTTACATGATATCCGATAGAGAAGTTAGAATCCTTCTTTATTTCTTTCATCAATCTTTGTAATTCACCTACAGGTTGGTAATCCTTATCACCAGTATTGGATGAATTATCGCTAGGAGTTGTAGGAACAGGAGTTGTCGTTCCAGTAGAGCAAGAAGCCAACAAGGAAATCAAGGATAAAGAAACAATAATATTTTTAAATTTCATTAGAAACTCACCCCCAATCCAGTCAAGAATGTCTCAGTGACAGTATGAGAAGTAGAGCCAAAATTGCTATAGGTGTAATAGACCGAATGAAGTCCATATGTTCCTTGATAATTTGCTTGCATCTTCAATCCAACTTCACCGCTAGTGATGTTTCCATCGCTATCCTTAGTCAATTTAATATAGGAATCCTTGACATTGCTCATCCAATTGGTACTAGATTGCCAACCCCAGCCGAATAATCCATTAGCCCAACCAGACATCAATTCACTATTATTGGAATGATAATAGTTACTGTCAGTAAGGCTTTGCTCCAAATAAGCTTCGGCATATTGAGTAATTCCCATGTTATAAGGGTAGAAAGTAGCTTGGATATCGTTGACATAGAATGCACCGACATCGTTATACCATCCAGAATATCTAGCCCAGGAATATGTCTCATCGTTTCCGCTCTTCTTCCATTCGTATACAACTTTGACATTAGTCCCTTCTTCCTTAACGATGTAAAGAACATTCTCTTTACGCTCACTTTCAGGAATATCCTTCAAGTATTCATACTCTTCATTGTACTTTGTAGTCTCTGTCTCGACAGGCCCATGGAAATAATCGAAGAATAAATTTCCATTATTGTCAGTGGTGAATCCATAACAAGCATCATAATTCAAAGTTTTAGTAGTAGGTATTAACTTTGTCTTATCGTATTCATCGCTTGGATTTTTTGTATAGTCGTAATCGGCATTCTTAGAATAATAAGTAACTTCTGTTCCTTTCTTAACTAAAACATATCCAAAGTCATGATATGAAGGATTGCTGAAGTCAAAATAGAAATAGTTATTAGTACAGTAAACCGTGTAAGGATCAGCTTTCAATTCATTTCCATTAGATAAATGTATGTTATAGCCTTTGATAGTGAAATTATTTTGATTCAAAACATCCATGAATTTAGTGACATCATCATATTTCTCAACACCTTTTAAAGTCTTTGAAGCCAACTTTAATTTTGTCTTATCCAAAATCGAAGACTTATCAGTCAAATCAGTGAAATGACCAGTTATCGATCCATAACTTCCTAAATCGATTTGACACTCAAATTCGAGACTATCCATATCGAGGATATTGATATAACAAGTAGTTATATAGCTAGATATGGATGATCCATACGTGGTCATATATTGAAAGACCGAAAGGACATCGGATGAAGTCAACATATATTTGTTGGTCGATACTTTAGTTCCGATAGACACTTCAGCAGTGCTAGGAGTGATTCCGTCCAAAGTTGAGAGCATGCTGACAGTAGCTAGGTTCAAAGGTCCGTACAGCGTGTCATCGATAGTCACTCCATCAGTCGTATATTTAGTATACTGATAAAGCGAAGGGGTGGGATCATAGTCATCATTCAAATAGTATTTGAATAATTTATTGTTTTCATCCAAGGCCAATCCAAAACTAGCCGAATCATCTTCATAATCTAAGTTGTACCAGCATTTAGAATCAAAGTAATCTGTGAAATGACCTTCATTGTTTTGAACCGTGCTGGTGACTTCATAAGAGTAGCGACTCACACCCGAGACACCGCTCAAGAAGCCGTTCAATATACTATCGCTATCATCAATGACGTCATCGGCATCTTGATTTCCTTCTAATCCCCTGCCGGAATTGTAGTCAATAGGCTTTTTATCCGTTTTGTCAGAAGGAGTGGTTATAGAAGTGCCATTGCCACAGCTTGTCAAGCTTAACAAGGAAAGCAATGCTAAAGAGATGATTATTTTATTTCTTTTCATATTACTTAATCTCTCCTATTGAAATAGTCTTGGAGAAAGAATCTCCTGTATCTAACAAACCTTTAGTCTTATCAGATGACTTGTTGATGAAGAACTTGCTATATGTTCCAATATCGAATGAAGATCCTTCCTTGAACAAAGTCTTGGAAGTTTGATATCCACCATTGCTAAACGAATCGACATTGTTGGCTTCTATAACCCTAACTTCATCGAAGAGATTATCATTAGAATCAACTCCAAATCCATAGTTGTATCTGCTCGATCCTCTATCGTTAGACATAGGAAGAATAATCTTATGTTTAGAATCGATGGTATCACCGGTCTTATATTCTTTAGAAGTATAAGTTCCATCATCTTTCTTTGATTTCACATCGACCACAAATTTTCTATTGTCGATATGATAGATTCTCACACCCTTATCGTTCATAGCTAAAGGTCTATCAGAAACACTTCTTCTAGAATCATCATAGTTCAATCCTTCGTTTGTGTATAACTCGATTAAAATGTATTCACTGAAAGGATCGAATTCATTCTTGTCATTGATGACATAGGAATCGCCAGGAATAACTATCAAAGCATTTTCGTTTTGCATGCTCTTCAAATCAATAGTTGCATTTCCAGTCACCAAATAAGGTTTGGTCCAACCCAATAGCATCTTGGAATACATGTTTTGATCGATGATATTTGAATCCATCATATCGACTTTTCCAATAGGGTTATAGCTAGAAACATCAGAATAATAATCGTTCAATCCCAAGAAGTGACCTGTCTCATGAATATAAGTGTGTGTGTCGATTTTGCTAATGCCGTATCCTTCATACATGAAGTCGTAACTGGCCCAACCGAACAAGTTATAGATTGGCTTTGAAACATCGGGTTTTCTATCCTTTGTAGGGGTTTGATTTCCCCATGATGTATAAGCCCAAAAGTTATTATCGTCTCCTTTAGGTCCACCATTAGAATAATTAGGGCAAGAATATATACACCATATTCCATCGATGTATCCATCTTTGTTATTGTCGTACTTAGTCAAATCAAATCCCTTGGTGTCAGACAACCAATCGCAAACCTTGTTTACGATATCGTAAGTATCGGACAAAGTGATGTTAGCCGCATTGGTGTAACTATATCCCAAGTCATCATTGATCTCACAATAATCTGTGACTTCACCACTAAGATTCAATTTTCCATAACTGGATTGATAGTAATAATCTTTGACCGAGCAATAGACATCATCTCTTCCAGAAGAGAAGAAAGCTTTGTCTAAATCAGACTTGACTCTTTCGCTATCATCGATTCCATCACCATCGATATCGATTGTTTCATATCCGGGTACAATCAAAGGAACTACAAGGATATTCACATCACCAGTAGAAGGGAGAACTCTAGTGTTGTAGAACTTCTTATCAGTCAATGAATCAAAGTTTTCAGTCAAGGTGACATTTTCAGGATTCACTACCTTTCCACCAGTAGCCCCACTCACTTCAACACTGACCGAATGCTTATATATACTATCGTCAGGAGTTTGACTAGTATTATTAGATGGATTGCATCCAACTAAGAACATAGTCATCGACAATCCGATAAGTCCAAATAAATTTTTCTTCATTTTTACTCTCCTTTATCTTCTACATTGAGAACCTTTACTTTAAAAGGAAGCTCGTTTCCATCATCATATGTATAACGTCCATTGAAGAACTGATATCCATAAGACATGATGTCAAAAGGCTTACTTTCAGAATAATACAATGTTTGATTAGTCATCATTCCATTCTTATCAAAAGTATTGATTCCACTGGATTCAAGCAATCTGATTTGGTCGAAGTAATCGAAACTTTGGGGTAATTGGAAATTTTTAGATTCACTCATATTGTTGGATATAGGCATCAATATAGCTTCATCATCTGCGAGCATCTGACCGTCCCAAACATATCCGTCTACGTAGGCAAGCTTTTGTCCACCCATATAATCGACAACTTTACATTTAAAGATTCTAGAATCGATGTGATAGATTCTTACACCAACTTTATTTGCCATGGCAGATCTATCAAAAACGTAAGGTCCATAAGTATCCTGTTCATTGTTTCCATCAGGTGTATACAAGTCAATCATTAAATATTCACTGAAAGGATTGAATGTATATCTAAATTTATCGATTCTATTCCCTTTGATTGCATCTTCGACACTTTGAGAGATTTCAGCATAGTTTGAAGGAATGACTATTACTGAATTTCCACTGTTTTTAGAAACATTTGTAATAGTGATTTCACTAGTTCCATACACGACATAAGGAGTGACCCATCCCAACAACATCTTAGAATAAGAATCCAAATCTCCGATGTTTTGATCCATCATAGTAGATTCGCCAGCTGGATGATAGCTAGAATCAGATGAAGAATAATAGTCCTCCAATCCTAATAGGTGACCAAACTCATGAATGAATGTATGAGAATCTAATTTGATTTTAGATAAGTCAGATAGATCCGGAGTATCATTTTTATTTCTTTCGCAATATGATGTGTACATCATATCGAAACTAGACCATGAGAAGCCGGAAGTTGCGGGCTTATCATTTTTAGATTCAGAATAGAAATCCCAATAAGTGAAATTCCAAAAAGCTTGATTCAAAGTGGAAGAATCAAACTGAGGATTAGATTCGTGTTGAATATAGTTTTCTGTCGTCCAATCCAAATGATCGTAGACTAAATAAACACCGTCGATGTTTCCATCTTCATTATTATCAAAATCTTTTAGATTTATTCCTTGAGAAGAGCCAGCCCAATCCACTGCACCTCTCAATATTTTATTCACGATCGTTCCTTCAGTTCCTGAAGTTATGTCTTTGACATCAGAGACTAATGTAGTGGCATCGAACCAATCAGTGACTGTTCCACTCAAATTAAACTTTCCATAACTTGCTTCACTATAGTATTGCTTGACCGATTTAAATCCTAAAGAAGAGTCATCTTTGTCTCCGAAGAAAACCTTCTCGATATCAGATTTAACTTTATCAGTCTTGTATTCATTTCCACCAGGGAGATGAACAGGAATTACTAAAAGATTAGCATCGCCTAAAGAAGGCATGACTGATTTGTTGTTAGAAAGAGTTCCAGACAAATCGTTATAGTTTAATTCAAGATCCACCTTATCAGCTGGAACAAATCTACCATTGGAAGAATAATCGTTATTCTTATAAATTCTAACCGTAGCTAATCCACTGGCATCTGTATCGACTTGAATATCACCAGTGTTACTACCATTTCCACTATTTGCTCCCTGACCACAACTAGTCAATAACAAAGAAAGCAATGAAACAGTGGTAATTAAAGCTTTTTTCTTAATGAACATATCGTTTCAAATCTCCTATTGCTGAAAACCGCATAATTATATCATTCATAGATAATTATATTCTTATTTATTTAGGTTTTTACTTTAATTAATCTTAAATCTGTAGAAAGGTTAACTAATAATTGAAAAAATTCAAATCATTACTTAATATAGCATTAATTTTTTAGCAATAAATATTATTAGTCTTCGCTATTTATAACTTTGATTAGCTTTTTAGTAATAGACTTTACTATTGCACTAATTGAAGGAATTAATCCAACCACAATCACAAATAAAAACAAGAGCAAAATATAATCAATTTTAATTAAAAGCAAAGGAACATAAAAATAAAGTCCATCGAGACAAGAATCCATTATTCCTATTCCAAATAAGACTAATAAAAACTCCAAGATACTGATTTCAAAACTTAATAACAATGTTAACATTTTGTTTCTAACTTTTGCGGTATCTTGGTTCCAATATTTGTGGCATTTTGTTTCCAACTTTTGCGGTAAATTCATAAAAGGAAGACAAACAAAATATCAAATGAGACAAATAAAAAGGTCTAATACCCTGTATCAAACCGATTATATTTTTGAGTAGTTTCAATTTTAACTTCCTTATTCTTTACTTTAAATGACATAAATGTGGATATTCGAGTATCAGGAACATCAGTTAAACTCTCCCTGTCAATATCGTTTAAGAAATCCATATCTTCCTTAATGGCGGAACTGGAAAGGAAATGGAATTCGAAGAGGTGAATCATGTATTCAATCCATTCGGATATGGGAATCTTATGGCCGTCAAATACAGTCCCCGTCAGCGGGGAGAACGCTTTGCCGCAATCAAGGCAACGGTATCTCCTGGTTCCGTTTTCGTAGTCACCTGATTTCTTGAAATAAGAAAGTTCAAGGCGATGGGGTAGTATAATTACCATCGAATTGTATTTTTCAAGGTCTGAGCGGTGATTTCTTTTGTCGAATAAAGCGTTGCCTATCCTTGGAACAATGATTATAATTTGTGTATGTAGGAACTGATTCGTGCATATCATAACATTGAGTCATATATCTAGTTGATGGGATTGACAAATCCCATTTCTCTGTGTATAGTGTTTAACGATCGTGTTGCAGATACCTGCGTGGCCTGCGACCAGGGGGGTTCCTGCGGGGACTCCTTTTTTCATATCCGGAGGACATTGCCATGGCAAAATCGTTTTTGACATTTCAAGAACAGATTTCCTTTTTGGAGCAAGATAAAAATCTATTGATAGAGAATCATACGTTTGCCGAAGCAATGTTAACACAGATCGGATATTTCAGTTTGATTGGTGGATATAAATCACCTTTCAAAAACCCTACCACGCAAAAGTATAAGGATGGTACTCGGTTTGAAGATATTGTTGCTCTGTACCATTTTGACGAGAATCTGCGTGAGTTGTTTTTGAAGTACATACTGAAAGTTGAACGCCATATCCGTGCGTCGCTTTCCTATCACTTCACAGAAAAGTATGGAGAATCTCAGGCGATGTATCTGAATTCCGCAAACTATAGCCAGAACGGAAAATATGCCAATGGTATCCAAAAGCTGATTGAAACATTGGATAAGCTTGCTAACAAAAACAGCGATTACTCCTATATCAATCATCAGCGTAAGGTTTATGGAAATGTCCCCCTATGGGTTCTTATCAATGGTGTAACATTTGGTAGCCTCTCAAAATTCTATAAGTTCACAACCCAAGACATCCAATCAAAAGTTGCCCGCAATTTTGAAAAGGTAAACCAGAAGCAGCTTGAACAATACTTGGGTGTAATGACAAAGTTCCGCAATGTCTGCGCTCACGGCGAACGCCTTTATTCCTATAAGACTCGCGACGACATTCCAGACACCGCACTGCATCAGAAGTTGGAAATTTCCAAGAGTGGCACGCAGTATTCCATGGGCAAACACGATTTGTTTGCAATGGTGATTGCATTTCGGTACTTACTGCCCCATGACGATTTCAAACGCTTTAAGGCTACCCTTACAAGTGTGATTCGTCATTATCTGAATACTCCCGGAGCCATGGATGAATCCACATTGTATACTTACATGGGTTTTCCGGCTAATTGGAATAAAATTACAGCATACAAGAAATAATAAACAAAGACTCTACCATTTCTTATCGTTCGGAAATTGGCAGAGTCTTTTATTTATTTTACTTTAGCTGTTTTTTACGGATTATTGTAGAACCGTTATCAGTCTTCTAAGACCACATCGCTATCGTCCATCAGCGACATCTGTACATGTTTTTCCCGATTCTGCTCTGTTTTTCTGGAATATTTAAGCAAATAGAACTTCAGGATATCAGCCAAATCACTCGGCCAGGGGGTATTCCTCAGCTCACTAACATTAAGAGATACCGGCTTTATCAAATGATTTTTCTGCTCGTCGTTCAGCTGTCGATAAAATACCTGCCACTTTGCTGTTGTACCATTTTCTTCTCATTCTGTCGATGAATAGGACGATAAAAGTTTCGGTTTTTCCTTAGTTCTTGACCAACTGTTTAAGATATTCGCGGAGATTATCATCCTCCGCATAGATGAACGTTCCTTTTACGCCTCGGGTCAGGAGAACCTTATAGGTGTTTCGAATCAGTTTCTCTGCCAAAGCGTCATCTGCAGTTCTGATTCCGCTTGCGGAATCACTACGTGCATTCATCTCCTTGTGGAATTCAATTTTGCCTGTTTCCTTGTTGTAGGTAAGGTCTTTTCCGATGATGACTCCAGCATATTCGACTTCCAGTCCCTGGATGGTATGGATGCAGAACACATTCTCTTTTTGAGTATCATCTAATATCGCGGCTCTATCCGCCTTCTTGATGTTCCAGCGGAGATTGGTTCCGTCTTCGTATTCGAAATCATACTTATCCGGATTATTTTGACTGACCCATTCATGGGTGTAGCCGGCCATGAGTCTCATCTGATGGTTGGAATCCCAAAGTTCATTCCATTTCTTCATCATGTCCTTCATGGAATCCATGATTCCTACTTTGTATTTCATTCCTTTTAAGGAGACATAGTCATTCGTGTAACCCAAGAAATGATTCACAAAGGAAATGTACTGTTCTCCTCCGACGCAACGGAACTGGGAAGAGAGAATCATTCGATCGTCTTCGATGACTTTCGAACCATATTTTTCAGCATATTCCTTTATTTGTTTGATGGACAGGTCATCGGAAGTGGTGACGACCTGGTCCTCGTCAATTAAGAACACGTTGACTCTTGATGCATTGAATAATTTATCGATGACATCAACGTTTCTCTGCACGCCCCATCCAAACTTCCATTTCAGCATTCGGTGGGCTTCATCCACGATGATGCAGTCGAAGTCATAGGCAGCCGATTTTGCAAAGGTGGCAGGGGTCTTAAATAATTCTTTGATTGCTTTCTTCGTAAAATCTTGAGTGAGAATATCGCCAAAATAGGTACGAGGCGTGAAATTTGCGGTCACATAACAGGCGTTTCTTCTTTCTGAGCCATCCTTTGGATGCATAAGCTGACCTAGTGCATTGATAGCCACGATGGATTTTCCAGATCCTGGTCCACCTCTTACGATGATGGTTCTTCTTTCCCCTTTTTCTAAAGCTTCCTGAACCTCACTTACGATTTTTGAAACAGAATAGGACTGCTCGGCGTCATAAGAAAAGAATGGTTCCCCGTTGATGGCATCGGCAACCATCTTGGAGAAGCCTTCGCTTGGTCGGATTTGAGAACTATCGATTTCATAGAGCGTGTTGTGACTATAAGGTTTCTTTATATATTTTGCGATGAACTCGCTGAGTTTCTTCTGATCATCTTTTAAGAATGCAGGTGCTTCATGGACGAGAGGGTATTCCTTTTCGTTTTTCAAAAGGACTTCATATCCCTCAGGCATGTTGTGGAGATAAGAACAGGCATTCACACCGACCTTGTTGGTGTAGATGTATTCATTGAAGTCCTTCATGATGTTGGCGTAGTTCAACGCCTGATAGGAAGGATGCCAGTAATCATCCATTCCGTGCCCGCCATCCGTTACGACATAGTCTTTTAATGATGATCTTCTTACCTGACTCCATTGTTTGAGCTCAATGAGGATGACATTTTCTTTATCTTCTTCGTCTTTTCCGAAAATCAGGAAGTCCACTCTTTGTTTCGTGTCTACGAGTTTGTATTCGACACCGACGCCTGCCTCTTTCGGAATGGAATTATCCTTCAAGGCTTCGGCCACTTTCGGAAGAGAGTGAATCCAGGAGTTGTACTCGCTTGGAGAACCGCCACCGATGTGGTTCGCTTTGAATTCATTTAGAAGCGTTTGGCCGATGATTGGTTTTGAGCCACTGCAACTGCTTATGAAATTTTCTACAGTATCGCTATATAAAATCATCAAGCCTTCCTCCCATTGTTAACATATAGTTTATAACAAAGATATGTCACTTTGAAAATTTTATGGAAAAATTGGTGAAAGAACTGTATGGTCAAATTTCATCATTTATTAAAATTGTAAAGCAATGAATGAAACAGCAATTCCTTTCTTGCTTTTTACAAAGAAAAAGATAGAGAAACGAAGATTCTAAGTATTTTCAGCTAATAGGGAGCCTAGGGAAGTTCTAGGTTGTTGTCCTGGCAACGTGATTAGCAACTCACGAACTGATCAACGCATCAACCCTATTCAGTTCTAATCGGGACGAAAAAAACGATGAAAATGGATGAAAATAGCGTGTCTAGTCCTGAAATTCACTATCTTCGAAACTCTAATATAAGCAGATAGAAGGGCTTTGTCCCATTTGCTTACGATCATGGAGTACGTAAGGAAACAAGACTCCTTAAAAAAAAGAAAGAAAGAGTTCTTTCTTTATGAACTATGATTACAGAGTCTTATCCGAGAACAACTATGGAGTCATGCAGCAGGAACTCAACAGCTGCGGAAGATATGGGTGGAAGCTCGTCAATGTCGTCTGGGACAATGACAATGCCTGTTTGGTTACTGTGATGATGCAGGAAAGATAGACGATTTCGTTTCTGATATATACCTTTGGCCATTCCAACCGGTTTTAAAAAGGTTCGTGAGTGACACATGTTACATCAACTATTAGTCGAGTATGGAATTTCTACCCTAAATTGGTTAAAATAAAAAAAGGGTAATTACACCCTTGAAATGTAGTGACGAGTATTTTTTACTCATATTTAAGGGAGGAACCAAAGCGTACAATCAATGTTCCATAAGGAAAATCAAAAAGATATTTTTGCATAATGTTACTGAATATGTCGTAAAGTCGTTGTTGATAGAGAAGATGAAATGATGAAGGATATGGATGACTTTTAAAATATGATTCGATGCCAATCCCGGTATCAGAAAGGAAATCTATGAAAAACAAAAAGATAATCGGTCTGACGTTATTATCCGCACTCTTAATAAGCGGCTGCACTAATGCAAATAATGGAACTACTCCTATCAGAGATAGCACTAATTCTACAATCAAAGATAGCACTAATACTCCTGTCAAAGATAGCACTAATACTACTATCAATACTGAATCTGTTGAATCGGAAAATTATCAGTATTATCCATTGCCTGATGGAACATTGGCAATTGCTGTTGGCACTAACAGATACTTACAATATCTAAC
>ENA-OPRN01000045-OPRN01000045.1-human-gut-metagenome-genome-assembly--contig:-NODE-45-length-27729-cov-31.959493_pt1 | contig 27729 bp, 18 predicted proteins | sample MGYA00241894_ERZ501882 | MGnify/ENA primary metagenome ERZ501882 (study PRJEB25962, sample SAMEA2042220) | human gut metagenome | biome: human gut; feature: human-associated habitat; material: faeces...
TGGGCTGTCGAGAAATCAGTTCTGCGTATGCTCTGCAACAGACGGAAAGCGATGCGTGCTGTATCTCTGCGGCGTGGGGAAGCCAAGCTCAGCAAAGGCGTTGAGGGCATATGGCAGTGTCATCGCTCGCGGATCGATGGTAGTCCATGACGGAGACAATTCGCATAAGGCGTTGGTTGAAAGCCTTGGCCTTAAAGAAGAAATTCACACAACAGCTGAGACAAAAGGAATAGCGGATGATAATGGCAGGATTCATCGGGGCACACAACGGCTTCTCAAGGAAAGAGCTCCAGGGATGGCTCAATCTTTTTTGTTTCTACTGGAATACTTGCGGAAGTGCGTTTGAAAAGGCTCAGGCATTCATCGAATTGGCAGTGAAAAAGCGCACTAAATTGCGCTATCGTGACTGGAAAAAGCACGAAAATATCGCTAAAGACTGACTTTTTTATCCCTCATGTGCACTAGAGAGTTTTAGGTAAATATGAGTCGGTGAGAATGTAAATCTTCAGTAAAAACTAATGAAAATTGCTGAAAACGTGTTTTGGTAGCTCTTTCAAATGAAATACATGTTAAGATTAAATTGGAGGGAGAATAAATTCCAAACAATGAAAAAGAAGAATCATTTAATTGCTTTATCCGTTTTGATTGCGTCATTAGTCGGATGTAATGGAGGAAATGATAGTTCTACTACTCAGCCTGGTAGCAACAATCCCACTACTCCAACCGCTCCATCTACTCAACAACCTGTGAAGAAGACTGGAACAGTTACTATTGGAGCAGTTGAGCATGGTAGTGTCACTGCTGATAAGATGACTGCTGAAGTTGGTGCTGATGTCACCTTTACTGTTACTCCTGATGAGAACTATTCAGTAAAGTCATTCAAAGTCAATAATGATGAAAAACAGCTGAATGACTCTAATCAAGTTGTTGTAAAGATGGTCGAAGGTGGTCTTACTGTATCTGCTGAATTTGAAATCAACAGTGCTGCAGTCACTATCACTCAAGCCGATCATGGAAGCATTAGTGCTGATAAGTCTACTGCTAAGATTGGTGAAAATGTCACCTTCACAGTTGCTCCAGAAGCAAATTATGTAGTTTCATCATTTAAAGTAAATGATGCTGATGTTGCTTTGGATGGTAATAATCAAGCTGTAGTAGTTATGGTAGCCGGTGGTTTGAATGTTACTGCTTCATTTGAATTAGGATCTGGAACAGTCACCATTGGAGCAGTTGAGCATGGTAGTGTCACTGCTGACAAGATGACTGCTAAGATTGGTGAAGATGTAACGTTCAAGATTACTTCTGATACTGGATATGATGTGAGTTTCTTTAAGGTGAATGGAAGTGCTGTTGACTATGTGACTGAGGAAGATTCAACTACCGGAAAGACTTATGGGGAAGCCAAGGTGAAGATGGTCTCCGGTGGACTTACTGTCACTGCTGAATTTAAGTTAGGCGTATACCCTATCGAATGGGATACTCCTACTCATGGTACTATTGCTGTAGAAGGTGGTAAAACTCAAGCTACATACGGTGAAGATGTAAAGTTCATTTTCACACCAGATACTGGATATGAGATTAAATACTTAACTATTAATGACGAGCAAGTACAATGGGCTAACGACAATACATATACCACTACTATGGGCGAATATGGATTGTTCGTCACTGTACAGTTCGGCCTTGAAAATGAAACTATCACAGTCAATGCCGGTGAACATGGAACGATTGAACATAAGAATAAAGTAGATGATTCTCAGGATTATCTATATGGTGATACTGCAGTCGTCACTGTAACTCCTAATGAAGGATTCATGATCGAGACTATCACAGTTGACGGAAAAGCTATCGAAGTACCTGAAGATAAGAAAGGTGGATATTCTTTTGAACAATTAGTTGAGAAGGATCTTAATATCTCAGCTACCTTCACAGATGTTCATACAATATCTGAGTTTACTGATTCTGTTATCGCTGAGATTAAAAATGCTCAAGATATCAAGGTTAAGCTTGCAGGAGATGTCACTCTCGGTGTAGCTTTACCTTTAGCTAAAGGAACCACTGAATATGATTTGGATGGACATACCATCACCAGCACATTGAATGGAATGCTTAGAGATGCCAATACTGATATTGCAACTTTCGGAAACAAGTCTGTCACATTGAAGAATGGAAGCATCGTTTCTAATTATGACAAGGGAACAGTCAATGTCATCAATTCTTCGTATCTTGCAGCTTTTACATTAGATGGAGTCACTGTAAGCAATAGTAGTATTAGTACAGTTAATCCTATCACCGGTATTTATTGCTCCAGCACTACTGAAACTAAGATTTTGAATTCTACAATCAATATCAAAGGTAGCTCAAATTTAGGTGCTTATGGTATAGGAACTAATAACCTCGACGGTGAAAACAAGACTATTACAATTGACAATACTAAGGTCACAGTTACTTCTGATGACTTTGATAACACTGCATTCTTAGGCAATACTGAAGGAATTAAGGTAGTTGTAAAGAATTCAACCTTTACTGCTGATAGACAAGCAGTCATTGCTAGAACTGGAAACTGGGATATCTCAGGATCTACCTTTGTATCCACAGGTAAATGGTTGGATGCTGAATCTAATGTTACTACTAATACAAAATATAAGACCACTGCTGGATCTTGGAGTTCTGGTAATGAAGTAGTTTCTGGTGGATTGATCTTAGGTGATGAAAGAACAGATGCATACAAAACTCCTGTTGTTGCTACATTGAAGGATAACAAGTTTACAGTTGCAAAGGGTGACAAGATGTCCATTCATTCTGATGGAACTGTAGCAACTACAGTCACAATGGATGCCTTGACTGCTGTTGAAGCATATGGTTATGATCATGATGAAGATGAAACTACAGTTGTTACTGAGAATAATGTGGTGAAGAAGACCCTCAAAGAGTTGAATGAGATGACAACTGATGATGATGCAAATTTATATGTAACAACTGGTGTGTTGACTGAGATTAAAACTCCAAAATATGGAAATCTTTATTTGACTGATAAGGCTACTGGTGAGGAATTATATGTACATGGTACATATTTAGATAATAACTATTCATTTGATGGAACTAAGTTCTCATTTGATAAAGGTGCTAAAGTTATCACTTCAGATTATTTAGGTAAAGAAATCACTATTGCAGGAACATTCCAAAATTATCAAGGTACTACTAAGGAATTAGTCAATGCAGTGGTTATTGATTCTTCAGCTGAGAAGGTAGCTGCTAAGGTAGTGACTGAATATGATGCTGAAAAGGGAACAGTCACAGTAGAGGAAGGAAAGCTCGGAGATAAACTTACGGTCACTGCTACACCTAAGGAAGGATATAAAGTCTCTTCCATCAAGGTCAATGATCAAGCTTTGACTGTAGCCGATGATAACACAGCTGAGTTTACTGCTGAATTGAACAACAAAGTTGTAGTCGAGTTTGTAAGTGAATCTGCTCCCGTGGCTAAGGTGTACAATGTGTTGTTTAATAAAGACAATAACAAAGATAAAGTAGGTGGTTACGTAAATAAATGGACAAATGTGTCTGATGGTATTACTTATAATGTAGAGAATTGTAATAATAATAACAACGACTGGAATTTTATTAAAATCGGCTCCACAAAAGGAGCATATGTCGGCTCTATTTCTACCGCTTCCCCATTTGTTGAAGCTATTGCTGAATCTACTATAATGATTGATGCTGTAAAACCTGCATCTATTAATAGCATTAAGTTGTTAGTCTCTACTTCAGCCGATTTTAAAACTAATATCGCTTCTTATAATGTGAATGTTGCAGAAGGAGAACAAACAATTAAAATAACTACTCCTGTTGCAAATGCATATTACAAATATGTAATTGATTGCAAACAAGCATCGGGAAAAAAGAATGGAATTATTCAAATTTCCAAAATAACTTTCACTACTGTTGCTAAATAATATTAGTTAGATTTAAAAAGGGTGGGCTATAAGACCCATCCTTTTTCTTTTATGATTTTATATGCTTTATTGAAGCAATCTTTCTTTGCTTTTTCTTGTGAGTCACCTTCGCCATGACATTCTTCATCAGATATTCTTATTGTAGCTATTATATTATTTTTATCCTCGTTATTGAAAGAAAATAGCTTTTTAGAGTAGATGTTTTCTTTTTGAAGCCACATTCTTACAAGGCATTGATAGTCTTTCTTTTCTTCCAAAAAAGATTGTATATTTGAAAGGAAATAGTTAAGATTTAACATCTTTACGATAACCTTTTCTATTTCTTCGTAATTCCATTTAGAATCAATAACTACTGCTCCTATAATTGATTCAAATAAATCCTCTTGTGTTTTATCTTTTGTATCGACTCCTTCCTTTTTATCTCCTTCACCCATCAATAAGAAGTTAGACAATCCTAATTCCTTAATTCTAGTAAATAGAGTGTTTCTATCTACTAAATTGGATTTGATCATCGTCATAGTGCCTTCATCAAAAGGATTGAATGAGAAACCATTATTATAAGTTCCGAATTTCTCGCATAGTTTTTTTGCTACGATGACATCTATAGCTTCATCACCTATGAATTCTAAACATTCATTATTTTTTATATCTTTATGCTCGTTTGAATAAGACTTTCTAGTGAATGATTGGATTAGTAAATTCTTGTCCTTGAATTCATATCCTATAATTTTTTCTAATTCTATTATTTGTTGTTCATCCATATGGGTATCCCTGTATATAAGTAAAGAATGATTTATTTATATCACAATAAATTTAAATTTAGGTACATAAAAGTGTCAGCTTGGATATTTCTCAGGGACTTGAAGACCTTAGATATTGGGAGATCTTACCGTAATTCATCAGTTTTAGAAAGTAATATTCTCTTCTTTTGAAATCACCATTTATTTTACCCTTTTCTAGAATCAAGTTGATCAGCTCAAGTTTATGGGTACACAATAAAAAACACTACAATAATGTAGTGTTTTAATCAGATACAACTTTATCCTTTATAAGGAGGAAGAGGAGGAGGTGGAGGAAGAGGTATTGAGCTTTCAGAAGCAATCTTATATTCACCACTATCCTCATATAAGTAAATAGTTGTAGATAAAATTGAGAACTTCAATGCAATCTTATTTTTGTATGAAGTGATTAGATAATTATAATTTGTTGTTCCATCGCTCAGCACATATGAAGTTATCTTTGTAATAGGATCTACGACAGCTTTAAATGAATATGTAGTTCCACTAGTTGTCGTATAGTCTCTAACAAACTTTGTTATATCGAAATCGACTGAGTTCAATGTATCATCGTTATATTCGACTTTCTTTATTCCATCGACTTCTTTGAATTTGAATGTCGATGAACTTGTTGTTATTGTTGTTACTCCATCTTTGCTTTCATATGAAGAATAAGAAGTTAATGATCCATTTACATATAACTGATCAGCGGTTAGATATACGACAGTTGAATTATCACCGTTTGCATATACTCCGTTATAGTTGTAGATATAGTCAACGGCATATCTATTATTGAATGAGACCAAACTAGCTCCATCTTTAATAAAATAGACTTCAGTTAAGTTGCTGTATTTCATAGCTACTCTTACAGCTTTGTTTCCCTGGTATGTAGTTATGCTCAATGAATAGTCATATTCCTTCTCGACTAATCCATTATTAGTATCGTTGAGACTATCAGCATACATCTTTCCATCAGAAGTGATTCTTATCTTTTCTGTTCCATAGGCACCATTGAATTCATATGTGCCTACCAAATCTAAGAACATGTTATATGGAACGAAAGTTTCATTTGGAGTGAATACATTATTTTTAAATACTCCTCCAACCATAGCGTTGTTTGATCCTACTTCTATCAAATGCTCTTCATTATTGATGGTGAAATAAAGACCGATCACATATGCAAATGAATCTGTTATGTAGTATGGCTTCATTTCATAATCGACTTCATTTCCTTTATAAGTTAATTTATCTGCAGCGATAGTTAAGTCGATTTGATATTTGGTGGTGTATTCGCCTAATAGAGATTCAAAACTGCTAGTAGGTATGAATATCTTTGATTCATCTTCTTTTATTAATTCAAATGCTTTGATTCCAGTGTCGAATAATTTGAATTGATATGTATTTGAATCCATTGTAAATTCTAGATAAGTGGAATCAGAAGAAGGAACATATAGAATACTAGAATCGACGGTCTTAGATTGATAGGTTATCTTTAAATCTTTGTCTACCACCAATGTTTCTTTCTCAGTCTTTGATTTGTATGTGAAGTCGTTTACAAAGTAATTTGAATAAAGAGATTTATTTACTAAGAATAACTCTTTTTCACCTACATATCCTTTGATTACGTAATTAGAAGCCATATCGTCTTTATAAGGAACAAAATGATATGTCTTTCCATCGTATTCAACTTTTATAGCTTTGAAGTTTTTGTAGACATTAAAGCTAAATGATGTTTCAACATTATTGATTTTCACTTTGTTAGTATTTGTCTCTTCATCTAAGCTGAAGGAGAAATTGAAATCCTTATAAGAGAAGCTACCATATAAATATGAAGAGTAATCTTCATACGGCATGAATGTTTCTTTATCTGAAGAATCTATAAAGGTAATTCCATAAGCACTAGGTTTTACTAAATAAGACTTACTTCCAGAAGTGATTTCATATTCACTTCCTTCTTTTTCATCTACGATTCCTTCTATTTGATATGTATCGCCATCAAAGGATACAGTCTTGTTATCGAAATCATAGGATAAGTCTATTGTCTTTGATCCGTCAAAGACATCATAGTTCATAAAAGCAGGACAGCTTCTGAATACGACTGCATTATTTGATAATATGTTGACTAAATCTATATAAGACCCGTTATTTAATAGCATCATAGATTCATATAGATAATTATCAGTGTAGTCGTAGTAATCTACTATTAATTCGACAGTTCCATCCACGTCTTTCAAGTAGGATTTTGTATAGAAGGAATTTAAAGTTGATCCAGCTGCAGTGGATTGTCTAACTAAGAATACATCTCTATCGACTGAATAATCTCCGCTGATATAGTAGATTAAATCATATTTGGAAACTTCTGCTTCATAATAAGGTGAGAAGAATGCTCCATTCATGCTTTTGATAGAAGGCATGAATGAATAAGACTCATCACCTTTTTCAAGAATTAAGACCATCTTTTCATCAAAAGATAGGTAGGCCTTATAGTCATCATCATTAAAAGCTTTGGAGAATGATATTACTGTTCTTGTTATATCATCACCTTGTATTTCTTCATCTATAGAAGTTGGGATTAGATCTTTTGATTGACCATCTTTTGTGATGGTTAATCTTTTATTTGTTATAGTAACTTCACCTAATTGACCTTCATAGGTGTAGTCATCCATGACATCTAAATCATAATCAGAGAAATCAGGTGCTGTAGGTTCTGTTGGTGTAAAAGATGAATTTGGTGTAGTAGATCCAGGAGTTTGAGAAGAAGATGGCTTAATCTCATTACAACTTGTCAAGCTCATCAATACAAGAGTAGATATTGATATTAGTTTTTTTAATTTCATATATTTTGCTCCTTTTATATAGATTTAGGACATTAGGATAAATGTTCTATTAAATAATTTCAAATAGTATTTAAAACTTATCTATAAGAACAAGAGAATGACTATGGTATCCTTAGATTTCTCTAGTAAACGAAAGAATAATAAAAAATACGCAGCCCGAAAACGATAACGAATTGTCTATAGTCGAACTATTTCATTTATATATAAAAAGTTGGTAACATCAAATCTTGTAGTAAATGAGATAATAAATTTTTATTTGGCTAAAATTAATTGAAAAAGAAAAATAATAAAGATTATATATGTAATATATAGATTTATTTACTTATTTTATTCTTTTATTAGCTTAATTTCTTTATCTTTTTTAGAAATGAATATAGATAATCCAATCAATATTAATAATACAGCAATCATTGAAATAGGTAATAACTGAATAATAGTATCTTTGGATTGGATATCGATAAATTTATAACAAAGATAGAATGACATAGCGCCTAATATAAAGGAAATCAAAATGAAGAAGTATTCCAAAGATACAAAAGCATATTCAATGTTCTTTTCTTTTATTGATTTCACTAAGAATTCAGCTATATTCTTCATAACAGTAGTCATCATAGTAGAAGAGAATACATTTTTATTCATTTCACGGAATGAGCAGAATTGGAATGCTCCATATAAAGCCATGAAACAATCGGCTATGATATCGTTTATTGTAGGTGTTCCGTTAGATTGAATTGCTTCAATATTAACAGGAATGCAAATTGATGGAATCAAACATATGATCATTAGGCACAGTACTATTTGTGGATAGTATTTATTCACTTTCTTTATTGTGGCTTTTAAAGTCTCTGCAGTTAAACATCCGATAAAGAACATTAATATAACCATCATCCTATCTAAAGCCCAAGGAATATTACCATCTATAAAATTCATAAACATTGTAATGGTGTTTCCAGTTTGCATAGCAGCATATATTCCTCTAGTTTTGATGGAATATAGTTCTGTGAACCCACCTAAAAGACTTAATAGACAAGCAAATAATAGAGATAAAGTGAAGTGTTTTTTTATAAAGCTCATAAAATGAATCCTAAATCCTTAGAATTATAGAATTCTTTTATACTCTTGACTCATTAAAGGCTTTCCAAATTTTAAATGAACACTTAATTTGCTAGTCAAATATAAAAAAAGCCAAGCTGTTGTAGCTAGGCTTATAGTTTTATTTCTTTTTGTTTTTCTTCTCTTCTTTTTTAGCTTTTTTAACATCTCGAAGAACAGCATTGTCATTTTTCTTTATGGTTATTCTTTCAAGCTTCATAGCCTTTAGCTGAGCTTTCTTTATAGATCTGGCTGAGTGATGCTCTTTTATTTGCAAAGGCTCATCACCATCATCATATGAGAATCCATTTCCATGAATTTCATCGACATTTGTTATTGTTATAAAAGCATATGGATCTATAGATTTTATTAATCTGAGCAATTCACGATATTCGTTTCTTGTGAATGAGACTTTTACCACTTTTCTTTCAAATCCAGTATATCCGCCTTCAGCTTCATATAGTGTTGTTCCTCTTTCCATGTTTTTATTAATGGCATTGGAGATACTTCTATATTTAGCTGATACAATCTCTGCACAATATGTAGAACTATTGCCTGAGAAGATTCTCTCTATGACAAATGAACATAATAATGAAGCTAATATTCCAATTAAGAAATTGATTAAATTTTGAGATGAGAACAGACCAGTGAATATTATTATAAAGTCCACTCCAAAAGATGAAATAGAAGTTGGAATTCCAAATTTTTTATGTAACCACATGGTTATACAATCCGTTCCACCGGTAGATCCACCACCTTTGAATGAAAATGCAACACCTGCACCCATCAATATACCACCGAATATTCCGGCTAGAATCATTACTGAAGTAGGATCGTAGTTTGGATTATTTATATAAGTTTCTATAGCAAATAATTTAGTTCCGTTAATAACGGTTACTTCTCTTAGAAAATCAAATAGATAGATTCCTAAAGGATAAATAATAGTTGAGATTAAAGTTTTTAAAGTGAATCCAAATCCTAATAAGAAGTAACCTAGTATGAAGAAAAAGACAGTGCTAATTGTAATGATATGGTTAATATCGATTATAGAATTTAAGTCATTCCCAGTCGCCATGTTATAGAACTGTTGGATTATAATCGCTATACCGGAAGTTCCACCTGTGACTATTTCACCAGGAACAAGGAATAACGATGCACCTAATGCCAACAACAAGTTTCCTATGACAATCCAAGTTATAGATTTGAATAATTCGGATTTCTTCGGTTCTATAAATTCCTTATAAAAGGAAGTTCTTAAAGTAAACCATTGACTGAGAAAGAAGTTTTTAAACCAGCTTGTTCTATTCTCCTTCTGCATCGGTTCTTCCCTCTTTATACTTCCATTTTAAATAGGCATCGATGAATCCATCCAAATTACCATCCATTACTTTTTGGATATCTCCGACTGAATATTCAGTTCGATGGTCTTTGACCATCGTATAAGGCTGGAAAACATAGGATCTTATTTGAGATCCCCATTCGATATCTTTTTTAACACCGTTGATTTTATTTAACTTCTCTTGTCTTTCTTTCTCTCTTAGTTGGAATAATCTAGATTTCAAAAGATTCATTGCCAAAGCTTTATTTTGCATTTGGCTTCTCTCAACCTGACAAGTGACGACTATTCCAGTAGGATGGTGAATGATTCTAATTGCAGATTCAGTCTTGTTGACGTTTTGACCACCAGCACCAGATGATCTATAAGTCTCAATAGTTATTTCAGCTGGATTTATTTCTACATCTACTGAATCATCTAGTTCGGGCATTACGTTGACACTTGCAAAGGATGTATGTCTTGAATGAGCGGCATCAAATGGCGATAATCTCACCATTCTATGAACCCCTCTCTCTGATTTCAAAAGACCATAGGCATTTTTACCCATGACTTCTAATGTGGCAGAAGATATTCCAGCTTCTTCACCTTCTTGATAATCCAATACTTTATATTTGAATCCGTGGCTGTCACAGTATTTGGTGTACATTCTAAATAGCATTCCAGCCCAGTCATGTGCTTCAGTTCCACCAGCACCTGGATGAAATTCCAAGATTGCATTCATATGATCATAAGCACCAGACAAATATAATTCAGTCTCAAAAGCATCCATATCTTTTGATAAGGATGCTACATCTTTTTCTGTTTGATTATGCAAATCCTTGTCATCTTCTTCTTTCAAAAGTGAAAGTGCAGCCTTGATATCTTCAAGTCGATTGAAAAGACCTTCATAAGTATTTTTCTTATCGTTGAGGTCTGACAACTTGCCATTTATCTTAGCAGCATTTTTAGGGTCACTCCAAAAGGATGGATTTGCTGTTTCTTCTTCTAAATTCTTGATTTCTTCTTCTATCTTGGGGAGGTCAAAGACAGCCACAAAGAGAGGACATCTTCAATTCCAATCTTTGGGCATCTCCCGCTATTTCGTATAACTCCTTCATTTTAATAAATACTCCTTAACTAATTATTACTTATTGTCTGTCTTAACAGTATTCAAAGCGTAGCTGACGAGTTCTTCAAATTCCTTCTTGGATTCAAAGCTCTTAGGTCCGACTATTGGTGTTCCTTCTTGGCTGAGTCTTTCCTTCAACATATTTCTATCAGCGTCGGAGAGTTCAGCAATTCCACCCATAATCAACAAAGATAATTCTTGTTTTCCAAGATATCCAAAATCGACCAATTTGATATAAGTCTTAACGATATCGATGGTCAAGACCTTCTTTCCTAACAAGACCATTGTTTCGATTTGAATGTCTCTAGCAGTAGGCTTGTAGTTACCTGTTCCTTTAGAGGTTTCAAAGGTGACCTTAGGTTCTTCGACAGGTTGAGCATTATTAGACTCTTCACCAGGCATAGGCTCATGCTTCTTGTTAGCTTCAGCTTGAGCTCTTTGCTCTTCCTTCAAAGCTTCTTGCTCTTTAGCTATTTGCTCACGTTTTTCTGCTTCGATAGCTTTGAGCTTATCTTCTACTTTGACTGTGGTAGAAGGTGCACGGCTAGGTTGTGATCTGAATTGTACGTTTAATAAACGATATACGATTTCATCAGCAATTGTGTCCTGCATTTTTCCGAACAAAGAATAACCTTCGTTTGTATAAGCTTGCAAAGGATCGGAGTTAGCGTAGGAACGGAGCCAAATAGCATCACGAAGTTTTGCCATGGTGTCGATGTGACGTGTCCAAGACTTATCGATACAAGTCAAAGCAATGGTCTTTTCAGCATAGTCTTCCATTTCTTTGGACCAATCTTTCTTATGCTCTCCATAAAGCTTTAACAAGAAGTTAGAGAGAATATCTACTCCTTCTTCTTCAGTCAATCCTTGGAAGGGCTCAGCATTGAATTGACCCTTAGGAAGGTCACGAGCCTCTACCAACATACAAAGCTTCTTAGAATCGATTACATTCTCTTGATCGATTACAGTCATGGCTTGGCTGACTAATAAATGAGCAGCTTTGTTGAAGTAATCGGGGATTGTATCGAAGATTGAATCAGAGAACAAAATCTTATCACGTTTTGCATACATGACTTCACGTTGCTGACGGAGAATTTCATCGTAGTCGAGCAAAGACTTACGAGTGTCGAAGTTTTGTCCTTCAACCTTCTTTTGAGCAGAGGTTATAGCCTTGGTCAACATCTTTGAATCGACAGGCTGATCTCCCATCTTTTGGAAGACCGAAAGCATAGTGTCGGAGCTGAAACGTTGGAGCAATTCGTCTTTGATACAGACATAGAACTTGGAATATCCAGGGTCTCCTTGACGTCCGGAACGTCCACGGAGCTGGTTATCGATACGACGTGATTCGTTTCTTTCAGTTCCTAAAACAGCAAGACCATTGTAGTGATGCTCTTTTTCCTCAGCTTCACCAACGAGTTCTGCAACACCTCTTCCCAATTTGATATCCGTACCACGTCCTGCCATGTTAGTGGCGATGGTGACGGCACCTTTTTGTCCGGCTTGGGCGATGATTCCTGCTTCTCTTGCATGGTTCTTAGCATTCAAAACATCATGAGGAATATTAGCCTTGGTCAATAATTCATCGACGATTTCTGATTTCTCGACTGAAGTAGTACCAATCAAGATAGGTTGCCCATGAGCATGTCTATCTTTGACATCAGCTATTAAAGCAGCGTATTTGGCATCTTCTGTTCCGTAAACTGAATCGATATCGTCGAAACGAGCGATAGGTCTATTTGTTGGAATAGGGACGACACGCATGTTGTAAATCTTACGGAATTCTTCCTCTTCAGTCTTAGCGGTTCCGGTCATTCCAGAAAGCTTGTCATAAAGACGGAAGAAGTTCTGATAAGTGATTGTAGCAACGGTGATAGTCTCAGGTTTGATTTCAACATGCTCCTTTGCTTGCAAAGCTTGTTGAAGTCCATCTGAATATTCACGACCTTTCATGACACGTCCAGTGAAGGAATCGATTAAAAGAATTTCGTTGTCAGCGACCATGTATTCAGTATCACGGGCGAAGATGTAGTTTGCTTTCAAGGCCTGTTGAATACGGTGGTAAAGATCAGCATATTTTGGAGAGAAAAGATTTTGAATTCCAAAAGCGGCTTGAATCTTGTTGATACCTTCATCTGTCAAAGTAGCAACTTTCTTTTTGATATCGATAGTGAAATCTTCATCTTTTCTCAAAGATTTGACAACTCTATCAGCTGCTTCATATGAAGAAGCTGAAACTCCACTTCCACCAGATATGATCAAAGGAGTTCTTGATTCATCGACTAAGATTGAGTCGGCTTCATCGACGATGGCATAGTGCAATCCGTTTCTACGAAGAACACGATTTGCAGGAGAAGTAGCCATATTATCACGAAGGTAATCGAATCCTAATTCATCGTTAGTTGAGTAGGTGATATCACATTTATAGGCGTTTTGCTTCTCTTGGGTGTTCTTTTCACGGGAGTTGATTCCAACAGAAAGACCCATGAAACGATAAATCTGACCCATCCAGTCAGCATCACGGCTTGCCAAGTATTGGTTGACTGTGACTACGTGAGTTCCTTTTCCTTCCAAGGCGTTCAAATAAACAGACATGGTAGCAGTAAGTGTTTTACCTTCACCTGTCTTCATTTCAGCTACATCGCCTTCGTTTAAGACAGTAGCACCGAAAACCTGAACAGGGTAAGGATATTGACCGATAGTACGTCTTGCAGCTTCTCTAGCAGCAGCAAAAGCTTCAGGAAGAATGTCGTCGACAGTAGCTCCGTTTGCGAGCATTTGTTTGAGCTTAGGAGTCTCTTCCTTAAGCTTAGCATCTGTCATTTTCTTGAATTCATCTTCATAATCAAAAGTAGGGCGTGCTTTTTTTCTAATTTTGGCGTATGCACGTGCGTCGATTCTAAATAATTTTTCGAGGAAACCCATTTTTTACCTCCAGTCGATATAAAATAAATGGCACTCAAATAAAAACGAGTCCTTAAGACTAGCAAGAAAGAGTATAAAGCATATAACTATTATTAGAAAGTTTATACAAAAAGGTATTGAGATTATAAACAAAAGAATTTTGGATTTTTTTATTTTTGGTTATAATAGGCGTTAACAAACGAGGTCAAACTGATGGAACTATATGAGATTTCACTGCTGACAAGTCTTTGGATTATCATTATATTTGCAGTACTATTTTTCGGATTACTTTATTTGAATTTCATAAAGAGAAAGAAAATCTTGAAGAATGGATTGGGTGATGAAGAAATTCTAAAGAATCTTAGAAAAAAATATAGACAATTCTTTTATGATAAATGGCAGATAAGCAAAAAGAATTCATCAGTTCCACTTTATACCTTAGCTAATTCTCCAACTTTGATAGCTGCTAAAAACAATTCTGGTAAGCTTGATGAAAGTCAATCTTTAGTTTCTACTTTATCTAAAACAAGAGGTAAAATATCCGGATGGAGTATGTTCGGAGTTGGAATTTGTGCTGTATTAATAGCTGTTTGCTCAATTTCAGCTACAGCTGGAGTTTATTACAAAATAAATGAGAGACCATTTGTCTTAAACAACATTGAATATAGAGTTTTGAAAACAGATGTTTTGGATGATTCGACTAAAGAAGTATCGATTAAAAAGAATTCATTGGTCGGCTTTAAAAGAGATGATTTCTCATCGATAAAAGAAGGAGACATCATCGCATATTACACACCTGAATTTGATGCAGTCAATATAAATAGAGTTGTAAAAGTAGAAAACGTAGATGGATCAATTCTATTTGAATGTCAGGACTATAAAGAAAAGACTATTGATGCTAAAAATACTAACATCGATGAAAAAAGATATTTAGGAAAATATTCAGGTTATAACAATTACGGCTTAGGAGTTACATTTGGATTTATAGCTTCCGATTTTGGAATAGTAACTCTTTATTTTATGGCACTGGCCATTTATTTCTACACATATTGTTTTGCCGATATCGACTTCACTTATAGCAAACGTGAATTTTATTTAGCTCAAGGAGTAGATGAGCAAAATGAAAGAAGCTATAAAGAAGAGATAGCGAGATTAAACAACAGCAATAAATCCTTAAGGTAACACGATTGCTTTATTGGATTTCTGGCTTACGCCTATTCTTATTTTCTTTCCAAACAATATTTTTCCATCCATAGGATAGAAACAAGCATGAGTATCTTTTCTTGTGACTAATGGAGACTCGTATTCGATAGTCAAATATACAGATTTAAGCATGTTGTTTTCATGTACTTCTACAACTCTTCCAGTATAGATTGAATATGTTTTAGAGATAGACAATTCTTTTATAACTGGTGAAATTGCGATTACTGTTAATATCAGAAAAAGACAAGATAGAACAGATGTTGTAATAAATAATCCTAATCCTATTTCTTTTTGAAAAAAATAGCCGAGAATCATTGCGATGATACATAGAATCAACAATATTCCATCTCTATAAAAACTAGACATTTGTTTTTTCACAGTCATAGTTTTAAATACTTCAGTTCTTTTCATATGTAGTTTGCCTCAATCTTCTTTCTTCATCCATCAATTTATCTAATCCTCTTCCGTTATAGCAAACATAGAAGAAACATGTAAAGACTATTCCAATCATAGTGGCTTTAGATCCTATAGACAATCCTGGTGTTTCAAAATCTAATTGATATAAAGTTTCACCTTTGTCGGCTATAAATCCGACGAATCCACCTTGAGTTTTATAGGTTGTTACAGTCTGCCAGCCCTTCTCTTTTTTATTCTCGGAATCATCGCTAGTCTTTGATTTGCTATCGGTTGGATAATCCCATTTCTTCAATGTCCATCCATTCTCTCTAGGAATATTTAAAACAACAACTTTTCCTTTTGAATAGTTGGTTGTGAATCTAACTCTATCGCCTCTTCTATATTCGACATTTATAGGCTCAGCTTTTAGTTTATCTATAGCGAGTTTGTAATCGGCATAACTGGATTGATATATATAAGGTTTAGATATAGAGGTGTTGTCATCCTTGTTCTCAAACAAGTAACCAATAATTCTCTTCACAGGTTTTCTTACATAGAAACCATGAGCTTTCTGATATTTAGAATAGCATTCTTCTCCACTGGTAACATCATTTCCGTCTTCATCTACGAAATGCCATTCATAATGATCTGGTGTGTTAGTGGATAGGTAAACAGGATTATCTTCACTTGCTTGAGGTGCGAATAAGCTTCCATCCTTCTTTTCTATGACTACTTTTGTATAGTATTTCAATCCTTTTAAGGAATTTCCTTTTAAGTTATCCATATCTATCTTTGTATCAGCGGGATAGATATAGTGATCGATTTTAGTAGTGTCGTTAGGATCTAATCCGGTTATATAATTTCCATTTTCGTCCCAATGAGAAGCATAAACTGTATAAGATAAGTTTCCGAGTCTTTGCAACATGCTGGTATTGGTAGAAGCAGTCAACACGTTGTTGGATTTAGTATAAATAATAGCTTTGTCAGTAAGGTTGAATCCGTTGAATACGATGTGGTTAGAATCTCTAATAGTGAATGATAGATTGTATTTATCATTTACATACTTATCATCTTTCTTTATGAATTCGACATCATAATCGTTATTGAAGTATTTGATATTTCCACTGTATCCATAGATTGTAGGAGTAAATGTCATCTTTAAAGTTGTGGAAGTTTGGAAACTAGAAGAACTATTTGTTTTAGATATTGAAATCAAATGTTTGTTTAAATCAGCTACCAAGTCCTCATCTTTTAAATCATCTTCATCCATGATTGCATATCTTAGATATGCATATTCATTGGCGTCTGTATTGTTATATTCATACATAGCAGAGCTGTTTAAGACAGTGTCGAAAGCAAATCCTAAGTTGATATAGTCGTTGTTTAAATAAATGTCTCTAGCTAGTGTTCCATCGCTTTGTTGAGCTTTCAAGGAGTCTTGTAAAGCAACGAGTGATGTTCTTTCAGCTTCATCTACAGTGTTAGGGTTAATATCTTGTATATTTACATATCCCCAAGGAATATTATTGTCTTTCTTAGTGCCATCTTCATTTCCATGACGAACCATATAGTATTTGACGCCTAAGAATGTTTCAACATTAGATCTTCTATTGTGTTCACCCATAGACCAGTTTCCACTGGTGTATCCTAGGTTGCTCCAGTCTATAAAGTCTTGAGCATTGAAGGCGTAGTTAGAATTGAATGCTGATAATGAATCGTGACCGACTACCAATCCTAAATTGGTGTTGTTTCTATCCACAGTGCTGTTGAAAACACGATATATAGAGGAATCGTATTCTTTTAATTTATTTATTAAATTTGTTTCATTGGATACAATTCTATTACCTTGGCCATTTGAATATTCAAGATTAGATATATCGCCGAATCCATGGTTTAGGATGACTGTGTTGCCCATCGCAATAGCTTCTATAGAGACTAATAACAATGTAGCTTTGTTAAATTTCTTTCCGTGGAAGAAATGACGCATCACTACGTATCCTACGATGTCTATTCCTAATTGGAATGGGAGAATTAACAATCTTTCCCACCATGTTTCATCAGCAAAAGGATATCCATCTTTATATAAAATATATTGGTTGTTTATAGCCCAGATGGATAATACATAAGCTGTTATTTGAAGGATTACTAGTATCGCCATCGAAGCGTCTAGATATCCTCTGGATATTTCACGTCTTTCATCTATTGTTTTACAAGCAAATGCAATCATCCACGATATAGGAAGTAAGTAGAATCTAGCATATCCGACTGTGAAGGCACTAAACAAGTAATAGAAGAAAGGAACTGACATGAAGAATATGGTGAAAAATCCACCGATTATTGTGCCTATTCTTTTCTTTTTAAAAGCGTATAAATATCCGACAAAAGTCATCAATAGCAAAGGTACAAATATATATGATGATCCGGAGAGATTGTCGTAGTAGCTGACTTGTAGAAGGTTATTTGAAAAGGAGGCCAAGTTCATGAAAACTAAGCTATTTAAAGGATAAATCTTTCTATAGGAGATATATTCACTGGAATAATCAAATTGGAATAAGACTTTAAATATTTTATTCAAATCCTTAGATTTGAATGCATTCATCAAATCATCTAAATAAGATGATTCATTGATTCTAGGCATGGACTTAACATTCATAATACTAGGAAGCAAAACAAATGCACTCAATAATATTCCTAACAAGAAGCAAGTGACACCCATTCCAAATACAGCCCATCTAGTTTCACTAGTCTTCATTTGCTTCCAACATTGAATATATCTAAATATAGAATAGAGACATGATCCAATCATAAACACAGCTAAGAAGAAGTAGTTGCTCAATCCGACTAAGAAGAAAGCTACTATTAAAAGTCTGGGATCTCTTTCTTGTATTACTTTTTCAATTCCATAAAGGATAAGAGGAAAGAAAGCAAAAGCATCTAGATAGAAAGCAAACCAAAGATAGTAAGTCACCCACCCACAAAAAGCAAAAGCAACTCCACCAATTCTTCTACTTCCTACAGAAATATTAAACATTCTAAGATATAAATAGAAAAAGAATCCACCTAAAACTATTTTAACTATGTATAAAATTGCTATCTCTTGTGGAATCCATGAACGTGGGAATATCAATGTTATCAATGTAAATGGAGAGAACAAACCATAGAAGCTGTCAGCACCGATGGTGTTGACACCTAATCCAGTAGAAGAATCCCATAGACTGAAATGGCCGGTATTGAAGAATCTATGCCATTGATCGTACATTTGATAAGGCATAGTTTGGGATTGAAGATATCCATCTCCGGAAAGAGGAATAGTGAAGTTATAGCAAATCAATGTATATCCAAAAATGAGAATTGCTACTATTGTCAGCCAGGCTAAAGTTATTAGGTTATCTTTGTTTCTTTTGACAAAGGAGGAAAGCCAAGATTTACCATTTGTTTTCAATCTTGAAAAAAATGTAGATAATCTTGCTATGGCTTCGTTTGTTAAATCTAATATAGGATGACTTTTTTCCATATTTAATTCTCTCCTTTTAAACAAAAACGCCCTTCAAAGATAGAAGAGCGTCAGATGACTTCTTTATGGATTAGTAGTTGAGAAGTTTCTTTCCAAACTTAGCGTTGTTGTACAGTCTCTTTATAGCTACTTTCTTAGTATATCCATATGTCAACCACTGAGCTAATATTGTCAAGAATGCAACAGCGGGTAACAAATAATATCCGGTCTTTAACACAGAGACATATCCTTTAGCATTTGTTGTTTCAAGTTTAAATAAGACCTCATTACGATAAGTTCTAGTGAATGAATACTTGAGCAAGTAGTTGGAGAAGTTAAGCATCATAAACAATCCAACTATAGAGAGAATCACTGTCGATGTGATAACCAATCCTTTCTCATGTCTTCTCGAGAATAAAGGAAGCATAGCAGCAATGATGAATAAGACAAATTCAGCTATAAAGAACACATTGAATTGACCCGAGTGTCTGCTAGTATTCTCTACGTAGGTTCCAAAGGCTAAAGTATAAAACTTTAGACTCATTTCTCCAGCAGCAGTATTGTTACGAATAGTTACATAAGGTAAGAATATGAATCCTATGAATAAGGCTATTCCAACAAGAGCTATCACACCGAATCCCCATTGAGTGATTCTAGCACTTGATAAATCGCCAATCTCATTTTTGATAAAGTCTTTCTGAGCTTTGCTATCAAATAAGGCTTCTTCAGTATCTAATTCTCTTTTTCCCATATCTTGATATCTCCTTTCCTTTTATAACTTATTCATATTTTATAAGATTTTTTATATTAAAGATAGTAAAAAATATATAGTATTGTTTTGGTTCATAATGAAACTACCTTACTAATGATAAAAATAGTTTCTTAATTTGAGTTTTATTAAAATGAATATTGCTAGATTGTATGATACAAAACCTTAAACATGCAATAATGATTTCTTGTTTACTTTGTGTTAAGTCTTGATAAAATTATTTTACTATGTAAGGGATATCGATTATGGCATTTATAGAAGGAAGAGCATTGACGAAAGACTATGGCAAGGGTGAAACCCTTGTCCATGCATTAAAAGGTGTTTCTTTTTCAATCGAAAAAGGTGAATTTGTCGTCATCTTAGGAGCTAGTGGAGCAGGAAAGACAACACTTTTAAATCTGCTGGGTGGAATGGATAATGCTTCTGCTGGAAATTATTTTCTAGCTGGAAGAGATGTATCTAAATTCAACAGTCGTCAATTGGAAGACTTTAGAAGAAACGATATCGGATTTGTTTTTCAATTCTATAATTTGATGGAAAACCTTACTGCCTATGAAAATATTGCTTTAGCTGCTTCTATAGTGAAGAAACCTTTTGATCCTAAAGAGATATTGAAAGATGTCGGATTAGAGAATAGAGCAAATAACTATCCTTCTCAATTGTCAGGTGGTGAGCAGCAACGCGTCTCTATAGCTAGAGCAGTAGTGAAGAATCCAAAATTATTGCTTTGTGACGAGCCTACTGGAGCTTTGGATAGCAAGACAGGAAGCAAGATTATAGAACTGCTTTATTCCTTATCGTCTAAATTTAATACTACGGTCATAATCGTTACACATAATTCGTCTTTAGCTAAAATAGCGACTCATTTGATTAGAGTCAGCGATGGTCAAATAGAGGAAGATTCTCATTTCCCACGTAAAGAATCCATAGAGGATATTGTATGGTAAAGAGCAAGAACAAATCATCTACATTCAATATTCTTTTCAAATCTTTGATGAGATCGATGAGAAAGAATATAAAGCAATTGATTTCTATCATTGCTATTTCTTTCTTGTCTCTCTGCCTTTTTGCTGGATTGACTTCTAATGCAAATAATATATTAGAAAGACAAAACAATTTGTATGAGAAGACAAATCTAGCAGATGTGTATGTGACCACTACAGGCTTAACTGACGATGATAGAACTGCTATGCGTACTCTATATAACATAGATCTCATTGAAGAGAGAATTTATTTAACTGCAAACGTAAAGAACAGCAATGTTTATTTCGTTTCTACCGAAGCATCTCCAAAATTGTCCCATCCTTTGATAAAAGAAGGAGAAGAAGGATGTTTGATGATGAATTCTTTTATGAAGGATAAAGAATTATCTATCGGCGATAAGGTTTCTTTCACTATGACTAATCCTTTGAAAATGATGATTTCAACAATAAATAGTCAATACTCATCTTTTATAAAATCTTTGCTGGATCAATTTGTCTTGGATGGTGGCAAGAATATAGTTTATGACGATGAAATAACATTTGATATGAACATAACAGGATCGATGTATCATCCTGAAGGTGTTCAAAATTCCTCGTTTTCTAATTCTATAGTTTCAGTCACAAATGATAGTTTTGCTACTTGTCTTTATAATCTTTTAAAAGTGAACTATAACAACAATGCGTTGGATTTAGTATTGAGATTGTTGAATTTAAACGCTAGCGATGATTCATTGGTAAACTTAACTAGTTTGATGAAGAGCAGCACTAATCAAATATTGATAAAGACAGATGATCCTGACACAGCTGTCTCCAGCATAAATGAATACTTCACTGGCAAATCCAATTTTATTTTAGCTTATAAAAGTTCATCACTTCCATCGTATCAAGCTTTAAATCAGGACGTGACTCAAGCTATGCAGTTGACATTCGTCTTCCCTATCATTTTCTTCTTAGTCTCATTATTAATTATCCTAACTACTATTTCACAAATGATATTGAAGAGTAGAAGTGAAATAGGAGTGATGAAGGCTATCGGTGTTCCAAAGAAGAAAATATATTCTTACTTCGTTAGCTTTGGTGTTGTTCTATGTTCGATTGGAGGAATACTAGGATTCATAATAGGTCCTTTATTAATTCCGAATGTCATGGGAATTAAATATAATTTATTATGGGATATGCCTTCTATGTCTATACATTTCTTTTATTGGATGTCTATAGTCATGCTATTGGCATTGATAATTGTTGCGGGTTTATGTTCTTTTATCCTCTCTTATTCAGTTATAAAAGAAAAGCCTGCTGATACTTTGAGAACTAAGACTAATAATAGTGATAAAGGTTTGTATGCTAAGTATAAATCTTTTAGAGAAAAGCATGGATTTAGACCGGTGTCATTTGGAAAGAATCTAGGATTTGTCGGAGTGATCCTTTTATCGATTCATGATTTCTTTGTATTTATTTTTGGATTGAAAAATAAAGAAATAAAAGAAAAAAAGATAAAAGCTAATAAAAAAACTAAAGTTAATAACTTTGGCATAGTTTTAAAGATGTCTATTAGGAACATTTTGAGTAGCAAAGGAAAGAGCTTGATGGTTATTCTAGGAATGATGGGATGTACAGCTTTGTTAGTTTGCGGCTTTGGAATATCAGATACTTTGAACTATGGTGTTGATCTAGATTTTAACGTGAATGAATATGTCGAGATGAGTGTTAAACCTTCAGGAAATACGGACGATGTATATAACAATCTTCTAAGTTTAGGAAATGTAGATAAGGTTGAGAAAGTATCTCAAGCAGCTGTATCTGTTTCTTATGAATCTTCATTAGAAACAACATTGAATATTCTCGAAGATAATTCTAATTATTTTAAAGTTCCTTACTATGTCGATGGTGGTCTTACTATGGATCAAAGAACTGCTGAAAGATTGAATATCGAAATAGGCGACACTTTAAAAATTGTATTGAGTGGAAAGATATATGAGAGAAAACTGACTTATATCTTTGAATCTTCAGTTTTAAAAGGTGTTTTTGATAAAGCTAGTGGATATCCTAATACTACATTTTCTCCTACTACTTTTTATTTAACCTTGAAAGATTTGTCCAAATCTGAAGAAACTAAAGAAGAAATAATGAAGTTAGATGATGTATCTTCTTGTAGCACTGCAAAAGATATTAAAGATAGAGCGGATTCTTTGCTTTCTACTATCAACATTATGACAGATGTAGTAAAGATATTCGCAATCTTATTATGTGTTGTAGTCATTTATAACTTGACTAGTTTAAATATCGCACAGCGTAAACGCGATATAGCTACTATGAAAGTTCTAGGCTTCCATTTTAAAGAGATAAGCATGACCTTGGCATATGAACTGGCTATAGACTCATTGATTGGATCTTTAATAGGATTGGCCTTAGGATTTCCATTAGCAGTATTAGTTTTATCAGTAAACAAAACTGATCTATTGACCTTCTTGTATCATATCAATTGGACTACATATATCATTTCATTTGTAATAGCATTTATAACTTCTATAGTTGTATCTCTATTGTTGAATTTCAAAACTAAAAAGATTCCGATGGCGGAATCTTTAAAGTCGATTGAATAGTCTAGTCTTTTAAATCTAAGGATTTACTTTATTGTATAAGAACTCTGATTTGAATTAGTAGGTGTCCACCATGCTATAGCTTCTAATATCAGTAATGCCAAAAGGAAAATTATCATGACTATGAAGATAATTCTAGTCAGTGTGATCTTCTTCTTTTGAAGATTACAATCAGCTTTTGAAACAGCAAAGCAGAATATAGTGCATACTATTTCTAACATGTGAAGAAGGAATAGAGACCAAAACAAAATCATCGCTTGACCTTGATATGCAAATGCGATAAATAAGCATCCAGTTGCAGAGGCCATAGCTAAGAGAAAAGCTATGAATATCTTTAAATAGAGGTGCTTATATCCTGATTGATTTATTCCTTTCTCTTCCTTATTGTTTTTATCTTCCATTTGAATCATCCTCTTTGAGGATGTCTTTATACATTTCTACTCTTCTATCTCTGAAAACACCCCAATCTATTCTATTATCTCTAACGGCATCTAAATCGAATTCATGGATGATGAATCCTTCATCGTCCCTACCTTTTGATTCGACAATGTTACCAAATTCGTCGGCGATGAAAGAAGAGCCGAAGAATTTCATGGAAGAGTTATTAATTGATTCGACTCCAGTTCTATTGGCTGCTATGACAGGCATGATATTAGCTGCGGCATGACCTTGCATGACATGTTGCCAGTGGTCTTTAGAATCTTTTGTTAAGACAGGTTCTGATCCTATAGCTGTTGGATAAAGCAACATCTCAGCACCTTTCAAAGCCATGATTCTTGCACATTCTGGGAACCATTGATCCCAGCAAATGGCAACACCTATGTTTCCAAATTTTGTTTTGAACACTTTAAAACCTGTGTTTCCTGGAGTGAAGTAGAATTTTTCTTCATAGCATTCACCGGTTGGAATATGAGTCTTTCTATAGACTCCAAGTTTTGTTCCATCGGCATCGATGATGCAAATGGAATTGTAATAGACATTCCCACATCTCTCAAAGAATGATATAGGTAAGACTACGTTCAATTCTTTAGCTAATTGTTGATAATGTGCTAAAGTTTTTGAAGTTTCATATTCTTCAGCTAAAAGATAATTCTTGTAGTTTTCTATTTGGCAGAAATAGTCTCCTTCAAATAATTCACTAGGGAGGATGATGTCAGCTCCGGCTTCTTTAGCTTGTCTTATTAAATTGTCTATCTTTTCTATATTTCCATCATATGAATTGGTTGATTTGAATTGAAGTGCGGCAACCTTTACTTTTCTCATTTTAGTCTTCCTCCTTTAAATTGGGCATTGGAATTTGTTTTGTAATACAGTGTATATTTCCACCACCCAATAGAATTTCTCTTCCTGGAATCTGTATGATTCTCTTCTTTCCCTTATAGAAGGAATTCAATATGTCATATGCTTTTTGATCGTTTGGATCATTGAATGTTGGAAGGATGATAAACTCTTTTCCCATATAGAAATTGACATATGATCCAGCTAATCTGTTTCCTTGTTCTCTTACTATGGCGTGGTCATCGTTTGCTAGACTCAATTGTTCTTCTTTGTTCATGTATAGAGGTCCAGGAACAGGCATTTCTATAACTTCTATTTTCTTTCCATCGGCTGTAGTTTCATTTTTTAATACTTCTAAATCAATCTTATATCTTTCATACATAGGATCGTTCTTATCATCGATTGAAGCTAATAAGACATGTGTTTCATCTAAGAAGCATGCCATATTGTCTACATGACCTGATGTTTCATCGTTATAGACACCATAAGGAAGCCAAATTATTTTCTTTTGACCTAATACTTTCTTTAAAGTGTCTTCTATTTGATTCTTGGTGAGATTAGGATTTCTTCCTTTGGATAAGAGACATTCTTCAGTAGTCACTAATGTTCCTTTTCCATTTGTGTGAATTGATCCACCTTCAAGGATGAAATCCTTGATTTTAAACTCATCTATATTCAATAAGTTTAAAAGAGGTGTTCCCATCGAATTGTCTTTGTCCCATGAATCGTAAAGACCATTATATGTTCCACCCCAAGCATTGAATCCCCAATTCACCCCACAAATCTTACCTTCATTATTTCTTGTGAAGACTGGTGCGTTGTCTCTAGCCCAAGAATCATCGTATTCGATAGGTAAGACTTGAACATTAAAGTTAGAAAACAAAGGAGACAATATATCTGTATTTTTGCTCAAAGCTTCTTTTGAAGCTACTACATAGACTTTTTCGAATTGAGCTATAGATAGAATTACAGACATGAAGTCCCAAAGAGCTGTTCTAGCGTCATTTCTCCAAACATCAGTTCTAAAAGGAAGTTCAACTACTGTTCCAAGATGCTCTTCTCCTTCAAAAGGCATTGAATAAGTGCCATTTAAATATTTTTCTTTTGATAGTTCCATTTTATTTATTTAATCCAGCCGTATAATTCTATCAATTATTAGAACAAATTGTATTTATATAATTATTAAATACTTGGTTGTGATTGTTATATAAAATAATCAAATATGTAAATTAGTCTTTCTACCTGTATTTTCCAAGTTTTTATTCCTTTTTCAATTCTTTTGGAATTACTTTTCCATATATTAAATTGTCCATAAAATATGTTTCTTTGTCTCCAGAAGAGTTAAATTCAGTAACTATTACTTCACTTTCTTTTCCTTAGGCTTAAATTTATATAAGTCATCTAAATTATATCGATATTCTTCAAAAGGGTTTTATTGAGAGATTAAATAGTAATATGTTTTTGAATGCTAGTTTGTTTTGAATAAAGCCGTTCTCAAAACCATAGGTCAACATATCTTATTTATTATATTTAGCCTTTATAATATAAATTTGCATGGAGGATAAAATAATGAGTTTTGAAGCTATTACTGAAGATGAGTTGAAGAAGTTTAAAAAAGAATTTGCTGAATCTAAGAGTGAAGCTGTTCAAGGTGCTGTCATGGCTCAGGGTATTCCTGCTGTTTCAATCAATAAATCTGTTGAAGCCTTGATGACTCACCAATATTCTATTAATGTCGAGTCTGGAAATATCACCAATCAAAAGAGATCTGGACGTTGCTGGATGTTTGCTGCTACCAATGTAATGCGTCTTGAGGTCATGAAGAAGTTAAAAATTAAGAATATGGAACTTTCTCAAGCTTATCCTTTATTTTGGGATAAGTTAGAGAAGTCTAACTTCTTCCTTGAGAATATTCTTAAAACAATCGATGAACCTAACGGATCACGTATCACTGATTTCCTTTTGTCTTCTCCTATAGGAGATGGTGGCCAGTGGACAATGTTTGTAAACTTGGTTGAAAAGTATGGTGTATGTCCTAAGGATGTCTATCCTGAAACTGCATCATCTTCTAATACTCAAGCTATGGATAAGTACATAACATTGAAGCTTCGCGAATATGCTTGTACCTTGAGAAAGTTACATCAAGAAGAAAAGAAAACAGTTGAAGAACTTCGTCCTTTGAAAGAAAAGATGCTTTCTGAAGTCTATCATATCTTGGCTGTTTGCTTAGGCGAACCTCCTGTTAAGTTTACTTATGAGTATGTCGATGAAGACAAGAAGTTTGGTCGCATTGCTGACATTACTCCTAAGGAATTCTTCGACGAGTATGTCGGATTGAAATTGGATGATTATGTTTCAGTTCTCTCTTGCCCTGGCCCTCGTTATCCGTTTGAGAAGGCCTTTACTGTCAAGTACCTCAACAACGTTGAAGGTGGAAACAAAGTCTTATACATTAACCTTCCTATCGAAAGAGTTAAAGAGCTTGTAATCAAGCAACTTTCCGATAATAGAGTTGTATGGTTCGGAAGTGATGTCGGACAATTCTCCTACACACCTGATGGTGTGATGTCTACTGAGATGTGGAATGTCAACAAGGTACTGGGAACTGAGTTTGGAATGACTAAAGCCGAAAGAGTTGATTATGGCGAATCCTTGATGACTCATGCTATGGTCATCACTGGTGTCAATCTCATCGATAACAAGCCTAACCGTTGGAGAGTTGAAAACTCTTGGGGTGACGCAATCGGTGATAAAGGCTACTTCGTCATGTCCGATGACTGGTTCAATGAGTTTGTCTATCAAGCAGTCATCGACAAGAAGTATTTGACTGAAGATGAAGTTAAGATCCTCGAACAAGATCCTATCGAACTTGAAGCTTGGGATCCTATGGGTTCTTTAGCTCTTTAATTTCGACTGATGTAAAAGACTCGGCTTTAAGCCGAGTTTTTCTTATGCTTAGCTAGGATATTCCTTCCACTCTCACACATAGGAACAACCC
>ENA-OPRN01000048-OPRN01000048.1-human-gut-metagenome-genome-assembly--contig:-NODE-48-length-26397-cov-4.770708_pt1 | contig 26397 bp, 16 predicted proteins | sample MGYA00241894_ERZ501882 | MGnify/ENA primary metagenome ERZ501882 (study PRJEB25962, sample SAMEA2042220) | human gut metagenome | biome: human gut; feature: human-associated habitat; material: faeces...
CGGCATTTACCGCGAAGCACGACATAACCGATGCGTTGCTCGCTGCGCATACGCTGGAGGGTGCGGGTACTCACGTTAAGCAGGTGCGCCGCCTCGCGTGTGGTGAGCAACCTGTCGGGCGATGCCGCTTTCTTGTCGCCGGAGGCGGCACGGACGTGTGCCGCAATCTCCGCTATCTGTTCCGTCAATGACCGGAAGGCGGAACTTTCCATCGTTATCACTTTCATATTCAGTCCTTTCTTTTTGTTTCTGCAGCAAAAATCGGCAATAAACAAAAGGGGCTTTAACAACTCACTACGTGACTCACGTAAGATTTTTGCGGAAGATGGCTCCGTAACCCGGTCAAACGGCGCAACAGGCAGCCTTTCAGCGGAAAACGGCACGTGTTCAGGACCGTACCGTTACCTTTGCGGGCAAACCGATAATTGCATGAATATGGAAATAGTATCTATCGAGAAAAAGACTTTCGAGATGATGGTGGCGGCATTCGGCGCACTCTCGGAGAAGGTCGCCGCCCTGAGGCGCAAAAGCGACACGGGGCGCATGGAAAGATGGCTCACGGGCGAGGAGGTCTGCGGGCAGTTGAGAATAAGCCCGCGCACGTTGCAGACGCTGCGTGACAGGCGGCTTATCGGCTACTCGCAGATAAACCGCAGGTTTTATTACAAGCCGGAGGAGGTGAAGCGGCTGATACCGCTTATCGGCACGCTCTATCCGCACGGCAGATGATTTGATTTATTCACCCACTGAATCCGAAGTTATGATGAACGAGAACAACGATGTTTTTACGATGGAAGACGAGCCGATAGCCTCTGTGGTGCAGGATATGCGCAAAGGCTCGAAATGGCTGTCCGCCTTTCTGGAAAGTTACCGTCCTCTGCTGGACGGGGAACGTTACCTGACGGACGGCGAGGTGTCGGAACTGCTCCGTGTGAGCCGGCGCACCTTGCAGGAATACCGCAACAACCGCGTGTTGCCCTTCATACTTTTGGGAGGGAAGGTGCTTTACCCGGAAACGGGGCTGCGCGGGGTACTGGAAGCGAACTACCGCAAGCCGCTGGAGTGAGGCGGTTTCATGAAAAAGTAAACGGGTGACACCTTTTGTGGTGCTACCCGTTTACTTGTCTTATGGGGTATGTGCAATCAGCAATACCCGGCTTTTCCGTTCTGTATGAACATCACGTATGTCTGCCGTTTCTCTTGTGAGAGTGCCTTTCCCACCAGCCATGTGCGGAACAGGTGGGTGTTGTAGGTGTTCAGCCGGAAGGCGACGGGGATGATGATTTCAAGCGCGTACACATCTGCGTACAGTCCGTTTTCAAGTTGCATGTAGCGGCACACCTCGTAGTCGTTAAGCACGTCCGACTTGCGGATGGCTTTGATGGCGGCGTTCACTGCCGGGACGGTCGTATGGAACAGTCCGGCGATTTCGGTGGCGGTCATCCACACGTCGTTACCGGTTACGCTGACTGCCTTGTCCTCGATGATGATTGTGTCACGTTTCATGGCTTTTCTTTTTAGATGGTGCAACCTGCAAATTCCTCGACGCCGTTCAATCTTGCGGCAAGGTTCTCCATGTCCTGATTGAGCTTCTCTTTGGTTATCTTTGCGTAAATCTGCGTCGTCTTTATGCTCTTGTGTCCGAGCATGGAGCTGACGGTTTCGATGGGAACACCGTTGGAGAGGAATATCGTCGTGGCTGCCGTGTGGCGGCTCTGATGCCACGTGATATGCTTGGTGATGCCGCAACGCTTGGCGACGGCACGGATACCGGCAAGGCACGTGTTATAATGCGGGACGGGGAATATCTTGCCGTTCTCGCACAGCCCACGGTATTTGCCGATTATGCGGTTGGCGATGTCAAGCAGGCGGATGTTGGACACCACGCCCGTTTTCTGGCGGTTGATGTTTATCCACTCGTGTTCGTCGAAGTAGGTGCGGATATTCTCTTCCGTGAGGTTGCGCATATCCGAGAACGACAACCCGGTGAAAGCGCAGAACAGGTAGAGGTCACGGTACAGTTCCTGTTTGGCGTTTTTCAGTTTCCCGTCCATCAGCAGGCGTATTTCCTCTTTGGTCAGGAAACTGCGTGTTGTTTCCTCCTTCTTGATTTCATACTCGCGGAACGGGTCGCGTGTCAGCCACTCGTTGTTGATGGCGATGAACACCATCGTCCGTAACGGGCAGACGTACAGCCACACGGTATTGGTGCAGCAGTGTTTGTCCGTGCGCAGGAACATCTCGAAGTCGGAGATGAAAGCCGGGGTAAGCTCTTTTAGGGCGATGTCCTTCACATGGTAGCGGATGTCGAGGAACTCTTGCATGTGCTTGTAAACGGTGCGGTACTTCAGCAGCGTGCCTTTGGCTTTCATGCCTGCCTCCACCTGCTTCTCGTAGTCCTCGTTGTGCTGGCGGAACACCTGCATCAGCGTGTGGTAGCGGTGTTCCAGTCCGAGAAAAGCGTTCTTCACCTTCTCAGCCGTGACGAAGTTGTCACGTTCCATGATTTCCTGATAGTGCCTATTGATGCGCACCCGCATCTTGTCAAGCATACGGTTCGTTTCGAGTGCCGCCGTGCTTCTGCCCGTGACACGTCCACCTTTGGTGTCCCACAGTTTCGGATCGACTGTCAGCTTGCAGCTGAACTGCGTCTGGCTGCCGTCCACCGTGATGCGTCCCATGACGGGTACTGTCCCGTCCTTTTTCACTACCTGACGCTTGAGGTAGTAGATTACTGAAAATGTACTCTTCATCGTCCTTAATTTTTTGGTTTCAAAATTAGTTGGTGAAGAGTCCGGTGTCGGTACGCAAAACGGGGAGGAACGGCGCAATCTTTTTCCGTAACCTGATTTTTCGCATGAGTTATGGATAACTCACTATTCCTTAGAGCCTTGTTTCGCTATTCGTACCCGTTTGTCGCATTTTCGGGCATGGTTACGAACAAGTAACGTTGCGGCGTCAGGATTTGGCTTCGGCAGGGATTGTAATGGCTTCACGAATTATCGCCACTTCAACTAAAACCCTTGTAACTCAATTCTATCACTATAACTTTCCGCATTTCACTTTTTTGTAGTAACTTTGTACGCTGTATCTTAAAACTTAATATCAATGAAAAAACTATGGATGGCGCTTGCCTTATGGGGAGCTTTAGCAGCGCAGCTGCATGCACAATGGAAGCCGGTTGAGGGACGGATTAGCACACAATGGTCTGAACAGGTAAATCCGGATAATGTATTACCAGAATATCCACGGCCTATTATGGAAAGAACAGAGTGGAAGAATCTGAACGGCCTTTGGGATTATGCAATTATAGAAAAAGGAAAACATTCCCCTTCTGTTTTTGATGGGAAAATTCTGGTACCTTTTGCTGTAGAATCTTCTTTATCAGGAGTTGCCAAAACGGTAGGTGCAGAGAAAGAGTTGGTCTATCGTCGTTCGTTTGACGTTCCTTCTTCTTGGAAAGGGAAAAAAGTACTTCTGCATTTCGGAGCAGTCGACTGGAAAACTGATGTATGGGTAAATGATGTAAAGGTAGGCAGCCATACCGGAGGATTTACTCCTTTCTCTTTTGATATAACGGAAGCTTTGCAAGGGAAAAACAATACTCTGCTGGTAAAGGTATGGGACCCGACAGATAAAGGATATCAGCCAAGAGGAAAGCAGGTGTCTCGTCCTGAAGGTATATGGTATACTCCGGTAACAGGAATATGGCAGACAGTCTGGCTGGAACCTGTCAGTGAATCGTATATTCAGGATTTGCGCATTACTCCGGACATTGATAATTCCTTGCTTTCTTTGAAAGCCTTAGTAAAAGATGCTACTTCAAAAGATTTGGTAGAGGTAAAAGTCTTTGATGGTCAGCAGTTGGTAGCGCAAGGAAAAAGTATTAATGGAGAATGTGTACAGGTGGCAATGCCGGAGAATACTAAATTATGGTCACCTGACTCTCCTTTCCTTTATACGTTGAAGGTTTCTTTAAAGCAGAACGGAAAACTGGTGGATGAAGTGTCCAGTTATGCAGCTATGCGAAAATATTCTTCCAAACGTGATGCGAATGGTATTGTACGTCTGGAGTTGAATAATAAATCGTTGTTCCAGTTTGGTCCTTTGGATCAGGGTTGGTGGCCGGATGGGTTATATACGGCTCCTACGGATGAGGCTTTGCTATACGATATACAGAAGACAAAAGATTTTGGATTTAATATGATTCGCAAACATATTAAAGTAGAGCCTGCACGCTGGTATACGTATTGTGACAAGTTAGGTATTATTGTATGGCAGGATATGCCCAGCGGTGACCGTAACCCGGAATGGCAGAATCGGAAATATTTTGAGGGCACTGAAATGAAGCGTAATGCAGAGTCGGAAGCTTGTTACCGGAAGGAATGGAAGGAAATAATGGATGCATTGTATTCTTATCCTTGCATTGGCACATGGATTCCATTTAATGAAGCTTGGGGACAGTTTAAAACTCCGGAAATAGTAGAATGGACCAAGCAATATGATCCGACCCGTCTGGTTAATCCTGCCAGTGGAGGTAACCATTATACTTGTGGTGATATGCTGGATTTACATAACTATCCTGCTCCGGAATTGTACTTGTATGATGCACAGAGAGCTACAGTCTTAGGTGAGTATGGAGGTATTGGCTGGGTAGTACAGGGGCATATCTGGGAACCGGACCGTAACTGGGGATATATTCAGTTCAATTCTTCAAAGGAAGTGACAGATGAATACGTGAAATATGCGGAAAAACTTTATGATTTAATACCTCGTGGCTTTTCTGCGGCAGTATATACGCAGACCACGGATGTAGAAGTGGAAGTAAATGGTTTGATGACATACGACCGTAAAGTAATAAAATTGGATGAAAAGCGAGTTCGTGAGATTAACCGTAAACTATGTGAATCTTTAAATAAATCAAGGTAAAAAGATAATATGATACAGAGGGAAAGAGAATTCTGTGGTAGAATACTCTTTGCCCCTCTGTTCTTTTTGAAAAATATATACCTTTGTGACTATGATGAAAAAACATACTGTATTATATAGCATAATTATATTGTTACTTTTCTTTTGCTTTCCGGAAGTAATAATATCTTCTTCAACGTCTTATTATTTTCGGACATTGGGTATCAATGATGGCCTTTCGCAGAGCACTGTAAATGCAATACTGCAAGATCAGAAAGGATTTATGTGGATAGGAACAAAAGATGGCTTGAATCAGTATGATGGACAAGAATGTAGAGTTTTTCAGAAAGAGAATTCTTCATTAGGCAATAATTTCATTACAGCTTTATATGAAGATTGTGAGGGATATATTTGGGTAGGAACTGATGCGGGAGTATATATTTATAATCCCGTTCAAGAGGCATTTCAGTTTTTAGATACAGAAAGAGCATCTTCAGGTGAAAAAATTACACGTGCTGTAACCTGGATTACATCTGATTCACAAAATAATATCTGGATTTCAGTTGATAATCAGGGCTTGTTTTGTTATAACAGGGGAAAAAAGAATTTGACCAAAGTTGTTTCTTGTGGAAAGTCAGGAATTGCCAATGTAACTCATTTTTGGTTTTATGCAGGTCAGCTGTGGATTGCTCGTTATGAGGATAATTTATATGTTTCGAAAGACAACTCTTCTTTTAATGCTTTTAACGATGTAGATGGAGAGGATATTTTTAAAGGCCTTGTAATTAATTCTTATGTAGAAGGGTTGCATAATTGTTTGTATGTGGGGACTTCCAAAGGTTTGATGGAGATTAATTTGACCTCTCGTAAGGTAAGGAAGTTATTGGACGAATATGTGCGCGACATTTGTTTCCGTTCCGATACGGATTTGTGGATTGGAACAGAACAAGGACTTTATATTTATAATATAGAAACAGATGAATATGAACATTTGACTACGCCGGATATAGACGAACGTTATGCTCTTTCTGATAACGCTATATATAGCGTATATAAAGATCGTGAAGGAGGTATGTGGGTTGGTTCTTATTTTGGCGGACTAAACTATTATCCATATCAGTATACTTACTTTGAAAAATATTATCCTCGTGGAGATCTTAGGCAGATGGGGCGACGTGTTAGAGAATTTTGCGCTGGAAATGATGGTACATTATGGCTTGGTACAGAAGACAAAGGGTTGTTTAATTTTAATCCTAAGAGTGGAAAAATAATACCTTTTCATCATGTGGAGTTAGGACATAATATTCATGGTTTGTGCTTAGATGGAAATGGTTTGTGGGTTGGCACTTTCTCTGGCGGATTGAACTATATAGATTTACGTACAAAAACTTTGAAACATTATGGCAAAGGCGATGCAGTTAATACATTAAGTTCTGATAATATATTTTCTATTTGTAAGACTAGCACAAACGATATTTGGATTGGTACAACGTCAGGTTTATTGAGGTATAATCGTTCGTCGGATGATTTTCTGCGTATAAAAGAGTTGGATAATGTTTTTGTTTATGATATTCTTGAAGATAGTTACGGGAAATTGTGGCTGGCAACTTATTCGGATGGAGTCTTTTGTTATGATCTGCCTCAAAATCGTTGGAAACATTATAAGTGGATTCCCGAGGATAGCACATCTTTGCCTTATAATAAGGTAATTAGTATATTTGAAGATAGTCATAAACGGATATGGTTTACTACGCAAGGCGCCGGTTTCTGTCGTTTCTGTCCGGAAGCTGACAATTTTGTTTGCTATGATATGACTGATGGATTTCCCAGTAATATTGTATATAAAATAGTAGAAGATAATGAAGAGAAATTGTGGTTGACCACAAATAAGGGTTTGGTGTCATTTTATCCGGAAACAGGTGCCAAACATATATATACTACTGCTAATGGATTGCTTAGTAATCAGTTTAATTATCAATCAGGATTCAAAGATGATAAAGGGACGATTTATTTAGGAAGTATTGATGGATTTATAGCTTTTAATCCTTATGAATTTGTTGAGAATAAACAAGTTCCTTCATTGGCATTGACCGATTTTTTCTTATTTAATAAACGTTCTCCGATTGGCGTAAAGGCTTCTCCTCTTTCTAAAAGTATTACTTATTCAGATGAAATTGAGTTGAGTGCAGAGCAAAATTCATTTTCTTTGAGGGCTGCCGTATTGAGTTACCAGGCTCCTCTGTCAAATGTAATAGTCTATAAGTTGGAAGGATATGATAAGGAGTGGTATACGTTAGAAGGTGGAAATTCGAAGATTAGTTATTCTAATTTACCTTATGGTTCATATACATTAAGAGTTAAAGGGGCTAATAGTGATGGTATCTGGAGTCTTCAGGAGCGGATATTGAAAATCAAAGTGAATCCTCCTTTTTATCTTTCCTGGGCAGCTTATACTATTTACGGCGTTTTGTCAGTCTTATTTATCTTGATGGGGGTGTATTATTTCCGGAAAAAGAGTCAGCGGAAGCATTTGCGGGCGATGGAAATTTTGAAATATGAAAAAGAGCGTGAATTATATACGGCGAAAATAGATTTTTTCACTAATGTGGCACATGAAATACGTACTCCTTTAACTTTGATAAAAAGTCCTTTGGAGAATGTGTTGGCTTCTGCTCATTTGGATGAAGATATAAAAGATGACCTTGAAATTATGGATTTGAATACCAATCGTTTACTGGATTTGGTAAATCAGTTGCTTGACTTCCGTAAGACGGAAACAAAAGGTTTCAGGTTAAATATTATGGATTATAATTTATCGGGTATTTTACAGGCTATTTATAAACGTTTCACTCCTCTTGCTCGGGAAAAAGGTTTGGAGTTTACAATAGAAAGTATAGATGATTTACATGCTTCGGTCGATAAGGAGGGATTTACGAAGATTATAAGTAATTTGTTTACCAATGCAATTAAATATTCTGATACTTATATTCATGTGAAATTACGTTTGGACAACGCTTCCAATTTATTGACTCTGTCTGTAGAAAACGATGGAGTAATTGTTCCGAAAGCTGAACGTGAAGAAATCTTTAAACCTTTTAAGCAATATCATGAAGAAAATACTCATGTGCAAGGTACTGGTATCGGACTTGCATTGGCTCGTTCTTTAGCAGAATTGCATGGGGGAAAATTATCGATGGATGAAGCATTGGATTGTAACCGTTTTATTCTTCAGCTTCCATTGTGTCATGAACAGATATTAAATTTGTCACATACAGAAGAGGAAGAGGCAGTTCCCGCTGTAGGTTCGAATGTGGTGGAACCGCTTTCGCAGTCAGATTCCTTCCGCTATACGTTGTTGATAGTAGAGGATAATGCTGAAATGCGTAAATTTTTACAGAAGCAGCTGGCTGAATCTTATAAAGTGTTTGTTGCATCCAATGGAGTAGAGGCTTTGAAAATTTTGCAGACTTCTATTGTGAACCTGGTTCTTTCGGATATAATGATGCCTGAAATGGATGGTTTGGAATTGTGTAATGTAATAAAGTCTGATTTGAATTACAGTCATATTCCTGTTATTTTATTGACCGCTAAAACCACTTTACAGTCAAAGATTGAAGGAATGAAAGCCGGAGCCGATGCGTATGTGGAAAAGCCATTCTCTATGGAATACCTGAAAGTTTGTATTTCGAATTTGTTGAAAAATCGTGAACAGTTACAAGCTACCTTTGTCCATGCACCTTTTGTGCAGACAAATAGTATGGCAATTACTAAGGCTGATGAAGAATTCCTGAAGAAATTGAATGAAATTGTACAGGCCAATATTCAGAATCCTGATTTTAGCTTGTTGGATATGGCAGACCAGCTGTGTATGAGTCGTTCAAGTTTGAACCGTAAAATAAAAGGAATATTGGATGTCACACCGAATGACTATATTCGCATTGAACGATTGAAAAAAGCAGCCCAGCTTTTAAAAGAAGGAAATTGCAAGATTAATGAAGTGTGTTACATGGTTGGTTTTAATACGCCATCTTATTTTGCCAAATGTTTTCAGAAACAATTTGGAATGTTACCTAAAGATTTTGCAGGAGATAAATAATCGATTCTTTATCAAAAATGTTTTTTTATGCAACGAATTTGTCATGAAATATAAGAAACATTTCATGACAAGTGTTGTGTGCTCTATTATTTCCTTTTGACAGTATTGTAATATGAAATGAGCGTATTTTTCTCCTTGTTATGTTATGGAAGGCCTACATTTGCACTGAATCAATAAACTAATAAACTATGAGAATAAAAAGAAGTCCTTAAAATTTTATGTATTGCAGTTAACTTTAAATGTATTTTGTAGAGTGAATTATTCACTTTGTTTTTTTAAATCTAATCTATCTGTTTTTAAACAATGGCAAAAAAACTATTATTTCTGTTTTTTACATTCTTTACATTAAATATTTATGCTCAGAATGTAACAATGACCGGTACAGTAGTTGATGTAGAAAATCTTCCTTTGATTGGAGTTAATGTGATTATAAAAGGAAGTACAGTGGGAACAACTACAGATTTGGATGGTAATTTCTCTTTAGAAGGGAAAAAGGGAGATGTACTTGTTTTTTCCTATATTGGTATGGTGTCTCAAGAGATAGCTTTTAAAGGACAGCCTTTAAAAATTATTATGAAGGATGATTCGGAAGCTCTTGATGAAGTCGTTGTGATTGGTTATCAGTCTGTGAAAAAATCAGATCTTACAGGTGCTGTAGCAGTTGTAGATGCTAAGGAAATGAAAAAAAGTGCAGCAGGAACAATTACTAGTCAGTTGCAAGGTTTGGCGACAGGTATTAATGTTCGTAGTACCGGTAGAGCTGGTGAAGATGCTTCTATAGAAATTCGTGGAGTCGGTTCGTTGAGTGATAATTCTCCTTTGTGGATTGTAGATGGAATGATTACCAATCCTGGAGTAGATTTTAATCCAGCGGATATCGAATCTATGCAAATTTTGAAAGATGCTTCTGCTGCAGCTATTTATGGTTCTCGTGCTGCTAATGGAGTCATTATTGTAACGACTAAGAAGGGTAGCAAAGGCCCGATGAAAGTTGGTGTTAGTGTAAAAGAAACATTAGAATGGAGTCCGAAATATGATCTTATGAATGCTGCTGAATATAAGAAGTATAATGATATGGCTTATAATGAGGCTATAAAAAATGGAGTAGGTAGCATTACTTCTTTACAGCAACACTCAGATTTTGATACTAATTGGCAGGATGAAGTATTTAAAACTGCTTTAGTTCAAGATTATAATGTGTCTTTGTCTGGTGGTGGAGAATCTGGAAATTATTATGTATCAGCTGGATATTATAATAATGATGGAGTTTCTTATGGTAATAGTTTTAATCGTTATAGCTTTCGTGTAAATACCACAGGCAAGAGGGGATGGTTCTCTTTTGGGGAAAATTTAGCTTATTCATTGACAAATAAAGATCCTTTGCAGACCAATCCTTATAATGATGTCATGCGTATGATGCCTACTATACCTGTGTATGATGAAAATAATCCAGGAGGCTATGGTTATGGAGATGCTGCTAAATATAATACCTTTGGAACTAATCCGATAGCACGTGAGAATCTGGAAGAAATGGAGGAACGTCAGAATCGTATAAATGGTTCCGTATGGCTGGAATTTAAACCTTTTGATTTCTTGTCTTATAAGTTTAATGGAGGTATAGATTTATATTTCTATGAAAAGTCATGGTTTAGAGGAGAAGGTAACTGGACACAGAATCAGGAACATCGTGATCCGGAAAGTCAGAAACAACGTGACAATACATATAATATGCTGATTGAGCATACCTTGAATTTCAATAAGGATTTTGGAAAGCATCATGTAGATGCCGTTGTTGGTACCACTTATCAGAGTCATGAGTGGGAAGGATTGTGGGCTTCACGTTTGAATTTTCCGTTAATAAGTGATGAAGAATGGTTGCATGTACTTGATGCAGGAAAAAGCAATCAGCAAAATACAAATAGTATTAGTAAGAATGCAATGATTTCTTATCTGGGTCGTGCAAATTATATTTATGATGATAAATATTATTTTACAGCTACTTTCCGTCGTGATGGTACTTCTCGTTTGTCTAAAGAAAATCGTTGGGGTAATTTCCCTTCTATATCTGCTGCATGGAGAATCTCTAAGGAAAAATTCTTTAAATCATCTTGGATAGACGATTTGAAAATTAGAGGAAACTGGGGGCGTCTGGGTAATTCATCCATTGGTGACTGGGATTACTTAGGTACAATTAATCAGAGTTTGGTGACGATTATAGGAGGAGTACCGGTAGCCGGAGCTGCACAAGTAAAACTGGTAAATAGTAATTTGGTTTGGGAAACAAAGGAGACGATGAACTTTGGTTTGGATGCAGCATTTTTAAATCAGCGTTTAAATGTTAGTGCTGAATATTATATATCTAAGACATCTGATGTCTTGACAGATATGCCGATTGCCTTATCTACAGGTAATCAGGGTGGGGCTCCAAAAGCCAATGCTGCAAGTTTGAAGAACTCGGGTTTTGAAATGACAATAGGTTGGAGAGATCAAGTGTCTGATTTTAAATATAATGTTAGTCTGAATTTTACTACATTAAAGAATGAGGTGACAGATTTAGGTTATGATAAGCCTTATTTGATTTCTGGCCAATCTATCAGTAAGCCGGGCGAGCCATTAGCTATGTTTTATCTACGGAAAACAGATGGACTCTTTAGAACACAGGAAGATATTGATAATTATGTAAATTCTAAAGGAGAACCTATTTTAATAAATGGACAACGTCCACAATTGGGTGACGTAAGATATGTAAATGTTGATGATGACACAAATATTACAGATAATGATCGACAAATCTGTGGAAGTCCTTGGGCTAAGCTACAAACTTCTTTAATATTTAATGCGGAGTGGAAGAATTTTGATTTGAGTATGATGTGGTATGGCCAATTTGGAAACAAGATTTATAATGTAGACAAATGGCAGGGACGTTTGTTCTCTGATAATTCAAATTATATTCGTTTTGAAAAAGGAGAAGAACCTTATCAGGAGAATCCATCTTCAAGCACCCCTCGTATTATCTATGGTGACCAGCGAAATTCAATGGATAGCGATCGTTTCCTGGAAAACGGTTCATATTTTAGATTGAAAAATATTTCTGTAGGTTATACATTTAAAAAGTCTTGGTTGAGTAGTTATGGAATTGATAAACTAAGATTGTATGTGACTGGAAGTAACTTGCTTACTATTACAGGATATAGTGGCCTGGATCCGGATTTTGTAAATACAGATGTGTGGAATAGAGGTACTAGTGGATTTGCTTTCCCTAATACTCGTTCAGTAATGTTTGGTTTGGATTTGACTTTTTAATTGATTTTGATATGAAAAAAATATACAACTTTTTGTTAGGTAGTGCATTGGTCTTTTGTACAGGATGTAGTGCTGATTTATTAGATATAGACAATCCCAATGAAGTAACTATACCTACATTCTGGAATAAGGCAGCTGATGCAGAAGCGGGTGTAAACGCTTGTTATAGTGCCTTGTATAAAGAGCCTACATGGATGCGTTGGCTTTCTTTCCGTTATGATTTGTCGTCGGATGAGGGATGGAGTTCTTCACCTTGGATTGAGTTAGGAGATTGGACGCGATTCTTATATTCTAACTATAATTTTAATGAAGGCAATAATCAGCATTGGGAATATTTCTATATGGGTATTTTCCGTTGTAACCAAGTGTTGAAATATGTACCTGCAATTGATATGGACGATACTGAAAAGAAGCAAGTTTTGGCACAGGCGTCGTTCATGCGTGCATTGTGGTATTTTCAGATAAACTTACTTTGGGACAAAGGTACATTGATATTGGAACCTGTTGATGCCGGTTATCGTCCGAAAGATGCTACGGAGGCTGAAATTTGGGCTCAAGTGGAAAAAGATTTACTTTACGCTGCAGAAAATTTACCAGATAGTTGGGATGCAGAGAATTTGGGACGTGCCACTCGTGGAGCAGCTAAAGCATTACTTGGAAAAGCATACATGCAACAGCATTTGTATGATAAAGCAAAAGAACAGTTGAGCTGGTTAATAGAAAAGGAAAAGACCGGTTTGTATGGTTTAATTGATAATTGGGTAGATAATTTCACGGACTTGAATGAAAATAACAAAGAGAGTGTTTTTGAAATTCAATTTGATGATAAGAACAAAGGTGATACTGGAAATAATGCTAGTATGGCTACCGGTTTTCAGAGAACACAGTTTTATGCTCCTAGTGGAATCGGTTGGGGAGATGGAAAAGCCAGACGTTGGTTGGTTGATGAATATCTGAAAGAGAAGAGGATTGATGGGGGAAATGATATTCGTCTGTATAACAGTATTTTGTATCATGGATTTTCTTTAGACTTTCCTAATGAGTCAAAGAAATATTATAATATAGCAGATGCGGATGCTGATGAACAGTGGAATAATTGGGGAAAAGATCCGGAAGACTGCTATATACGTAAATATAATACTTCTTATTATCGTGACAGAGAAGATTATTTTGCACGTAATAATTATCGTATCATACGTTATGCAGATATTCTGTTAAATTATGCAGAATGTATTGTTGAGACAAATGGTACGGTTGCTGAGGCTGCTAAGTATGTAGATCAGGTACGTGATAGAGTTGGTTTGGCTAAGTTGAAAGATAGCCGATGGGCTGCTTGTCTTAACTCTAAGGATGCTTTCCTAAAGCGTTTACAAATGGAGAGAACTTTGGAGTTATGTTTTGAGGGATGGCGTTGGGGTGATTTGAAACGTTGGGGAATGTTGGATACACAAGAAGGTATCAATGAATTGAAATCTCGTGATGTAGATTTCAACAATTTTGTGATTGGTAAACATCGTCGATTACCTATTCCTCAATATGAAATAGATCAAAGTGATGGGCAGTTGACTCAGAATCCTATGTATTAATTATTTATTTCCGTCCCCATTTGGGGACGGAAATACCTTAAATTTAAAGATTATATGGATACACATAATAAATGGATTTTTTTATTATTTTGTTCTTTGTGCTTGCACATTTCAGCACAAGAGATACAAAATCCAATATTGCCGGGAGTTGCTGATGCTGGTGTTGTAAAATACAACGGCAAATATTATATTGGTGGAGTTCATACAAATGGAGATTTTTATATATCAGATGACTTGGTTCATTGGGGAAAGCCTGTACATGTAGTTTCCATAGATAATGATTGGATTAGGGATTCCAAAGTAGGAAATGATCAGATTCATGCCAATCATATGTTATATGATAATGGAACTTTTCATTTATATTGGTCTGTAAATTATTGGGGAAAAGATAAGCATGCTGTACATATAGTTCATGCTCAGAGTGATAGCATATTAGGGCCCTACATAGAGCCGGTTAAGGCAACTTGGATGGACAATCGTATTGATCCTTATATATTTAAAGATGATGATGGCCAGCTTTATATGTATATGGTCCGTTTTACAGATGGTAATACTATATGGGGTAGAAAGATGAAAAATCCTTCTGAGTTTTCGGGAGAACCAGTTTTCTTGTTTTCATCGTTGCCAGATACTTGGGAAACAATGGATAATCGAGTGGCGGAAGGACCTTGTGTTATTAAGTATCGAGGAAAGTATTATATGATGTATAATGCGAATCATACTTCTACAGAATGGGGAAATTATCAATTAGGTGTTTCTGTGGCTGATTCACCGTTAGGATTCCAGAATGGGAGTAAATACAGCTATCCTGTGGTGAAGTCGAATCAAATTGACTTAGAAGATAATAATTTGGATGTATTACGTTATTATGATAATGGATACTTTCCACAATTTGCATATTGTGAGTTTTTTCCAGGAAATAATTGGACTAAAAAATCTTTTGATGATAGTGGGTGGAAAAGAGGTATGTCTGGTTTTTCAGGCATAAAATTAGAGGGCTCAACAACAAGGTCTCAAGGAACAGCTTGGACTTCGGATCGATTATGGTTACGTAAGACTTTTCATATAAAAAAGGTGTCCGAAAACTATATTTTACGTGTGGCACATGATGGTGCTACCAAAATATATTTGAATGGCCGTTTAGTCTATGATAAACAAGGTGCAGACTATTGTATGATAGATTTCAATAGGGAGCAATTACAATACTTGGTTGCAGGTGAAAATATACTTGCTGTTGAAACAAATCGTGGTGTTTCTACAAATTTTTTTGATGTAGCTTTATTTAATGCAGATAAAGAGCAGGCTTTTAATATTTTATATAGTCCTGGACAACCTAATATAGTGAGAGGAGTAAACGGCTTTGAATGGTGGCTGGTATACATGGCTAATAAGAATGCCGAAATGAGAGGGCAATATGTAAACAGAATACATTTTTTTGATAAAGAGTTGTATGTTGATGGCATTACAGATTGTAGCTCGGAAGGATACCATCCTGAACCTTCTCTTCCAACTTGGAAAGATAATTTTGATAATGAGGTTGAATCTGTATTAAAATGGAATTGGATTAATCAGGACGATTGGAGCATTGAAAATGGAGAGTTGAAGGGGAAATCCATCTCTTCTTTGTCTTGTGCTTTTGTGAACAATGTGATAGCTTCTCAAACGTATTTATTTGAGACTGGAATAAATCCTGATGGTAATTCAGGTATTATTGTTTGGTGGAAAGATAATCAGAATCATATTCGGTTAGGGTTAGATAAGATTCGTCATACATGGTATCTTTTAACTTGTTTACAAGGAAAAAATAGTAGGAAAGATTTTAAATTGCCTTCAGACTTTAAATGGAAGTCATATCATTCTATGCGTGTAGAACGAAATATGAATCAGCTACTGGTATGGATAGATGAAATACCTGCAGTGGGACAGTCTTGTTTTACAGACTTGCCATATGACTCAAGTATTCCCGGTATTTTCATAGAAAGTGGGACAGCTGCTTTTGATGGGGCTTTGTATACAATCGGTTTTGATGAGTATGATAGCTCTATTTCAGAGTGGAATGTGTTACAAGGAAATTGTACACGAGGTTCAGAGGGACTGAAAACAATTGATGAAAAATTTATAGCTGTAAAAGGTGAAAATTTATCTCGATATACATTTGAGGCGCAAGTAACGAATACTTCTTTAACAGGTTCTGCAGGAATTTATCCTATTTATGTGGATGATAAGAATTATGTAAAATTGGTGTTGAATTCTGTAACGCATAATTGGGAAGTTGAGATTGTAAAAAATGGGAAAGTTATGCTTGAAAAGAAACATGGGCTTTCTTCTATCAAAACCGTATATCCAGATGTAAAGTATACCGATTTTATAGAGAAATGTTACCCAATGTCAGTGCCGGTTTGGATAGATGGCGTTTATTTAAACCGTCATGAGATTAATAATAAGTCTGAGTTTGTGGAAAATATGTTCTCAAAATTTAATATAGAGTATTTGTGGAAGGGAGAATGGAAATCTTTACCCATAAAAGATATAACTATACCAGAACATATAATGTATAATAAGGCAACGATGGCTCCAATGCAGATCGAAGCTCTTCGATTTATTAATAAAAATCCGGAAGACTATAATCGTCATATTTATAAGATACGTGTAGACGAGCTATTTAAAGCTTCATATAATTTACGAGTTGTAAGAAATTCTGAACGTTTGTTCTTATTTATAGATGGTGTACAAATAGCAGAATTTCCCATAGATTTTGGTGATTCTTGTATTGGATTATATGCGGAGAATACTTCTGCTTTGTATAATGGAATGTTATATTATCATATAGGAAAGTAATATGAAAAGTATTGTAAACATTAGTGTGCTGTTATTCTCAATTGTGATTTTTTCTTGCGGAAATGGCAGTAAGAATGGAGAGAGTGAAAAAGGCGATACTTTGTCGCTGGTTCATGAAAAGGTGACATTGGCCGATCCTTTTATCATGTTGTATCATAACACTTATTATGCTTATGGTACAAACTCAGATGAGGGAATTGAGGTTTACACATCAAATGATTTGCGTGAATGGAAACTTAAAGGATTGGCATTGAATAAAAAAGATGTATGGGGTGAACGTTGGTTTTGGGCTCCGGAGGTTTATGAAATAAATGGTGTGTTTTATATGTACTATTCTGCGAATGAACATATTTGTGTCGCTACTTCAGATTCTCCATTAGGACCATTTACGCAGAAGATACGGAAGCCAATGATTGAAAATGAGAAATGTATCGATAATTCTCTTTTTATAGATGAAGATGGAACGCCTTACTTATTTTTTGACCGTTTTAATGATGGCTTAAATATATGGGTGGCTGAATTGGAAAAAGATTATATGACTATAAAAGAGAATACGATGCATCCTTGCATTCATGTATCTCAAAAATGGGAAGAGGTATGGCCCAGGGTCAACGAAGGATCTTTTGTTGTAAAGCATGAAGATTTGTATTATATGACTTATTCAGCCAATAGTTATGAAAGTCAGTTTTATGGTATAGGTTGTGCCACGGCTACAGACATAATGGGGGAATGGAAAAAATATGATACTAACCCTTTGCTACAGAAACCTGAAGGATTAGTTGGAGTGGGACATAGTGCTATGTTTGTAGACAAAGAAGGAAGTCTACGTATTGTTTATCATGCCCATAAAGATATGCAACACATACATCCTCGTGCGATGTATATTGGAAAAGTTGACTTCGTAGATGAAAATGGCATAGCAATAATGAAAATTAGTCAGGATTATATTGTTCCCCATTTAGTAAAATAGCTTTATGAGAATTGTTTCAATATTATTAGGCTTTGTATTAGGTATTTTAGTTTTTTCTTGTAGCCGGATGCCGGTAGAACCGATAACTATGGCATCATTATTGGAGGAAATGACAGACCGTACCTCACTGGCATTGTATCCTTACCCTTCTTATAAATCTTTGCAGTTTAGCAGTTATGACCGCGCTTCTGTTACAAAAGATTCTTCTTCATGGTATGCCAATTGGGATCGCAGTCAATTTATACGTACTGAAACAAATCACGGACGAAGAGAATTTGTTTTGTTTGACGTAGATGGGCCTGGGGCTGTTACCCGTTTCTGGGTAACTGTTGCTGAGTATTCAGGTAAGGGCGTATTACGTTTTTATATTGATGGTAAAGAAACTCCGGAAATAGAAGGGGAGGTATTAAGTATAATAGGAGGTGAACAGTTGGTAGGTTATCCGTTAGCTGCTTCTGTTTCAGATTTGACTGACTACCTTCAGCGGGGACATAATTTGTATTTGCCAATTCCTTTTTCAAAATCTTGTAAGATAACTTATGAGAGTCCATCTATTAGAGAACCTGGAGAATTTTCTGGAGAATGTTTTTATTATAATATCAATTATCGTAAATATGAAAAGGGGATTCATGTAGAAAGTTTCTCAAAGTCAGATTTGATTAAAAATCGAGAATTAATAAAATCTGTTCAGAAGCGTTTGCTGATGCCGTCGTATACTGAAGATAGGTTACAATCTGTATCGGCTTTCCGAGATAGTTTGTGCAGTGAAGATAGTTTAAGTTTGCATTTACAAGGTACGCATGCTATTCGTAAATTGCAAGTTAAATTAAAGTCTGAGAACTATGTCCAGGCTTTACGGTCAACTGTACTTACTATTAAGTTTGATGGGCAGCGAACTGTTTGGGTACCCGTTGGGGATTTTATGGGAATAGGGAACCGCTTTTCTGCGTATAAGACTTATTATACAGAAGTTACTCCTGATTCATTACTTTCTTGTTATTGGGTGATGCCTTATAAAAAAGATTGTGTTATATCATTGAAAAATGAATCTTCTCAGAAGATTGGTGTAAGTTTGGAGGTGGAGTATGCTGACTGGGAATGGAGTGATAACACTATGTACTTTGGAGTAGGATGGAAAGAGTACAATCATTTGTATACAGGAAAACAGCGTGATATGAAGGGCACAGATTCACAATTTGATGTGAATTTTGTTTCACTTGTTGGGAAGGGTGTTTATGTGGGAGATGCGCTTACACTTTTTAATTCAGTAGCAGACTGGTGGGGAGAAGGAGATGAGAAAATCTATGTAGACGGTGAACGTTTCCCTTCGCACTTTGGGACAGGAACAGAAGATTATTATGGATGTGCGTGGTGTATGCATAATTTCTTTCAGCATCCGTTTATTGCAGAGCCTGACGGCACAGGAGCCACTCAGTGTGGTCATGTTGCTAATGTACGTTATCGGGCGCTGGATGCGATACCTTTTAAGGAGTCGTTGGTTTTCGATATGGAATTGTGGCACTGGGGAAGTGCATATATAAATTATGCTCCGACTACTTATTTTTATTTGTTTCCGAAAACTAAAGTAAATCGAGGGGAAGAAGAAACAAGTGTTAAGTTGAAAGTTGTAAAGCATAAGAATGAATTAGTACCTAATTCTCCAGATCACAATGGTTGCATAGAAGGAGAGTATATGGATATAAATCTTTCTTCTGGAATTGAAAAATCACAGAGTATATCAGATATGCATTGGAGTAATGGAGCACAATTTTTTTGGCAAGGGAGTGGATTTGGTGATATTGCTGAATTAGGATTTGAGATAAAAAACGCTGGAACCTATTCTGTAGAATTATATTATACTCTTGCTCCAGATTATGGATGTTTTGATGTGTATTTGAATGGATACTTATTAAAAGAAAGTTTAAATTGTCAGCACAAAATCTTGACAACCAAATGCTGGAAAATGGGAAAACATTTTCTTCCACAAGGAATGAATGTGATAAAGTTTGTACAGAAAAAGGTGTTACCGAATACCAATCCTGGTGGGCTGGGAATTGATTGCCTTAAAATTAAGTGATATAAAAATAGTAATATAGCATGAAAATTAAAAGTTTATTTTTAGGATTAACCTTTTCAGTCAGTCTGCATGCAGCTGATAAATATTCTAATCCGGTAATTGACTATAGTTTGCCAGACCCTTCCATCATAAAGGGCGAAGATGGGTATTTCTATCTTTATGCTACGGAAGACATACGAAATCTTCCTATTCATCGTTCGAAGGATCTTGTTAATTGGGAGTTTTTAGGAACAGCTTTTACTGATGAAAACCGTCCTGATTTCGAACCGAATGGTGGAATATGGGCTCCCGATATAAATAAGATAGGCGACAAATATGTTCTTTACTATTCTATGTCTGTGTGGGGTGGCGAATGGACCTGTGGTATAGGTTGTGCTGTGTCCGATCGTCCTGAGGGACCATTTAAGGACTGTGGTATGATGTTCCGCAGTAACGGTATAAAAGTCCAGAACTCAATAGACCCTTTTTATATAGAAGACAATGGACACAAATATTTGTTCTGGGGTAGTTTCCGTGGAATATATGCAATAGAATTATCAGAAGACGGCTTGTCTTTAAAATCCGGATCATCTCCTGTACAGATAGCAGGTACAGCTTATGAAGGAACATATATCCACAAGAGAGGTGGCTATTATTATATGTTTGCTTCTATTGGTAGTTGTTGTGAGGGTTTGAAGAGTACTTATACTACTGTTGTAGGACGTTCTACTAGTTTGTTCGGTCCTTACTTGGATAAAAAAGGTCAAAGTATGATGGACAATCATCATGAAATATTGATACATAAGAATGATAGTTTTGTAGGAACAGGTCATAATTCGGAGATTGTATCTGATAATGCAGGTACAGATTGGCTCTTTTACCATGCTGTCAGTGTCGCTAATCCCGATGGCCGTGTATTGATGCTTGATAAGATTGACTGGATTGATGGTTGGCCGTCTGTGGAAGGTAACTCACCTTCTGTCAAGTCAGAAAAACCACGTTTTTAAGAAAGGAGATAATTATGACTACAGTCAGGTTGTTATTATTAACAGTTTTTGCTTCTTCAATTGTAGGTTGCGGATTTTCTGAAAAAAAAGTACAAGCGACTAATGAGTCAGAGGGCAAAGATATTTTGTTTGCAGATCCTACCATTATTCAGAACCAAGGGAAATACTATCTTACTGGTACAGGGAATAACGTTTCAGAAGGTTTTACTGTAATGGAATCTGTTGATTTAAAGAAATGGTATTTAAGCGATAATCCTTATATATTAAAGAAAAATGACCATACATTTGGTGAAACTGGCTTTTGGGCACCTCAGTGGTTTAGTTTTAATAATATGAATTATTTGACTTATACTGCAAACGAGCAAACCGTTTTGGCTAAGTCTTTGAATCTACTCGGACCTTTTAGACAAGATACGGTAAAACCTATTGATGCAAGTGAGAAAAACATAGATTCTTTCCTGTTTAAAGACGATGACGGTAAATGTTATCTATATCATGTCAGGTTCAATAAAGGAAACTATATTTGGGTATGTGAGTTTGATGTAGAGAAAGGTGAAATTATACCTGGGACATTAAAACAATGTCTTACTTGTACAGAGCCGTGGGAAAGTACGTCTAATTATGTGTCAGATCCTATCATGGAAGGTCCAAGTGTTATAAAAATAGATGGGGTATATTATTTGTTCTATTCTGCTAATCATTTTATGAATATTGATTATGCTGTAGGTTATGCCACTTCATCTTCTCCGCTTGGTCCTTGGAAAAAATATAAGAACAACCCTATACTTCATCGAAGTATTGTAGGAGAAAACGGCTCTGGTCACGGAGACATATTCAAGAATACCAAAGGGAATTATTATTACGTATATCATGTTCATAACTCGGATTCATGTGTTTTTCCCCGCAAAACACGTATAGTTCCTTTGAAAATGAAAAAGAACTCAGAAGGCATATATGATATATCAGTAAGTAAAAATGAAGTTATAAAACCATATCAATATTAAAGTTATGAAAATAAGAAGTTTGTTTAGTATAATGGCTTTATCTTTTGGAGTATCTTCCGTTCAAGCTATTAACTATAGTCCGGACAATGTCTCAGCCGAATTGTTGCTTAAGGTACCGGGAAATGATGCTGTTCATCACTCTTTGAAGTTTGAAAAAATACAAAACTCTGAGTACGATTATCAGCTTGTTGGTAACAAGAAACTTCCGTTAATGCTATATCAAAATATAGAAGGAAGCGATAACTGTAAAAGAATTACCATGCTAGTTGTAGCTTTAGAGGATGTTTATTTTAACTATGGTCAGTTGGTAAAAACTGCTTCCAGACATGATGATTGTTTGTTCTATATGCCAGGATTCTGGTATCGTCGTAATTTGCGCTCTCCAAAAGAGGCTCCTTCTTTCCATACATCTGATAGCTGGATAGTTAGGGAAGACAGGTTAAGTACTCCATTGACTGCTATTTATGACGAAAAAAGCGGGAAAAGTTTTTCTGTTGTACGTATAGATGAGTTTGACTCTGATGCTCTCACAACTCATAAAGAAGGTGAGGTTATTCTGTCTGGAAAAACATCTATCGGATATACCGGATTTGAGAATAAGGATGGAATATCTGCATTGTCGTTTGGGTATCCTTATAGGGAGGCTCCTAAAACATATATTCGTAAACTAACATTGGCTCCTTCTGTAGAGGCCTATCAGTTCCTGAAAAAAGGTGAAAGTATTACTTTGACATGGGAAGTGAGCGAACGTAATGTTAATGATTTCTCTGAATGTGTTAAGCAGATATGGGAGTATAGTTACGATTTGTATAAGCCTGAACCGGTAAACACCCCTTATTCTGATGAAAAGATGAAAGAGGTATTGAGTAATTTCTTTGTGGAAAGTTACGTTGATGATACTCCTACAAAATACTATTCAGGTGTAGAGTTGAGAACTGCTACATGCGAAAATCTAGATGTTGCCGAAGTCGGTTTTGTTGGACGTACATTACTTAATGCATTTAATGCCCTAGAATATGGTGAGAGTCAGAATCGTAAGGATCTGGTTGATAACGCAAATTCTATTTTTGATTCTTATTTACAGAATGGATTCTCGAGCAGAGGATTTTTTAATGAAGTGGTACACTTTAAGAGAAACTTTGTAGAGACAAACCTGAGTATTCGTCGTCAGTCAGAAGGGGTATATGCTGTGTTGTATTATTTGAATTATGAAAAGCAGCACGGACGTAAGCATCCGGAATGGGAAAAACGATTAAAGACAATGCTTGATGCTTTCTTGAAATTACAGAATCCGGATGGAAGTTTCCCTCGTAAATTCAAGGATGATTTTTCTCTTGTAGATAAGTCGGGAGGAAGTACACCTTCTGCAACTCTTCCTTTGGTGATGGGATATAAATATTTCAAGGATAAACGCTATCTGGAGGCTGCCAAACGTTCTGTGGGTTATTTGGAAAAAGAACTGATTTCGAAGGCAGATTATTTCTCTTCTACTTTGGATGCGAATTGTGAGGACAAAGAAGCGTCTTTATATGCTTCTACAGCTGCATATTATTTGGCTTTGGCAACGAAGGGACAAGAACGTGTACATTATGCGGAGCTTGCTAAGAAAGCGGCTTATTTTGCATTGTCATGGTATTATACCTGGGATGTTCCGTTTGCAAAAGGACAGATGCTGGGTGATATTGGCTTGAAGACTCGTGGCTGGGGAAATGTTTCTGTAGAAAACAACCACATAGATGTGTTTATTTTTGATTTTGCAGATGTGCTTCATTGGCTGTCTAAAGAGTTTAATGAACCTCGTTTTACAGCATTTTCTGAAGTGATAAGTTCTTCCATGCGTCAGCTGCTACCTCATGAAGGTCATTTGTGTGGAATTACTAAGAAAGGATTTTATCCTGAAGTAGTACAGCATACGAATTGGGACTATGGTAAAAATGGAAAAGGATATTATAACGATATTTTTGCTCCAGGCTGGGTGGTCGCTTCGTTGTGGGAACTTCTTTCACCTGGACGAGCTGAAAACTTCTTGAAATAATATTCATCTAAACGGAAATAAAAATCCCCTTATCCCAGTTTTGAGTCAAGGGATAAGGGGATTTTCATATATAAACCAAAGATTATTATCTTACTAGGATTACCAGGTAGCGCGATACGCTCCAGAATTCGTTCGGATTATTGATTTTCAGAGTCAGCTGACCTTTGTCATCTTTAACAAGTTCGTATGAACTCTGTGGGTGGGTAGTCAGTAATTCTGCTCGTTTGGAGTACAGCTTGATTTCTTTTTCTTTACGAATATCAATCTGGGTAAAGTAATCTTTGTTGAAATCATTGTCTTTCAGTACGTCACCTTTCTTCAAAATCTTCTGGTCTTTCAACTCAGATTTAGTGCCGAATACATACCAGGCTGTGTTGAGGGCTTTATCCTGAGCTTCTACAGTCTTGGTTTTTGCTTCATTTTCTGCGCTCAGCTCGTCTACGTTCTTATTCAAGTCCATAACAGCTTCATCCAACTCTGCAATACGGATATTCTTTGCAGCCAATTCAGCTTGTAGGGTTTCAATCTGCTGCTGTTTGGCAGCCAGTTCAGCAGTGAGGTTCTTTACAGCTTTTTTCAGCTGTGCAGACTGGTATTTACTGTTTTTCAGTTGCTCTTCCAATTTGGCAATCTGTTCGCGGTTTGATTTCAGTTTTTCACTGATAAAGCGGATATCTTCTTTTATTTTATCGGCAGCCGACTGGCTTTCCAATGTGCCTTCTTTCAAGTCTACACGGTTTTCAGCTTCGTTGATTTCGCGGAATCCTTCTTGAATTTCATTGAAGGCTCCCATGATTTCGTCCAGTTCTGTGTCGCGGTTAGAGAGTTCAAGCATCAGTGAATCGTTCTGGGCTTGTAAAGTGCTTTTGTTCTGGCCTGAGTTATTACATGCTGTCAGCAGAGCGGCAGCACATAAAGCAGATAAAACAACCTTTCTCATAGTTTTTGAATTTAGAATTATAATTTAGTTTTCTTTGCCTCCTAATATAATAACAATTTCTCCTCTGGGTTCAGTTTCTGTGAAGTGTGCAATAACTTCCTGAAGGGTTCCTCTGACGCTTTCTTCATGTATCTTGGAAATTTCCCGACATACGGACACCGGGCGGTCTGCTCCAAAAAATTCCGCAAACTGGGTCAGCGTTTTTAGCAGACGGTAAGGAGATTCGTAGAAAATCATGGTACGGGTTTCTTCTTTCAGGGCATTCAGTCGTGTCATGCGACCTTTTTTCTGAGGGAGGAAACCTTCAAAACAGAAACGCTCATCCGGAAGTCCTGATGAGACCAGTGCCGGTACAAAGGCCGTAGCTCCAGGCAGGCATTGTACTTCGATGCCGTTTCTTACACACTCTCTTACCACAAGGAAACCGGGGTCGGAAATTCCGGGAGTGCCGGCATCTGAGATTAAGGCTACCGTCTGACCTCCTTTTATGCGGTTGACAATGCTTTCCACCGTCTGATGTTCATTGAACTTGTGGTGTGACTGCATTGCATTCTTGATTTCATAATGTTTCAAGAGGATACCCGATGTACGTGTATCTTCAGCTAATATCAAATCCGCTTCTTTCAATATGCGGATAGCTCGAAAAGTCATGTCTTCCATATTACCTACCGGAGTAGGTACGACATATAGTTTTCCCATACTTTGTACTTCATGTTATAAAAGCAAAGGTAAAAAGTTTTCGTATTTACGTGTTCGATTTGTCAAACATTTAACAGAAGTTTTCTCTTTACATGCTGTTTTCGTCCCTATTAATAAAAATACGTCGATTTTTCGTGGATTTCGATTCGTCGTTGTAATTTTGCAATTGTTTTTATGTAATGAAAGAAAATATGGTAGTATATTCAGAAGATCATCGGGAGGAGACCTGCCGCAGAGGAAGGATTGAAGTGATATGTGGTTCTATGTTTTCCGGTAAAACGGAAGAGTTGATACGGCGTTTGCGCAGGGCTACTTTTGCGCATCAGCGTGTAGAGATATTCAAGCCGTCTGTCGATACCCGTTATTCAGAGGAAGAAGTAGTGTCACACGATAATAACAGTATCAAATCTACTCCGATTGACTCTTCCGCCAGTATCCTTTTGTTTACGTCGGAGATAGATGTGGTAGGTATTGATGAGGCTCAGTTTTTTGATGATGGATTACCCGAAGTGTGTAACGAACTGGCCAATCGCGGCGTGCGGGTTATTATCGCAGGGCTTGATATGGATTTTAAAGGAGTTCCGTTTGGGCCGATTCCTGCATTGTGTGCCATTGCAGACGAAGTAACTAAGGTGCATGCCATTTGTGTGAAGTGTGGCAACTTGGCCTATGTTTCGCATCGTACCGTGCTTAATGATAAGAGGGTGTTGCTGGGTGAAAAGGAAGAATATGAACCTTTGTGCCGCTGCTGTTATCAGAAAGCGTTAAAAGAAGATGTGTCTAAGTAGTTGATAATTAGGCTGTGTTTAAATTTATTGAAAAAATATTCCAATAATATTTGGTAGTTACTATAAAAACATCTACCTTTGCACTCGCAATCGGGAAATAACCGATGCAACAAAGGATTGATTCGCTAGCTCAGCAGGTAGAGCACAACACTTTTAATGTTGGGGTC
>ENA-OPRN01000081-OPRN01000081.1-human-gut-metagenome-genome-assembly--contig:-NODE-81-length-19209-cov-55.528610_pt1 | contig 19209 bp, 30 predicted proteins | sample MGYA00241894_ERZ501882 | MGnify/ENA primary metagenome ERZ501882 (study PRJEB25962, sample SAMEA2042220) | human gut metagenome | biome: human gut; feature: human-associated habitat; material: faeces...
AAAAAAGTCAATCACTTTTTTACAAAATTAGGGGATTTTATTATCCGATTATCTCGGATTCCACATCTACCGAGGCTTTGAGGTCTTCAAGCATCTTCTTCTTGTCGAGGCTCTTTGCTATCTTGCTTATTCGATAATTCGTGCAGTTCACATACATGTTGATTTCTCTTGTGAATGCCAGACCTTGCTTGTCGAAACTGAGATAGTTCATCAGCAGGGTTTTGGCTATGTGCGTTTCCTTGACAAGCGATTCGAACGAGGAATAGGAAGATTCCTTCCCGTTTATCACAGCGTGATAATCTCGCTGTCCTCCGCTCCAAACGGAAACCCCATTCTCATCGAGATAGCAGTATTGGTTGACTTGCCTCTTCAAATCGAAGAATGCTTTGTTGGCATCTGCCGAGATTGGATTGTATTCGACACCCAATGCGGATGCAAGCTCTATGAAGTTGTCGAAGCAGTCATCAACTCCGTTATTGACTATCAGCTCGTAGCTGTACCAAATCTTTATACCTAGATTGTTGAGAAAATGTTTGAACCATACAAGGTTGGTCGGATTTGGGTACATGGTCATTCGTGCAAACATTTTGAACGAAATCATCCCGTTCAGATAATTGACAAGGTTGTTTCTGAAAGGGAAGGGGTAGTCCGTAAAACTCACAAGCGAATTCGGATAGGTGTAGTCGCTACTTGCCAAGAATCTCTCATCCATAGCCCTGTATCGAGGCATCATATAATCGATGCCTTTCATATCGTACAGTTCCTTGTGTGGATAGTCGCTTGCCGACATCGCCACCTTGTTCATTATCTCGCTTGGTGCTGGTTTTTTAGATTTCGTTCTCATCGTTTGTGTCCTCCGCCATTGCTCTTGCCATCTGTGCCTTGTTCCTGTCGATAGACTTGTTGGCAAGCCTAAGTCCGAAATAGACAGTCATATGGTTGACTCTTGCCTTCTTGAACTTCTTACGCATCGACTTTCCCCAGATAGTCTGGGATAGCTTGGGCTGATTCTCCTTCAATGCCCATGTGATGAAGCTGTTGTACAGCTCGCTTGCTGTGTTGGGGAAATCCTCGGGAGCTGTGTCCGTGCATTCATCCAACCAGATTTGGATTTCATCCGACTCTTCCTTGTATTCGTTTGTCAAATCGAGTGAACACTGAGGAATATCCGCAAGACCTTTCTTGAAATACATCTTTGCCCCATCGATAAGCCACGCAAGGATCTGTGGATATTCATCGGCTAGCTTCTCGCCGAGATGCCTGTCCACCTCAGATTCCTTGAGACCTAAGTCGAAGGGTAGCACGATTATTCTTCGCCAGATTCCTTTGTCGACTCCTGTTATCCTAGGCTCGTAGTTTGTCGTGATTATAACCTTGCTTGTGAACTTGTAGCTGAACTCGTTAGCGTAGAGGTATCGGGCAGTTATTTCACCAGTTCCGCTCGTGATGTTCTTCACAAGTCCTTCGTTCAATTTGTCTCTTGCACCTACCTCATCAATCCATACTAGTCTCTTAGCCTTGATTCTAGCAAGTGAATTGTCGTTGTTGTTAGAGCTGTATCCATCCATAACCAAGTCTTTCTTCGCCGATGTCGCATAATCTCCCAATACCTTGCTGACAGTATCGAGGAGAACGGATTTTCCATCGTTTCCATCGCCATAGAGAAAGAATATCTTCTGCTCCCTTGTCTCATCGGTAATCGAGTATCCGAGCATTCTATGCACATAGTCATATGTCTCGGGGTGGTTCTTGAGGACATTCTTCAAGAACTTTATGAATTGTGTCGGCTTGCTATCGAAGTCTGGTGCATATGGAACGCACTTTGTGAAATAGTCAAGTCTATCGTTCTCTTTGACCTCTCCAGTCCTCAAATCGTATGTGCCTTTCTTCGTGCATAGCAGGTCGGGATTCTGGTCGAACATAGCGTTGACCACTGGTGTCTCGCCTACTGTCTGGGATTCGGAAAGACAGTTGTCCTTGCCTTTCTTGGAGCGGAGATACGAGATGTTTTTCATCATCGACTTGTATTTCCTCACGGATGCTTCAGAGGGGGGATTCTCCTCAGTCCTTCCATTTATTTCCTTGTCTGCGAAGTCATCAGCCTCTATCTGCATCTTTGCGACCATCTTGTCCACGAGGGTTCTCACTCTTCCGACCATATCGGACTGCCAGTAGTCTCCGTTCCAAATCATCCAAATCTTGTTCTCTACATTCCAACGCAGGTCGCTTCCGAACGAATCGATGAACCTGTGTGCGTTTCCTACATCATCATATGTGTAGTATGCCGAAAAATCATCTTGGATTTCATCGGCGTTCTTGCTGTTGTAATGCACGAGAGAGCAGGCTTTTCTTATGGTTGTGACTCGGTAGTCCTTCCTGTCAATCCACTTCCTTATATGCCTGTCGTTCTTGCTTTGAAACCAGGGGGATAGTCTGAAAAGCCTGTCTATCTCGCTCTCGTTCTTTCCTGTCCAGAACGCAAGCTTGCAACACAGCGACATATCGTATTGTGAATCACCTATCATCTCATCGTGATCTGTGTTGTTGTAAAGCTCCGCCAGCTTCTTGTCTCGCTTGAGAAACTCATCTATACCGCCCTTGAACTGAGGAATCCTCTCATCAGCATACACGGGTGTGGGTGCTGGTTTCTTCATGTATTTTTCAAGCAACCACTGGATGTCGGCTTCCTTCAAGTCATAGCTCGTGTCTGGCAAGGGGGATTCGCTCATTCTTATGACCTTGTGAGTCATTCCCGAGTTGTATATCTCCAATCCCACTGGGGTATTGTCGCATTCGATTACAACCCCATCGGAATCGACTATCTGTCTCTTGTTGGTGTAATAGGAATCTTTATCCCAAGTTGTCTTTGAATAGAAGACAATGTGGATTCCAGTCCTGCTAGGGCTGTATTCCGCATATGAGGCTATCTTGTCAACTATCTCCATAGCGTTCGGATTTATCTTTCCATTGCTGTCTATGCAGTGGTCGATGTCGATAGCACACAAATTGAGTCCGCTTTTGGCTGTGAACAAGCCCAATGAGATTCCATCGTATCCGTTTGCCACGAATTGCTTTGCGGTCTTGTAGGAAGTGAAATCGGCTATCACATCTGGTCTTGCAAGCTCGCCATTCACCCTGTACGGAACTTTGTTCTTGTTGAGGCAGAACATTCCATACTGCTTAAGAATCTCGGGTATGCCATCGCTCCAAAGTTTTCTCATATGCCATTGTCTCCTTTTCAAAAACAGCTTTTCAGCTGTTTCATTTACCTAATTTATTTCGTATCTACTTCTAGAAAGGCAAGTCGTCATCATCCTCGATTGCGGATGCTGTCTTTTTCTGCTCGGGTGCAGGCTCGGCTGGTCTCTCTTTCTTTTGGTCTTCGAGAGTGATAAGCTTGTGAGCTTGCTTTTCCATATCGGCTCTGCATTTCTCATCTTGCCAAGCCTCAGTACTTCTCATAGACTCGAGTCTAACTGCCTTTGCCACAAGTCCTTCCTTGTTGACATACTCGTGTTCCTGGAATACGCCTATGAAGAACTTGCCTATGAGTGTCTTCTCATCGAAGTTTGATTTTGCGAAGGAATAGCCCTTGTTGGATTTCTCGATTGCTATGATTCTTGACTTGAACAAGCTCATAGCCTTGGCCGAGTAGTACAGTCTCGTAGTTCCTTGGAAGTTCCATTTTTCCTTGGTGCTGGTCTTTGAGAAATATTTCAAGTATTCGGCATTCTCGCTTCTCACGATGTCGAAATGCAGTTCGAGATATTCCTTTCCAGACTCTTCTGGATGGTCTATCGCATCTACAATCTTCAACGCATATATGCCACAAGGAAGGGGGGCTATTCTTTCGCCCTCCTCGCTGTTTCCAAAGGTGTCCCAGTTATCAATTCTTTTCATTTGTCATTTCCTCTTTCTTTTCATCGTTGGTTGTCAGCTTAATATCGTAATAGTCTCTAATCGTGTTTTCAACCATTTTCAAATCGTTGTCTATGTATTGCTCATCGAACATTCCTATAGGTGTCTTCGCTGTAGTCAATCCATCGGGATCTGATGTCTCGAACACATACTGCTTTTGATTCTTGCAGGCATATAGGATGATTGTGAACAATCCATCTATGGTCAACTGATTGTCCAACATTTTACCCAATGTCTTCAAGTGCATAAATCCATCATCATCCTTGGAGACATGATGCAGGAAGAAGACAATCACATTCTCGGGCAGTTCATCCTTTACGAATCTTAGCAACTTTTGGAAGTTGAATGCCATCGTTGTGAACTTCTCGTATCCGATCTGCTTTGCCTTGTCGAAACTCTCGAATGCCATTAGATACTGGCTGTCATCAATTATGAAAGTCTTGCACTTGGAACTCATGGACTTCATAGTGCTTTCGATTTTCCCATAGTCGTGAGTCTCCATAATGTACTTCTTCATTCCTGTTGCCTTGAAAGGCAATGATTTTCCCGCCACCTCGTATATGAATATCTCGCCTGGCTTGTACTTCCTAAGGGAGCTTGTCTTGCCAGAACCGCTAGCCCCCATTACAGCAACTACCATTCCCATAGTTTAATTTTGTGTCCTTTCCTTCCAGTTGCAGAATTGTGCAACTGGACAATAGTCCTCGCATCTTCTCGACACGCCTGGTCTCACCTCGAGATAGAGATGCTCGGCATCCGTGCCTATCAAGGCTTGTGCCTCCTCGGCTGTCGAACATATCTTGACCGCCGATTTCCTTCCTTGTTTCATCACAGCATACAAGGTAGGCGATGCCCATCTCTCCTCCTCGGAGCAGATAGGGATATCGTTGTCCGCCATAGTCTCGTATCGTTTTATGGTGGCGACTTTTTCCCTAATCCACTGGTCTATCTCCTCCATATCCGAGTCCGTTATCGTGTATTCCCACACATGTATCGCACTCTCTGGATATGGTCTTCCTTGGATTTTGGCAAGTCGCTTCTGACCTTTGCTCCAATCCTTTAGGAACATAGTGAACTTGAGTCTGGATACTGTCTTCCCATAGGCTTTGAGTATCCACGCATACTCGAGTCCTTGTCGGCGATATTCGGAATAGTCGCCTTTCAGAACCTTGGTGACAGTGGCTGTCTTCCAGTCCACGACTGTCTTCCATCGGGGGTCGTACAAATCCATCCTTCCCACGATTTTTGTTCCGTACTCGTCGCCTATCTCACGCTCGATGTACTTCTCAGCCTGCATGAAGTGAGACATATTCCCATACTGGAGAACCTCGTGTACAGCTTTTCCGAACACAAGCCACACGCAGTCGGATGCATCGATTTCTATATCGTTCCAATGCCTCCTCTCAAGCACGGAAGCCTTGCAAGGCTTAATCAATTCGGTGACATGATATACATTGTCCACAGGATTGTGTCCATCATCCTCCATGCAAGCATTTATGATTTGTTTGGGGAGGAAATCCTTGTTCGTGTATTTCATATCTATTCCCCTTTGATTTCGGCTATGAGCTTCTCTATCGAGGCTTTCTTGAATCTAGCCTCGATTGCCTTTCTCTTGGATGAAGGGATACGGTCTTCTCTAAACCAGTTGGTAAGAGTCTGAGGCGTGCAGTCGAGAACATTGACAGCGTACTGAATCAAGGTCAAATCCTTTTCCTTCATATCATCGGAAATCTTGATTAGCAACTTGTCGGTGATGTTTCTTTTCTTTGCTTTTCTACCCATTCTTTTAATCCTCCTAACGCTTGCTATTATAAGCAATTTATAAAATAATGCAATAGTTTTTTGATAAAAAATAAAAAAGCACCTACAAGATGCTCTTTTTATTTTTTATTGTTAAGTCTATTTTTCATCCTGTCCTTTGCATCCATTCCGCATTTTTGGAAGATGATTTCTTCCAACGCCTCTTCGTTGATTTGGTCATTGCCCATTGGCATCACGACATACCAATCATCGCCAAGAAGAATGTGCCTTGCCCATTCGCAAAACTCCGCATCTGTCATTCCGACTGGCAAGATATTGTCCTTGTCCTCTCTTTTGGCGTATTTTCTATCTATCCATTCATCGTATTTCCTAATTTCCTTGCTTATTTTCTTCATCTTTATTTCCTCTGTTTTCAATTATAAACCATATGTCTTATAATTAGATAGAGGTTTTTGAATTATGAAAAACGATTGGGATGCAATGAAAGACAGCTATTTCCTAAACAAGAACGCATCGTATCACAGATGGATTATATCCAAGGAAACAGCCGAGGAAATCAAGGATAGGGGGTATCTCCATCTCGATGGAAGATTGTTCGTGTACAAGGATGGAAAGTACTATATCGAGACCAAATCGAACAAGCTCTTTCCAGTCAAGGTAGAGGGAACTAAGGTCAAGCTCTCCGATGACTTGCAACACGAGATAAACAACCTTGCAAGATGCGTGAATCTTGCCAAGCGTAGAAAGGAAAAGAACGAAACCAAATGACACCAGAGCATAAGCTGATGAATCAAGTCCGCCTTGAATGCTCCAAGCGTGGATATGTCGTAATCCGTATGAATGTGTTCAAGGGTGTCCTCATAGACCCTAACGGAAACGATAGATATATGGACAGCGGAATCCCCGAGGGATTTCCAGACCTTATGGTGCTGAGGAGCGATGGAAAGGCGTGTTTTGTGGAGACCAAGATACATCCTAGGAAACCCACAAAGATTCAGCTTCAGAGGCAGGAACTTCTCAGATCGCTCGGCTATCGTGCTGGAACGGCGTACACTGTCGATGAGGCTATGGCAATAATAGAAAAGGACTAGCATTACGCTAGCCCTTTTTCTATATGTAGGAAATATGAATTGGAATTTGTTTACTTGGTAATGACTTCTGTGTTCTTATTGTAATAGCTTATTATGTACCAAGGAGCATCCTTGGAGAAATACCACATATAAATGTCTCTATCGTATTTCTTCGTGCTTATGTTTTCCACAATATATAGATTCTCGGTTATCGTGAACTTGAATACATCATCGTTTGCATTGTGGAATGTACTCGTTGAAACACTTAGGAAGTCATAGTCCGTGAGCGTGTATGTGTGGTTCTTGCTTAGTGCATATGCGATTGGATAGGATGTCTCCTCCTCCTTTGCTTCCATCGTGCTATTGCAAGCGGTCAAGGGCAAAAGAATCATCCCTGTGGCTAACAATGCCTTAATGCTTTTTCTCATATCTAAATCCTCCTCTGTTTAGTTTTTCCAGGCTTGGTCTCGATTGGCTTTCTTCCTGGTTTGTCGCACAACTCGATTGTGTCTATCTTGTCATCAACTGTGCTCAATATCACGACACAGCGGACATTGTCGGATATCATCTCCGCCATCTTGTCCGCCCTAAGTTTTTTCAACAAATCACTCTCTCGACTATTCACAGGATACTCGTTTATCACGCCATTTTGTTTCTTTGCTATCTCTTTGAAATTGCCGATGATTTGCACATAGATATCGTCGGCTTTCTCCAAGCTGTTCAAATCATAGATGTATTGGAATCTTCTTGTCATCTTGAACAGCACCTTGTCCGTTGTCTCAAATCGCTTGTAGATAGTCTCCACAACTTCATAATGCCTCATTTTGTCTTGTCCTCCTTCCTTATTATAATCTCGTATTGCTTCTTGTTTATCGAATCCAACAATTTGTATCTGAACAGCACCGCTCCAAAGTCGCTTGTCTTGTAGATGTATGACAGTGAGTTTAGTGTTGCTCTAGGCTCGGCATATCTTCTCTTCGTGATACGCTCCACAAGCTCCTTCTTGTATCTGTAGAATGTGTTGAGGCTGTTGTTAAGCCCAAGATACACGGAAGACCTATGAGTCTCGACTATGCTGAATTCCTCCGTGTTGTCGTGTATGTCGCTCTCCACATAATCGACATAGCACATCCTCATATGCGGTCATCCCTCCAAGTCCATAGCACAAGGCAGGTCTTCCCATCGATTTCGACTACCCAAGCCCAGTTCTTCTTCTCGACAATCTCGACTGCCTTCCCTGTCTCATTCTCGTATTTCTCGAGTTGCATACTTACCCAGTACAGCTCATCCTCATAATCCAAATCGGCTGTGTCTCCTGCGTTCTCGGAATGCTCCCAAATCACCTTGGATTTGTCGTTGTCGAGCTTTTCCCTAATCTCTATGTAATTCTCGTAGTCTTCCAAATCCCTATCCTTGACACCCATTCTTTTATCTATCTCATCGGTTATCTCTGCAAACTTGCTCATTTGATTATCTCCATTTCCCCTTTCCTTTGGTCATATCGCACAAGAAGGCTGTTGTGATTCACCTTGCTAAATCCCATTGTCATACTCAAATCCATTTGAGACAAATCCTTTTCCAAGCCACCAAGATGAACCACTCTCTCGAGTGTGGATCTGTACTCGTTCAGCGTGAGTGTAAGATTGTTGAATCTGTGGTATTTCACAAAGTGTTTCATATAATCTATCGCCTTCTTCGCACTGTCGAAATATATGTGGTCTTTGTATACTTTCTCGAACTCATCTCCGTAAATCTTGACCTCGTATTGTTTCAAATATACTTTCATCGCTTTCTGTTGTTTATGAAATACACTACAAGCACGAGCAGTCCGAACACTGCCACAAGGTAGAATACGAACATCATTCTCGTGTTATCCATAGTGTATTTCCCTCCTCCCCTTTCCTAGTATTCCTTGGTGGACTTGAATGTCTTCTCAAGCACTATCTCGGCATTTCCGTATACGCATTTCATCGCATCTTCATATTGCTCAGCTTGCTTCTTATACAAGAACGGAACTGTATGCACGAGTCCTTCGTTGTCCGTGTATTTGACTATGTAGCAATCAGCCAATTGATATTGCAATCCCATGTCTGATACCTTCCTAGACTGGTTCATCGTATATGGCTTTCAAATCTCTTAAATCAGCTTTAAATCCGCATAGTGCCACACGGATTTCGACTTTAGTTATAGGATTTTTGAAAAACAAAACTTTAACATAATCACGCAAAATCATATAGCCTACCATATCAAACTTGGAGAACTTAAATGCGGTCAACATACCTGTTATGTTTCCTAAGAACTCCATCACATCGTTGAATGATGTCTCTTGAAACTTCGCAAAACCACTTCCATCGCCCATATTCTTGAATACAGCTATAGCCATATAGTGTTCTGGAAGCAATGCCTTGTAAATAGGACTCTCAGCATCCAAACTTATAAATCCATTTAAATCAATTTTTATAAAATCAGTATCTCTTCCCATTTTCTTTTAATCCTTTCTTTTTAGATTTACATAGTACACGCAGTTCGTAGGAAACATATTCTTCTTCACGGATTTGACTATCCAGTCATAGTAGGGCTTTATCTTGCTACTTGACAATTGGAACGCATTTCCATCGAACATAGCGTTTCCCTCGCAAAGCAAGCTTATGAATCCCTTGCTTTCGAATGTGGGGATAACCTCATCAAGCCTGCTGTTTCTTCTCATCTTCGATAACCTCCGATATCGTATCGTTCTCGCTGGCACTCTGGTGTGCATATGTGTCCTTCGCAAAATCGCCCAAGATGCCAGTGTATATGATTTTCACAAGTCTCGGATAGCCTGTCTCATCGTAGGACACATTCACATTTTGGACTCCGAACCCCTTGTATCCCAATGCCTCGACAGTAGTCATAGCGTTCTCCAACGCTATCTCCACAAGCTCGTATTCCTTCAGATCGCTTCTCGTGTATATGCATACATCGATGTTTCCCCCATAGCCTTGGAACATTTTGGAAGCGACACACGCTGTCCTTATTGTCTTGCCCTGCTTGTTCCTATTCACGAATCTGAATATAGGATTACCGAAATAGTCCTTCTTCCTACTTGTCAATGTCTGCTCCATTTTGTTTTAGTCCTCACTAAGTCTAATAAACGCATAATCTGGCTCGGATAAACTTGCTTTGAATTCGATTGATTTAATCTTGTTTTCATCATAATCAAATATCAAGGATGCCTTGTTTATGATTTTGCCGATGTTTCTAACTAAGACACATTTCTGCTTTTTAAAATCATAATGAATCTTTGGAGACAAGTAATATATTTTTATATCTTCACCACAACATACCTGCGTATGTAGGTACGCAACGCCATTGCTGTTGATAAGGTCTATCTCCATATATCCTTTGTCTTTATTAAGACTTACTACTCTTGCTTTCATTTTCTTTATCCTCCCTAATCATCTAAGAATCTAATAAACACCTCATATTCTTTTGGATAATAATTGTCATTCATATCATCGATGACTTTTCCAATATAGGCGATAACTTTGCTTTTGCTATTGTATGCAGTTAGAACAGAGTTTCTCATATCTATGTCTCGCCAATTTTTTTCAACCGATTTGGCAAAAGACTTAGAATCCGAATAATTCAATTTGCCATATTTGACCATATCATCTCTTACAAAACACAATGCATCATCTATAAGAGAATTCCTTCTTATACAATACATAAATGCATAGCCAACAAAGCGTTCTGAAGACATTCTAATAGATTCCTTTAGTGCCTCAATAATCTCCTTTCTCCTCTCCAGCTCATCAATAACTTTCTTTCTCTTCTCATCGTTTTCCATTTTGCCTACCTCCAATCAGTATTGATTACATTGTAATAGTCGTCTGGATAGGTATTGCTGTTGATATTCCCGATGACTTTTGCAATGAAAGCATAGAACTTGTCGCATCCGTGATGAACAATCTCGCCTTCCTTTTGACAAATCTTGCAAGACTTCATATGACTTTCTCTTACCGACATAATATAAAGCTTAGGAATCGAATAATCGTATCCATCGTTCATTCCTATGTTGCACAATGTCTGCCTTATGAACTCAATCATATCCACGCAATATCCAAACTTCGCAGTATGGAATTCACTAGGCTTGAAAACCATATCCATATAATTCTCAATGACTTTCTTCCTTCTAATCAGCTCATCTACTACTTTTTCTCTCTTTTCGCTGTTTGTCATTTCTCTTGTGTCCTTTCCACGATTTAGATTATACATTTTTTATAAAATAAGTCAACACGATTTTATAAAAATTAAAAAAATCCGCATTTTCAGCGGATTAGATGCAATACTGTCTGGGTGGCTGGCAACAAGTACTTGCTAGCCCAGTTCCAACCATACCAGCAGGCTAGAATGATAGCCAGTATCACGACTATTGATACTATTGCCGATATGATTGATATGCATATCTTTATGAATTTCAACATAAGGAATACCCTCATTCTTTCTCAAGCTCATTTATCTCGTTTCTACATTGCTTACGCTTGTCCAAGACATCTTGATACCTTGCCTTCTCGGTCTCGTAGCTTGAGTCATCCTCGAGCCTCAATTCGTTCAGTTTGGCTATAACATAGTCCGTATCGGAGAGATATTTCTTGTCCTCGGATATTTTGTTCTTTCTGACATAGGACTTGTATTCATCGGTGGCTTGAAGTTCCAGATCGTCCTCGTATGTTATCTCGTGTGTCTTGATATCGTATCTCCACATCTTCCCATATTCACAAACGGAACACTTCATCCATTCATCGTATGTGAGAATGGCTATGTTGTATTTCGATTTTTCCTTGGATGGCTTCTCAACAAAATCATCGTAGAACGGAGTTATCTCGAGCTTGCCCGTGTCCTTCTTGAAATAAAAGTTTTTTGTTTCCATAATTTTAGAAGCTTTGTGCCTTTCCTATTGCTATCCACAATATGTTGCTTATCCCGCTTGCCGAATTGTAGTATGAGAAACTGCTCCCAGTCAGATTTGTGAGTACCTGTCCGTTTCTGAACTCGATTGAAATGCCTTTGTTCGTGTTCTGCATAACCACGGTCGGATACCAGTAGAACGATTTGGGGAACGATACTGTTGTGGTCGTGTCGTTTCCCACGAATGTAGGATGGCATACACCCCAGCATATGAGAATATTTCCTATCTGGACATAGGAACTCACAGTGGATCTTGCACTCGGAGTCATATCGTATCCTCCCCCCTGCATTATCTTGAGATGTTGCAACAAGTCGGTCGAGCTGAATGCAGCAGGTATGTACATCGTACCCGTTGTGTTGTTCGAAAAAGAAAGCTCAGAACCCATATTGATTCCATTGGAGCTTGCACTTATCTTGTACCAACCCCAAGTGATGTTTCCCGTAGCTCCGTTGGATACGCTCCATTTGTTAAGCCAGGTATTCTCGTTCCCAAAGAACGAACGGATATAGAAATAGTTTCGGTTGTCGGGGAAATATATCTGGACAAAGCTTTTTTTGCCCCCCCCGCCTATGGCTGTGGCTGTACTATCATTGTAATATTGGACAATAGTTCCCCATTGGTATGCATCCGAAGGAAGTCCGAATTTGGCAACCGCACTATCGACTATGTAATATCCAGACCTTCTATTTTCAGCATCCGTAGGCTTGGATTGGATGAAATTGAATTTCTTGAAATCGCCACTGGACTGGAAAAGCGAGAATATAGCCTTGGCTGTAGCAAGTTGCTTGTCGGTCGAGCTTGAATCTATGGAATTGACTATATTGTCCACGGGATAATCATTACCATAACTGCCATCCAAGTCGCCTTTTCCTATATGTACTCCATCGTTATCGACTTGCAACATATTCACATTGTTATTTACATCCACTGTGAATCCACAATCGCCAAGCTGGATGGAATATCCACTACTTGCATTGGGTGCATTAAGATTCCAAGCTTTTCCGTGATTGTTGTAATTGTTTAGTTGCCACGATAAATAGTCGCCTATATACAAGTAAGTCGCCTTTATCGTATTGAATGTCTTCGTTCCTGTGATGCTCTGTGCCGATGAGAAATCGACATACTTGTCATCGAATTCACCTTCCGTGGGTATCTTATATACATTGTATTTGGCTGAGTTTGCCATCTTCCTATGTCCTCCCAATATTCCCTATTATAAACCAAAAAAGAGGGATTTTAGCCCTCCTTTCCCCAATCACGCAACCTTGCTTATTTCAAGGATGCATTTTTAGGATCTGCATCGTTAGCTGTCTCAAGCTTGACCTCAACAGCCCTTGCAACACTTTTGGAGTTGCTGGAATTGCCAGTGTTTACCTCCTTGGTAATCGCAACCGCAGTATCGATATCGCTCGAGATTTGCTCAGCTGTAGGTTTGTAGTTCTTAAGAGCGTTGACAGCGTTGGAAACAGCAAGAGTGGCAACTACCTTCTTCTGCTTTCCAGTGCCAGCACCAGGGAACATCTCCTCGGCAGAAGTGATTGCCTCGGTGATGGCTTTTCTATACTTGTCAGCCTCGGTAAGAGTCTCCGCAACCTTTTCCTTACCAAACTTGCTCTCGCAAATCTTGATAATCACGGATGCGGCGACAGCCAAGATACAAATTACAGCATAAGCGACATAAGACCAGTCTCTGTAGCTCATAGTCGGTTATCTAACCTCCCATATATATTATAAGACTAAAACTTAATCAGGCATTACATATAAGCTGGAATTGAGCTTCACATTGATTATATCGTATGCATCGTATTGATATGTGAATGACAGTCTTATCTTCAAATATGCCGATTTCGCATAGAGCTTGGCATTGTCGACAGTATCGCCTGTCTCGTTTGCCAAGAAGTTCGCTATGGCGTCTATGAGCAATTCATCTGTGGTGTTAAAATCCAATATATCGAATAGGTTGATTTCGGCTTGATAGGATACCTTTCCGCTTTCATCGGTCTTGACATTGGCGGAACTAAGTCTGAATACGATACTATTACCAACGCTGCTTTCCAATGGCACAAAAAGTCCATTCTTCATGTATCTTATTCTCCAGTCTTGCCAATTTATAAATTGAGGAAAATGGAATCCTTCCCAACCCATTGTCTCCTGTGCTAAATCTCCCATACCATCACTGCTTTGTATACCTTGGGCATTTAGCCATTGATTTATCCAAACATTGAAGGCATTTTCGACACTAGTAGCCAATGTATCGGCATTGACTGTTATTCCTTCTCCTGCATAAACATCCAACATTGTTTGCCCATCTTCAGAACTAGGCACAACCAAAGTATTTGTGATGTATCCTGTAAAATTTCCTGAACCATCACCTGAGTCTTGGCAATTCACAACAGCGACATTGGACATTCCAGTATTCGATGAATCGAGATATATTGAATCATTGGCATTAATATGTATTGCACTACCATTGGTATACAATTTATTTTGCTTATTGGACAAATCTATCTCGGCAGAACCTAAGTCTATCCAGGCACTGCCCTCCCATACATAATGCTCATAAGGTGCGGAAGTACCTACAAGATAGATGATACCCTCCTCGCCAGTCGTAGGAAGTGTTGGAACAACTGTGATGGTTGCTTTCTTCAAGTTGCTCACAAGGCTGTCGACCTGTTCCTTCGTGTAGTATTCGCTCAAGCTGTTGGACACATCGGACTTCTTAGCCCAAGTGGCATTGTTTATCGATAGTATTCCGCTTGTGGTTGTGAAGTCCGTGGGATTCACGCTCGAGAATGGCTTGCCAGTCAAGGAACTCCAAGCCTGCACATTCGCTGTCAACACTCCTGTGCTTGAGTCTATGCTCAAGCCACTTCCTACCTTGATACCACCTAGTGTTGTGTGGGTGGCTATGGGAAGCGTATATTTCTCGTAGTCTGATTTCTTCAAGTATCTCTTGTCGCCCAAATCCTCAGTGAGTATCTTGAAGAGATAGCAGTTTGCATCATTTGCCATTTTAGTTCTAGTTCCTTGCTGTTATCTCATCGCCATTGACCGAACTTACGACATACATCGAGTCGCCTACAAGCATAATATATCCGTTCTGCAACATTATGGTGGCATTCACGAATGTGGCGGTTGCTCCATTGAACACACGGAATCTTATGTTCCTTATGTGTTCATCGCTGTCGAGCATGCTTGAAAGGTTGCTTATGTCGGCTATCGCACCATCGAAATCCGCATCGAATTCCAATTCATACGGATACTTGTCTATAGCTCCCATATATCCGCACTCGCCACTGAGCTTGTGCTTGTATGCGACCTTGCCTACCGCCGACATAGCAGGCTTGCTCTTGAGTCCATCTATATCGGCTTGCATCACAGCAATCTTATCCTTCTCGGCTTTCAGCTCGGCTATGTCGTTCGTGTTCCTCTCGACATATCCTTCTATCGTATCGACTCTATCCTTGTTGACTTTAGTCTTTATCAACTCATCTACTTTGCCCTTGGAATAAACATCTATGCTGTCCATACTCAGCCCCCATTCTTTATCTTCCAAACCCAATACTCGACTCGCCTTGACAACCAGTCCTTGTCCTTGTGCTTCTCAAGCCATTTCCTGTCTCGCTTGCTCAAGCCCAAGTCTATGATTATCATACAACGACTTTTAGCCTCTTCCGCATCGTGCGGTGTGCAGGTTGATCTGTGATACACGCAATAGGTCTGCTCTATCACTATCACGCTCTCGCACACCAGTCTGTCGATACGCTTCTGTCTGTTCCACAAGCACATAATCATTTAACGCCCTTTATGGATACCACGCCATCTTCCTCGGTGATGTCCAATGCCTGTGCATCGTTGCTTGCAGTCTTGACCGCCTCGAGACTGTCAATCCTTGCCTCAAGCTCGGTAAGCTTGTCCATAAGGCTTTGATAGTCCGCAAAGCTCAAAGCCTTGTCCACAACCTCGTTCGTGTTGCTGTCAACGAAGAGATTGAACAACGCACCTGCCTTGTCATCGATGTTCGGTGTGAACTGCCATAGACCGCCCTTGTCCAAGCTCGAGACCTTTATATGCAACATATTGTATGTCCTGTAGTACTTGAAGTTGGAAAGATTTCTCTCGGCGGAATAAGGGACTGTCACATCCTCCCAAGACAATGTGGTGATAAGTCCTGTCTCCTTGTCTGGTTTCCTACAAGTCACATTGTATTTGGTGGGTGAGACATCCACACCATCGAAATACATGAATATGTCATATGCCATACCCTGTCTTGCAGAATAGTCGACTGTTATCAGCTCACGGATTATGCCAGATTTGTCATAATAAACATAACTAGCCATATTTTATCCTCCTATATGTATTATATTCACATCTTATTATACTTGCTTAGCCTTACATAGTAAGTGCCTTTCTTCATAGAAATCAGCGGAGCGTCTCCATAGTATATGGTGACATCCGTTTTCACGATTATCTTGTTGTCGGCAGCACTGAGTGCCTCGCTATAGTTGCAAGGCAAGACCTCGAACTTATGCTGGACAGCATCCTCGTATGTGCCGGAGAACCTCGGTCTGTAGGTGTACAAGGGGTTCTCATCATCGTTGAATATCCTTGCAGTCTTGGATATGTCCTTGAACACAACGACATTGTTCGTGAGCGATCTGTATTCGACTTGCATCGTGAAGCCCATAAGCTCGCTCTGGTCTTGGATTATATCCGAGATGTCGAAACTCATATAGGCTATGTTTATAAGACTGCCTGTACATATCTTGCTGTCGGTGATAGCTGGATATGTCTGTGCGTACTCCGCCGATGATTCGGTCTGCGAAGTCCATCCGTTGTCGCTAGGCACAGCCATAAGACCTATGTCCTGCTCGTTCGCATAATTGACCACGCTCGACTTGTCATCGTACATATACGGATGCTGTGGAAGTCCTGTGGCTCTCACAGTGGACTCTAGCATTATTCCAGGGCTGACAGTATCCCAGTACTTGAAACTGACCACGAGTCCATAATCGTACAAATAGTGGCTAGTTGCTTGCTGAAACACGGAATAGCTGACTATCGCATCATTGTTCGAGTATGCGGTACTCTTGACTCGCCTGTAGCCCATATTCATGCTTCTTACATTGTTGTTGTATAGGAACGGAGCAAATACCATTCCCGAGCATAGATAATCGAGATTGTTGTCGCCCATCGTAGCCACACCGCCCCAATACTTCTCAGTATATCCTAGAACATCCTTTTCCTCGTAGTCCACATCACTATTATCCACCTCGCTTATCGTGAAATAGGAAATCCTGTTCTCGTTTCTGAAAGTCGAGCTTGAGTAGTCGACATACTGGTAAGCACGATATTTCGTTGTTATGGATGTGCTGTAGTTCGCTATCACATAGTCCTTGCATAGATAGTAGGCTATATCGATATAGTTGTTCTTGAACGAAATCATACGCTTGAACACCACCTCGCCAGTATCCACATGGACAGCTCCCAAGTGTATGAGTTCGCTCTCTAGGTCTATCGTGTCATCTTTGGCAAAGTATCGCTTGGAAAGAATATGGACTCCGTTTCCGAGTCTGTCGAGCTTGTCCTGCTCCACCTTCTTGAAATTGCCGAAATCCACAAGTCCGTTGTCTCGGCTGTCGAGCTGTGCCAACGGATAGTCGAAACCACCCTTCACTGTCGCAATGTTCAGATCGTTGAGCGGTTGATACGAGATGTCAAAACTGATTCTCGATGGATAATTATAGCTTCCAAACATATCATCAACCCATCCCCTGCTTAATATGCTCTTTTCCGCCACTGAATGCTCGTTGCCTTTTCCATCTACATATTTATAATCGTAGAACCATTGAGGATATGGAAGTATGTCCTCCTCGTTGAAGATATTGTCATAACGCTTTTTAATGAATTCATTCTCGTAGAAGGACTTGTTGACTATGTTCTCTATGGTGGTCTTGTCGACACCCCACCACCCTTGAGCTTCCGTGTACTTGTCGCTCCATCCGCTTATCTCGTTGCTTCCAAGCTTGTACTGCACAGTGGTGTAGTAATACTTCGAATACACAGCTATATTGCCTTGTCCGCCCTTGAACTCATCGGTGGTGTAGTCATACGAGAGGAGCTTTCTCTCCTGTGCGGTCTTCACGAGACTGGTTATGTCCACGCTGACCTTCCTGTACACGATGCCTATGTCCATTTCCTTGTACATTCCACTTATTGCTGTGCCATTCCCATTATCCTCGACATATGTGTTCCATACGATATACCTGTCATCATCTGTCTTAGCGATGAAGAGATATGCGACTGTGCCATCGGGTGTGACCATACCGCTCTTGGAAATCGTGAATGTATACATACTGTAGTTAGCTCCCCAAGTGCCTCTTTCAGATTCCGATATGCCTGTCTTCACGGATGATGTCTTGAATCCCTCGCACGCAAAACCATCTGTGGATGGACGAATGACTTCGAGAACCTTGAATTTCCAATTGCTGAACTTTATTCTTCGCTGAGTGCCACAGTATACCTTTACAACATAATTGTCACCATTATCATTTATGACAACTGGATTGATGTTTTCTTTTGGATTCGTTTGAGGCAGTATGAAATAATCCGCATCGGCTATGTTGTACACCTTCACGATGATGGTCGGATATGTGCTGAGATTCATATTTATCGTGAGGTTCTTCACCTTGTATATCGGATATGTGGTAAGCAACTTGAGATTCTCCTGCTGCTTAATCAAGCCAGTATCCCTGTCTCTGAATCCAACTCCACGCTCGACAACAAGGGACTTGTCATCGCCAAGCACCTGAGATGCATCGGTCATAAGCGTGTTCACATAGCTGTCCGATGAATTCGAATAGGACTCGCTGTCCATATTCTTTATCTGCTCTTCCGTGATATTCCCTTGCGATTTGTTGAAATTAATGAATCCCAACTGCTTGTTGTTTACCACTGGGATGCATCCGAACTGGCTCATCACCGCAGTAAGTGCCTGTCTGAGCGTAGGTTTGCTCAAGGATATATCCTTCATACTCAAACTCGAGAATTTTCCCTTTACAGCCTCGGAAATGGTTATCAAGGGTGTTTCCTCGTTGTTTCGTATCACCTTGGGGACATATGTCATCAAATCCTTTATGGTCTCGTACGCATTTCGCAGTTTGCCACCGAGTGCGTGCGTGAAGCTCCTATTGGGCAGTTGGATTTTCTCAAGCCATTTGGTCTCGCTCATAAGCTTGAGAGTGTATTCGTAGTATGTGTTGTTCCCATAGCGTTTTCTGAGCATGCTCACGCTGTCCACGAGCATCTCCTTCCACTTTATGTCGGTGTATGTAGGATGTTGGATAGTGCCACCTTTGACAACTCCACGATAAATATACACGACATCGAAGGGATTTATGTCAAGCTTGGAATCTATATGCTTTATAACCACGCTCATAGAGTCCAAAGTCTCGCTGTACTCATCGCTGTACGGGACATTGAGGACACACTCATACTTATTGATTGGTT
>ENA-OPRN01000084-OPRN01000084.1-human-gut-metagenome-genome-assembly--contig:-NODE-84-length-18780-cov-22.687583_pt1 | contig 18780 bp, 16 predicted proteins | sample MGYA00241894_ERZ501882 | MGnify/ENA primary metagenome ERZ501882 (study PRJEB25962, sample SAMEA2042220) | human gut metagenome | biome: human gut; feature: human-associated habitat; material: faeces...
CCTTAGACCAGTTATAGTTACGGCCGCCGTTTACCGGGGCTTCAATTCAATGCTCTCACATCTCCTCTTAACCTTCCGGCACCGGGCAGGTGTCAGCCCCTATACGTCATCTTTCGATTTAGCAGAGACCTGTGTTTTTGCTAAACAGTCGCCTGGGCCTATTCTCTGCGGCTCAATCACTTGAGCACCCCTTATCCCTAAGTTACGGGGTCAACTTGCCGAGTTCCTTAACAACCCTTCTCCCGTTGGCCTTAGAATCTTCTTCCTATCTACCTGTGTCGGTTTGCGGTACGGGCACCTAAGATATTCATACAGCTTTTCTTGTCTCTTTCCATGATGACTTCTCTACTCATTTTCGATCCCTTACGACCGGGTCAACCATCGCCCGGCTACATCACTTCTAAAGCGTCCCTGTACTTAAATCTTTCGGTGGCTACGGAATTTCAACCGTATGTGCATCGGCTACGCGTCTCCGCCTCGCCTTAGCCCCCGGCTTACCCTGAGCGGACGAACCTTCCTCAGGAAACCTTAGATTTTCGGCCATTATGATTCTCACATAATTCTCGCTACTCATTCCGGCATTCTCACTCGAATAAAGTCCACCAGCGCTTCCGCTCTGACTTCACCCCTTATTCGACGCTCTCCTACCACTCTAGATAAATCTAGAATCCCAAGCTTCGGTACATTGTTTAGCCCCGTTGAATTTTCGGCGCAGGGTCACTCGACCAGTGAGCTGTTACGCATTCTTTGAATGATGGCTGCCTCTGAGCCAACATCCTGGCTGTTTGAGCCGCCCCACCTCCTTCTCAGCACTCGGCGCGCACTTTGGGGCCTTAATCGGCGGTCCGGGCTCTTTCCCTCTCGTCCACGGAACTTATCTCCCGCAGACCGACTCCCGGGGCTTCGCCGGCGGCATTCGGAGTTCGGCGGGGCTCGAAGGCGTTCGACGCGCCCCTCGCCCCATCGGTGGCTCTACCTCCGTCGGCGCACAGCCCCGAGGCTAGCCCAAGAGCTATTTCGGGGAGAACCAGCTATAACCCGGCTCGATTGGAATTTCACCACGAGCCACGGCTCATCCGCGGTCTTTTCAACGAACGTCGGTTCGGACCTCCGGAGGGTTTCGCCCCTCTTTCATCCTGGCCATGGCTAGATCGCCGGGTTTCGGGTCTGCCGGTGCCAACTCGCGCCCTGTTCGGGCTCGGTTTCCCTGCGGCTCCGCGTCTTCCGCTTAGCCTCGCTGGCATCGACAACTCGCAGGCTCATTCTTCAATAGGCACGACCTCAGGCTTCGACGCCCTCGGTCCGGTCGCCGGCATGCGGTTTCAGGATCTTTTCATCCCCCTCCCGGGGTTCTTTTCACCTTTCCCTCACGGTACTTGTTCGCTATCGGTCACTGGTCTGTGTTTAGCCTTGGCGGGTGGTCCCGCCGTCTTCCGCCGGGGTTTCTCGTGACCCGGCGTACTCTCTCGGGGAGACATGCGTCCTTCTCGGGGTACGGGGCTGTCGCCCTCTGTGGCCGGCCCTCCCAGGCCGTTCCCCTCCGAATCGCGCAATTCCTCCCCATTTGGGCTCCTCCGCTTTCGCTCGCCACTACTGACGGAATCGATTCTCTTTCTTCTCCTCCCGGTACTTAGATGTTTCAGTTCCCGGGGTTCGCTCCGGAGGGGCATGTGTTCCCCCTCCGGCGACGCGACATATCGCGCCGGGTTTCCCCATTCGGGCACCCGCGGATCGAAGCCTGAAGACGGCTCCCCGCGGCCTATCGCGGCCTTCCGCGCCCTTCGTCGCCAGCCAGTGCCTAGGCATCCGCCGCACGCCTTAAAAGTAGCTTGTTCTCATGCTGGGAGGGGAAATCCCCTCCCACGGACTGGGCAGGCTCTCGCCCGCCCCCTTCGGCATTGTATGTTAGTATGTTGCTGCAGCACATCCCTGAGGATGTGCCTCTGCTGTGCTTCCACGATCTCGGGTTCATTGAACCCGCTAGATCTGGAAAGATCGAATTGTGATGGAGTTCGCGCGGTTTCCAAGGACCGTTCCAGGAGAACCCGGCGTCTGCCGGTCCCCCAAGACCCTGCGGGACAGAATCGGAAATCACCGGACAGAGACGGCCCTCGGCTTCCGCCGGACCCGTCCGCTCGTACACTGCTTACGATATTCTCTTCTCCATAGAAAGGAGGTGATCCATCCCCACGTTCTCGTAGGGATACCTTGTTTCGACTTAACCCCAATCACCGGCCCCGCCTTGGGCGCCGCCCCCCCTCGCGGGTCGGGCTGGCGACTTAGAGCGTTGCAGGCTTTCATGGTGTGACGGGCAGTGTGTGCAATGCCCGAGAACGCATTCACCGCGGCTTGGCTGATCCGCGATTACTAGCAATTCCAGCTTCGCGGGGGCGGGTTGCAGCCCCCGGTCCGTACTGGGACCGGCTTTTGGGATCCGCTCCGCCTCGCGGCGTCGCTTCCCACTGTGCCGGCCATTGTAGCACGCGTGTGGCCCAGGGCATAAGGGGCATGATGACTTGACGTCATCCCCGCCTTCCTCCGGCTTGTCGCCGGCGGTCCCGCCAGAGTGCCCAACTCAATGATGGCAACTGGCGGCGGGGGTCGCGCTCGTTGGAGGACTTGACCTAACATCTCACGACACGAGCTGACGACAGCCATGCACCACCTTTGTCCGGCATAGCTATCTCCCCGTCTCCGGGGCCTTTGCCGGCATGTCAAACCCTGGTAAGGTTCTACGTGTAGCCACGAATTGAACCGCATGCTCCACTGCTTGTGCGGGCACCCGCCAATTCCTTTAAGTTTTATTCTTGCGAACGTAGTACCCAGGCGGGGGGCTTAATGCGTTTGCTTCGGACGCGGGTCGACCCCGCGCCCTGGCCCCCATCGTTTACGGCGTGGACTACTAGGGTATCTAATCCTATTTGCTCCCCACGCTTTCGTGACTGAGCGTCGGTATCGGTCTGGCGGACCGCCTTCGCCACCGGTGTTCTTCCGCGTATCAGTGCATTTCACCGCTACACGCGGAGTTCCGTCCGCCTCTCCCGCACCCCAGACCGGAAGTATCCGCGGCCTGCGGGGGTTGAGCCCCCGCATTTCACCGCGGACTTCCCGGACCGCCTGCTCACTCTTTACGCCCAATGATTCCGGATAACGCTTGCGACCCACGTATTACCGCTGCTGCTGGCACGTGGTTAGCAGTCGCTTTCTAGGGGGCTCCTCGGGGACGGGCCATTTCCTGCCCGCCCGTTTGGCGGCCCCCCACAGTGCTTCACGTCCCTGAGGGACTCCATCGCACACGCGGCGTTGCTCGGTCAGGGTTTCCCCCATTGCCAAATACTCCCTACTGCTGCCTCCCGTAGGAGTCTGGACCGTGTCTCAGTTCCAATGTGGCCGGCCGACCTCTCAGTCCGGCTACGCATCCTCGCTTTGGTGGGCCTTTGTCCCGCCAACTGGCTGATGCGCCGCAGGCCCATCCCCCGGCGAGGCCTTTCGGCCCCCTTTCGTCCGCCCGGCCCGAGCCAGGCGCACATATCCGGCATTAGCGGAGATTTCTCCCCGGTATTCCGATCCGAGGGGCAGGTTACCAACGTGTTACTCACCCGTTTGCCGCTGGACCCTTGCGGGCCCCGCTCGACTTGCATGTATTAGGCACGCCGCCGGCGTTCATCCTGAGCCAGGATCGAACTCTCTGAAACATTCGGGGCGCCCCGGAGGGCGACCCTTTCATGTCCCGAGCGAGGGACCCGGCAGAAAAACCGTCGGTTCTACTTTTCCGTAATCTGTCCGCAACGAACAAACATCAAAGGCCTTCCCCGGCTTCCCGGGTGGCGTTTGTTGTCTGACATTGTCTAATTAGTATGTATGCTACTATCTTCCGAGGATTCTCATCCCCGGAGGTGATGTTCTGTGCTGTTCCGCAAGGTTTTCAAGGACCGATGTTGCCCGCCTCTCAGGGCCGGGCCGAACCTCCCTCTCGGGAAGTGCTTTGCTATTTAATCACCTTTGAGAAAACATATCAAGCGAAATTTTCGATTTGTATGTTGCAAGCGTTTTCACATTTTCAAAATGGGTAAAAAACTAAATATATTGAGTTTTTTATATTTTAAAACTTTTAAATTATTTTCTTAGGAATCTAAATATTTTTGCATAATAAAAACCAGCCCCATTGGGCTGGCTTTTATCACTTATTAAAGGAAGTAAAGAGCTAATTACTTAGCTTTCTTCTTTCCACCCTTCTTGGCAGGCTTTCTTCCACGGCGGGACAAAGCGGCAGCCTTCTTTTGGGCAGCTTCTTCAGCAACAATAGCTTGAGCGGCAGCAAGACGTGCTCCAGGAACACGGAAAGGTGAGCAGGAGACATAGTCGCAGCCAAACTTGTAGAAGTAAGCGATGGAAGCAGGATCTCCTCCAGTCTCACCACAAATTCCACAAAGGAGCTTAGGATTGCTGGCTTTACCTTCCTTGACGGAAAGTTCGATCAATCTTCCAACACCATCAGGATCCAATGTCTTGAAAGGATCGAAGTCGAGCAAGTTCTTGTCGAGATAAGAAGTGATGTAAGTAGAGTAATCGTTACGAGAGAATCCATAGGTGAACTGAGTCAAATCGTTGGTTCCATAGGAGAAGTATGCAGCTTCCTTACCGATTTCACCAGCAGTGACAGAGGCACGAGGAGTCTCGATCATAGTTCCAACACGATACTTGAGCTTCTTATCAGAAGACTCGGCAATGATCTTGTCAGCAGTCTCAGTGATAAGTCCCTTGACGTAGTTGAATTCACGAACTTCAACAACCTGAGGAACCATCATAGAAGCGAGGATGTGTACAGGCTTGCCATGCTTCTTGGAGAGAGTCTCTTCAGCACGGAGAGCAGCCTTGATGACTGCGGTAGCCTGCATACGGCCGATTTCAGGATATACGACATCCAAACGGCATCCACGAAGTCCCATCATAGGGTTGGACATATGAAGCTCATCGATTCTAGCCTGAATTTGTTCAACAGTCTTTCCAGTAGCTTCGCTTAAAGTCTTGATTTCTTCAGCCTTTCTAGGCAAGTACTCATCAAGAGGGGGATCGAGCAAACGAACATTGAGATTGAGTCCATCCAAAGCGAGATACATTTGGTAGAAATCTTCCTCTTGGAGAGGTTCGAGTTCATCCAAATACTTTTCACGCTCTTCTGTGGTGTTGGAAAGAATCATCTTTTGCATAGAGAGCAAACGTCCGGCATTACGGAACATGTGCTCAGTACGGCAAAGACCGATTCCATCAGCTCCAAACTTGACAGCATTAGCTGCATCGAGAGGAGTATCACCGTTGGCTTCGACTGACATCTTGCCCTTACGGACAGCATCAGACCACTTCATGATGGTTGCAAAGTCACCAGAAAGCTTAGCTTCCTCAGTAGGAATTGAACCTTCATAAACAGCACCTGTAGAACCATCGAGTGAGATAGTATCCTTCTCACCATAGACCTTACCATTGATAGTAAGAGTCTTGTTCTTTTCATCGACTTGAGCGGCACCGCAGCCAGTGACTGCACAACGTCCCATACCACGAGCGACGACAGCGGCGTGAGAAGTCATACCACCACGCATGGTGAGGACACCCTCAGAAGAAACCATACCCTCGAGATCTTCAGGGGCGGTCTCAGCACGGACGAGAATTACCTTCTCTCCTTGATCGTGACGAGCCTTGGCATCTTCAGAAGTGAAGGACAAGTGTCCAACAGCAGATCCAGGAGATGCAGGGTTACCAGTGGCGATAGGCTTGGAATTCTTCAAAGCCTCTTCGACAAAGGTGGGGTGGAGTAATTGATCCAAAGAACGAGCATCGATCTTGGTAAGAGCTTCTTCCTTGGTGCAAATCTTTTCCTTGGCGAGGTCGATAGCAATGTGCAAAGCAGCCTTAGCAGTTCTCTTAGCAGTACGAGTCTGGAGCATGAAGAGATGTCCATCTTGAACTGTGAACTCAAAGTCTTGCATATCCTTGTAGTGGTGCTCAAGCTTGTAAGCATCCTCTACGAGGTCCTTATAGACGTTAGGCATGATTTCCTTGAGCTTGGTGATAGGATCAGGTGTACGGATACCAGCAACGACATCCTCACCTTGAGCATTTTGCAAGAACTCAGCGGAAAGCTTCTTCTCACCAGTGGCAGGACTACGAGTGAATCCGACACCAGTTCCGGAAGTAGGTCCCATGTTACCGAAAGCCATTTGCATGACGGTAACAGCAGTTCCCCAATCTCCAGGGATGTTATTCAAACGACGGAAGAGGATAGCACGAGGGTTGTTCCATGAGCGGAAGATAGCCTGAATAGCAGTCATAAGCTGTGCATGAGGATCTTCAGGGAAGTCAACTCCAAACTTTCCTTTATAGTAAACCTTATACTTCTCGATAAGCTCTTTGAGCTCAGGAGCAGTCACTTCATAGTCGTTCTTGTAACCCTTCTTCTCCTTGATTTCATCGAGCATAGCATCCATGTCATCACGAGGAAGTCCCATAGCGATGTTGGTGAACATCAAGATAAAACGACGATAGCAGTCATAAGCGAAACGCTCATTGTTGCTCTCTTTAGCCAAAGCAGCGGCAGTCTTGTCATTCAAACCGAGGTTGAGGATGGTGTCCATCATACCAGGCATGGAGACACGAGCTCCGGAACGGACGGAGAGAAGCAAAGGCTTCTTCTCTGAACCGAGAGTTCTTCCTGTAATCTTCTCGAGTTGTTTGAGCTTGAGATCGATTTCCTTTGCTAAGCTAGCAGGGATAGACTCATGAGATCTATAATAAAGGTTGCATGCATCAGTATCGATGATGAATCCTTGTGGAATATGGATCTTGATAGCATCCATTTCTGCAAGTCCTGCACCTTTTCCTCCAAGGACATTCTTGCCCAATCCATGAGCTTCCTTGAAGAGATAAACATATTGTTTCTTTTCAGCCATTTTTTCCTCCTAAGAATTATTTAGCTGGGACTCAAAACACAAAAAAATGTGCCCTAAGCGATAGAGAGTATAGCACAAGAAATAATTTATATTTTATAAATTTTCGGTTTAGTGATAATTAAATAAAATCTTTTCTTTTGTTTCTTAAAATAAAAATTATAAAAACGATTTTCTCACAAATAAAAATTCTATTTTCCCATAGCTAAGAGAAAATAGTTTTTATTTTTATATAGCCCAATGTCCTTTGTCCATTATCAAATGTTTGGAATTATCATCACCGACACCTACAACACTCAATGTATCAGACATGATAGGGAAATCTAATGAGAGCAAGGATTGATTCAATCCATGGGATTGTAATTCATTTGGAGTGAGGTCATATCCACCTTCAAACCCTCTATATGAAGCACATCCAATCGTGATATGAGATCCTTCTGTCATATTGAGAACATAATTGTCAAAATATTCTTCACTAGAAGCCTCAGGCATCAAATCCCTATCAACTAAAGTGATTCCACCTAATCTGTTGGAATAATCATCTACAGCTAGGGCTTTATTCAAAGCTTCTTGTCCTTTAGAAGCAGTAGCTTTAACTATTTTTCCGTTCTCAAATGTCAATGAAACGTCTTCGATAGGTTCACCATCAAAATAGACAGTTTTAGTCGAATTCACCACACCTTTAACCCCGTGAGAATGAGGCACTGTAGAGATGAAAAATCCTGGCATTTCAGTCAAGAATTTTTCATTGAATTCCTCACTGGTTTTTAAAGGAGAATACCAAATATGTTTAATTGGAAGACTGACAGTTAGATTAGTCTTGGTATTGGAATCAGTTATTATTATTTTGGCTAATCTTAATGAATTTAATTTTTGAGAAATATCGAATAATCTGGTTATTCTTTCTCTGTATCCACTCTCGGCAGAAAGTCTTTCTCTCCAAATTCCACTTCTTTCATATACATCTTGCCAAAGTCTATCTTCACCTTGAACTGGCGTGAGTTCTGGATAGATTGAAACTGCCCAATCACGAGTAGGAACTGCAACTCTAATTAATGGTAAAGTTCCTCTTTTATATTTATAGAATGAACTATGACAAGAATTCTCAATAGCTTTTTGATAAGCTTGACGCTTCTCTCTGGTGTTCTTTCTCAACACTTGTGGATCCGTACCTTCGAAAAGAATAATAGAGAAGTTTTTTTCCGATGCTTCCTTATAAAAAGAAACTATGTAATCAGCTATTGGGCTCAGTTTAGTTTCAGGAGTGTTCATAAGATAAAATCTAGTTGCAACTGGATCACGATAAAAGACTCTAACGCTATGAACATGCATCTTGTATAACTCTGCCACAAAATATCCTACAAAAGTGTGCATTTCGGCATTGGCGATAACAACAATGTCTTGTCGAGCTTGAGTATTAAGACCATTTCTGATAATTAAATCAGCATACTTTTTCATCATTTTTACTCTTTGCATACTTAACCTCCCAATCTTTCAACCTATCTATTTTATGAAAGAAATTTGAGTAAAAATAAATATAGCAAGCATTTTAGTTTTTTTAAAGATTAAAACCAACTAAATTTGAATTTCAATACCGGTTCTATGTTTTAAAATATGTTTCGGTTTAAAAACTAGAAAAAGGCATGGCACTATGAAAAAAAGAAAGTTTACGTTGGTCAACACTCTCGCAAACGAAATCGAGAAAGCATCTTATCAAAAGGTATCTGTCACAACCATTTGTGATGAGGTAGGATGCTCGCGTCAAAACTTCTACTACTACTTCGACTCTATTGACGAAGCCATCAAAGAACTAGTAGATGTGGACATCAAAGATATCAGTGATTTCCAAATTAAAGCAAACGCTTTGAGAGCTATCTTGACAATCATTCAAAAGAGAAAGGTCTTCTACTCCAAAATGTTTGACACAGCCGAGTCAGAAAACCTTATCTGCAAATTATTCTTAGAAAAGTTAGTCGATCTCTATGACAATTTGGCTAGCTACTTCGTAAGAGGATATTCAAACGAATGTAAAGCATTTACAAGACCTATCTTGATTCAATTCGCAATGGCTGATATAGCTTTGATTAGCGATTGGGTTAAGTCCGGAATGAAAGAGCCTATTGATGCTGTCGAGAGAAAAGCTATCACTTCTAACAGAGATTTCTTTGCTAGAACTATGGAAGAGTACATCGATAGATACAACGCTGAACACAAAAAGTAATGGTTGATGATACGTCACAAGACATATTAAACAAAATCGTTTTAAATCTCAGTCATTACAAAAATGAGACAATAATGGTCCTTGGAGATTCCAAGGATCCATTTTGTCGTTTTTTGGAAAATAATGGATTTAAACTCTATGTTGAAGATTATTCATTCGTCATAAAGAATAGAAACATTGATATAAATGAATTCAACGATTGTTTTTCTAAATTAAACATGAGAAATGACATTGGATTTGTTTTAGCTTTGGATGGTGGAAAATCAGCAAATTTAGCAAAACTAATTTCATTAAAAATGTTCTATAAGGAAAACATTTTGGATTTCTTTAAAAAAGAAGTAGATCCTTATCATGTTCTTCCTTTTGGAATAATTCTAAGTTCATCTTTTAACGGATACGAAACATCTAATCAAGTAGAAATAGAAGATAGAAAGCATCATTTCATTCATACTCTATCAAGCAATGATTTAAATCCTAGTTTTGTTTATGTTAGAGGCAATTCACAATTAAATTTAGAGAATAGAATAAATCTATATTTAAACTCTGGAAATGAATCTTTTTTAAATAATATTTTCATTAACGAAGCTTTTAAAATCTATAGTTTTAATTCAAATTTCAATCAAAGTTTATCCGTGATAAAAAAGCTGTCAAAGATAATTAGCTCTAAGATTATAGAATCTAGTTTTATAGAATCAGTCTACTCATCTTTAGATTTTATAAAGCCTTGCATTGAAAAAGAAAAATTAATGGATTTGTTGTCAAAATCAATAACTACCAAACTAGAGTTGCCTGAAGTTCTAAAAACCAAGCTTAAAAATAAAGCCTAATTTTTTTTACCCTTATAATGTTTTATTGTCTAAAGTCTAAAACTTTTAAGGAGAAATTAAATGTCAGAAGAAAATAACTTTGAAAAAGAAGAGTCTTCTTCTCAGGCTCAGCCAAGAGAATCTCTTCACGCTGATAAGCCATCTAAAAGAGCCGTTGAGATGGTCGATGAAATTAGAGCACCCCTTCCTCCACTAAAATTGAAGGATAAGAGCTGGTCTAACGTTTCCTTCGTCATCATTCTAGCCTATATGGTAGGTCTTGCTGTTTGGGAAATATACGGAAGTGGTTACCAAGCAATTCAAAATTCATCGGGAGCACGTATCGGATTCTTGTTAGTCCCCATCTTAGTAGGAAACCTACTTGCAATATCAGCTTGGTTTTTAGGAAAAGTCTTAGTAGGAAAGATGACCGGTTATGAATTAACATTTCTAACTCTATCTGGGCTTTGCTATGAGAAACATAGAGAAGTCAAGAATAAGAACGGAAAAGTTAAAAAATTCTATTTCAATAGTTCGTACATCCTTGAAATGCATGCAAACTTTGCTCCCAAGGATAGAAAAGTAGATGCCAATCCTTCTGGAATGCTCTGGGGAGGAATGGGTGGAATCATAGTGATGGTTGCATTGCTCTTTGCTCTATACTTCGTCATTCCTGACAGCGTCATGTGGTTGAAATGGGGATTCCTATTCTCTGGTATCCACGCTATAGAAACTTTAATCTACCAACTCTTCCCGTTTAGACAGGACTATCCTAACGATATGTTCGTATTCATAAAGACAAGAAAAGAAGAGGATCGTAAAGCTTACAACATATACTGTATAGATACTGCTTATGAGTTTGCCGATGTAGATTTAATAGCTCCTGACTTCAACTTTGATCCTACCTCATATTGGAAATCAAAAGCTTTGATTTATAAGTATATCGATAGCTTATATAAAGGTGACTTGGATAATTGCTACACCATATTAAAGCAGTGTCATCAAATTTCACGTTTTCTAACTATTGAAGAGCAAGCTTATATCGCTGGTGAAAGATTATTCATCCTTCTTCTTCTCAATGATAGAGCTGGAGCTGATATGTTGTTCACCGGATTGAAGAGAGATGTCAAGAACGCTGTATTGAAGCCATATAGATTGTCTACATATAGAAATTCTCTCTTAGTAAAAGGCTTGATTCTCAATCGTGAAGATGATTCCATCGATGTAGCAAACAAATACTACAATTTCGAAATGGGAAGCAATTCAGTTCGTTTCCGTCAAGAAAAGCGTTACTTTGAAACTGCGAAATCTGCTGTCTTAAAAGCACATCCAAAATTCAAATTACCACAAGCAAAATCAAATTCAGCCAAAGCTGAATAATTGCCAAGAGCCAGATGAAAATCTGGCTTTTCTTAATCAATTTTTCTACACTTTTCATTAAGTACTCCTAATAAAATCCAAACAATAATTCTAAAACCATATGAGAATTTATTTTGAATAATGAGTTTTAATAAAAAATATTTGCTATGAGTGTTTATTAAGTAGTATATTAATCTTTGCTTGTGAAATATTGAATACAAGCCAATATTATTTTAATCAAGAGAGGTAAATAGAATATGGGTAGAGCACATGAAGTCAGAGCCAAAAAGATGGCTCAAACAAACGCCGCAAAGTCTGCACTTTACAATCGTGCCAGTAAGGAAATTTACATGGCCGCTAAGAGCGGAGATCCTGACCCGAGTTCTAACCTCGCATTACGTTCAGCAATTGAAAAATATCGTGGAGAAGGTGTAACTCGTGATGTCATCGATCGTGCTATAGCTAAGGCTAAGGGTGGAGATGCCACCACTTATGTCGGTGGACGTTATGAAGGATATGCTCCTGCCGGAGTAGCAATCATCGTCGACACTCTTTCCGACAACGATAAGAGAGCTTATGCATCAGTTCGTGCAATCTTCTCTCATCGTGGTGGAAACCTTGGAGATTCAGGTTGTGTAGATTATCTTTTCACACAAACTGGTGTCTTCGATTTTGAAGGTGAAGAAGACAAGAGTGAAGAAATCGAGATGGGTCTTCTCGATGCCGGAATCGAAGGATTGAGAGGAGTTTCCTTTGAAGATGGAATCATCGAAGTTCAGGTAGAGCCCAAGGACTTTGCAAAGACTAGAGATGCTTTGAAAAATCTTGGAGTAGTTGACTTTGTCACAAACGAAATCACTATGCTTCCTATTCCTGACTATGTCAAACATGATGTAGCAGATGCTGACAAGCAAAAACTTGCAAACTTCGTTCATGCTTTGGATGAATTGGAAGATGTTCAGAACATTTACACAAATGCTGACTTCGATCCTCTTGCAATCCCTGCAGAAGAGAAGTTCCCTAAGAAGTAAACATCTAAAAATAGATTCTTTTTTGATAAGAAAGCCATCTCTAGCAGTACACAGGAGATGGCTTTTTGTTATCGCTTTTATGTTCGATTAAAAATATACCGAAATATAAGACTAGTCAATAAAAATACATATGTTAGATTACTAAAGATAAATAGCTTTTTGAGGTAAATATATGAGAGAAATAAAAGAAACACAAAGAGTTTCTTATGTTCGAATCTTTAAAATGCTCCTTAAAAGCGTTCGAGAATATAAGAAAAGCTCAATTTTAAGTTTTGTAGCCTTTGGACTACAAGCTTGCTCTGATTGTACTATTCCTTTATTAATGGGATTTATGATCAATGAGATGAACGACTTCCAAACAAATGGTGGAAATGATACACAGACAATTGTGTGCCATGTTGTAATGTATGCAGTATTGCTAGTTGTTTTAGCTTTTTTCTCATTTGGGACATCCTTATGGGGAATGAAGGAATCATCTAAAGCTGCTGCTGGATTTGCTGCCAATTTAAGACAAGATTTATTCTATAAAACTCAAGACTTCTCATTTGAGAACATTGATCAATTTTCAAAAGCTTCATTGGTGACAAGACAAACTACGGATGTGACCAACATCATGCAGGCTTATATGATGATTCTAAGAAACGGAATGATATCGCCGATATACTTTATCTATTCCATAATCGCTTCTATTGTTGTAGCTGCACCAGTGTCTTGGATCTATGCAGTTACCCTTCCTTTAGTTGCAGTCATAACTGTAATCTTGATAATCTTAGCTTTGAAATTCTTCTCTAAAGCTTTTATGAAATATGACAATTTGAACAAAGCTGTCGAAGAGAACGTTTTAGGAATTAGAACAGTAAAGACTTATTCTAGAGAAGATTTCGAGAAGCAAAAATTCAACAATGCTTCTGAAGATATTAGAAAGATATTGACCAAAGGAGAAATCTCAGGTGCTTTATCCAATCCTTTGATGAATCTTTCAATAAACCTTTCTATGGCTCTAGTAGTAGCTTTTGGAACATTTGCAATTCTTAGAGGTCAAATAAAAGTTGGATATTTTTCAATCCTAACAAACTATGCTATTTGGGTCTTATTTGCCCTTATGATGCTAGCTACTATTATGGTCATGGTCTCCATGAGTTTAGCCTCTATGAAGAGAGTGTATGAAGTGTTGGTTGAGAAATCCACAATCGAGAGTAACCCTAACGCTCTAAAAGAAATAAAAAATGGATCGATTGAATTTAGAAATGTCTCATTCAAATATAAAGATGGTAACGGAGATGAAGTCTTGAAAAATATAAATCTCAAAATCAATAGTGGAGAGACGGTTGGAATCATAGGCGGAACAGGTTCTGCTAAATCCACATTAGTCAACTTAATCCCGCGTTTCTATGATGCCAGTGAAGGCGAGATATTAGTTGGAGAAACAAATGTTAAGAGCTACGATAAAAAAGCATTGCGTGACGAAGTTTCAATGGTTCTTCAAAAGAACGTGTTGTTCTCAGGAACAATAGCTGAAAACATTAGATGGGGAAAAGAAGATGCAACTGACGAAGAAATTCAAAAAGTATGTGAGATATCACAAGCTGATGAATTCATTCAGCAAATGCCTGATAAATATCAATCCAAAGTAGACCAGGGTGGTGCTAACTTCTCTGGTGGTCAAAAGCAAAGACTTTGTATAGCAAGAGCTCTTATCAAGAAGCCTAAGATCTTGATATTTGACGACTCTACTTCAGCAGTGGATACAAAAACAGATGAAAAGATTAGAGAAGGCCTTAAAGAAACACTACCTGGAGTTACAAAAATCATTATCGCTCAACGTATTTCTTCTGTTCTACACGCTGATAAAATCATTGTTTTAGACAATGGAAGAATAAATGGTGAAGGAACTGCTAAAGACCTTTATCGTAACAATAACATCTTTAAAAACGTCTGTGATCTTCAAGGTGTAAAGGAGGAACAGTTATGAATCAGAAAAAGAAACGTAATGTCCTTCTCTCTTTGATCAAAGAGATGGCTAGACTACATCCATGGTTATTTGCCTTATCCATCATTTGTATCATCATATCCGCAATTGCTTCTGTTACAGCACCAGTAGCAATACAAAGAGTTATTGATGGATTAGAGAATATTCATTCTACAGGTGATGTCGCTGTGTCGGAAGACATATTTAAGTCATTTGCTGAAGGCACCTTGTATCCTTGTTTGATATTCATGGCTATATCCTATACATTAGGAAACTTAGCTATGGGTACATATGCCGTATCCTTGGCATACATAGGCCAAGATTTCATGCATAAGACTAGATGCAAAATATTCTCGCATATGGAAGATTTGCCTGTTAGATACTTCGATCAACACCAAAAGGGTGAAATCATGTCCATCTACACTAATGATGTCGATACGATACGTCAATTCACAATACAAACAACTCAGACTTTGTTTTCATCCTTGCTGACATTCATCACTATATTTGTAATGATGTTGATGTTCTCTGTCTATTTGACAATCATCTTTATCGTTGGTGTCATAGTAATGCTTATAGCTTCTTCAAAGATGGGTAAGAAAGCCGAAAAATACTTTGATGATCAGCAAAAATCAATTGGAAAACAAGAAGGTTTAATCGAAGAAATGATGGGTGGATTAAAAGTTGTTAAGTCTTTTAACCACGAAGAAAAAGCTAAAAATGAATTTGATAAAAGAAACAAAAACTTAATGAATTCATCTTATCAAGCAAACTGGATTGCCGGTGCTATAGGTCCTGTCATCATCAATGTCGGTTATATCATATATGTCATAACAATCATCGTTGGAATCATATGTTTTGCTTTCAACACTCAAAACTATGGATTCCAATTCGGATTAGGAACTATGACTTTAGGAATAACCTTAGGATTTGATCCTTTAGTACAACAAGCTATAGGATTGGTAAACACCATCGGTCAACAATTTGGATTCATCGCACAAGCAAAAGCTGGTGCTTCAAGAGTTTACAAAATGTTGGACGAAAAGGTCGAAGCCGACGATGGATATGTCGAATTAGTACAAGGCCATTGGGACGGCAATAATTTTGTCGAAGAAGAGCATGCTTCTATTCATTCAAACTGGGCATGGAAACATCCTCACAAAGCCGATAACTCAACCACATACGTTCCTGTTAAAGGTGACATTAAAATGTTTGATGTCGACTTTAGTTATACACCCGGAAAAATCATATTACACGATATAGATTTATATGCTAAACCTGGTCAAAAGATTGCCTTTGTTGGTAGCACTGGTGCTGGTAAAACAACTATTACCAACTTGTTGAATAGATTCTATGATATAGAGGATGGAAAGATTAGATTCGACGATATCAACATCAATAAGATTAAGAAAAAAGATTTGAGAAGATCATTAGGTGTTGTTCTTCAAGACACATCATTATTCAGTGGAACAATAATGGATAACATTCGTTATGGTAGATTGGATGCAACTGATGAAGAATGTATTAAAGCCGCAAAACTTGCTAACGCAGATGGCTTTATTAGAATGCTTCCTAACGGATACAATACCTTCATTGAAGGTGATGGCTCATCTTTGTCACAAGGTCAATGCCAGCTTCTATCAATTGCTAGAGTCGCTGTATCAGACCCTCCCGTCCTAATATTAGACGAAGCAACTTCTTCAATCGATACTATGACAGAAGCTATCGTCACCAAAGGAATGGACAAATTGATGGAAGGAAGAACCGTCTTTGCTATCGCACATAGACTTTCAACCATTATGAATTCTAATGTCATCATGGTCTTAGATCACGGAAGAATTATTGAAAGAGGAACACACAACCAATTATTAGAGGAAAAAGGTGTTTATTACCAACTTTATACAGGCACTAAAGAATTATCCTAATGTATGTAATTAGAGCTTATTAAAGGAGGTGTGATTATATGGAAATTTATAACTCTAACAATCAAAATGATAGCAGTACAAAGAAGCAATGCCCTTTTTGTGCTTCGATGATGAATGTCAATTGCAATTATTGTCCCGAATGTGGAAGTCCAATGGATATCCATGAAATACAAGAAAACTCATCGAGAAAATCAAATTCAACTAATCCAAATGATAATATTGTTTTCGGTGTATTATCGTTAGTATTCGGTGCTTTAGGTGGATTACTTGGACTTGTATTCGGATTTTATGGACTATTCAATAAAAAAAGTGGAAAAAATACAAAAATATTGTGTTGGATTGGAATTACTTTATTTTTACTTTGGATAGTAGCTCTGATTGTTTTGTACATAATCGATTTCAATATTGGTTCAAAGCCTTATATAGCTTTATTCAATTTATTTTGACAGTTAGCCTAGCTCTTGCTAGGCTTTTTAAATATAAAAATTAGTATTTATTATTTTATCTTTTATTGTTATTTAAAGATAAAAGAAAAAAGGCTAAACTATTAAAGAACTGAGGATAAAGACATGATAAAAACAAGTATTATGCATGACGAGAAGACTGACTACATAAAAGTTGAAAACGGAAGGTTGACTGTTATTCTTTCTTCGATTGGTGCCGGTGTTTGGAAAGTACTTTGGGATGGGAATTTAATTAATCTCGCTCCTAAGAGAGAGATGTACCCAGAAGATACTCAATTCAACGGGAAGACCTTGGCTAGAACTGCTGGACGTATTCCCTGCGATATAACTATCAATGGTAAAAATTATCATTTAAAAGAACAGCAACAAGGATTCTGTATCCATGGTGGAAAAATGACTTCCATGTCATTCAAAATTTTCGATTATTCTATTATTAACGCTGATGGTAAAACTTTAGTGGAATTCACTCTTACTGATAAAGATGGTGAAAATGGATATCCAGGAAATCTAGAAACAAAAATCACTTATGAATTCATCGATGGTAAGAATCAATTCACCATCAGATATCATGCAACTACTGATAAGGACACTGTAGTTTCCTTCTCTAACCATTTATACTGGGACATCAATGGAATTCAAAATATATCTAATGATTCCTTATATATAAATGCCTCTAAATGGGGAACAAACGATGGTAAAAGTCAGTTAGTAACTGGAATCGACAATGTTCCTGAATGCATGGATTTTAGAAGTATGTCTGTATTAGGACCTAAGCTCGATGTCATTGAAAAGACAATCTGGGAAAAAACAATAGATCACTTATTCGTCTTCGATAAAGTTCAAGAAGATAAACCCCAAGTCATTTATAAAGGTGGAAAAGTTAAGTTGTCATTGTTCACAGACTTCGAAGCTATAAACATCTACGCTGATGCTTCTTGCTCTAAATATGAGTTTGAAAATGCAGAAGGTCTTATCCTTCATAACAGACGTGCTTTGGCTCTAGAGCCTCAGCAAATAGCTTTAGGCTTATCCCATATAACACTTAAAGCCGGCGACTCAGTAGATCATTACGAAACATATTTAATCGAAGATAACGATTAATCAAAAAAGAGATTGCCAAACAAACAGCAATCTCTTTTTTAAAACTTTCTAGCTACAATTTCAAATTGCTTCTAATTGTTTATCGAGTCTTTTATTAATTATCGACTTTACTAAAACGATAAACAAGTAAATAACTAGCATGATCAATCCAATAGATAAGATAGGGTCGAAGAAATAAACTGATTCAACTAAATTTCCATCCCAATACTTAGCCTTATATATCAATCCAGGAAAAGTATAAATGTAATTATATTTTATGTCTGGAAGAGCAGCTCCAAAGTAATTCAAACTATATCCAAAGAAAGACCAGGATCCAATTAAGAAAACTAATAATGTTGTCCAATCAAATAAAGTTTTATAACATTTTCTAAATATGGCTTCTCCTAATAGAACTAATGTTATTAAGTCTTGAAATATATATAACATCCAAACACCTAACTCACCATTTTTATATCCAGTTAAACCTATAATCATATTTATAAGTCCGAAGAATAACATTATCGATATCACAATCAAAGGATAATACTTGTCATAGAAATTTGCAGAATATTCCTTTTGAATGTCTTTATCTGTTTTTCTTAAACTTAGTTTATATGATTGCTTTGCAGTCAATCCTTTATTTGAAAATTCATAATAATATGTTCCAGTCAACTTAAAGTATTTCATCACATTATCATGGCTTGCTTCACCATAAGGTCTCAAACTATTCCAAATGTGATACTTGATAAATTTCTCTTTAGCCATATTATCATTAATCAAGAGTAGATTGAATTAATTCGAAAAGTAGCGAAAGTATAATCAAAGAATTCATAACAACCCCCTCTGTTTTTTTATACTAGAGTCTAAAATTAAAATTGTCAATGAAAAAACAATGATAATTAACTACTATTGATTATAAATATCAAAAAAGGGGCTGTTGCAAAATCCTGATCCAAAATCAGGTGAGCAGCAGCTCCTTTTCTT